>Ga0302287_10000020_pt1 | contig 182436 bp, 159 predicted proteins | sample III_Fen_E2_4_FD_200452 | JGI IMG/M metagenome (GOLD analysis project Ga0302287, IMG submission 200452) | Peat permafrost microbial communities from Stordalen Mire near Abisko, Sweden - III_Fen_E2_4 | ecosystem: Environmental > Terrestrial > Soil > Wetlands > Permafrost | place: Sweden... | reverse complement strand
ATGGACAAGTCATTGAATATGTTGTGGACGCACAAGGCCGTCGGATTGGTCGTAAAGAAAACGGCATTTTAGCCCAAAGATTCCTGTATGACGGTCAGTTGACACCTGTGGCAGAGCTTGATGCAACCGGGCAAGTCGTGAGTCGATTCGTGTATGGTGGCCGGGAGAATGCGCCGGACTACATGATCAAAAATGGCGTAAACTATCGCTTAGTCTCCGACGAACGTGGGAGCATTCGATTGGTGGTCAACGCGGCCACCGGCGCGGTAGTGTCCAGCCTTGAGTACGATGCCTGGGGCAACGTGACAGGATCTGTCAATGCGAGCTTCCAGCCGTTTGGGTTTGCGGGTGGGTTGCGGGATGATGCGACTGGCCTGACGCGCTTTGGGGTACGCGACTACGACGCGAAGCTGGGCCGCTGGACGGCAAAGGATCCGATTAGTTTCAGCGGGGGGCTGATGAACCTGTACGGGTACGTAGGGAACGATCCGGTAAATCTGGTAGATCCGATGGGGCGTCGTGAGAGAGGGCTAAATTCACCTATGGAATTTGAGCTAGGCGGAAGTGGTGGTGGTGGTGCAAATGGAGGCGGAGGTTGCGGAGGGGGAGGGAGTACTTATCCATTAGGTTCGGTATTCGGTGATCATGGAGCTGATAGAGCTTTTGAGCGAGGTTTTTCACCGGATCGAATTCAACAGGTTGTTAAAAATGGAAATCCTGAAGATGGAATGGGGAGATATGGGCCACAGATTAAATATAAGCTCGGAGATAATACTGTAGTCATTCCTACTGATGGGAGGAATTCTGGAAAAGTCATTACTGTATTTAGCACTCAAACGATTAATGGTGTAAGAGGATATTGGGCGGTTACTCCATGATGAGAAAAGACGCGATCATTGCCGAGATTAACGAATCGCTATCACGATGGAATCCTCTTGACGTTCCAGCTTTTATTGCTGAAGTTGAATACGCGTCGTATGTTGAACCGCTAATTTCTGTAGGGCCTAATGCTGATGGCATTAAAATGTATTTAGAACATCTATTAAAAGATACTCTTGGACTTAATTATTGTGAGCTGAACCCTGAACACGCTTATGGCGTGGATTGTATGGTGGCTGAAATTCTTGGCATTCTTAATAGGGATTTACTGTGAGAGATTTTATTAGTGAACTCCGGATCGTGCACATATAACCATGATGCGAAGGGGCAGAGAGCCTCGATGATTTGCCCCGATGGCACGACAGCCTACGGCTATGATTTGCTTGGCAATTTGCTTCGCGTATCAAAGCCAAATGGGCAAGTCATTGAATATGTTGTAGACGCACAAGGCCGTCGGATTGGTCGTAAAGAAAACGGTATTTTAACCCAAAGCTTCCTGTACGACGGTCAGTTGACGCCTGTGGCAGAGCTGGATGCATCAGGGCAAGTCGTGAGCCGATTCGTGTACGGTAGCCGGGCGAATGCGCCGGACTACATGATTAAAAATGGCGTAAACTATCGCTTGGTCTCCGACGAACGTGGAAGCATTCGATTGGTGGTCAACGCGGCCACTGGCGCGGTAGTGTCCAGCCTTGAGTACGACGTTTGGGGCAACGTGACAGGATCTGTCAATGCGAGCTTTCAGCCGTTCGGGTTTGCGGGTGGGTTGCGGGATGACGCAACTGGCCTGGTTCGCTTTGGTGCGCGTGACTACGACCCGAAGCTGGGCCGGTGGACGGCGAAAGATCCAATCAGGTTCAACGGAGGCCTGACGAACCTGTACGGGTATGTTGGGAACGATCCGGTGAATTTGGTGGATGTGAGTGGATTCGCGCCTGCGAATTATCAGCAAATCACAACGGGAACGGCACATGTTGTTGGAGGTGCCTTGTCTGTTGCCGGTGCTGGGATATTGGCATGGACTGCAAGTGGCCCTATTGTGGTAGGCGGTGCGATTTATCTAGGAATGAATGGAGTTATTACAATGGCTAATGGAGCTCAGAGAATTCAAGATGGAGCAGATGGGCATGCTCCAAAGTGCCAGATTCCAGGTATGGCGACGATACTTACCGGTGATACTGAAGTGGGAAGCTTGGTTGATGGAATTGTTGATGCCTTTGGATTTGGGTATTCGTCCTTCACGAAGGATGGGCTTGGTGCCGTTGGGGGAGGATTCAGTGTTCTCGGTAATATCAGAGCAAATGATTTAGATGGCCCAGCAGGTAGTATTGGAAGTGGTTCGCGACCATCATTTTGGAGTGCAGATAAGGTGAGGGTAAAGTGATTAACTTGTACCAGATATTGATTGTGACGATGCTTGCTTTACTGATTGGAGCTAAAGTGTATGCTGGCGAGCATTTAAATGTTGATGATTTTGTAATGGCTGCATTCGGATTTTGGATGCTTTGGAGATTTCGTGGAAAATCAAAAGTTACAATCCCTCCATTATGGTTCTGGGTGCTGTGGATCGTGGGTGGCTTGGGTTTTTTGTATTTGGTATTGAAGTGGAAATCAGAATTGCTGCAATGATTCCTTCACCCAGCTGGCGTGACCCGTGAGGGCCAAGCCCCGGCAGGGCATTCCCCCTCTCTGGGGCCCCATTTTGCGAGCTTGCTCGCTGTGGGGCGCACTGCCACCGCTTCCCGCGCTAGGTTGCTGATCGGAGAATGAGCCGGGCACGGCACCAGAGTGCGAAGTCCGTGGCCCAGCTGGCGGAACGGCTGGTGGCGGTTCTCCAAGGGAGGCCAGTCTCCCTTGGGCCCTGGCCTGGACCGGGAGGGTCCAGAGCAACGGTTTAAAGAAATACAGTTTTACAGAACAACGAAGAAGCCGTCCAAAAGGACAGAAAAGCAAACCATGACCTCCCCCCGACCGTCACCCGACAGGGCCAAGACCCCGCAGGGCCGCCCTTCGATACGGCGGCAAAGCCGCCACTCAGGGAACGGCCCGAGGAGGCTTGGTGAGCCGAAGGCGAGTAGGGCGGGAATAGGGGCCAATCGCTTGAATGGCGCCTATTCGTATGACAATAACGGCAATCGCAGCGATGCTGTTGTCGATTCGCAAGATCAATTGGTGAACTCTGGATCTTGCACATATAGCCATGACGCGAAGGGCCAGAGAGCCTTGATGATTTGCCCCGATGGCACGACAGCCTACGGCTATGATTTGCTTGGCAACTTGCTTCGCGTATCAAAGCCAAATGGACAAGTCATTGAATATGTTGTGGACGCACAAGGCCGTCGGATTGGTCGTAAAGAAAACGGCATTTTAGCCCAAAGATTCCTGTATGACGGTCAGTTGACACCTGTGGCAGAGCTTGATGCAACTGGGCAAGTCGTGAGTCGATTCGTGTACGGTAGCCGGGCGAATGCGCCGGACTACATGATTAAAAATGGCGTAAACTATCGCTTGGTCTCCGACGAACGTGGAAGCATTCGATTGGTGGTCAACGCGGCCACTGGCGCGGTAGTGTCCAGCCTTGAGTACGACGTTTGGGGCAACGTGACAGGATCTGTCAATGCGAGCTTTCAGCCGTTCGGGTTTGCGGGTGGGTTGCGGGATGACGCAACTGGCCTGGTTCGCTTTGGTGCGCGTGACTACGACCCGAAGCTGGGCCGGTGGACGGCAAAAGATCCAATCAGGTTTAATGGAGGACTGACGAACCTGTACGGGTATGTCGGGAACGATCCGGTGAATTTGGTGGATCCGAGTGGGCGCTTTGCCTGGATGGTCTGGGGTGGTGTTGCTGGCTTTACGACCGGGGTGATTTCATCTAGAATGGGCGGAAATTCATGGGGTGCATCATTTTTAAATGGCGTTGTAAATGGCGCGATTGGTGCAGCGACTGGCGGGCTATTTTCCACTGGAATCAAGTTAGGAAGTGGTGTCGTTTTAGGTGCTGGAATTGGCGCTTTAGGTGATGTATCCTCACAAAGCGTTTCACAAATGGATGCGGAAATTCATGGGCGTTGTTATCAGTGGTCTGGGGCCGAAATTTTTGGGGCAGCAATTGGGGGTGGATTTTCTGGTGCCTTTGGAAGCCTTGTGGCAAATGAGGCAGCAGTATTGAGTGCTGGGACGCAAGACTTCTTGTCGTCGGGTTTCAGTATATCAACATTTTTTGGGAGTATGATTGGTGATATTTCGGATGGTCCAAGTAAAGGTTCCTACTGATGTGGGTAGTAATTTGTGAAATGTTATCGGGATTTTGTTTTTTCATAACTGTGTATTTGAATTCACGCTATAGGAAATGCGGAAAGTACTTTTCTATTCGTGCGATTTTTGTTGTATTGTTGATAATTGCTATAAGATTTACTCAGATAATTTTGTTGCGGGCTGCAATGCTGGCAAATAATGTGGATTCATTTTTACTTATCCATGCTGTAGTGTTGTTAGGTTTTTTAGTTGCTTCTGGTGTGCTAGGTTACCGCCTAGCATGCCGGTATCATGGTGGAAAAGCTTAGTGTGAAATGCTCAGAATATCGCCCAGCAGGCGTAACCTGCGAAATTCGGCGGATCCGGCCTGTCGCCGGACACTTCAAAGTGATCCATCCGTGGACACTTGAAAGTGATTCACCGGTCGATCGTGGGGAAAGTTAGTCAGTCGCTGGCGATTCCTCCTTTCTGCGTCCGGTCCGATAGGATTTTCCTTCGATAGGGATGATCCGTGGCCCAGCCGGCGGAACGGCTGGCGGGGCAAAAAGAAAATCCGTATTCACCAAACAACTAGAAACGCCGTCCGCAAGGACAGAAAAGCAAACCATGACCTCCCCCCGACCATCACCCGACAGGGCCAAGACCGGCCGTGTGCCAGCGCCAGTGGCCCGGCTTGGGGAGCGAAGCGAGTAGGGCGGGAACAGGGCCATCTCAAAAAAGTTGGATTTTCCGCTAAAGTCACCCCAGGGTACTTTCCGATAATGGTTATGGCGAATTCCATTCAGGGACGATCGGAACTCCGCACTGGACAATCTGGCAACGGAAAAACGGTGGCGAGAGGGGCTAGACATGCGCATCGACGAAACCGCAGGGATGGCGGAGTCACGGAACCAAGTCAAGAGAAACGACGGCCTTGCGAGCACCAGCATGCGTCGCTTGGCTTCCGACCTGGCCATTGCGCCGTCGGATCCGTCCGAGACGCGGTTGGATGCCGACAGCCTCAAGGTGCCCCGGCGCGGCAGCGAGGTGCTGGAGCGCATCGCAAGCGATGCGGCCTCCATGCTGGTGGTGGCCGATTCGGGGGCCATGACCATCGAGGCCAGCCTGAAGCGGATGCGTGAGCTGGCCACCCAGTCGGCCCGCGAGGGGGCCAGCGACCAGGAGCGCTCCAATCTCCAGAAGGAGTACGACCAGCTGGTCGAAGGAGTCACCACGGCTGCCAAGAGGACCAGCTTCCAGGGGAAGTCGCTCCTGTCGGGCGGCACGGGCGGGTACAGCTTCCAGGTGGGCTCGGCCACCTCCAGCGCCACCATCTCCTACACTCCCGGCAGCTTCGTTTCCATGGCCTTAGGGGGTGGGGTGGCGTCCCGTTCCCAGGCGGTGCAGTCGCTTTCTTCGGTGGAAGCGGCACTCTCGCAGGTGAACGACTTCCGGGCCAGCGTGGGCGGGAGCATGAACCGGCTGGAGCAGACGGTCCAGAGCCTGTCGACCATGGTGGGAAACTACGCGGCGACCCAAAAGCGCATCCGCGACGTGGACACGGCGCAGGAGACTGCCAAGCAGTCGAGGATCCAGATCCAGGAGCGTTCGCAGCAAAGCATGCAAGGGCAGGCGGCGTTGATGAATCCTGGAGCTTTGGGAATCCTGCGCAGTGGCATGTCCGCTTGAGCGATGTGGGAGCATGCGTAGGCAAAGAATGAGTAGATTTGCACGAATGCCCGGATTTTCGGCGGAAAGTGCCATCTCAAAACTGGCCACGGGAGTCTTCCTGATGGCTCGGCCCTTGTTGAAGGACCCCAATTTCGAAGGGGTCGTCCTTTTCCTGTGCGCGCACGAGCCCGATGGCGACTACGGTCTCATCCTCAATCGCGCCTCGACCATGCCGCTGGAAGAGGTCTTCGATCAGCTGCCGCCCCAGGCCAAGGGGCTGCGCCGCATCTCGGTGGGTGGACCGGTGGAGCAGGACAAGGTCCAGATCCTGGACTGGAGTTCCGATCCGGCTCCCAATGCCCAGCCCATCGTGCCGGGACTGGTGATGGGTGGGAATTGGGATTTTTCTCCCAGCCAGAAAGAGCGCAGCGACCTGTCCGGCAAGCTCTTCGTGGAAGCCGATACCGCGCATTACCGCATCTTCATCGGCTACTCTGGTTGGGGCGAGGAACAGCTGCGCAACGAGATCGAACTGGGAGCCTGGGACGTCTTCGAAGCCGATGTCTTCGAGACCCTGCGACTGGCTCCCGAAGAGCTTCCGACCACTCCCGAGGCCTTTGCCGAATGGGTGCGCCTGCACCCCAGAACTGGGGCGACATGAAACGACTGCTGTTGGGATTGGCCTTGATGACCCAGCTGGCCGCAGCCAAGGGGCTCAACGTGACCAGCATGCTGGGGCCTCATTCACCGCAGGGCGAATGGGATCCTTCCGTGTCCTGGGACGCGCACGCGCTGTGGACGGTGGACCAGATGGTCATGGCCGGTCCGGGCGTGGGCTACGAGGGTGGACCCGGGGCGTACCTTCCGGTGACGGCCAAGCTCATGGTGCGCCTGCCGGCGGGCCGCCAGGCGATGCCTTATGTGGACGGAGAATTGGGCGTTGCCGTGCGCGACGTGCTCAGCGACAGCTTCCTGGCTTGGAAGTTCGGGGCTGGGATCGACCAGAAGCTGGGCGACCGCTCCAGCATCCTGGTGGGCGGCGGCTTCCAGACCCACGAGCAATTTTACCTGCGCGTGGGCCTGCTGCTCGAGCTCTGATCAGTCCTGGCTCTTGGGGTGGGGCCACAGGAGGCTGGCCCCGATGGCGCATCCCAGCACGCCCACGATGACCAGGAGCGACTGCACCGGACTGAAATGGATCCAGTGCTCCAGGAGCATCTTGGCACCGATGAAGATCAGGAGCGTGGAAAGGCCTGCCTTGAGGAAGCGGAAGGCGTCGACCATTCCGGCCAGCAGGAAGTAGAGCGAGCGCAACCCCAGGATGGCGAAGACGTTCGAGGTGAAGACCAGCACCGGCTCGGTGGTGATCGAGAAGATGGCGGGAATCGAATCGAAGGCGAAGACCACGTCGGTGGCCTCGATGACGACCAGGGCCAGGAAGAGCGGCGTGGCCCACAGCTTCCCCTCGCGGCGCACGAAGAAGTGGTGGCTCTTGATCTCGTCGGTGACCGGCAGGAACTTCCGGACCGCCCGCACGATGGCGCTGTCCCCGGCGTCCTCGCCCTCCTCCTCCTTCGAGAGAAGCATCTTGGTGCCGGTGAAGAGCAGGAAGGCGCCGAAGATGTAGAGCACCCAATGGAACTGCGCGACCAGGGCCGCCCCGACTCCGATCAATACGCCCCGGAAGAGCAGTGCGCCCAGGATGCCCCACAGCAGCACGTTGCGCTGGAAGACGGCAGGAATCTTGAAATAGCGGAACAGCAGCACGATGACGAAGATGTTGTCCATCGAGAGGCTGTATTCCACCAGCCAGCCGGTCAGGTAGAGGATCGTGGCATCCGTATGCCGAATGGAGCTCGCGGGGGCGATCCAGTCCCAGAACAGCCAAAGGACACCGGCAAAGGCAAACGAGAGCGCCGCCCAGATGCCGGTCCAGGTCAGGGCCTCCTTGGTCGAGACGATGTGGTCCTTGGCCTTGCGACTGAAGAGTCCCAAGTCGATGGCGAGCATGAACAGGATGAAAAGGAGGAAGCCTCCCCAGAGCAGCAGTTTGTGGTCCATGCTTGCAGATGTACAAAAACGGGAACGAAAAATCCCCGATCAAGGAGATCGAGGATCGGTGTTCTCGCAGCGGCGGGACTGGATCCGGCCTAGAACTCCAGCTCGTTGTAGCGGTCGTAGCTGATGCGGGATTCCTCGATGATGCGGTAGGCCTCCTGGCGCCCCAGCCACTCGCCGATCTCCACGTGCTTGCCTTCGAGTTCCTTGTAGCCCTTGAAGAAGTTGCGGGCGATCATCAGGAAGACCTGATCCACGTCCTCGATCTCCAGCGGGGGATTGCGCTGGAACACCGGCACGGCCAGGACCTTGTAGTCCTTCTTGCCGCCGTCGGTCATGTCCAGCACGCCCACGGGGTTGGCCATCACCACGGTGCCGGGGGGCATGGAATTGTTCATCAGGACCAGCACGTCCAGCGGATCGCCGTCCTCGGCGTGGGTGGAGGGCAGGAACCCGTAGTTGGCGGGGTAGAGCATGCTGGACAGGAGGACGCGGTCCAGCACGAACACGTTGTGCTCCTCATCGAACTCGAACTTGGTGTTGGTGTCCTTGGCGATCTCGATGATGCACCGGACGACTTTAGGCGCTTCTTTGCCCAGAGGCAGTCGATGGAAATTCATAGGTGCTCAAGAATCTACTTTGTTGACGTGTCAAAGACGAATCTCCTTCTGCTCGCTCTCCTCTCCCCGCTCCTGCTTTCCTGCGCCAGTGGCGAAAAGGACGTCAAGAAGCTGCGCGTCACCCGCCATGGGATCTTCATGAAGGGCGTGGACTCCGCGATCTCGGTGAAGGACCTCACCGATTCCCTGATCCCCTTCTGCCAAGAACGCCGCCGATGGCTGGTGGAGGCCGATTCCTCCGCCCAGGCGCGCGACGTGATGCCGCTCTTCCGGGCCGCCATGGTGCGCCAGCCGTGCAAGGGACTGTTCCACTTCAAGACCATCCACTCCGAGACCTGGGTGATGCCGCCCATTCCGGTCAGCCGCAACTACTACTCCATCGACGAGTCCGACACCTCGAAGCCCGTGCTGTGCATGACCGTGTACGCCCACGAGTTCGGGCTGGGACTGGTGCTGATCTCTGGAATGGTGGATCCGATCCACACCGTGTATGCCCACGACGGACTCGAGTACATCCAGGATCCGGCGCGCAAGCCTCCGGTGGCCGAGGCGTGGATCGACGAGGAGAAGCGCTGCCTGGTGCCGCTGCGCCAGGTGCGCTGCGTAGACACTCTGGAGGCGCACAGCCGCTACCTGCGGGTGGGGCAGTTGGACAAGCTCATCGACACCATCTGGAGCGACTCGATTCCCAAGGACTTCAAGAAGGGTCCGCTCACGCTGGATATCGCCCTGCGGGCCCGCCTGCACGTGCTGCGCACCCTCAAGGGGGCGATGGGACGCGGCGACTACTACCACCTGCTGGCCGATTCCACCCTGTCGGCCCACAAGCTCATCGACCGCATCTCCACCTTCCGACGCGTGAACATCGACTTCAATACCGTCGAACTGCACTGACCCCGTTTTTCCTGCGAGCCCAAAGACCATGAACGACCTGCCTTCCGCACCCGCCGTCGACGAGGAGCCGACGACGGCCCCCGTTGATTTGACAAGAACCGTCACGGAACCCGCTGCCCCTTCCCGCATCATCGAGGCGCGCGACTTGGTCAAGAGTTACGGCGGCCGCCGGGTGGTGGACGGCGTGAACATCTCAGTGAAGCAGGGGGAGATCGTGGGGCTACTGGGCCCCAACGGTGCAGGCAAGACCACGACCTTCTACATGGTAGTGGGCATGGTGCGTCCCAACCGGGGCAAGGTGCTGCTGGACGGCAAGGACATCTCGGGCAAGCCCATGTATCGGCGTGCCCGGATGGGCCTGGGCTACCTCTCGCAGGAGGCCAGCATCTTCCGCAGCCTTTCGGTGTGGGACAATGTGATGGCGGTGCTGCAGGTGCGGGGCTACCCGAGAGCCCGTCGCAAGGAACGCTGCGAGGAGCTCCTGGAGGAGTTGCGCATCGCCCGCCTGCGCAAGGCGCAGGCCGTGACGCTCTCGGGCGGCGAGCGTCGGCGCCTGGAGATCGCGCGTTCCCTGGCCGCCGACCCGGCCTTCCTGCTCCTGGACGAGCCGTTTGCAGGCGTGGACCCGATCGCCATCGAGGACATCCAGTCCATCGTGGCGACGCTGCGCGACCGCGGTCTGGGCATCCTGATCACCGACCACAACGTGCGCGAGACGCTGGCCATCACCGACCGTTCCTACATCCTGTTCGACGGGCGCATCCTGACCGAAGGCGATGCCGAGTTCCTGGCCAACGACCCGACGGCGCGCAAGTCCTACCTGGGAGAGCGCTTCTCGCTCTGAGCCCGAATCGGTGTCCGGACGCTTGGCGCGGCCTTCGCTTGAATAGGAGCAGGAGGTGCCACTTGGCTCGGAAACACGCGATGAACAGGTCTGGATTTCTTCCTCTGTGCAGCAATTGTCATTTTCTGTCATGCAATCGGAGAAGGAACTGTCATGCTTGAGGGAACACCGGCCCGAACCCTTCCAGACGCCGATCTGTCGCTGCCGTGCCCGGTGCGCACTCCTCTGGAGCAGGCCCTGGAGGAGTGGACGGAGCGGCCGGAGGATCTGGTGCTGGCGGTGGAAGGCCATGCCAACCGAGGCGAGAAGGAGGAGAAGAACCTTTCCTCGGCCCGCAGTCCCGACGAGTTGGCGTCGCTCCTGCTCACGCCGGGCGTGGGCTGGCTCTTTGGGCAGGAGTCGCGCGATCGCCTGATGGACAGCGGTGCGTACGGAGATCTTTCCGGCTGGAAGGACGGAGCGGGGGAGCTGGCCTCGCTTCGGGATCCGTTGGGCAACGTCACTGTGGTGGCATGCAACCTCACGGTGCTGGTGGTGGACGACGCCTTGGCCATGGTCCAGGGGCGGAAGTCCTTGCGCGCTTGGGAGGATCTCCTGGATCCGTCCTGGGAGCGCGGCATCGCCTTCCGGGGCAACGGCCAGACCTTCTGTGAGACCACGCTCCTGCACCTGCAGGCGCGCTTCGGCGACGAGGCCATGGCGCGCTTCCGCGCCGCCGTGGGCGGGCACGGGCACCCGGCCCAGATGGTGAAGGCGCTGCGTGAAGCCAAAGAGGGATTGCTCCCGGCCGCCACGCTTCCGCTTTTCTTCGCAAGGCTCCTGCCCCAGCGACCGGGCCTTCGCATCGTGTGGCCAAAGGAAGGCGCCATCGCATCGCCCGTGACACTTTTTGTCCGCAAGGACGCCCCGGAGCGGGTGAAGCGACTGGGGGAATGGCTGTGCGGCCCCGTGGCCTCCGAGGTCTTCTCGCGGGTGGGACTGCCCTCCGCGCACCCGGATGCACCCTGGACGGCACCCGAGGGGCGCGATCTGCTGTGGCTGGGCTGGGACCGTATCCGTGGACAGGATCTGTCAAAACCGCTGGGGCGCCTGCAGGCCCTGTTCGCGGGGGCGGGGGAGTAAGGCCAGCGCGATCGCGAGGATCTTCCGCAGGGCTATGTCCATGACGGCTTCGTCGTGGACATAGCCTTCAATGCGTCACGAGCTTCCACAGGGCCGGCAGCAAGGCCATCAGGATCTCAAAGGCGATCAGGAGGATCACGACCCACTCAAGTCGCGCGGAACGGCGGGCGTGGGCCAGGTCGGAGAACGTGCTGTTGATGTCTTTGAGCACTTCCGATTTGCGGCGCACCGCGTCGTTCCTGTCCTTGAGTTCGAACTGGCGCGAGAGGTTGGTGTAGAACTTCTCGGCCGCGTCGTTGTTCCAGGTCAGGTCGGGCTTGTCCAGGATGCCCAGGTAGGAGATGGAGTCGTGCTCCAGGCGCAGGATGCGGGCGGCATCGCGCGCCAGCACTTGGTCGTTGGTCTCCAGGCGCCCTTTCTCCAACCGTTCCAGGCGCTCCTCGAAGCGGTCCATCGTGGCGTCCAGGGAGGCTTCCACCCGCTCCAGCGCCACGGACTTGGCCAGCACCGTGGCCAGGATCTCGGGTTGCCACGGCTCGAAGGCCTCCACCGTCATCTCTTCCGAATCCATGCCGGGCTTGACGCTGGGGTCGATCACCAGGGTGTAGATGTCGCTGTAGACGGCCGGGTTGCCGGGGGCTAAGGCGGGCTCGTGGCGAGTCAGGTAGAGCAGGATGTCGTTGATCTCGTGGGCCTGACAGTTGGTGAACACCACCGCGCCGAAGGAGAAAATCCAGGCGGCGTGGGCCTCGGGTTCGTGCAGGATGCCGCGCAGGCGCGTCTCGTCCAGGCACAGGGGCTCTTCCCAGGTGTAGCGGTGGCGGATGCCGAAGTGTCCGGCCAGGCGGTTGAGGTCGATGCTGCGACCGACCGTGCGGGCTTCGAAGGCGAACGTGGACATGGAGATCCTTTCAGGTGTCTCCAAGGTAACTCGCCCGCCGCGACGAGAGGGCTTCAGGCCTCTTCGATCTCGCGTTCCAGCGCCTGCAGGCGCCAGCTTTCGGCGTAGTAACCGCCTGCTGCGATGAGTTCCTCGTGGCTGCCGGCCTCCAGCACCTTGCCCCCGCCCAGCACCAGGATACGGTCCACCAGGCGGAACGCACTGTAGCGGTGGCTGGTGACCACACGTGCCTGTCCCGACAGGAGCGGGGTGAGCTGCTCCAGGATGCGGGCCTCGGTGGTGGCGTCCACCGCCGAGAGGGTGTCGTCCAGAAGCAGCATGGGGGCTTCCTTGGAGAGCGCCCGCGCCAGCGACAGGCGCTGCCGCTGCCCGCCCGAGAGGTTGATGCCGCGCTGCCCCAGCAGGGCCTGGTAGCCGCCGGGGATCTGGGGGATGTCCTGGTCGAAGCAGGCGTGGGCGGCCCAGGTGCCCGCATCGCTTTCGGGAGCGCCTTCGGGGCGTCCCATCAGGATGTTCTCGGCGATGGTCTGGGAGAACAGGAAGCCGTCCTGGGGCACCAGCGCAAAGAGCTGCAGCAGTTGGGTGGGAGGGATCTCCGAGATGTCCTGGCCGCGCAGGAAGATGGTCCCGGCCGGGGGGCGGCGCAATCCGCACAGGAGCGCAAGCAAGGTGGTCTTACCCGAACCGGGCGCACCGGCCAGTCCCAGTCCCTGCCCCTCCTCCAGCGTGAAGGAGATGTCCTCCAGTGCGGGAGGCGCCTCGGGGCGGTGGCGGAAGCTCAGGTGGCGCACTTCCAAAAGGGGCACGTCGTCGCGGGCGGGCGGCAGGTGCAGCGGTTCGGTGGGCAGTTCGGAGAGGCAGGCTTCCATCTCCTTCTCCAGGGCATCCAGGCGATCGAGGCTGGCCACGCCGCGCTGGAAGAGGTTGGTGACCCAGCCCAGTCCGATCATGGGCCACTGCAGCCGGAAGAACACCATCACGGCTGCCGCCACGGTGCCCACCGTGGTGCGCCCCAGCGTGGCCGACTCGCAGCCCTTCCAGAGCAACAGGCACACGCCCAGGCCTCCCAAGGCGGTGATGGCCGGCCACAGGCTTCCCTGGATCCAGCTCGAGCGCACCGCCAGGCTGCGCAGGGCCTCGCTGTGCTTCCCGAAGCGCTCCTGGAACAGGCGCTCCCGCCCGAAGCCCTTGATCACGGCGACGCCGGCCAGGGCGTCGTGGGCGAAGGTGTTGAGCTCCGAGAGGCTGGCCTGCAGGCGGCCGTAGGAACGGTGCAGGGCGGCCATGCCGCGGTTGGCCAGGAACGGGGCTAGCACCAAGGGAGCCAGCGCCCACAAGGCCAGGTGGGCATCGAGGTAGAAGAGCGTGGCCAGGGACCAGATCACGGTGACGCTGGTGCGAAACAGGTGGAGGATGGCCGGGCCCACCACGTCGCGCACGCGGTCGAGGTCGGAGGTGACCAGGCTCATCAGGTCGCCGGTGGAGCGGCGGTCGAAGAAGCTGGGTGGCATCTTCTGGATGGTCTGGAATAATCGGCTGCGCATGTCGTATTCGATGGCGCGCGAGGCCCGGATGACGGTCCAGCGCTGGGCCCACAGGAGTCCGGCCGAGACGACCGCACTTCCCAGCATGATCAGCAGCCACTGGTTTATTTGCGCGGCCGGTGCCCGGTGCCGCAAGCCGTCCAGGATGCGGGCCAGCAGGATGGGGGCGACCTGGTCCAGCGCCGTGGAGGCCAGCACCGCAGCAATGCCTAGGCTTACCTGCAGGCGGTAGGGTTTGAGTTGGGTCCAAAGATAAGGAGTGATGCGTGCCACGCCCCCAAGATACAAGTCCTTGCCGTCCAAGGACTTGTCAAAGTTTTCCAGGGACAACTTTCTCACAACACAACATCTTGATTGAAAAATGGCAAAAGTGCGTGCTATCTTGTCTTGTAAGATATGTCCAACACAACCAAACTCCAGTTGGCAGTGCAGGCGGCCCAGCAGAGCGGCTGCACTCAGGCGCAGGCTCAGAAGGTCCTTGAGTCCTTTCTTGGCCTGGTTGGCGAACACCTTGAATCGGGAGACACGGTGGAGTTGCGCGGCTTCGGTCGCTTCAGCGCCCCGTACCGGGAACCGCGCCCGGCCCGCAATCCCCACACCGGCGAGGAAGTCTTCCTGCCGCGCCGCCGCACGGCCGCCTTCCGCTTCTCTTCCGAGATCCTGGCCGGTCTGGACGAGATGGCCTTGGCTGCTCACTTGGCGGAGCCGGTCAAGGCAGTCGCTTGACCTGATATCCTCCCGGCCTCAGGGCCAGGGATGGCGGGGGTAACGGCGGGCAAGGTCCTTGCGGATCTCGGGGTAGGACCCGGTCCAGAAGCCGTCCAGGTCGGCGGTGCGCTGCACCGGGCGGTGGTTGGGGGCCAGGATCTCCCACAGGATGGACGTGCGGCCTTGCGCGATGCGCACTTGCTGCGACTTGACCCCGATCAGGTCCGAGATGCGGGCCTGCACCAGCGGCGGGCCGTCGGGGCGGTATTCGATGCGGGCGCGTTTGCTGTTGGGCAGGTTCATGCGCACCGGCAGCATCGATTCCACGAAGGAGCAGGCCTCGTGGCCCAGCACCTCGCGCAGGTAGGGGAGCACTGCGCGGTTCTCGATGCCTCCGGCTGCCAGGCAGCCTTCGCACAGGGCCGATCTCACCAGCTCCATGTCCGATTCGTCCAGGACCGAAAGGTTGCGCTCGGGGAAGAGTTTGGCGGCCAGGCGCACGCGCAGGGCCCATTCCTCCTCGTCCTCGCCCCACTTCCAGCGGATGCTGCCGTTGGCTACCTGCTCGGCCAGCAAGGCTTCTGCGGCCAGCCGGTCGATGCGGTCGTCGGGGACCGGACGGCTGGACAGTTCCTGTCCGAAGAGCGAGAAGACCTCACGCCCCGCCACGCGGCGGGCGCGTCCGTCCCATTCCAGCACCTGCCCGAACGAGGCGTCGCTCCCGAAGACCTCGCGGATCCAGGAGTCCTCCACGGCCTCGGCCTTGCGCAGGCGCAGCGCCGGTCCGCGGTCGCGTCCGACGGTCTCCTGAAGCTCCAGCACCAAGAGCAGCGGGGCAGCTTCTTGGCTGGTGTCCAGTTGGGCGGCACGTCCGTCCGACAGGCGGTAGCGCCCTTGGCCCACCGACACGGCCAGTCGGTCGCAGAAGGCGGGCAGCAGCAGCCGCCCCAAGGGGCGGTCGTTGCGCCTGTGGCGGCTGGGCAGGGCCTGGCGCAGGCGCTCGCGCAGCTTGCGGGCCTCCTCGGGGCCTTGGGCCTCGTGCTGGCAGGCCCAGTCCAGAGCGTCTTCCAGGCAGTCCAGTCGCTGGGCTTCCAGCAGGGCGCGTCCGGTGCGCGGCGACACGGGAAGCTGCGCCAGTGCCTTCCCGACCGGCGTGAGGTTCCCGTGGTCGTCGCAGGCACCCAGCTGCCGCAGCAGCCGGGCTGCGGACTTCACTGCAGAGGTGGGCGGCGGAGTGGGCCAGGGCAGCTCCTGCGGGGCGATCCCCAGTCCCATGAGCTGCAGCCACAGTCCCGACAGTTCCAGCCGCTCCACCTCGGGCGGATCCTCTTCCGGAGGCAGGTCCTGCGGATCCCACAGGCGCAGGCAGGTGCCCGCCGCCACACGTCCGGCCCGTCCGGCGCGCTGCTGGGCGCTGCGTCGGCTGGCCCGCACCGTCCACAGGGTATTGAGGTCGCGCAGGGCGTCGTGCCGGGCGCGGCGCACCAGGCCCGAGTCGATTACGTGACGGATCCCCGGCAGCGTCAGGGAGGTCTCGGCGACGTTGGTGGAAAGGATCACCTTGAAGCGACCGGGGGGCGAGGGGCGGACGACCTCGTCCTGCTCGCGCGGATCGAGCTCGCCGTGCAGGGAACAGATGCTGGTGGTGGCGCCCATCGGATGGCGCGACAGCACCTCCTGGCAGGCGGTGGCGGCGCGGCGGATCTCGTCCTGTCCCGGCAGGAACACCAGCACGTCGCCGTCGCAATTTGACAGGACCTGTCGAAGCGCGCGGGCCACGGCCTTGGCCGTCGGCTCCCCGCCTTGAGGGGACTGGTGGGAGATCTCCACCGGGTACGAACGGCCTTCGGAGGCGAGGATCCGGGCCGGGACCCCGGCCTTCCCGAACCACTCCAGAAGCCCCTTGGCATCGAGCGTGGCCGACAGGATCCACAGGCGAAGGTCGGGGCGCGGCCCCGCCATCAGGGAAAGCGCAAGCGAAGCCAGGGCATCGGCGTCGGCACCGCGCTCGTGGAACTCGTCCAAGCAGACGGCGGCCACGCCGGCCAGGGTGGGGTTGCTGGCGACCATCCGCAGCGCCGTGCCAGGGGTCAGGAACACCAGGCGCGTCTGGGGCGACGTGCGGCTCTCGAAGCGCACCCGGTAGCCGACCTCGCCACCGATTTCGCCGCCGCGCTGCCGGGCGACCCAATGGGCCAGCGACCGCACGGCCAGGCGGCGCGGCTCCAGCACCCAGATCTCGCCCGCCGGCAGGGCGTCCAGCAGCAGCTGGGGCACGCGGGTGGACTTGCCCGAACCGGTGGGGGACTGTAAGACCACCCCGCCGCCTTGCCGGGCGGCCTGGGTCACCTGCTCCGCGATCTCCTCAATGGGAAGTTTCACGTCTTTTCCTTCGCGTCGCGCTCAAAGAATAGCGCCACGTTCTCGAACAGCTCGTCCACGTGGGAGCCTGCGTAGTACCACCCGCAGGCGTGCATGCGGGCGGCCTCCTGCTCCAGCCGATCGACGGTCTGGACCTCGCTCCAGCGCGGATCCAGGCGGATCAGGACCTGGGTCTCCTCCTTCATGCTGTGCCCGTCCATGCGCTGCCCTGGCGGGTGCCGCGGCGTCGCAGTTCCTGCTCGATGGCGTTGATGACCTTCCACTTCCAGTTGCACCAGGCCGGAGCCAGCAGCACGTCCAGGGAGGCCGTGCCGGTGAGGCGATGGATGACGGTCTCGGGGGGCGTGAGTTCCAGCAGGTCGGCCACAGCGGTGGCGTACTGGTCCAGGGCCAAAGCTGTGAACTCGCCTCGGCGCCAGTCGCGCGCCAGCAGGCTTCCCTGCACCACATGGAGCGGATGGAACTTGAGCCCGTCGGTGCCGACCGCCAGCACCTGGGCGTGGGTGCTTTGCCAGTGGTCGGGGGTCTCCCCGGGCAGTCCCAGGATCAGGTGGGTGCAGACCTTCAGCCCCAGCGCGCGGGCGGCCTGGGCGGCCTCGAAGTATTCTGCGGCGGTGTGGCCCCGGTTGACCCGTTCCAGCGTGGCATCAAAAGCCGACTGCAGACCAAGTTCCAGCCAGACCACCTTGCCGGCGTCCTGGTAGCCGCGCAGCAATTCCAGTACCCCGTGCCCCAGGCAGTCGGGGCGGGTTCCCACCGAGATCCCGATCACGTCGGGATCGGCAAGTGCCTGGTCGTACATGGCCCGCAGGCGCTCCAGCGTGTCCCAGGTGTTGCTGTAGGCCTGGAAGTAGGCGAGGTACCTGCGGGCTCCGGTGCGGTGCGCGATCACCTGCTTGCCTTCGTACAGCTGCCGGGGGATGCTGGCCTTGAGCCCCTCGTTGGGCGAGAAGGACTCGTTGTTGCAGAAGGTGCAGCCGCCGCGTCCCTTGGATCCGTCGCGGTTGGGGCAGGTGAAGCCCGCGTCCAGCGCGATCTTGTGGATGCGTTCCCCGTACTGGGAACGCAAGCTGCTTCCCAAGGTGTGCACCAGCTGGGCGATGGACTGGTTGCCTGCTTTCCGGTGGAGGACGGTGCTTGCGTCCCCGGGACCGTTCCTGCTGTCAAGACGTTGGATCAAATGGTCGCGACACCCTCGAACAGGCGCTCGTAGCCCGGTGGCAGGCGCATGGCGCGCAGCAGGTGGCGGCGGATCTCGGTGGCGGTGCCCAGCTTGCGCACTTCTCCGGCCACCACGCGCAGTTCTTCCAGTGTGTAGGTGCGCAGGAGAGCCTTGGTGCGCTCGATGTAGCGCGAGTCCATGGAGAGCGTGTCCGTCTGGATGCCGGCCAGGAACAGGGCGCAGGCGGGGTCGGCGGCCATCTCGCCGCACACCGAGAGCGGCACCCCGGCGCGGATGGCTTCCCACGAGATGCGCGAGAGCATGGAGTAGAGGGCCGGGTGGTACTTGCTGGCGATTTCGGCCACCTTGCGGTTGCCGCGGTCGGCCGCCACGGTGAACTGCAGCAGATCATTGGTACCCACCGACAGGAACTGCACCGTCTTCACCAGGTGCGAGACGATCTCCACCGCCGCCGGGACCTCGATCATGGCACCCAACGGCAGCGATTCGGCGAAGGGCTGGCCGGTGGCGCGCAGCTCGGCGCGGGCCAGGTCCACGTGGCGCAGCGTCTCGCGCATCTCCTCGATGGAGGAGATCATGGGGAACAGGATGCGTCCCTTGTGGCCGTAGCTGGCCCGGAACAGCGCCCGCAACTGGGTGCGGAAGACCTCCGGATGGGCAAGCGACAGCCGGATGGAGCGCAGGCCCATGAATGGGTTGTCCTCGTGCTCCTGGTTGCCCAGGAAGGCTGCGGCCTTGTCTCCGCCCAGGTCCAGGGTGCGGATGGTGATGGGGCGGTCCGGGAACTCCTGGAAGGCGCGCTGGTACACCCGCAGCTGGGTGGCTTCGGTGGGGGAGTTGCGGTGCACGAGGTAGGTGAACTCGGTGCGGTAGAGGCCCACGCCGTCGGCGCCGCGGGCGATGGCCGCCGGCAGCTCGCGCAGGAGGCCTACATTGGCCATCACGCGGATCTCTTCGCCCGAAGCCAATTTGCAGGGGCCCAGCAGCGCAAGGTCGGGTCCGACCACGATGCTGGCATCCTTGACTGTGAGGTCGTAGGCGCTGCGGATGGCCTCGGTGGGCTCCATGAACAGGTTGCCGACCACGGCATCCACCAGCACCTGGGAACCCTCGGGGATGGTGCGCAGAGCCGGCCCCACCCCGGTGATGGTGGGGAGGTTCAGGGCGCGGGCCAGGAGGCTGACGTGGCTGGTGGTGCCGCCTTCGGCGGTCACCAGGGCCGAGACCTTGCGCGAGGCCAGGTCGATCAGCTTGGCCGGCGAGAGCTGCTCGGCGAAGGCGATGTTGCCCACCAGGTCGTCGGCGGCGGCTTCCCCGCCCAGGATGGCCTCCACCAGGATGGTCCCCACGCCCTGGAAATCCTCGGCGCGTTCGCGCAGGTACTCGCTGGAGGCCTTGAGCATGGTGCCCACCAGCATCTCCACGGCGTCATACACCGCCAAGTGGGCCGGCAGGCGCTGGTTGCGGATACGGGTGCGGATCTCGCCCTGGAAGAGCGGGTCGTGCAGCAGGAGGGCCTGGGCTCCGAAGATGTAGGACAATTCCTGTCCGACTAGGTCCACGGCGGCGGCCTCGGTGCGGCGGAAGTCCTCCAGGGCCGCGTCCAGGGCCTTCTGGAACACCTCTTCCTGGTCGCCTTCCGGTGCGGCGATGGCCACCAGTTCCTCGCGGGAACGGATGCGACCGATGTGGTGGGCCTTGCCCATGGCAAGGCCGGGCGATGCCGGGAAACCGCGGAACAGCGACATCTCCACCGGCGGCGCATTCTCGACGTCCTCGGGATGGGCGGCCAGCTTCTCCAGGCGGCCCATGGCGTTGGGCGAGCGGCTTTCCAGGATCTCGAGCAGCCGGGCGCTCTCCACGATGCCGGCCAGCTGCGAGGCCAAGGTCATCAGGAGCAGTTCGTCCTCCTGGGGGGCCGGTCCTTCCTGGCGGGAGCGCACCACCAGCACGCCGTTGCAGCGGCCGCGCACCACCAGCGGCACGCCCAGGTAGGCGATCATGCCGGGTTCGTCCAGTTCCGGGAAGTGCCGGTAGTAGGCGTGGGCCGGGCCGTTGGCGACGTTGAGCGGCTCCATGGTCTGGGCCACGGCGCCGGTCAGGCCCTCGTTCATCTCCAGCGAAACCTCTTCGTGCCGGTAGCGCGTGGAGGTCGTGGACAGGAGGATCAATCGACCCTTGTCGGGGTCGTGCACGTAGAAGTTGCAGACCGGCACTTCCAGGTGGTCGGCCACCAGCCGCACCACCCGGTCGCCGATGGCCGGGAGACCTTTCGCCTCGGACAGGATCCGGGCAAATCCGCCCAAGAGGCGCAGGTGTCTTCCCAGCGAGTCGGTCATGCCTGTGCCTTGAGCTGACTCCAGCGCTCTTCGGGGATGGCCATGCCCATGACCTGGATCACCTCGGCGGCGGCGCGGGCGGCGAACTGCCCCGCGTGGGACAGGTCCATGCCCTTGTCCAAGGCGTGGAGGAACCCGGCGGCCCAGATGTCCCCGGCGGCGGTGGTGTCCACGACCTGGTGCACCGGGGCGGCGGAAACCACGGCCCGGCGGGCGCCTTCGGCAAGCAAGGCGCCACGGGCGCCCAACTTCACCACGGCGATGGGCGCATGGCTTGCGATCCATTCCAGGGCGGCTTCGTCGCGGGCACCGGTCAGGGCGAAGGCTTCGTCCTCGTTGGCCAGCAGGATCTCGATCCGACCCTGGGAAAGCAGTTCCTGCAGGCGGCCACGGCAGGCCTCCACCACGCTGAATGCGCCGCAGTCCAAGGCCACCGGGATCTTGGCTGCCTCGGCGCGGGCCATCAGGGCATCAAATACCGGGGTGTTGAAGAGCAGGTAGCCTTCCAGGTACAAAAGCCCCACGCCATCAAGGTCCAGGGCTTCCACGTCGGCCGGGCAGAAGTTCGAAGCTGCTGCCAATGATGTGAACATGGTGCGCTGGGCATCGGGGGTCACCAGCGAGAGCACGCAGCCGTTGTCGGTATCGTCCACGGCCAAGTGTGTGACCAGGCCCTGGGATTTCAGAACTGTCTCGAGGTGCTCGCCGCGGGCATCCTTGCCGCGACGGCCCAGGAAGGCCGCGTTGGAGCCCAGTCGTGCCAAGCCCACCACGGTGTTGCAGGCCGAGCCGCCCGAGGCCTCTTCGATGCCCGTCATCTGCCCGTCCAGCTTCTGGAACAGGGCCAGCTGCGCCGGGGCATCCATCAAGGTCATGCCTCCCTTGGGTTCTCCCAAGGAGGCCAGGGTGGCATCCGAAACATGAGCCAAAACGTCCCAAAGTGCGGAACCGGCACCGAGAATGGTCTGAAAACGCGACACGAATCCTCCAAGGAGATCAGAATGAGCCGAACCACAGCTCCTCTCCAAGGTACAAACCGAGGCCGCATCTGTGCGCACGGATCTGACGCTTGATCGCGTTTCGGATCCCGGACGGCTTAGGGTTCCACCGGAAAGCCGTCGATGCCCTTCTTCTTGAGTTCGTCGCGTGCCTTGGTGGCTGCCTTCTTGTCGGGGAAGGAGCCCCAGCGCAGTTTCCAGGTTCCCTCCAGTGCCACGACGCGTACGCCAGGGCCAGTGGATGCCTCCAGCTCTTCCTTGCGCTTCTGGGCGGCATCCTCGCTAGACAGCGAGCCCAACTGGATCTCCCATTTGGCCTTGGAAGGGACTGCGTTCTTGGCGGGAGTGGCTGTCGGTGCCGCAGATGGCGCCGATGTCACGGCCTGGGCCGGAGATGTGGTCGTCTCGGCCTTGGCGGGTGCGGCGCTGGTTGCTGGCATGCGCCAAGGATGGGCGCGGAAGTCCTCAAGGGTGGACTGGACCGGGGATTCGGCCAAGCAGCCAATGCTTGCCGTCACGAGTGCAATCACCAGTTTTCGCATCAGTAGACGTTCTTTGGAAAGATCAAGTGGATGACGGTCTGGAATACGATCCGTACATCCAGCCAGATGGACCACTGGCGGATGTAGTCCAGGTCGTATTCGATGCGCTTCTGCATCTTGTCCAGGGTCTCGGTCTCGCCGCGCCAGCCGTTCACCTGGGCCCAGCCGGTGATGCCGGGCTTGACCTTGTGGCGCATCATGTAGCCTCGGATCAAGAGCCGGTACTGCTCGTTGTGGGCCACGGCATGGGGACGCGGGCCGACCACCGACATGTCGCCGCGCAGGACGTTGAGGAACTGCGGCAACTCATCCAAGGAGGTCTTGCGCAGGATGGCGCCTAAAGGAGTGATGCGGGCATCTCCCAGGGTTGCTTGCTTGATGACAGCACCATCGTCCATGGTGCGCATGGAACGGAACTTCCAGACCTCGATGGCGCCTCCGTTCAAACCATAGCGCTTTTGTTTGAAGATGGCCGGACCAGGGGAAGTCAAGCGCACGGCCAAGGCGATCAGGAGCATCGGGAGGCCGGCAAACAGCAGGAAGGCCAGCGAGAAGATGATGTCGAAGGTGCGCTTGACCAGCCAGTCGGGGCCGTTGTACGGAAGCTCCGAGAAGGCGATGGTGGCATAGTTTCCGAGGTACCCCATGCGCGAGTGCAACAGCTCGTAGGTGAAGAAGTCGGGGACCAGGTACACCGAGACTGTCGTGTCGGAAAGCGCCGTTAGGAGCGCCTGGATGCGGTTGGTCTCCGACATGGGCAGTGCGATGTAAATGCGGTTGAATACACCTTTATGGGCGTCCTCGACCAGGCGCATCAGATCGCCCCGGTACAGATCCTCGGGGCATTCGCTGTCGTCATTCTCGTAGTAGCCCACCAGGCGCATGCCTGCTTCCGGGGTGCTTTCGATGATCTCCTGCAGGTGGTGGGAAAGCTCGTTGCTGGGCACAAGCGCTACGTGCTTGAGGTTGCGGCCGTGGTTGCGGAAGATCCCCACGAGCTTGCGCATCAGGATGCGGTCAAGAGGCAAGAGGACCGTATTTAGGGCGAACCAAGCCAAGAAATGACGCTTGTCCAGATAGTCGTTCAGGTCCAGGGCAAAGCGGATCAAGACCAGGCCGGCGGTCACGGCCAGCCATACGCTCAGGGTGCGCTTGATCTCCGGCCCTAAGGGAAAGCCGCGCCACGAGTGGAAGAGATTGTTCATCTCCCCGAAGAAGAAGTAAAGCCCTACGCCCAGGAGGGCGATCAGCAGGTCGTTGTCCGTAGCCCCCTCCGGCCACACGGCCCGCAGGAGCCACATGCTCAGCACCAGGACCATGCTGTCGCTGAGCCGCAGGACATGGCTCATCTTGGAGACAGGAGGTGTGATCGAGGCGGAGTTCATGCTGCGACCAATAGTACGAAAACTGTCAGGCGTTCCTTGTGTTTTCCTGGAATGTGTGATGACCATCACGTCAACATTCAGTCCCTGAAATCCCCTCGCGGAGCCGAGAATCCTTTGGATTCCAGCCTGTGCTTGGCGGCCCATCCCGCCACGGGCCCCACCACCACGATCATGGGGGAGCCCATGTCGGCTTCCTTCAGGTCCTCCACGATCCGGTCCAGGCGCGAATGCAGCACGCGCTGGTCGGGAAGCGTGCCTGATTGGATGGCGCTGACGGGGGTGTCGAAGGCCCATCCCTTGTCGAACATGCTGGTGCGTAGGGATGCCAAGCTGTGGTGAGGCATCATCAGGACCAGCGTCTCGGCCTCGGGCAGGATGGTGGACACGCCATCGGCGGTGTGACCGGTCACGATGGCAAAGCTGCGCGAGAGTCCCCGGTGCGTCACGGGGATGCCTGCGTAGGTGGGAACGGTCAGGGAGCTGGAAAGTCCTGGCACCACCTCCACGTCCAGGCCAGCGGCCTGGCAGGCCTCGATCTCCTCGCCGCCGCGTCCGAAGACGAACGGATCGCCGCCCTTCAAGCGCACCACGGTGTGGCCTTCTTGTGCCAGTCGCACGATCAGGGCGTTGATGGCGCTCTGGTGGGCCGAGGTCCCGAAGCCCTTCTTGCCCACCGCGAAGACCTGGCAGGAATGGGGGGCGTGGGACAAAAGTTCGGAGGCGACCAAGCGGTCGTGCACCAGCGCGGTGGCCTGTTCGATGGCGGCCAGGCCCATGCGGGTGATGAGGTCGGGGTGGCCTGGACCGGCTCCCACCAGGATGACGCGCCCCTTCTTCTCCTGTCCCGACAGGCCCTTGGATTCCTGGACCAGCTGATGCCGGACGGCATCGGCGCCCGAGCGCTTGCAGAGCTCCCACAGGGCTTGGTAGTCGCGGCTGCGCCAGAAGTCTTCGCGCACGGCGTCGGGGATCTGGTCGCGCAGCTGCTTGCGGGTGCGGGCCACTGCGCTTGAAAGTTCGCCGAATCCGGTCAGCCAGTCCTGCAGGCGCCGGCGCAGCCAGGCGGTGAGGCCCGGTGCATCGCCACCGGAATGCAAGGCGACCGTCACGGCGCCTTCCCGGTGGTGCGCGACGGAATGGAAGTCGCACAGTTCCGGCACGTCGATCACGTTGCACAGTTGGGCGCGGGTGCGGCAGGCCTCGTGGATCAGGCGGTTGACCATGGGGCTGGAGGTCGCGGCGTACACCACCAGCATGCCGTCCAGGTCGCGCAGTTCCCAGGTGCGCTCAAGGCGCTCGAAGTCCAGCTCGTCGAAGCCTTCCAGGAACTCGGGCGAGACCACCCGCACCCGGGCCCCGGACTCCACCAGTTCCTTGGTCTTTCGCAATCCCACCTTGCCGGCCCCGACCACCAGTACAGGGCGGTTCTTGAGGTCGAGGAAGATCGGCAGGAAGTGGGTCTGGCTGTTCATGGTCTGCGCAAATGTACGAGAAAAGCCGCGAAGAGGACATCGCGATTCCACAGGACACGGCGGACCGTTGGGCCGGGGTCGATTTCCTTGTGGTCCCGCCGTCAAGGAAGCTGTATGTTGTGACAGATTCTCAATCCACTGTCACATCCACAATCGCGAGGAAAACATGGCCCATCAGCTCCCTGCCCTGCCGTACGCCGCCAATGCCTTGGCTCCGATCATCTCGGAAGAGACCATCTCCTACCATTATGCCAAGCACCACCAGGCCTACGTGACCAACCTCAACGGCCTCCTGGAAGGCACGGGTCTTGAGCACCTGACCCTGGATGAGCTCCTGGCCGTCCAGGACAAGTGGCCTTCCGAGAAGCGCACCGGCATCTTCAACAACGCCGCCCAGGTCTGGAACCACACGTTCTACTGGGAATCCCTGACTCCGGGCGGTTCCAAGCCCTCCGCCGAGCTTTCAGCCGCCATCGACAAGTCCTTCGGTTCCTTCGAGGACTTCAAGAAGAAGTTCATCGCCGAGTGCGTGGGCAACTTCGGTTCGGGCTGGACCTGGCTCGTGAAGAAGGCAGATGGTGCGCTTGTGATCGAGAAGACCGGCAATGCCGTGGTAGCCACCCTGGGCAAGCCGCTCCTGACCTGCGACGTGTGGGAGCATGCCTACTACATCGACTACCGCAACCTGCGCCCCAAGTACGCCGAAAGCCTCTTTGAGATCTACGACTGGGCCCGCGCAAGCGCCCGCTTCGCCGCCTGAGCTGACGGATCGGGAAAGTAAAGCCCGCCGAACCTTGCGGTTCGACGGGCTTTTTCATTTCTCTGAAGGTTTGCGGCCGGCGATTCCAAAGGGCACGTGCACCGATGGGGTTGAGGCTGCCGCCTTGCCGACGTGGGCCATCTGGTCGTCGAAGAACAGGTGCGGCTTCCAGACGTCCAGGATGCGGCGTTTGTCCATGCCGCCCAGGAAGAAGCTCTGGTCTACCCGCAGGTTCCAGTCCCGCAGGGTGGTGACCACCCGCTCAAAGGCCGGGGCGCTGCGCGCGGTCACGATGGCGGTGCGCAATCGGGGAACATAGCTTGGGTCCTTGGCCTTGCGCTCCTGCTCGCGCGCCTGCAAGGAGGCCAGTCCGTCCAGCAGGCGTTTGAGCGGGCCGGGGTGGAGTGGCTGTTTGGCTCGCGACTTCTCGTTTTCCTGGAACCGCTCCAGGCCCTCTTCCTGGTAGATCCGCTCCGCTTCGTCGTCGGCCAGCACCCCGTCGAAGTCGAAGGCGATGCGAAGCTCTGCCTGGTCGTCGTCCAGGATGTTGCCGTGGAGCACGCAGCCGGCCGGGTGCCCGAGATCCAGCGCCTCGCGCACGTCCTCGGGCACGGCCGTCAGGAACAGGCTTGCGTTGAAGGACGGCAGGAACGGCCAAGGTGGTCGCCCGCAGGTGAAGACGGCGCGGGTGATGTCAAGATGCAGCGCCTCGATGGAGTGCATGACGCGCATGCCGGTGTCGGGGTCGTTGCGCGAGAGTAGGACCACTTCCACGGGATGGTCGTCTTCGGTGGTGCCGTTGAGGGACAGCAGGCGCCGCACGAACGGCAGCGCCACTCCGCCCGGCAGCGGCTCGCGTTCGTGCTCGCGCTGGTGGGCACGGTAGGCGAGCTCCCCCTGGGTGCGGAACACCTGGTCCGGCTCCGAGAGGTCGAAGAGGGCGCTCGATGCCACCGCCACCACCAGCTTGCTCTCGATCGGGTAGGCCATTCTAGCGGCCGCGGTGCGGGCGCTTGCCGCCCTTGGCGCCGGGCTTGGGGCCCTTGACGCGTTCCGACGGTCGGCTCTCGCCCGGCACGCGCGGTCCGGGACGGGACTTGGCGCGGGGCACGTAGCCGTCGCGCTGGCGTCGGGCATCGCGCTGGCGGAAGAGTTCCAGGGCCTCCTCGTCCTCGGCCAAGGCGAAGTCCACGAAGCCCATCACGGGATCGGCCTTTAGCAGGGTCACGCGGATGGGATCGCCCATGCGCAGCACGCGGCGGGTGCGCATGCCCACCAGCTCCATGCGGTCGGGGTTGTGCTCGTAGAAGTCGCTGTGCATGTTGCGCACGTGCACCATGCCTTCGGCCCACGGATCCTTGAGCTGCACGAACACGCCCATCGGCTCCACGCCGGTGATGACGGCGTCGAACTGGTCGCCGGAGCGGTTGCGCAGGGTCCAGGCGATGCAGCTCTTGGTGCCCGAGCGCTCGGTCTTCATCACCACCTCCTCGCGCGCCGAGATGTGGACGGCGATGCGGCGCGAGTTCGACTTCCAGGCCACGCCCGGCTCGAACTTGCGGATGTGCGCCTTGAGCATGCGGTGGGTCCAGAGGTCGGCGTAGCGGCGGATGGGGGAGGTGAAGTGGCTGTAGTGCCTCCAGCCCAGGGCGAAGTGTCCCATGCATTCGGTGGAGTAGCGCGCCTTCTTCATGGAGCGGATGATCTTGGTCTGCAGCCCGATGGGCAGGCCTTCCACCTTCAGGAGTTCGGCAAGCCACGCCTGGATCTCGGGGCGCAGGTTGGTCACCAGCTCCTGGCTCATCTTCGGGGGCTTGGGCAGGTTCATGCCTAGGGTGTCGGCCCACGAGGCGATGGCGGCAATGGTCTCGATCTCGGGCGGCTCGTGGGTGCGGTACATGCCCGAGAGGTCGTTCTCGTCCAGCTCCTTGGCGCAGCAGCGGTTGGCGGCCAGCATGCATTCCTCGATCCAGGAATGGCTGGCCAGGTGCACGCTTGCCTTGGCGCCGCAGGGCTCGCCGTTCTCGTCGAACTGGATGCGCGATTCGGGAATGTCGAAGGACAGCAGATTGTCCTTCTCACGTCCCTTGCGCAGCGCATCGGTGCAGGCCTTCAGGCGGTTCATGGCCGGGTCGCCGGCGTCACCCAGCTCCTGGGCCTCCTCGTAGGTCAGGAAGCGGCGCACGTTGACCATGGCTTCGAAGAACCTGTACGAGACGATCTCGCCCTTGCTGTTGATCACCATGCGGCACGACATGGCCAGGCGGTCGTGGTTGTCCAGCAGCGAGCACAGGTCGGTGGAAAGCTGCTCGGGCAGCATCGGGACGGCGCGCCAGGGCAGGTAGTTGGTGAAGCTGCGGTTGAGCGCTTCCTTGTCCAGCCCGGAGTTGTCCTCCACGTACTGGCTCACGTCGGCGATGTGCACGTCCAGCTGCCAGCGCTTGCCGCCGGGCAGGGTCTTCACGCACACGGCGTCGTCGTGGTCGCGGGCGTCCTTGGGGTCGATGGTGTACACCTCGTCCTTGCGGCAGTCCTCGCGGCCTTCCAGGTCGGCTTCGGTGGGCTCGGTGAGCTTCTTGATGCGGTTGAGGATGGTCGGGGCAAACGGCCCCGGCAGTTCCTGGTTCTGCTCGAACATCACCTTGACCTGTTCCCAGGTGGGACCTTCCTGGGGCTGTTCCCAGTCTTCGCCTTGACGGGGAAGCGGTTCGGTGCGGGTGACGGGCGGCGGCTCGGGCGCGCTTCGGCGCGCAGTGGGGGCGGCGGCCATGATGGTGTCGCGGTGTCCGAACTTGAGGCGGTTGCGGGCGACGAGGCTTTCCACGCAGTCCATCAGCTCGCCCACTAGGTGCTTGGGGCAGTGCAGTTGGTGGCGCAGTTCGCGAAAGGTCATCGGCTGGTAGCCGGGCATGGCGACCAGGGCCAGGACGGCATCCTCGATGCGCTGCGAGTCGGAGGCGGTTCTTTTGGCCATGGCACTTCCTTTCGAAGTCGATTGGATCCCAACACAAAATTGTCGGACAGATTCTGATGCGATGCCACAACGGAACGAAAAAGGGACCGCCTCCTCGTCCGCTGGGCGGATGGAAACGGTCCCTGGCAACGGTAGAAAGAGATCAGTCCTTCAGCAGCTTCAGCACTGCGGACACGGCCTTTTCTTGGGCCGATCCTTCCTTCTTCAAGGCCTTGCGGACGGCTTCGAGCCCGGAGACGGCTTCGGCGATCACCTCGTCCTCGGGCAGCTGGTAGCTGATTCCCTCGGGACCCTGGATGCGGACCACGGGGAACCCGATGATGGAGAGACGGTCGATCTCGCGGGCCAGGGTGCGGGGATGGACCTCGAAGCCTTGGCCGGAGATGGACGAAAGCAGGGCTGCCTCGCTCAATTCCTGACCGGAGGCGAGAGCGTCCAGCAGCGCCCGCAGTTTGCGAGCCTGCACGGCGTAGTCGGCGCTGCCGTCTTTGCGGGGCCGACCGGGGCCGCGAGTCGGGGCGGGGGCATCGGCGCCCTTCTTGGCATTGACTGCGACCTTCTTCCCGGGCACAGCTTTGGCGGCGAGCTTCTTGGCCGGGGCAGGCTTGGTGACCGGCTTGGGCGCAGCTTTGGGAGCGGGTTTGGCGGCAACCTTGACGGCGGGCTTGGCCGGGGCGGTCGCTTTGGCAGGAGCCGATTTCGCGGCGGCCTTGGGTACGGCCTTGGCGACGGGTTTGACGGCTTTGCTCGGCTTCTCGGGTTTCTTTGCCACGGATTCCTCCTGTGCGGATGTTGCGGGTCACGCCTCGTTTAGCTTAGGCTACATCTTTGTTCAGAAATTGTCCACGGTTCTCGCACGGGAAATTGACGAACTGCGGACAAATTCTGTCGTGCCTTCGGAGGCCTTCGCCACTCGGAATGGGCGTTCAGGGAACCCGGAACTGCACGGGACTGGAGTTGTCTCCCAGCGGCAGGAGCCGAGAAAGACCTTCTTCTTCGGGGTCCAGCAGCCGACGCACGAAGGAGGATTTGGGAATGTCCTCGGTGACGGTGGCCGTCTCGGGCAGCTTGGCCAAGTGACGGGTCAGGGCGATGGCGTCCTCGTAGCCTCCCAGGGTGTCGATCAGTCGGGCGCGCTTGGCCTGCGAGCCCGACAAGACGCGGCCGTCGGCCAAGGTGTCCAGAGCCAGCGAATCCACCTTGCGGCGGCGCTGGACTTCTGCTCGGAACTGGGCGTAGACATCGTTGACCACGCCCTGGAAATAGGTGCGGTCCTTGGGGGCCATGGCCCGGAACGGCGATCCGGCGTCCTTCAGTTCGCCGCTCTTGACGGTCTCCATCTTCACGCCGACCTTTTCCAACAGCTCGTGGGCGTCGGCAAACTGCGAGATCACCCCGATGCTTGCGGTGAGGCTGCCGGGATTGGCCATGATGCGGGTGGCTCCCAAGGCGGCGTAGTATCCGCCCGAGGCACCGAGATTTCCGATGCTGGCCACCACGGGCTTGACCTTGGAAAGCGCCACCACGGCGTCGAAGATCTCCTGCGACGCGCCCACCGCGCCTCCCGGGGTCTCGATGCGCAGCACCACGCCCTTGACGGTGGAATCCTTGCGGGCGGCAATGAGCTTCTTGACGGTCTTGGTGGGCTCAACGATCATACCTTCCAGCCGCACCACCTGCAGGTGAGGGGCGGTGGAGGTCCCGGAGGTGCCGGACCAGGCGCCGATGCCGACGCCGACGCCACAAGAAGCTACGACGGCGAAGGCCGCCAACGACAAAAGACCAAGGGTGCGCAGTTTCATGTCAGCCTCCGGTGGGGAGTTTCAGTACTTGGCCAGGACGGATGCGGTTGTTCTTCATGCCGTTGATGGACAAGATCTCGTCGACAGTCGTGGAGGACTGCCGGGCGATCGAAAAGAGCGAGTCGCCTTTGCGGACGCGATAGTTCTTCGTGCCCTTGGATGCGGTTGCCTTTGCCGCAGCCTTGCCGCCAGCTTTGGCGGAGTCCTTGCGGGAGCGGCCAGTCTCGGCGGCAGCGGGAGCCGGGATGCGCAGCTTCTGACCCACCCGCACGGAGTTTCCGCGCAAGTGGTTGGCGTTCTTGATGGCGGCTGCGGTGGTCTTGTACCTGGAGGCGATGGAGGCCAGCGTCTCGCCGGAGTGCACGCGATGGGTGGTGCTGATCGCAGCCGGCTCCTCGTCTTCGGATGCTGTCGCGCCGCGCTTGCGCTTGCGGGCGGAGGTCGATTCCTCGCTTCCGATGCGGCTGTCGGTGGGGTCGCCGTAGATCACCAGCGTCTTGCCGGGGCGGATCTTGCGCTTGCCCAAGCGGTTCCAGGCCCGGATCTCCTGAGAGGAGACGCCGTAGCGGGCGGCAATCGATCCGATGGTCTCGCCCTTGCGGATGCGGTGCACCCAACGGCTGGGCTCCGGGGCGCTGAAGGACTTCTCCAGGTTCGGGTAGATCATGGCAAAGGCTTCGCGGGCACCGGCCGGCAGGCGCAGCAGGTACGGGTCTTTGCGCGGCGGCGTCATCTTGCGGGTCAGGGCAGGATTCAATGTCGCCAAGGTGTCGGCGGAACAGTGCAGCGCCTCGGCGATCTTCTGCAGCGCAAGGCCGCCCTCGACCGTGAATGTGTCGGTGGGGAAAGGGGACCACGGCACGATATTGAAGCCGTGGGCCGCAGGATTCTTACTCAGTACGGCCGCCGCGTAGATGCGCGGCACGTAGTCGCGGGTCTCGGAGGGCAGGCCAACTTCCCAGTAGGAGGGATGGGGCTGTCCCGAACGCTTGATCACGCGGTCGATGCAACCTTCGCCGCAGTTGTAGGCCGCCATTGCCAGGTTCCAGTCACCGAAGCGATTGTACAGGAAGCTCAGGTACTGGATGGCCGCGTCGGTGGCGCGTTCGGGATCGCGCCGGTCATCCACGAAACGGTCCACCCGCAGCCCGAAGCGCTTGCCGCTTGCCGCCAAAAACTGCCAAAGCCCGGAAGCCGCAGCGGGCGAGTAGGCCTTGGGGTTGAAGCCGCTCTCGATCATGGCGAGGTAGACGAGATCCTGCGGAAGGCCCGCAGCCTTGAACTTTTCGCGGATCATGGACTCGTAGCGGCCCTTGCGGGCCATCCAGATCCCGAAGTGCTTGGGGATGCGGTCCTTGAACAGGGCAATGGCCGACAGCACGCGGCTGTTGGCCTCGATGGGCAGATCGAATTTGGTGGCCGTGTCCAGCAGGAATTCCCGCATGTACTTGGCGCTGTCAGAGCTCGAAAGGGGGATGTCTCCCTGCTGGATGGAGTCCAACAGGGCCAGTCCGTCGACCTCTTCCGAGGCATCGTTGTCCGGAGCGACCGAAAGTGCGTAGGGAAGGTTCCCCCGCATGCCTTCCAATGAGGCGGCTTCGAGTTTACGAATTCGAACTAGGTCAGAATCCTGAGCTCCATCGTACTGCGAGAGCAGGGCCAAGGCTTCGGAATACTTTGCCTGCGAGCCGTGGAGGCGGCCTTGCGCCTGCAAGGCCTTGGCCGTATCCAGAACAGAACGGATGCGGCCAAAAGATACCTGATCCTTGGTAGTTGCTGCAAGCGGCCGGGGAATGGCCTGTTGAGCAGGTTTGACGCCGCAGCCGATCAAGCCGACTACAGCGACAAACAGGAAGAAATTATTCTTCCAGATCGAGGTCTTCAGAGTAGTTCTTCCAAATGCCTTCACCTCGGGCGAAGTTTGGATCTTCGAAGTCGATCTCGCGGCTTTCCTCTTCATCGTCGTCGTCGTCCGAGGCCGCACGCATTTCCTCTTCGTATTCCTCTCCGAAACCGCCTTCGAATTCTTCGAATTCGTCCTGCTGCTTGCTTTTGCGTGCAAAGCTCCAGGAAAGATCGGATGGGCGCATCACTTTCTCCTCCGCACAGTACAGTTATACAAATGAAACCGTGGCCTATATACCAACTTCACTTGCAAAAAAGCAAGCGAAAAATATCGGGATGACACGATTCGAACGTGCAACCACCTGCTCCCAAAGCAGGTACTCTACCGTTGAGCCACATCCCGTCTGTGCGGCAAAGGTAATCACAACTTGGTTTCTGTGCAGAGGGGTTATTTTTGAATCGCATGAGCCAGAAGATCCAGTCCCCAAAGGGCACCCGAGATTTCTTTCCCGCCGAAATGGCCGTCCAGAACCGCATCTTCGGAGCTTGGCGCAAGGTGTGCACCCGCTTCGGGTTCCAGGAGTACGAGGGCCCCTCCTTCGAACATCTGGAATTGTACACGGGAAAGAGCGGGAACGAGATCGTCGGCCAGCTCTACAACTTCACGGACAAGGGCGGTCGCGAGATCGCGCTGCGCCCCGAGATGACGCCCACGCTTGCCCGCATGGCAAATCAGCTGGGCCGCAACCTGAAAAAACCTGCCCGCTGGTTCTCGCTCCCGCGCCTGTGGCGCTACGAGAAGCAGCAGCGCGGCCGCCTGCGCGAGTTCTTCCAGCTCAACATGGACATCTTGGGCACCGACAGCGTGGCCGCTGATGCCGAGCTTTTGGCCGCCGCCTGCGCCATCTGCCAAGAACTGGGGCTCACAAGCCACGACGTCAAGGCGCGCATCTCCAGCCGCCGCCTGATCTCAGGGCTCTTGGACGAACTGGGCTGCACCGACAAGCCTTCGGTGTACTTGGCGCTGGACCGCCGCGACAAGCTGCCGCGCGAGGAGTTCGTGGCAGGCGTCCAGGCTGCAGGCCTTTCCGATGAGGGCCTCTCGAGCCTGGACGCTCTCTTCGAAGCGGCCTCCCTCGACGACCTTGACAGAATCTGTCATTCCGAAGAATCGAAGGCCGCCGTGCAGGAACTGCGCACTTGCCTCGATCTGGTCGCTGCTCACGGCTTCGGTGACTGGTGCCTCTTCGACCCCAAGGTGGTGCGAGGCTTGGCCTACTACACCGGCATCGTCTACGAACTCTTCGACGCGGGCCGTTCCTTGCGCGCCATCGCCGGTGGTGGCCGCTACGACAACCTCCTGGAGAAGCTGGGTGGTGAGGCGCTTCCTGCCGTGGGATTTGGCATGGGCGACGTGGTGATCGCCGAGCTCCTCAAGGACAAGGGCATCCTCTCCACCGACGTGGACGGGGTGGACATCTGGATCGTGAACCTCGATGGCGATGAGGCGAAGGTGGCAACCCTGGCGGCGCGCCTGCGCGGCTCGGGCAAGACCGTGGGCTTCTCCTTCGGCGGCGGCAAGATGGGCAAGCAGATGCAGGCTGCCTCGGAACAGGGGGCTTGCAAGGCTGTCTTTTCTGGTTCCGACCGCGCTCCGGAAGGCTCCTTCGAGGTCAAGGATCTGGGGACTGGCGAGCAGACAGTGGCCACGCTCGAGGAGCTGTGCCGCTGAATGCACCGGCCTCGCGGCCGGCCAGCGTGATTGGGATCCTGGACGAACTCACCATCAACCGCATCGCTGCGGGTGAGGTGGTGGATCGCCCGGCCTCGGCGGTCAAGGAGCTGGTCGAGAACGCCATCGACGCGGGTGCCCGGCGGATCCGGGTGCGACTGGAGGGCGGCGGGCTGGACCTGGTGTCGGTGGAGGACGACGGGAGCGGGATGACGCTCCACGACCTGCGCCTTTGCTGGATGCGCCACGCGACATCGAAGCTCGTGAAACTGGAAGACCTCATGCATGTGGGCACCTACGGCTTCCGGGGCGAGGCGCTTTCTTCTCTGGCCGCCGTGGCGGAATTGCGCATCGACACCCGCCACCACCAAGAAGAGGACGGCCACGCCATCGTGGTCCGGGACGGCCAGCTGCGCAGCGAGGCGCCCAGCGCCTGGGTACGCGGCACCCGCATCGAGGTGCGGGGACTGTTTGCCGGGATTCCTGTACGTCGCAAGTTCATGGGCTCGGCAGCCAGCGAAGCCCAGAGGGTGCTCACCACCCTGGTGCGCCAGGCCCTGGCGCGCCCCGACGTGGAGTTCCGGCTCCATCACGGCGCCCGCGAGCTCCTGGTGGCTCCCGCCGAGGACCGCAAGGCCCGCGTGCGGCGCCTGCTGGGGCAGTTGGCCGAAGGCTTGAGCGAGGTGCTCTGGGAAGCCGATAGCATGGCCATCACCGGCTTCGTGGGCGGTCCTGGCACCGATCGGGGCCGTGCCGACCAGATCCACGTCTCCATCAACCGTCGTCCGATCTCCGGCGGGATGCTGCAGCGGGCTGTCGCCAAGGGCTTGAACCTGCCGGCCGGTCGCTATCCGGTGGCGGTGCTGGATGTGACGCTGCCGCTGGACACGGTGGATGTCAATGTGCATCCGCAGAAGAAGGAAGTGCGCTTCCAGTCGGAGGCGCCCATCTTCCAGGCCGTGTCCGACGCGGTGGCCAATGCGCTGGACCTGGGCGGCTTGCTTCCCCTGTACGCACCGGTGCCTTCGCGCGAGAGCTTGTCTCATTCGATGCCCTTCGCCGCCGCGATGCCGGCCACCTCCGATGCGGCCCTGTCTTCGTCCGAGGCGCCGATCGCCTTTCCGGGGAGCCTGTTGTCCCTGTTGGGGGAGTCTGTGGCGCCGGAACCGCAGGCCGTGCAGGAGGACCTGTTCGCCAGCAGCCAACGGTTGGTGGTCTTTCCCGGCATGGAGCCGCGCCGGGCGGCGCCCGTTTCGGGTCCCGTCTCCTTAGGGGGTGTCCCCTTTTTGGGGACAGAAGGATATCTGCTGTGCCAGATCCAAGGCGGATTGATGGTCATCGATCAGCGTGCAGCCCATGAGCGGATCCTCTACGAGCAGGCGCTGCGCAGCCTGTCGCGCGACGGGGCCGTGCCCAGTCAGCAGCTTTTGTTCCCGCTGACGCTGGAGCTTCCCCTGCGCGAGCACCAGACGGCCATGGCCACGTTGGGACAGCTGCGCGACCTGTCCTTCGACCTGGAGCCGTTCGGGGGCAACGTGCTCCTGCTGCGGGGCATCCCCGCCTCCGTCTCCCAGGAACGCGCCGAAGCCATCCTGCACGAGATCCTGGCCCAGTTGGCCGAGGAGGAACTTTCCAGCCAGGCCTTGAACGAGGAATTTGCTCGCGCCTACGCCCAGGCTGCCGCCGTGCGCCGCGACCAGGAGCTGCCTTCGGAGGAGCGCACTCGGCTGGTGGACGAGCTCTTCGCCTCCTCCGACCCGTGGACCTCGCCGGGAGGCCGGCCAATTGTGGCCCGGCTTTCGGGAGAGGATCTCGCCCGGCTTTTCCGCTAGGGGAGCGGGGACACGGGCGCCTTGGCCGTGTCTTGGACCGGGATGGGTGTGACGGTGCGCGAGGTGCTCTTTTGACGCTCGGTCTTCTGGTGCTGCAGCGTCTCCAGGCGGCGCTTGCGGTCCAGGCGCCGTTCCTGCCAGCGGCGCAGCTGGTCGGGATTGGTCCGGTCGTGCCACTTGGCTTCCAAGGCCGTCAGTTCCTTGCGGTGCATGACCATCAGTTCCCGGCGCTTGGTCAGGCGCTGCGCGGGGCTCATCCCTTGGGAGCTCTGTTGGAACTGCTTGATCTGCTGGCGCTGGCGCTTGTCCAGGAGCGAGAGCTCCTGGTAGAACCCCAGGTCGCGGGTCTCGATGGAAAGCGTATCGATGGGCTCGGCGGCGACCGGAAGGGAGCCGAAGCCAAGGCACAGGAAAAGGACGATAAGGGCGCTTTGCGAGAACATGCGCCAAAGGTAGAACCGGACACCGCCTGCGGCAGCTGCGCGTGCGGTCGGATGTCTCGGGATGCGAATGGTATGTTGAGGACATCGGTTCCGCCGCCGCCGCGCGGGCGGGGCCCGGGAAGCGGTGTGCGCAACCGGGGAGGATGCCATGAAGATCGGATGCCTCAAGGAGATCAAGACCCACGAGTACCGGGTGGGCCTCACGCCCGCAGACGTGCGGGCCTACGCGGCGGCCGGCCACACGCTGGCGGTCCAGTCCGGTGCCGGGCTCGGGAGCGGCTTTCCGGACGATGCGTACCGGGAAGCCGGTGCGGCGGTGGTCGATGAGCCTGCGGAGATCTTCGCCGCCAGCGGGATGATCGTGAAGGTCAAGGAGCCGCAGCCCGCAGAGGTGGCGCAGCTGCGGGCAGGCCAGATCCTGTACACCTACCTGCACCTGGCCGCCGACGCGTCCTTGACCCGTGCCCTTCTGGAGCGCAAGGTCACCGGCATCGCCTACGAGACCATGGCTCTGGACAGCGGGGCGCTTCCTTGCTTGCGGCCCATGAGCGAGATCGCCGGGAGACTCGCAGTCCAGGAAGGTGCCAAGTACCTGGAAAAGCCAAGCGGCGGCAGGGGAGTTCTGCTGGGCGGTGTGCCCGGTGTTCCTCGCGGACGCGTCCTGGTGCTGGGGGCGGGCATCGTTGGCGGCAACGCCGTGCGGGTGGCGGTGGGCATGGGGGCGGAGGTGACGGTGCTGGATCTGGACGTGAGCCGCCTGGCAGCCTTGGATGACCTGTACCCCGGACGCATCCAGACGCTCTACTCGACCCCCGAGAGCGTGGTGGCGGCCTTACGCGAAGCCGACCTGGTGATCGGGGCGGTGCTGGTGCCGGGCGCCCGGGCGCCGCAACTGGTCAAGCGCGAGCACCTGGGCATCATGAAGCCGGGTGCGGTGCTGGTGGATGTGGCGGTGGACCAAGGCGGCTGCTTCGAGACGACCCGGCCGACCACCCATGAGAATCCCACGTTCGTGGTGGATGGCGTGGTGCACTACTGCGTGGCCAACATGCCAGGTGCAGTGCCTGTCACCAGTACGTTGGCCCTCACCGGCGCCACCCGGCGCTACGGCCTTGCGATCGCAAGTCACGGAGCCTTGGAAGCGGCGCGCCGCGATCCCGTGATCGCCCGCGGCATCAACGTGCACGACGGCAAATGCACCTGCCCGGCGGTGGCGAATGCCTTTGGGCTGGATGTCGCCGTGATTTGACGGAATCCGTCAGGGATGGGTTAGGTCCCTCGCGGTCGGGACGGCGGATTTCTATCTCGTCCCTCCGTGACGCATCGTCCTTTCCAGCATTCCCCGACGCGCCGCGAAGGTGCATTGGATGCCCTGCGCGTGGTCGCCTGCCTTGCGGTGGTGGCCTACCACTACGCCTTCCACGGCAAGCACGGTGGCTACGTGTCGTTTGCCTGGCCGGCGATCGATGGGGTGGCCCGCTACGGCTTCCTGGGCGTGCAGGTCTTCTTCCTGATCTCGGGATGGCTCGTGCTGCGCACCGCGCAGGGGCGGACCTTGCGGGAGTTTGCGATCGCACGCGCAGTGCGCATCGTGCCCACATTTTGGATGGCTTGCCTGGTGACCACTGGGTTTCTGGTCCTGCTGGAGTTTCATCGGCCCACGATCGGGACGTTCCTCGCGAACCTCACCCTGCTTCCCCTCACGTTCCGGTCCCTGTTGCCGACCCAGCATCGCTTTGCCTTCCTGGACACGGCCTACTGGACGCTGGGCTACGAGCTGCGCTTCTACGCCCTGGTGGCGTTGCTGGTGGTGCTGCGCCGGCTCGGGCGCATCGAAGCCGTGCTTTGGGGATGGCTTGCACTGGTCGCGGCCAGTCGAATGGAATGGCTCCCGCATTGGCTGGAACTGGCTTGCATGCTCAACTACGCGGTCTACTTCATCGCCGGGGCCTTCTTTGCACGCATCCGCTCCGAGGGCCTTTCCTGGTTCCGGGCCACGGCTGTCCTTGTGTGCCTTGGCCTTGCGGTTCCGGGCCTTGCGGAACAGGCGGTCTTCTACCGGGAATCGACCGGAGCCGCGTTCCTGCCGCCGGTCCTGGTCGGTACGGTGGCTGCGGCCTTCGCGCTCTTTGCCTGGCTCGCGTTGCGCCGGGAGGAATCGTGGGGCTTGCGGGTGGACAGTGCCTGGACCTACCCGACCTACCTGATCCACCAGTTTCTGGGCTTTGCCCTGCTTTCGCGCGTGCCTTCGGGCTGGCCGCCGGGACTTGTCTTCGGTGCGGTGCTTGCCCTGGCGGCGGGCACGGGGATGGCCTGGTCGCGCTGGGGAGAGTCCCGGCTCAACGCGGCCTTCCGACGGCGTCTGGAAGCCGCCTGGCGGGACCGCAGGCGGATTTGACAGGAACTGTCATACCTTGGGATGACATCCATGGGATCAGTGATTTCTAACATGCATGGATCACCAATTCCCCGAAGGTTTTCATGATGTTGACACGAACCTGTCATTTCCTTGCCCTGGCTTGCGGCCTAGGCCTGGCTCAGGAGCAAACCCGCAGTGCTTCGGAAAAGCTGCTTGATGGCTTCAAGGGCCCATGGCGTCTGACTCCGGTCGTGGGCCTGGGATTGACCAAGCCTGCTGTGGGGGATTCCATCTGCAATGGCCAGTTGCAGGTCCAGGATGGAAAGACATACGATGCGAATTGCTCGGAGAATTTCTCGATATACCAAGCATTGGCGGTGAGGGCGGAGTGGATAGGTGTGCCTCGCTGGGGGTTCGGAATGCAGCTGGGGCTGAATCGTTCCGAGATCGACTTTGCTTCCGAGACCAAGGAAAGTGCGATCTCCTTGACCTCGTCCTCGTTCGATGCGTCCAAGCGTGAGTTCACGCTGAAGACGGTCCAGTTGGAAGTCGGGCCTCGGATCGAGACGCGGTTCGAACCGTCCCTGTACGCGGCGGCATCGCTGAACTGGGTCGTTCCCTTGAGCGCCACGATGCGCGTGCATCGCAGCTCCTCCGGCACTTCGGCGATGACATCGTATTCCAGAGACACTTCCTACAACGTCGACCTCGAGAAGGTCTCGGAAGGGGACGATGCCGGGAGCGCCGAGGCGGGAGTCGCCAATTGGTGGGCCCTTGGGCTCGAAGCCGGATGGGTGTCGAAGGGGGGCTGGCAGATCGGCCTGGAGGCACGCATCGCCTTGTCGGGAGTCCTCGTCGTGCCAGGCAATCAAGGGGGGACGAAAGACGTCTTCCCAAGCGCTTCGGACGAGCATCAGTCGGTCCATGTCCATCGCGTCGGTCTGACGATCGCGAGGAACTTCTCCCTCTGACCTGGTAAACTACCCGACGCTGCCTTCCAGGCTCACGGCCAAAAGCTTCTGGGCCTCCACGGCGAACTCCATGGGCAGCTCGTTGAAGACCTTCTTGCAGAAGCCGTTGACGATCAGGTTCACGGCGTCCTCGCTCTTGAGCCCGCGACTTCGGAGGAAGAAGATCTGGTCTTCGCCGATGCGGCTGGTGGAGGCCTCGTGCTCCACTTGGGCGGAGTCGTTGCCGACCTCCAGGTAGGGGATGGTGTGTGCGCCGCAGGTGTCGCCCATCAGGAGGGAGTCGCACTGGCTGTAGTTGCGCGCGCCCTCGGCGCCGTGGTTCACCTTCACGAGGCCCCGGTAGGTGTTCTGGGAACGGCCCGCTGAGATGCCCTTGGAGATGATGGTGCTCTTGGTGTTCTTGCCCACGTGGATCATCTTGGTGCCCGTGTCGGCCTGCTGCATGTTGTTGGTCACCGCCACCGAGTAGAATTCGCCCACCGAACCTTCACCCTTGAGCACGCACGAGGGGTACTTCCAGGTGATGGCCGAGCCCGTCTCCACTTGGGTCCAGCTGACCTTGGAGTTGTCGCCTTCGCACAGGGCGCGCTTGGTGACGAAGTTGAAGATGCCGCCCTTGCCGTCCTTGTCGCCGGGGTACCAGTTCTGGACGGTGCTGTACTTGATGTGGGCGTTCCTGTGGGTGACCAGCTCCACCACGGCGGCGTGCAATTGGTTCTCGTCGCGCTGCGGGGCGGTGCAGCCTTCGAGGTAGCTCACGTAGGAGTCCTCGTCGGCAATGATAATGGTGCGCTCGAACTGCCCGCTCTTGGCCGCATTGATGCGGAAGTAGGTGGAAAGCTCCATGGGGCAGCGCACCCCTTTGGGGATGAATACGAAGGAGCCGTCCGAGAAGACGGCGCTGTTGAGGGCGGCGAACCAGTTGTCAGAGACCGGCACCACCGATCCCAGGTACTTCTTGACCAGGTCGGGATGGTCCTTGATGGCCTCCGAGATGGGACAAAAAATGACGCCCACCTTGGAGAGCTCCTCGCGGAAGGTGGTTTTGACAGAAACCGAATCAAAGACGGCATCCACTGCGATGCCGGCCAGTGCCGCGCGCTCGCCCAGTGGAATGCCCAATTTTTCGAAGGTCTCCAGAAGCTCCGGATCGACCTCGTCCAGCGACTTGGGGCCGTCCTTTTGCTTGGGGGCGGCCCAGTAGCTCTGGCCTTGGTAGTCGATGGGCGGGACGTCGGCCTTGACCCACTTGGGCTCCTCCATGGTCTGCCACTTGCGGAAGGCCTTGAGGCGCCATTCCAGCATCCACTCGGGCTCTTCCTTCTTTCCCGAGATGAACCGCACGGTGTCCTCGGTCAGGCCCACGGCGGCCATCTCGGTGTCGATGTCGGTGTGGAATCCCCACTTGTAGGTGCTGTCGACGGTTTCCTGCAGGATGTCGTTCTGGACAGATTCTGTCGAATCACTCATGGTGGGTCTCCGTTTCGCGCTTGCGCGCCCTCAGGAACATGGGGTGGATCATCTCGAACAGCGTGATGCTTTCCAGACTCTGCCGGATGGCATCGGAGATCAGGGACCAGTTGGGCTTGGTGGGGCACTGTCCGGCCAGCTCGCACACGCCCCCGGCCTGCGTGCATTCGGTGAGCTCGATGGGGCCTTCCACCGCCGCGATGATCTCGGCCAGATTGATGCGCTGGGTGGGCTTGGAGAGGCTGTAACCGCCCTGCACGCCGCGCTGCGACACCAGGAGTCCCGACTTGGACAGGAGCTTCACGGTCTTGTTGACCATCGGGAGCGAGATGCCGGTGTCGCGGGAAAGCTCCGAGGTCGAACGCTGCGTGACCTCGGAATTGCCGGCAAAGCGGCTCATCAGGAGGATGGCGTAGTCGGCCTGTTTGGTCAGTTTGATCACGAAATTAAAATAGAACCAAAATGGTTCTGTATGCAACAGCAACTGCACGAAATCGCGAAATGATCGCTTGCTCTTGGAATGGGCTCAGATGGTCGGATGCGCCGCTTCAGATTCCTTGGCGATGCTCTTGGCCACCGAGTAGTAGCTGCCGGTGGGCGGGGCGTCCAGAAGTGGCAGCACGTCCGCAAGCCGTTCCGGCGCAATGAGTTTGGCAGCCTCCATGTGGTCGTGGATCGATTCCCACACCTCGATCACGGCGATGTCGCGCGGGGCCTCGGCGCTTTGCAGTAACTGGCAGGAGACCAGGCCCTGGGCCTTCTCGAGGTCGGCAAGGACGGCCTTGAGGAAGCGGAGCAGGGAGTGGCTCATGCCCTCGGCGGCGTAGAAGCGATTGATGCGTGTGATCTGCATAGGCAACTCCGATGTCGCGGTCGGCGTGGTCGTAGCCGGTGCGATTGGGAAGAAGAGTTTGATAGAGTTTCACAATCTCGAAAAAAGGCGCTCTCGGGACGAGGGACGGCACGACCTATTTTCGTTCCCGTGAGAAAACTTTTCAAGCCAGATGCCAAACCCCGCTGCGATGTGTGCGGGATCCACCTTTCCCTGTGCGTTTGCCGGGACCTGCCAGTTCATGCCCTGAAGGCCCGTATCGCGATCCTGCAGCACCCCGAGGAACTCAAGAAGAGCAGCAACACCGTGAGACTGGCCCACCGGATCTGCCCCGACCTGGAATTGCTCCCCTGGCCCGAGCGGACGCGTCCGATGGCCGATGTGCAGGACCTGCTGTTCCTGTATCCGGCTGTCGATGCGACCGAACTCTCCCCAGAGGAAGCCTCTGGCGGACGGATCGTGGTGCTGGATGGCACCTGGGCCCAATGCTCGCGCCTGTCCAACGTGCTGCGCGGCTGGGGAGCGCAGTTCCGATCGCTTCCGGTGGCGGAAAAGAGCGCCTGGGGGGCGCGGCGCAGCGCCGATCCACAACGCACCTCCTCAGCTCAGGCGGTGGCACGGGTATTGGAAGTGGCGGGGGAGTTCCAAGCGGCCTCGGCGCTGGATCTGGCGGTGGTGGAAGTGGGACGAGCGTTCTTGAAGATGCGGGGGAAACCGACGGACGGCGGGGACCCGTTTTTTTTGCAGGGCAACTCTCCGCATTCGGGAATCTAGAGTCTAGATTTGCGCGACCATGATTGAGCAGACCTTCATCATCATTAAGCCCAATGCCGTGGCCTCTGGCTTGGTCGGCGAGATCCTGCGCCGCTACGAAACGGCCCGCTTCCGCATTTTGGCCATGAAGGCCGTGACACCGACCCGCGAGAAGTTCGCAGGGTTCTATGCGGAGCACGATGGAAAGCCCTTCTTTGCAGGGCTCTGCGACTTCATGACCTCCGGCCCCGTGGTCGTGGCCGCCCTCGAGGGCGAGAACGCGATCGAGGGCGTGCGCACCTTGAACGGTGCCACCAACCCGGCCAATGCCCTTCCTGGGACGATCCGCCACGCCTTCGCGCCGTCGATGACCGCGAACATCGTGCACTCCTCCGATTCAGTCGAGTCGGCGGCCCGCGAGATCTCCTACTGGTTCGACGAATCCGAGCGCATCGGCTACGACCTGCGGCCCGCCTTCGCTCAGAACTGGCCCTGACTTCTCCCAAAACCCTAAACGAGGTGCATAGATGAGCGAAAAACGCGTTCTGATCGTCGGAGGAGGCCTGGCCGGTCTCGCCGCGGCCATGAGGGCCTGCGAGCTGGGTCTCGAGGTCGACATCTTCAGCATGGTGCACGTGAAGCGTTCGCACTCGGTGTGTGCCCAGGGCGGCATCAACGGTGCCGTGAACACCAAGGGCGAGGGCGACTCTCCTGCCATCCACTTCGTGGACACCATCAAGGGCGGCGACTTCCTGGCTGACCAGCCTCCCGTGCTCTCCATGTGCGAGGCCGCTCCCGCCGTCATCAACATGATGGACCGCCTGGGCGTGACCTTCAACCGCACCCCTGAAGGCTTGCTCGACTTTCGTCGCTTCGGCGGCACCCTGCACCACCGCACCGCGTTCGCTGGTGCCTCCACCGGACAGCAGCTGCTGTACGGCCTGGACGAGCAGGTGCGTCGTTGGGAAGCCGAGGGCAAGGTCCGCAAGTTCGAGAACTGGGAATTCACCCGCCTGATCCTGGACTCCGAAGGCAAGGCCGTGGGGCTCGTGGCTCAGGACCTGAACACCATGGAGTTCAAGTCCTTCCCCGGCGTGGCCGTGGTGCTGGCTACCGGCGGCCCGGGCCTGATGTTCGGCAAGACCACCAATTCGACCATCAACTTCGGTTCCGCTACCGCCGCCGCCTACAAGCAGGGCGTCTGGTACGGCAACCCCGAGATGGTCCAGATCCACCCGACCGGCATCCCCGGCTCCGACAAGCTGCGCCTGATCTCTGAATCGGCCCGTGGCGAAGGCGGCCGCGTGTGGGTTCCCCGCAAGGCTGGCGAAACCCGCGCCTGGGACAAGATCCCGACCGAGGACCGCTTCTACTTCCTGGAAGAGCGCTACCCGCTGTACGGCAACCTGGTGCCCCGCGACATCGCCACCCGCGAGATCGCGCAGATCTGCACCAAGATGGGCCTGGGCGTTGGCGGCCGCAACGCCGTGTACCTCGACCTCACCGAGAAGGACGACGACTACCTGCTGCGCAAGCTGGGCGCCATCCTGGACATCTACGAGAAGTTCCGCGGTGTCGATCCCAAGCACGTGCCGATGGAGATCTACCCGGCCTACCACTACTCGATGGGCGGCCTCTATGCCGGCTACGAGGCGGACGGCACCGGTCGCCTGATGAAGGACAGCCCCCTCAACCAGATGACCAACATCCCCAACGTGTACGCGGTGGGCGAGGCGGATCACCAGTACCACGGCGCCAACCGCTTGGGTGCCAACTCCCTCATGTCCTGCATCTTCGCAGGCCTGGTCACCGGCGAGTCCGTCGTGGCCCTGGCCAAGAATTCGAAGACCGCACCGGCCTCCTCCTCCCTGCTCGAGTCCGAGCAAAGATTGGAGACCGAGAGCTACAAGAAGCTCGTGGCTCAGGACGGTCCCGAGAATCCGTTCGTGATCCACAAGGAGCTGGGCGAGGCCATGAGCGCCTTCTGCCTGATCGAGCGCCACAACGACGAGCTTCTGCAGCTGCGCGGCATGATCCAGGGCTACGAGGATCGTCTCAAGAAGGCTTCCAGCCTGGATAAGTCCGGCTCGGGCAACATGAGCGCCGTGTTCCTGCGCCAGCTGGACGGCATGATCACCATGTCCAAGGCCGTGGTCGAAGGTGCCATCCTGCGCGACGAGTGCCGCGGTGCCCACTACAAGCCGGCCTTCGACAACGAGGCTCCCTCCAAGGAGACTCCGATCGACGATCCGGCCTGGACCGCCTACTACGAGAAGTTCCTGGTCCAGAGCCAGGAGTGGCTCAAGACCACGATCGCCAAGCACGACCCCGCAAAGGCCCTGCCCACGATCGAGTACAAGCCCGTCGACAGCCGCCACCTCGAGCCCGAGCCTCGCGACTACACCGGCGTGGGCAAGAAGGCTTGGGCGAAGTTCAAGGCATCCCGCACGGCCAAGGGCCAGGCTTAAGGAAAGGGAGGACAAAGAATGTCTAAGACCGTCGAAGTCCGCATCAAGCGTCAAGACAGCCCCAAGGCTCCGGCCTACTGGGACGAGTTTTCTCTTCCCTACGAAGAGGGAATGAACGTCATCTCCATCCTCCAGTCCATCCGTCGCGACCCCCGCAACAAGTCGGGCAAGGTCGTGACTCCGGTGAACTGGGAGTCCTCTTGCCTCGAGGAAGTCTGTGGTGCCTGCACCATGGTCATCAACGGCAAGGTCCGTCAGGCCTGCACCGCCCTGGTCGATCAGCTCACGCAGCCGATCTCCCTGGAGCCGATGAACAAGTTCCCGGTCGAGCGCGACCTGCGCGTCAATCGCCAGCGCATCTTCGACAACCTGAAGAAGGTCAACGGCTGGGTGGACGTGGACGGCTACCACGACCTCGGACCCGGACCCCGTCAGAACCCCAACGACCAGGAACTGACCTACAAGTTCTCGGAGTGCATGTCCTGCGGCTGCTGCATGGAAGTGTGCCCCCAGTTCGCGCTGGACAACAACTTCATCGGTGCGGCGGTGATCGGTCAGACCCAGCTGTTCAACATGCACCCCACCGGTGCCATGCACAAGCAGAAGCGTCTGGACGCCATCACCAGCGAAGGCGGCATCCAGGATTGCGGCTTGGCCCAGCAGTGCGTCAAGGCCTGCCCCAAGCACATCCCGCTGGTGGAAGCCATCGGCAAGGTGCAACGCTCCGTCACCATCTCGCAGGTCTTCGGGGCCTTCTCGAAGAGCAAGTGATGGACGGCGTCCTTCCGTTCCTCGAGCATCGCCCCAAGGTCGGAGCCCGCGTGTTCGTGGCTCCGGGTGCCAAGGTGATCGGCCGGGTGACGTTGGGTGACGATGTCTCCATCTGGCACAACGCTGTGCTGCGCGGGGACATCAACTCCATCGAGATCGGTGCCCGTTCGAACGTGCAGGACAACGCCTCGGTCCACCTCGCCGACAAGTTCGGCGTGAAGATCGGGGAGGACGTGGTGATCGGCCACAATGCCGTGGTCCACGCCTGCACCATCGACGACAACTGCCTGATCGGAATGGGCGCCATCGTCATGGACGGAGCCCACATCGGAACGGGTTCGATCGTCGGCGCGGGTGCCCTGGTGCCTCCCGGCAAGGTCATCCCGCCCAACTCGCTGGTCGCCGGCGTCCCTTGCAAGCTGATCCGCGAGACCTCGCTGGAGGAGCGCGACGCGAACAAGGCCATGGCCGCGAAGTACGTCAAGAACAAGGACAACTTCCTGGCCACCCTGGCCTGAATTCGTCGGAAATTGTCAAATTAGCCCCTCTCGGCAGTGCCGGGAGGGGCTTTTTCGTGGCCTGTGCGGAGTTAGATTGTCGTCATGACCGCCCGCCCGAACTCGCGCACTTCTGCAGCCAGGCGCCGTGGACATCCTTCCATGAAGCAGTTGTTGTTTCTTTTGACGGTTTTTGTCTTTTTGTGCTCGTGCGCCGAAGGCGTGACTGCGGTGCCTGTCGCGGCGCAAGTTCCCGGCTGGCGCACGGCTGGCTTGGAGTCCCCGCAGCGTGGGGAAGGAGACACGCAGTGGGTGAATGTCCAAGCGGCAGGTACGCGCTTGGTGGCCATGAATAGCGTGGGGCAATTGTGGGTGAGTGCAGGCTATTCTTCTGGCTGGGCGCGTGTATCATGGAGCAATCCCGGGACACCGTATTCGATCAGGACAGACAATGATTCGTTGTGGGTCGGGACAGAAAAGCCATCCCGTCTATACAACGCCAGAATTGGAGAATGGCATTGGAAAGATCTCAAGATTCCGGTTCCAGACACGGCTCCCATCACCATCGTTGGGCGATTCAAAGGGCGGACACTTGCTGTTGGGGCCGCGTACCGGCAGGATTATGTCTTATTGCAAGATGGAGAAAAGTGGACTGACTGGGGGCAAGGGAAGACTGGCTCCTCGCCGTTTCGCTTGTTGGAAGTAGGCGACACGTTGTGGGCAGGCACATGGGAAAGTGGTCTCTGGTACCGTGTGTGGGGCGCGTCAACGTGGAAGCACCAGGCAGAGGCGGCCAGAACACGGTACATGCCTGGTACAGCCTATGTGGACACGACCTTCGCTATTCGTGGCGTGGCGTGGCATCGTGGTTCGTTGTGGACGGCAGACTGGGGTGGCGAAACGACTGAGATGCCCGGTGGCAAGGCCCCTTACAGAGCGGCTCGCAACTGCCCTCCCGACAGCAGCGGCGCAGCGTGCTTGCGGGACCTTCCTGTGAACCTCTTGACCATGATCTCCTGGAAGGATCGTTTGATCGCGGCCGGGTTCTTCGGCTCCTCGGGCCATGTGTTCGACGACAGTTCCCGTCATTGGATCCCGCTGGAAGACAGCTGGTGCTGGAACGATTACGTCGATTGCGGCGGCACCCGCACGTACGATCTGGTGGGCCTTGGGGACACGGTGTACGCGGCGACCAACCGCTTCATCATGAAGTTCCCGATGTCCCTGCTCCCCAAGATGAGCCCGGCGCTGGAGGCCCGCTACCACTGGCCCACCGACACGAGCTGGAAGAACAAGTACCTCTACGTGAAGAATCCACCGCACCAGTGAGGTGCGCTTGCCCCTGAGCCGCTAGTCGCGGATCCTTTCCAGGATCGCGACCGGGATCCGTGCTTCGAGTTGGGGATGGGATTCCATCAAGCGGGCGATGTCGGCAAGATCCTTCTGGCGCTTGCTGGGACGTCGGCTCCTGTCGGCATAGGCGGCGAGCTTGCCGGTCAGGGTGTCTTCCAGGCAGGCCACGCGCATCAGGATTCCGTGGATGTCGGCAGGGACGCCGCGCTTGGGAAACTCCCGATACATCTCGTCGGTGGAGATCTGGATCGAGACCTGGGAATGGCCTTCCAGGTTGATCGAATAGGGGAAGGCCTTCACGGTGAAGCCGGCTGCGGCAAAGGCCTGGACTACCGGTTCGACCTTGTCCAGGGCAATCACGATGTCCACATCGCGGGTGACCATCGGTTCTTCGGCCCAATGGTTCACTGCCAGCCCGCCGATCATGCACCAGGAAACCCCGGCAGATTCCAGTACATTGACCATGCCCGTCACATCGTTGGCGCCACCCTCGGTGAGCCAGTCGTAATACTGACGTTCTGTCATGGCTTCGACTCCATGCAATCAATCTACCTCAAACGGTTCAGGATGGCAGGATCTCCAAGCCAAGGCAAACGTCCATGCCATGCCGGGACTTGTCGCGCCAGGGACGTGGAGGGCCGCCTGCGGGTGCCGCAGGCACCGAGCGCAACGGCGCGAGCCCGCAACGGCCCGGTCCCCGCCCCCAAGGCGGGGAGGCGCCCAGAGAGACCAAGGGCACCGGTCCTTCCGGCGCCATGGGGCGGCGTTCCGACTATCTTTCCTGCGATACACATCAAAGGAGTGCAAGATGTCCAGGATCGCCTGCAAGTTCGGAGGAACCTCCCTTGCTGACGCCAACCAGTTCCGCAAGGTGGCGGCCATCGTCCAGGCCGATCCCCGGCGCCGCTTCGTGGTGGTGTCGGCTCCCGGCAAGCGGAACAAGACCGATCCCAAGATCACCGACATCCTGCTTTCCGCCTGGGAACTTTCCAATCGCGGCATGGACCCCGCTCCGCAGATCGATCTGGTGCTGTCGCGCTTCCAGGAGATCGAGCGGGAGCTGGGCGTGGACGCCGGCATCGCAGGTCAGGTGGACGGCCTGCGCCGCCGCATCGCCGACGGCGTGGGCAGGGACTGGATCGCCTCGCGTGGCGAGGCCTGGTCGGCACGCATCATGGCCGCCTTCCTGGGCGGGACGCTGGTGGAGGCCGAAGGCGCCGTGTTCCTGACCGGCAAGGGCTTGGTGGATCCGCGCACCTGGGACGTGCTCCCGACCCGCATCGGCGAAGGCATCCACGTCATGCCGGGCTTCTACGGCACCGGCTCCGACGGCGAGGTGCGCACCTTCAGCCGGGGCGGCTCCGACATCTCCGGGGCCATCCTGGCCCGCGCCGCCAGCTGCGACCTGTACGAAAACTGGACCGACGTGTCGGGCCTGCTGATGGCCGACCCGCGCATCGTGGCCGGGGCGTTGCCCATGGAACGCGTGACCTACCGCGAGCTGCGCGAGCTGGCCTACGCGGGCGCCAGCGTGTTCCACGAGGAGGCGATCCTGCCCTGCCGCGACGCCTCCATCCCCATCCGCATCGCCAACACCAACCGCCCCGACGACGCCGGCACCCTGATTGTGCCCGAGTCGCAGGCCGCCGACCGGCCCATCGCCGGCGTGGCCGGGCGCCGCGGCTTCTCGCTGCTGCTGCTCGAGAAGGCCTTGATGAACAAGGAAAAGGGCTTCGGGCGCAAGGTGCTGGGCGTGCTGGAGACCAAGGGCGTCTCCTACGAGCTCTCGCCCTCGGGCATCGATTCCATGTGCGTGGTGATCGAGCGCTCGCAGTTCCAGCCGGTGGGGGCCGAGATCCTCTCCGAGCTGCGCAACGTGTGCGAGCCCGACTCGGTGGACGTGGAGCACGGCATCGCCCTGATCGCCACGGTGGGGCACGGCATGAGCCACCGCCCCGGCGTGTCGGCCCGCCTGTTCACGGCCCTGGCCGACGAGGGCGTGAACGTGCGCCTGATCGACCAGGGTGCCTCGGAGCTGTCCATCATCGTGGGCGTGGACGAGGAGGACTACGAGAAGGCGCTGGAGGCCATCTACAAGGCCTTCGTGGAGGTGATGTGATGCGCATCCATGTCTTCGAGCACGACGACACCGAGACGCTGGGCTCCATCGAGGCCTGGGCGGCTTTGCGCGGGCATTCCATCGCCCGCACCCGTTGGTACGAGGGCGGGACCGCGCCCGACCTGGGGACGTGGGATCTGCTGGTGGTCATGGGCGGCCCCATGAACATCTACGAGGACGCGGCCTATCCGTGGCTGCTCAAGGAGAAGGCCTGCCTCGACCAGGCCATCGCCCAGGGCAAGTGGATGCTGGGCGTGTGCCTAGGAGCCCAGCTGCTGGCCGACCGCCTGGGTGGTCCGGTCACCAAGGGCGCCCACACCGAGATCGGCTGGCACGCCGTCCGTCGCCTTCCCGAGGCCGATGCCGACCCGCTCTTCGCGGCCTTGCCGCAGGAGTTCGAGGCCATGCACTGGCATGGCGACACCTTCGCCATCCCGCCAGGCGCCGTGCACGGCTACGCCTCGCGGGCCTGCCGCAACCAGGCCTTCCGCAAGGGAAACGTGGTGGGCCTGCAGTGCCACCTCGAGTTCACCCGCGAAGCCTTGGCGGGGCTGGTGCAGGCGCAGGAGCGCTTCGAGGGCGCCTTCGTCCAGACGCCTGCGGAATTCCTGGGCGAGGGGCGCGACTACCAGGCGTTGCAGGAGCGGATGTTCGCCTTCCTGGACGCCTTGGCAGGCCAGGTCAGCTGAGGATCTCCTCGTAGAGCTTGAGTCCCAGGAAGACCCCGACCGCACTTCCCACCGTGCTTGCCAAGAGGGCCGGGAAGATGCCGAGATCCTCAGCCAGCCACCAGCCGACATAGCCCAGGACGGTGGTGGTGACGAACAGGACGAAACGTTTCATGGTAGGCCTTCCGGGATGGTGGCTACAAACTACTCCCGTCCGCGAGGGGCTGTGTGCGAAGGCTGCGTTTTTGCGCCTGAAAATGGCTAGATTTCAGCGGCTATGATTGACGAACTGAATGCACTTCGCGAACGCGTGGACAACCTGGGCTCCTACCTGCAGCTCGATTCCAAGCGGCGCGAGCTGGAAGAGCTGGAATACACCTCGAGCCAGCCCGGCTTCTGGGACAAGGCCTCCGAAGCGCAGGCCACGCTCAAGAAGATGAACGTCCACAAGGGCTGGATCGACAGTTGGGAAGGGGTCAATCGGCGCCTGAACGACTGCTGCGAGCTGTGGGAACTGGCCAGCATGGAGAAGGACGAGGATGTCCAGGCCGAAGCGATCAAGGATCGCGAAGCCCTCGAAAAGGATCTGCGCGAGATGGAGCTGCGCAAGATGCTCGACGGCGAGGACGACGGCCGCGACGCCATCCTGACCATCACCTGCGGCGCCGGCGGCACCGAGGCCCAGGACTGGGCTCTCATGCTCATGCGGCTCTACACCCGTTGGATGGAGCGGCATGGCTTTGCCTCCAACCAGATCGACCTGCAGGAGGCCGACGACTACGGCATCAAGGGCGTGACCTTCGAGGTCAAGGGGCAGTACGCCTACGGCTTCCTGCGCCCCGAGATCGGCGTGCACCGCCTGGTGCGCATCTCGCCCTTCGACTCCAACGCGCGTCGCCACACGAGCTTTGCCTCGGTGTTCGCCTACCCATTGGTAGAGGACGTCGAGATCCCCGAGCTTCGCATGGAGGACGTGCGGGTGGACACCTACCGCGCCCAGGGCGCCGGTGGCCAGCACGTGAACAAGACCGAATCGGCCGTGCGTATGACGCACAATCCGACCGGTTTGATCGTGTCGTGCCAGACGGAACGCTCGCAGATCCAGAACCGCGAGAGCTGCATGAAGATGCTGCGCGCCAAGATCTACCAGTTCTACCGCGAGGAAGAGGCCAAGAAGCGTGAGGACAAGAAGGCCAAGAAGCTCAAGATCGAGTGGGGCAGCCAGATCCGTTCCTACGTGCTGGACGACCGCCGCGTGAAGGACCTGCGCACCGGCGTAGAGACCTCCGACACCGACAAGGTGCTGGACGGCGACATTGATCCCTTCATCGACGCCTACCTCCTGATGGAATCGCAACAGGCCGAGCAGTGAGTGCGCCGACCCTGGCCTTCGTGGAATCGGTCGCCCGCAAGGGCGGCGCGGTGCTGCGCGAAGGCTTCGGGAAGACCTTCCAGATCGATGAGAAAGGCCGTTCCAACGACTTAGTCACGGAGTACGACAAGAAGACCGAGGCCACCATCGTGGCAGCCATCCACGCGGAATTCCCCGACCACGGCATCCTGGCCGAGGAAGGCGGGGAATCGCTCAGTGCTTCGCCTTGGCGCTGGATCATCGATCCCCTGGACGGCACCACCAGCTTCGCCCACGGCCTTCCCTGCGGCTTTGCCGTCTCGATCGGCCTGCAGCACGAGGGCGTCACGCGCTTCGGAGCGGTCTACGAGCCGCTGCGCGGCGAGATGTTCCTGGCCGAGCGCGGCCAGGGGGCGACCTTGAACGGCCAGCCCATCCGGGTCTCGCCGACCGTCGAGCTGGAGCGTTCCCTGCTTGCCACCGGCATGCCGTACCGGATCGCCGAGAATCCCCACGGCCATCTGGACGCCTTCGTCTCCATCGTCAAGAAGGCGCGCGGCATCCGCCGCCTGGGCGCCGCGAGCCTGGACCTGGCCTACGTGGCCTGCGGCCGCTTCGAAGCCTACTGGGAAGTCCTGCTCAAGCCGTGGGACTGCGCCGGGGGCGTGCTCCTGGTGGAGGAGGCAGGCGGCCTGGTGACCGACTACAAGGGCGCTCCCTACGACCTCTTCGGGCTGCAGATGCTCTGTTCCAACGGGCACCTGCACCTGCGCATGCTGGAGGAGCTGGCCCCGTGGGCCGATGCTTGAGCCCGTGGCGATGCGGACCTCGTGGAAAGCGGGTCGGCTTCCTACATTGATGGTCCTGTTCTGGTGTTGTCCCGATGTCTCCCAGGAGCTGCCATGTTGGATCGTCTGCGAATTTTGACAGGAATTGTCGTGGTAGGGCTCTTGGCCTCGTGCGCCACGGGGTTGAAGATCGGTCCGGATGGGCTGCGCTTCGAGGTGGCTGACACCGACCTACAGAAGGAGATCGACAAGGCGGCCGGCTTTCCGGTCAGGAAGGGCGTCGGATCGCTGGGCAAGCTGCAGGTGGAGCAGGCTAAGCTCCTCCTGATTCCCGGCGACAACTCGCTGGGCGTCTCGATGCCGGTGAAGGTCGAGACCTTCATGAAGTCCTGGAGCGGCCGCATCGCCTTTTCCGCCACGCCCGTCTACGAGAAGGAGACCGGGAAAGTCTTCCTGACCAACTTCGCCCTGCGCGAGATCCAGGTACCCGGACTGCCTTCCGAGATCGGGAACCTCAGCGCGCAGGCCGTGACGACCATTTTGCATGAAACTGTCAAGCGCTACGACGTGTACACACTGGACGGTTCCAAGTGGGGTGAGGGACTGGCCAAGCTCGCCCTCAAGGACATCCAAGTGCGCGAGCGGGCCGTGGCCTTCCACTTGGGGATGTAGGCGGTTGCCTGCTCCGGCCAAGGGGGCGATGAGGAGCCTGGCAGGCGGGATTCCTGACAGACGCCCCGAGGACCGTTGCGATCGAGGGGGAAGCATGACAGATACCCAGAGAAGAGATCCGGATGCTGGCGGCCGATTGGAACGCTTGGCCTCCGGTTGGATCGGGTTCTCGATCCGGCACGCCGGCAAGCTGGTATTGGCCTGGATCCTCCTGGGCGTGGTCGGCTTTGCCGTCTCCAGGCAGCTGCGCATTGACCCCGACCTCGAGTCGCTGCTGCCGCAGCAGTCGCGCACCATCCAGGCGATGCACGAGACCAAGCGGCGCTTCGGATCCACCGACCTGTTCACCATCTCGATGGTGGCCCGCGACCCGGCCGAGATCGCCCGCATCCAGGACCGCATCCGCAAGCAGATGGAGACGCAGTGGGGGGATGCCGTGTGGGTCCAGACCGACCGCGACCGATCGTTCTTCCGCAGCCATGCCCTCTTCTATCTGCCGGTGACGCAGTTGCGCCATCTGGGCCAGCGGCTCCAGGCCAAGGCCGAGTCGATCCGGCGCGGCCCCTTGGGTATGGACCTGCTCTCGGACGCTCCTGCCGACACCGGTCCGTGGATCGATGCCACCCCGGCCCAGTTGGGCTTGCCCGACGAGGCTGCCAGCGAGTTCCGGGCGGCCTTGGGCAACGAGGCTGGTCCTGAAGCCGGTTTCGTCGACACCAAGGCCGGGCTTCCCGATTCCCTGCGCTCGCGCCTGATCGGACGCTTGCCCGACGGGCGCTTCGTGGGACTGGTGCAGGCGGCGCTGCGCAAGCCCAGTTCCGACATCGAATACGTCAAGACGGTGCTCCAGCGGGCCCGTCTGCTGCTGGATCCCATCCGCAACCAATATGGCAGTCGACTGGAAATCGGGGTGGAGGGGCCGTACAAGGAGCTGGCCGAGGTGGAGTCCTTGGCCCGCAACGGGGAGATCGCCACAGTCATCTCGATCCTCCTGACCTTGGCCATTGTGGTCGGCTTCTTCCGCAGGCCCGGTCCGATCGTGCTGGTCGCCTCCCAGGCCCTGCTCTCCAGCGCCCTCACGCTGGGCTTCACCACGCTGGCCTACGGGCGGCTCAATCTCTACACCATGTTCGTGATCGCCATCCTTTTTGGCATGGGCACCGACTTCGCGCTCTACACCATGGGGTATGCGCTGCGTCAGGCGCGCCGGGGCCTGGCCTGGCCGGAAGCCATGGGCACCACCCTCAAGGACCTGTCGTCCTCCCTGGTGGCCGCCTCGGTCACCACGGTGGCCGGGCTGCTGGTCCTCTTGACCTCCCAGTTCGCGGGCTTCCACGAATTCGGCGTGATCGCCTCGGTGGGCATCCTGCTGTCGTTCTCGCTGACCTTCCTCTTCCTGCCACCGGCCCTGTTCTGCTACCTCCGGGCGGCCCGCGCCGTGCCCGGGATCGCTTGGCTGCAGCTGGATCCGGCCGGTGCCACGTCCGCCGAGCGGCTTGAGCCTACCTGGATCGCGCGCCTGTCGCGCGGCAGCGCCCTGGTGGCCATCGGTGGCGCCGTGCTGCTGGCTCCCTTCGCGTCGCGACTGTCCTTCGAGTACGACTTCGAGCACCTCCGGGACATGCGCCCCAACGGTCCGAGCCTGCCGATCCAGGAGGCGCTGGGGAACAACCGGACCTCCTCCCAGCCGGTCATCCTGCTCACCCGCGATGTGGCGACCATGGACGCCCTGCACGACACGCTGGCCGCCCGGCAGGCCGATGGCCAGGACACGCTGCTGCGCGGATTCCTGACCCTGCGCAGCTTCGTGCCGCGTCCGCAGCTGCAGCAGGAGCGGCTGCGCGAGTTCGCGCACCTGGACACGGTGCTGTCCGATCCGGCCTTCGCCAAGGCCTCGGGGCAGGATTCGGCAAGCCTTGCTATGCTGCGCGAGATGCTGACGGCGCGTCCCTTCGGTCCGGAGGCGCTGCCGCCCTGGGCGCTCAACCTGCTGCGGGAGCGCGACGGGAGCGTGGGCCGGATCGGGTTCGTGCACGGACGCTTCAACAGCGCCGATGCCCGCGATGCCCAGCTCTTCCAGAGCCGCTACGGCACCCTGCAGGTGCCGGGCAAACCGGTCTGGAGCTTCTCGTCCAGCTTCGTGTACGCCGACGTGGTGCGGATGGTGCGCGAGGACAGCCTGCGCATGAGCCTTCTGATGCTGGCGGCCTTGGTGATCCTCATGGCACTGTTGCTGCGCCGGCTGGCTCCCTTGGTGGTCAGCCTGGTCGGGATGCTGGTGAGCCTGGCGTGGTGCCTGGGACTGATGGGGCTCCTGGGCGTGAAGGTCAACGTCTTCAACCTGATCGTGATCACCACGCTGCAGGCCGGACTCACCGACGTGGTGATCTACCTGGTGCTGGCCTGGGAGCGGCAAGGCCGCCAGGGCGTGGCCCGGCTCTACACCGACATCGGCCTCTTGATGGGCGTGGCCATCGGGACCACCATCACCGGCTACGCGGGCATGCTCTTCACCACCCATCTGGGCATCCGCAGCATCGGCAGCTTTGCCGTGCTGGGGCTTTCGTGCTGCCTCTTGGCCTCGCTTGCCGTCACGCCTTGGCTCTGCCAGAAGCTGCTGCCGCCGGGGAAGCGCCTTTGACGTCGCCGGAGATGACTACCATGGCGTCGGATCCCGCTTTGCAGGACACGCGCTGGGGCTTGCGGATGGTCTTCCTGGACAACCTGCTCCGGCCGTTGGAGCCGGTGATGGTCCTGGCTTGCGCGAGCCTCTATGCCGGTGGCGCCTGGGGATCGTTCCGCATGGCCGAGGCCATGGTGTACCTGCTCTACAAGCTGTGCCTGATGGGCCTGGATCGCGGCGTGATCTGGAACTTCGGGCAGGTGGGCTTCCAGGAACATCGCCGGGAGGTGCTGGCTTCCTTGCGGGCGGTGGGCCTGGTGTCGCTGGTGGGTGTGCTGGCCATGGTGGCGCTTTCGCTCCTGACCAGCCAATCGGTGAAGGGGCTGGAGCTGGGAACCGCCGACCTGCTGTCGCAGGCGGCCTCGATCCCCTTGCTTGCCTTGGCGGAGCTGATGTACCAGGCTAGCATCAACCGCCGCGCCATGATCGCCCGGATCGTGGGCACCGACATCCTGATTCCGTTTTTGGTGTTCGGAGGCGGTTGGTTGGGGCACGCCATGGGATGGCCGCTCACGCTGTCGCGCTGGTTCCTGATCGGAAATCTGGCCAACGCCCTTCTGGCTGCGACCAGCTTCTCGCGGCTCTATGCCGTGTCGTGGCGGGAGTGGATCGGGCCGGTGCTGCCCTCGCGCACGCTGCTGCGCTACAGCCTGCCGTTCCTGTGGTCGGAGCTGCTCAACGGCCTGATCATGCGCCTGGACCTGATGCTGGTGGGCGAGTTCGCTGGCATCCGCGCCGTGGAGATCTACAACGTCATCATCATGCTCAGCCGCACCTTGCAGGGGATCCGGCAGTCCTTCGAGAGCCTTCTGCTCTCGGCCTTCTCGCGCACCGGAAACCGCGACTTCACCCCGGACCTGCGTGAGAGCCTGAACAAGGCGACCTGGGGAGTGATGAACCTGCTGGGCCTTGCGCTGTTCCTCATCTCGGTGTGGGGCCTGACCTTCCTGCGCGTGCTCCATCCCCAGTACATGGACGGCTTCTGGGCGCTGGCCTCCATCTCCGCCTTCGTGTTCCTCAACTCCTACGGGGACCTCAGCGCGGTGATGCTGCAGGGACTTGGGCGCAGCAAGGAGTTCACGATGGCTCAGGTGGTGGGATTTGCCGTGAACCTCTCCCTGAACCTCCTGCTGGTGCCCAGGTACGGCATCTTCGGCGGCGTATTGGCCTTGGGGACGGCCTTCCTGTTCCAGGGGACGATGTGCCAGTACTTCCTGTGGCGAGGCTCGCGACGGCTCCCCTGGCTGTGGCCGCAGGTGCGCAGCATCCTGCTGTTGAACCTGATCCTGGTGGCCTTCGGAGGCTGGTGCGCGCTGCTTTCCAGCCGCACGGAGCGGATCGTCGTCACGCTGCTGGCCATCCTGGTCTGGGGAGCCTTCTACCTGCGGCGCATCCGTTCCCAGCGCCACCAGCCCAACCTGCCCGAGATGGGGTGAGCCTAAGGCCTGGGCGCATCGGCCTGGGGCTCAGGGCTCGCGGCGGTACACCGTCCGGTACGAGAGCGGCTTGGACAAGCGGGGGCTTGCGACCTGGGTCTCCAGGACCAGCTCCTTGCCGTCGGGACTGAGCAGGAAGCGGTTGGTCTTCTGGCCGTCGTTTGCCTTGAAGGTCTGGACCAGTGCCGATCCGGTCAGACGCGTGGAGACTTCCGCAGGTTCGCTTTCCTTTTGCCCCCAAGGCACCGGTTTGCCGTCGGAGGGCGTGACGACGGTCTTCTTGTTGCCGTAATCGATGCTGGTGTTCCCGTCGGTCAGGGCGATGGCAAGCGTGGCTCCGGGCTGGTTGGTCTTCTGCAGGCGCGTGCGGGCCACCGAGCGCACCACGAAGTTCAGCGGCTCGACGGCGGCGTCGATGGCCTCGGACACGTTCTGGCTGCGCTTGCGGTCGATCTTCCAGGTGCCCTGGAAGTCGGCAAGGCCGGCTGCCTGGGAAAGGGCGGCGGCGGCCAAGAGAGTCCAGATGGCTTTGCGACGGGAGGAAACGAAGTCCATGGGAAGCTTTCCGGGTAGTGGAAGGGAGGCCGACAGGGAATCTAGCAAACGGGGGGAGGCGGGATGTCCTCGACCAGCGGGCGTGACCCGGCAGGGCCAAGACCTCGGCTTGGTCCCGGCGCCCATTGGGCGCGGGATAGCACGCGGCCGGGCAGGTGGAGCCTGACCGGGGGCGCTAGGGAGGGATGCGGAAACTGCCAGCGGCTTAGGTAAAAGTTGCCGAAACGGGATCAGGAGGCCGACCTAGGAGCACCTTCGCTGATTGGCACCGGTTTTGATCTATAGGAGGCATTACCGGAGAAACCACATGAAGATCACAAGCCTGCAGAACCCGAAGCCCGTCACGCCGGACGAAAAGAAGGCGTGGAAGGCGGCGTGCGACTTCGAGGCGATCTTCGTGCGCCAGCTCTTCAAGGAGATGGGGACACCGAAGGATGCGGTGCTCGGGGAGGACAAGGACGCCGGCCGGGAAATCTACCAGGACATGTTCCACTCGCACCTGGCCGACGCGGCGGCCAAGACCTCGAGCCTGGGACTGGCCCGCATGCTGTACCCGAACATCCTGCGCCAAGGCACCAGCCAGCTGCAGGCCCTGGAAAAGGCCAGCAAGGAGAACGCCGCCACCGCCGCCGCCATGAAGGCCTACACCGGCGGCACCCGCAACGCACCCGAGATGGCTTCGTCGTTTGCCTTTCCGACCACCGCCCAGGGCGCCGCCCTGAACGACCTGACCGCCCAGGCCTCCAAGGTGACCGGGGTGCCGCAGGGACTGCTGCGCAGCATGATCCAGGTGGAAAGCGGCGGCAATGCCGCAGCGACCTCGGTCAAGGGCGCGCGCGGACTGATGCAGCTGATGCCCGACACGGCCCGGGACCTGGGCGTGACCAATCCGGCCGATCCGGCCCAGTCGGTGATGGGAGGGGCCCGCTACATGGCCCAGCTGCTCAAGCGCTTCGGCGGCGACGAGTCCAAGGCCCTGGCGGCCTACAACGCAGGACCCGCCACCGTGGAGAAGTTCGGTGGGATTCCTCCGTACGCCGAGACCCAAAAGTACGTGCAGCGGGTCCAGGCGCTTCGCCCCCGCTTCGAGGCGGTGACCCCGTGAGCGGCGTGACCGAACGCCTGGAGGACGTGATGCAGCGGCTGGAAGCCTGCTCGAAGGAATACCTGCGGCTGGCCGTCGAGCACCACCACGATCTGTTGCTCAACCGCACCCAGGAGATGCGCCGGGGCGTGGAGGCCATGGAGGCCCTGCTCGAGCGGATCCAGGAATTCGAGACGGTCCGCATCGACACCTGCAACGAGCTGGCCGACATCAAGATGCTTCCCTGGAGCGGCACCGCCTGGAAGCTGGAAGACCTGATCCCTCACCTGGAGGTGGGGCTGGCCATCCGGCTCAAGGAGATGGGCAACCGCCTCAAGGCCAACCTGGTCGAGGCCACCGGCGTGGCCAAGCAGAACGCCTTCCTGGCCGAGGCCGGCCATCGCATCGCCAACGCCTCCCTCAGCGGCATCTCCAAGATGGCCATCGGTCACCAGCGGGCCCCTTCGGCCTACGGTCGCCGGGGTGCCGTCAACCTGCGCCCGGCGGTACCTGTACTCAACAGCAGCGAGTGGAGGGGATAATGAGCTCCCTGCTGCAGACCCTGGGCATCGGTTCGCGCGGACTGTCCACCTCCGAGACCTCGCTCTCGGTCACGGGCCAGAACATCTCCAACGCCAACACCGAAGGCTACTCCCGCAAGCGCATCGAGCAGACTGCCCAGTACAAGAAGGACGGCGCCTTCGGCCAGGTCGGGTACGGCGTGCAGGTCGACGAGATCACCCGCATGCGCGACGTGCTCCTGGACAAGACCATCGCCATGAACCAGAGCGACCTGGGCATGCACACCCAGATCGACGAGTCCATGACCCGCATGGAGGCGCTCCTGACCGAGCCCCGCGACGAGGGGCTGGGGACCGCGCTTTCGGCCTTCTGGAGCTCCTGGCAGGACTTGGCCAACAACCCCGAGGACGTGGCGGCTCGGCAGGCCGTGATCAATGCAAGCCAGGCGGTGGTGGAGAAGTTCCATTCCATCGCCGGGGGCATCCAGACCCTGCGCAGCGACGAGGACGTGCTGCTGGAGTCCAAGATCAAGGACGTCAACAAGCTGCTGGAGCGCGTCAGCATCGACAACAAGGGCATCGTGGCGGCGGAAGGAATCGAGGGCGGCAAGGCCAACGATTCCCGCGACGACCGCCAGCAGGCGCTCAAGGAGCTCAGCAAGCTCATCGACATCGACTACACCGAGGACGAGAAGGGCTACGTCACGGTCACCACCGGCGGCCAGATGATCGTGACCCCCAGCACCTCGGTGCCGCTGACGGTGGAGAAGAACCCGGTCACCCTTCCCGACGGCTCGTCCTTCGCGATCACCTCGGTGGGACTTTCCAGCACGCGCCAGCCGCTGCACCCCCGTTCCGGGGAGCTGGCCGGCATCATCGAGGCCCGCGACAACGTGATCCCCGCCATGCAAGCCAAGTTCGACGCCTTGGCCAATGCGCTGGCTCAGAACGTCAACGCGGTCCACCGGCAGGGCTTCGACGCGCAAGGGTCCACTGGCACCAACTTCTTCGATCCCACCAAGGTCTCGGCGGCGACCCTGGCCCTATTGCCCGAGATCTCCAAGAACCCCCTGGCCGTGGCGGTCGGGGAAGGCGGCAGCACCCGCTCCCCGGCGGCGCCGGTCCAGGCCACCGTCCCGCCGGGCGGGACGCCCTTGGACCTGTCTCAGACCTTCGACCCCTCCTATCGCAACCTGCTGACGGGCTCGGTGGTGATCAAGACCACCGATGTCCCTCCCGTCACGCTGCAGGAAGGCGCCGGCAAGGACTACGTGGTGGATCCGGTCACCGGGCGCATCTCCTTCACGAACTACCTGGCCAATCCCGCCGGCAAGGGCATCACGGTGGACTTCCGCTACAACTCCGGCGGCAGCAAGGGTGCCGGCGACGGCCGGAACGCCCTGCGGATCTCGCAGCTCAAGGACCAGCTGCTGACCAATCCCGACTGGCAGGGGACGCCCACCTCCACCATCACCGACTCCTACGCCAACATGGTCAGCAGCTTCGGGGCCGACCACACCACGGTCTCCAGCCGCGTGGGCACCTTGGGTTCGCTGGACAAGTTCTACGGCAACCAGGCCCAGTCGGTGGCCGGCGTCAACCTCGACGAGGAAATGACGAATCTTGTCAAATTCCAGCACAGCTACCAGGCCTCGGCCAAGTTCATCTCCACCGCCAGCCAGATGCTGGACACCCTCCTGAACCTGTGAGGAACCCATGACCGGTCGCATCACCTTCGGCATGGCTGCTGGCGACATCCAGGGCGGACTGTACAAGAACTACGGCAAGCTCCACGACGTGATGAGCCAGGTCTCGTCCCAGAAGCGCATCCAGAAGCCCAGCGACGACAGCGTGGGCACCTGGCAGGCCCTGCGCCTGCGCGCCGGCATCGCCTCCAACGACCAGTACCAGCGCAACATCAGCGACGGGACGGGCTGGCTCTCGGTCTCGGACGCCTCGCTCAACACCGGCAACGACGTGATCCAGGGCATCCGCCAGCTGGGCATGCAGGCCAGCAACGACACCTACGGCGCCATGGAGCGTAAGGGCATCCAGGTAGAGATGCGCCAGCTGCTGGAGCAGCTGGTGACCATCTCCAACACCAACTACAACGGGCGCTACATCTTCTCGGGGAACCAGACCCAGGTGCCCCCGTACGACGTGCAGATGGGCGCATCCTCCGAGGTCGCGGTGGTGCCCGGCCAGGCGGTCCCACTCTTCGATCCGCGCCTCTCCGATTCCCAGGGCAAGATCCCGGCGGTCAGCCACATGATCCCCGGATCGGTGGGCATCTCGGGCCTTTCCGAAGGCGTGGACTTCGACGTGGACTACGTGGGCGGCAGCATCGTGTTCCGGAACACCCCGGCGGTGCAGGCGCAGTCCAGCGCCCAGGTGGGCTTCGACTGGATCCACCGGACGGACCTCGACATCTCGGGAAAGATCGAGCGCGAGACCCAGCAGGGCATCGTGCAGGCCATCAACGTGAGCGCCGACGACGTGTTCGGGACGCCCGGTGACAGTGACTCCTTCGCCTCGGTGATCCGCCTGATGGAAGGGCTCCACCGCAACGACCCGCACCAGCTGCGCAACTCCATAGACGGCGTGGACCAGGCCCTGATGCGGCTGGTGCATGCCCAGACGCTCTCGGGCGCGGTGCAGAACCGCATGGACAACTCCGAGACCTCGCTGCGGTCCTCGAACCTACAGCTCACGACCCAGCAGGGACTGGTGGAGGACGTGGACCTGGCTCAGGCCGCCACCGACCTCTCGCAGCGCCAGCAGATCTACGAGGCCTCCCTGCAGGTGGCCGCCAAGATCATCCAACCCACCCTCATGCAATTTCTATAAACGCCCCCAAGGCAAGGCCCGTCGCGACAGGGATGTCCGGCGGGCCTTTTGCTTGGGGCGCCTCCCCGCCTGCAGCGTGGCCGGGCTGCCTGCCAAGCCCCGGCACGCCGGGGTCTTGGGCCTTCGGCCGGCATCCCTGGCGCGGCTTGGTCATTTTTGATCTTTTCACAAAAGGCGCATTGTGGAATGGGCCACAGGATGTCGTTTGCTTGCCTAGTCTTTTTCCATGCGAGCTTTGCCCCTTCGAATCGTTCCTAGCCCGTCGGTCCGCATCCTGCCGAGCATGCTGCTGGGACTGATTGCCATCCGAAATCCACGCTGCCCTGAGCCGAGCCGACGGCTGGATGGAAAGCGGGATCAGGTGTTTGATCTTTCATCAACCGGGGGGATCAGAAAAATCGGCATCGGCTTCGGACTGGGCTCGAAATTGTATGTATGGACCAGTACATGCGATTTCGTCGGGTCAATGGAGCTTGCCACAGGCTCGGACGGCTGCGATCCTTGGGAAGGACGATGGCTCTGGAACGGGCTGCCAGCAGGACACTTACACTGAATACAAGCCGATGAAGCCCATCTTCGATTACCTAGACTATCGCGATCTGCTGAAGGACCTGTTCGAGGAGCGCAAGTCCTCCTCGTTCTACACCTACCGCATGATGGCCGAGACCTTCGGCTTGGACACGAGCTACCTGTTCCGGGTGCTCCAGCACGACGAGCATCTCCCGGCGCGCTGCCAGTCGCGGGCCATTGAGCTCTTGGGACTCACCGGGCGCTCGGCCGAGTACTTCATGCTCCTGGTGGCCTACGCGCGCGAACGCAACGCGAAGTCCAAGAAGGACATCCTCGAGAAGGCCCTGACCCTTCGCGACGTGTCGCGGCGCGAACTGCTCGATGCCGAGATCGCCTACTACCGCGAGTGGTGGGTGGCGGCGCTGCGCTCCCTGCTGGAGGTCGTCGGGGGCAGGGCCGTTCCGAAGGAGCTGGCCGCGAGGATGACGCCGCCCGTCTCCGAGGAGGACATCGCCAAGGCCTTGCAACTACTCGAGCAGTTGGGCTTCGTGAAGAAGGTCAGTTCGGAACGATTGGCCTTGACGGAGCCGCATGTGACGACCGGCGCAAGCGGCGAGAAGGTGGCGGCGGTGCACCAGTACCAGAGGACGATCCTCGACCTGGCTTCCCAGTCGCTGGCTCGCTTCCCCAAGGAACAGCGGGACATCTCGACCTTGGCCGTGGCCGTGGACCGGACCGCTCACATCGAGATCCGCGAGCTGCTGCGCGAATGCCGTCGGCAGATCCAGATGTGCGTCGAGAACGTGAAGCAGCCCGACCAAGTGATGCAACTGGCGATGGCCTATTTTCCACTCACGACCGAGGGCAAGGAAACATGAACCGGTTCTGGTGCGTGCTGGGCCTGACTGCGCTGGGGCTTCTGCCGATCGGCTGCGGAACGGATCGGGTTTCCGGAAGCTCTTCCGAGACCGAGAACATGCTGTCTCGCGCGATCCCGGTCGATTCGCTGGTCTCTTCTTGGAACCATCCCGTGAACGGGGTGACGGTGGCGACGATCCGCCTGGATTCTTCCAACTTCGACTTCTCGAAATCGACCTCGAAGGGACTCGATGTCTCGTTGGAACGCGCGAATGGACGCCTACTTCCCTTCGAGATCGTCTTGTGGGATTCCGCTGCGGCCCGGGCGCGCCTGCACGTGCGCTTGGATTCGTCGCTGCTGGCCGGAAGACAGCGCATCGTGCTGCGCTGGGGACTGGATCGGATGGTTCGCGCCGATCCTGCTGCCGTCTGGACGGCGATCTCCGACAGCCAGCGCCAGCAGGTCAATTCGGTCCTGATCGACGACTTCGAGCACGGGACCGTGGCCTCGCTTCTGCCTAACGGCAATTCCTGGTACGTGAGCATGAACGACTCGACGCCCTTATCCGTCCCATCCTTGGTTCCCGCCCCGCAGGGGCATTCGGGCACGGTGGCTCACTTCTCGTACACGAAGGCCTACAGCCTGATGGGGCTCGCGCTGGGAGGGCACCGGAGCCTGCGCTCCCTCGATTCTCTGGTCCTGTTTGCGCGCGGGACCGGGGTCCTCCTGCCGGCCTTCGACAACCTCGATTCGGGAACGGGAGGCAAGGCCTGGAAGCACGTCCCCTTGGACTCTACGACCTGGAAGCGGATCGTGATCCGGCCGCAGGACCTGGACACCGCCGACAACGTGGCAGGCAACGTCGGGTGGATTTCCGTGCGGGACCGGGTGTCGTACCTGACGTTCCTGGTCGCGGCAGGACATGACGTCTACCTGGATGACATCCGCCTCTACGGGGTCAATCGCGACGACCTGAAGTAAGGTCCCAGGGGATACGTGGGCTCTCGCGGATCTTTGAGGATTCCTCAAAGGGGTGCGGTTGGAATGCGCCGTGCCGAGAGGATTTCCCGCCGATACTACAGGGAACTCCATCGACAGTAGAATTCGGGCGGACATCCTAGGCGATTGTCCGTTGGGTCCTCGTCGGCTCGGCCCCAATCCTGGAAAGGAAGACTCATGGTCATCAGGCATTCGGCAACAGTCCTCTGCATGCTCCTCGGTGCAGGGGCTGTGCACGCCCAATCGCCCTCCGCAAGCGGCGTGTGCGACCTCTACGCGGCAGGCGGGACGCCATGTGTGGCAGCCTTCTCGAGCACCCGCGCGCTCTTTTCCGCCTACTCGGGAAACCTCTACCAGGTGCGCCGGTCCGATGGCAAGACCCAGGACATCAAGACGCTTTCTCCGGGCGGCGAGGCCGATGCCGCCGCGCAGGACGCGTTCTGCTCCGCAGCCGGGTCGAAGTGCCGCATCTCCATCATCTACGATCAGTCGGGCAAGGGGAACCACTTGACCAAGGCTCCGGCCGGCAACAAGGACTACGGCCCTTACAGCGACTCCGAGGCCGTGGCGGATGCGCTGCCCATCAAACTGAACGGAAAGAAGGTCTACGGCATCCACATCACTCCGGGAGGTTGGACCACCCCGGGGCAGGTGGGCTACCGCAACACCCACACAAACGGTATCGCCAAGGGTGACGATCCCGAATCCATGTACATGATCACCGACGGCACCTACGTGAACGGCGCGTGCTGCTTCGACTTCGGCAACGCCGAGATGGATCCCCTCGTCTACACGAGCATGGACGCCATCTACTTCGGGACCAACAACTGGTGGGATGTGGGGACCGGCACTGGCCCTTGGATCATGGCCGATCTCGAGAACGGCGTCTACAATCACGCAGGAGCGACGGGCAGCGGCAGGGTGCACTTGAACTCCAAAGGTCAATCCCTGGCATACCCCTTCGTGACGGCCTTGCTCAAGAACAACAAGGCCGGTGCGACCACGGGCGGTCCCTTCACGATCAAGGGAGGAAACGCCCAATCGGGGACGCTCACCACGATGTGGGACGGAGCCCGTCCCGACGGATACGGGTCCTTGGGCAAGGCGGGCGGCATCGTCCTTGGCATCGGGGGCGACAACAGCGGCGGCGCCCAGGGGAACTTCTACGAGGGCGTGATGACTGTGGGCTTCGCCTCGAACGCCGTGGACGACGCGGTCCAGGCCAACATCGTGGCGGCGGGCTACGGGAGGAATACTGTCTCCGTACGAGACGTCTCCAGCCATTCCGGGACGATGAATGAACTGCGTTGGTCGGAAGGCGTGCTGCGCATCGCCGGGCTTCGGACCGGGCGTGTGCAGGTCACCGATCCGCAGGGACGCTCCCGCCTGTTTCCCGTGTCGGAAGGGCAGGTCCGGACGGGTCTGCTTCCCAGGGGCGTCTACACCTGCCGCATCCTCGACGGCAATGCGATCGAGCCCCGGAACTTTGTCGTCCTGCCCTGAGAAGATGAATCGACAGGGAGGTCATGGGCGGCCCTTCTTGCCGAACCGATCGAGACGTAAAACGATCCCAGCTGAAAAGGAGAGATGATGAAACGGAAGAGCTTGTGCGCAGTCCTTGCGCGGGGGATGACAATTGCCCTCCTCGGCAGCGGCTTGGCCTTGAGCCAGAACCTGCCGACAGCCAAGTCCATCGCCGCTGAGATGGGCGTGGGTTGGAATCTCGGGAACACGATGGAGCTGATCGGTGTCCAGCCCATTCCGACCAAGACCTTGATCGATTCGGTGAAGATGGCTGGCTTCAAGACGATCCGGATCCCTGCCGCATGGGACATGCATGCCGATCAGAGTACCCATGTGATCGATCCGGCTTGGATGGCACAGGTCAAGACGGTGGTGGATTACGCCGTTCAGGATAGCCTGTTCGTCGTACTGAACATCCATTGGGACGGCGGTTGGTTGGAAGGTAAGATCGATTCGGCCGCGACGCGGCCCGTGATGCTTGCGACCATGAAGGCCAAGCAGGGGGCGTTCTGGAAGCAGATCGCCACCACCTTCAAGGACTACGATCGCCATCTTCTGTTTGCCAGCGCCAACGAGCCAGGGGTGGACGACCAATCCAACCTGGGCATCCTGATGTCCATCCACCAGATCTTCGTCGATACGGTCCGCGCGACGGGAGGCAACAACGCCTCGCGCACGCTGATTCTCCAAGGTCCCAGCACTTCCTTCGAACATTCGGCCAGCTGGATCACGAACCTTCCCACCGACAAGATCGCCGACCGCTTCATGGTGGAGGCGCATTTCTATCCCTACCAGTTCAGTTTGATGTCTCAGCCCGCGAACTGGGGAACCACGGCCTACCCCTTTTACTACTGGGGCAAGGCTTACCACTCGGCCACGGATCCTAACCACAATCCCACTTGGGGTGAGGAGTCCTACGTTGATTCCCAATTCAACCTGATGAAGCCGAAGTTCCTGGACAAGAACATCCCGGTCCTGGTGGGCGAGTTCGGCGCGATGAAGCGCCTAACTCCGACCGGCGACAACCTCAGGCTTTCGATCCTGTCCCGGCGCCACTTCTACAATTATGTGACCAAGGCTGCTTTGAACCGTGGCATGATTCCCGTCGCCTGGGATGCCGGAGGCAAGGGCGACGGCACCATGACGATCTTCGACCGCAAGAACGAAGGGGCCGTTTACGACCTGGGACTCCTGAATGTGATCCGCGACGCTGCCGGACTTCAGAAACTTCCAGGCGACACGTCGTCGGACTATCAAGTCGCCACCGGCGCGAACGCGATGCGCGTCCTGTATTCGGCCAAGGATTCCGGGTTTGGTCAGGTAAATCTGGGCGTCACCAAAGGGGACATGAGCGGCTGCGACTCGGTGTTGGTCAAGGCGTATGTGAAGGGGACGGTCAAGTACGATTCTGCTGGGGTCTCGAAGAACGGTTTCGTGTCCATGAGCCTTGTCACCATGTCCAAGGGCTGGACGTGGCGCGAGGCGAGCCTGGGCAAGGTGAACTTCGATGCCTGGAACACCTACAGTGTTCCGGTCTCTTCCAGCACCGCTGATGTGGGAGCTTTGGCGCCAGCCGATCGTGCCGCCATCGACTTCTTCGGGCTGCAGGCCTATTCCCACGGCTATCGCGGTGCGATCTACATCGACTGGATCGTCTTCAAGTCAAAGAATGGAACAAGCGACACGGTCTACTCGTTCAATGAGAAGGCCCCCGAGGACGGGACAGGCAACGTGGATGCGATCAAGTTGGTTCCGGTCGGCTCCGTGGTGTCGGACAACGAATGGGTGGCCGCCACCACGACCAAATGGATCGCCGCGTCGGGGCTGGCACCCGGAGTCGGGATCAATGATGCATTCAGGGCGGTTGCCACCAAGGATGGACTCCGCGCCACTTGGTCAGCGCCGTCTGCAGGGATGGCGCAGGTGGCCGTCATGGATCTGCAGGGGCGGATTGTCTGGTCGCGGTCGGTGTCCGTGCGCTCGGGATGGAACGCCCTCGGGATTCCCACTTCCCGCCACGGACTCGTGGTGCTGGAGATCCGGCAGGGAGACGCTCTGCGTTCCGCGAAGGTTACCCTTCCTTAAAGACAAAATCTGTCAATTTGACGGGACGACGCGTGCGCAGGTCCCTCCGGTTACGGACCGGGGGGACCTTCCGTTTGCAGAACGTCCGCCGTTGAGTTTTCCTCAAACCGCGCCGGTGCAATTTCGACTTACATTCCCGCATCCCCCGGCATCTTCTGAAGGAACCTTTGGAGGAGGGCCCGATCATGAGCATTTCAAACGAAGCGTCTGACTGGACCGGATTCGTGATGGTGCGGGCTTGCGCTGGCCTTATGCTGTTCGCACTCCTGCCATCGGTCCATGCGAAGTCCCTCGTCGATTACTTCCAGCCGATCCTCGTGAAGGGGACGCTTGCCTCGAATCCCTGGGGCGCCTCGGGCGTCAAGCCGCGCGACCAAGACAACGGCATTGAGGACAAGACCAACCGTTCTTACTCCTACTGGGACGGGCGCATCTTGCAGGCCAAGAACGGCAAGTACCACATGTACTGCAGCCGTTGGAACCAGTCGGCGGGACACAACGGCTGGTTCGGCTCCAGCTGCGTCCACACCGTCAGCGACTCGATCCTGGGACCCTACGTGGATAAGGGCCTCTGCTACGGGGACGCGAACGGCCAAGGACACAATGTCATGGTCCTCCAGATGCAGGACGGGCGCTACGCGGTGCTGATCAGCGAGACGCGCCGTCCCGCCACGGTATACGTGTCGTCGTCCCTGGACGGCCCCTGGAGCAAGCTCGGGACGCTGAGCTTCGATGCCAACGGGACCAAGGTGGATGCCGGGACCGGGAGCGACCTGCATTCGAACACCACGCTGTGGCAGAGGGCAGACGGGAGCTTCCTGTGCACGGGGCGCCACGGGATCATGTCGGTGAGCACCAACGGCATCTTGGGGCCCTACAAGGTTCAGGGCGGGAGCAGCGTCTTCCCCAACGTCGCGGGGCGTGAGAATACAGGTGCGTTCGCCGAGGACCCGGTCCTCTGGTACAGCGGGGGACAGTACCACATGATCTACAACTACCCTGACGACCGCTATGCCTACCACCTCACCTCCGCCGACGGCATCCGGGGATGGGTCAACCGCGGCATCGCCTTCGACCCCCGGCTGGACTTCATCCGCTACGCAAACGGCGTGGTGAACCACTGGTACAAGATCGAGCGGCCTCAGGTCTTCCTGAGAGACGGTCATGTCACCCACTTCACTTTCGCGGTGATCGACACCGAGAAGGCTATGGACGGGAACAACGACAACCACAACAGCAAGGTGATCGTGGTTCCCTTTGACGGGGAGCGCTTCGATGCCGACTACCAATGGCAGCCAGGCGTGGACCTGTACAAGAACTACGACTACGACGGCTTGGCGGCGCACCTGGTGCCGGGAAGCTACACCCGCGCTCAGCTTGCCGCGCTCGGGGTTGCCGACAATGATATCAGCTCGCTTGCGCTGGATACCGGCATGGTGGTTGAACTCTTTGACCAAGACGATTTCCAGATTCCCTTGGGTACCTTCGCTTCGGGTCAACCGAATTTTGGCACCTTAGGAATCAACGACAAGGTCACGTCACTGCGGGTCTCGAAGAAGACGCCCTCCGTTGGTGTGGTGGGAACCGATGTGCATCCGGGTCATGTAAGCTGGACAAACGGACGTCTCCAGCTTCCGTCGTCTTTGAATGCGAGTGTCGTTCTGACGGATTCCCGTGGGCGGACGCGGAATCTGGATGCCGTGGCGGGCGAGGCCTGGACAGGGACGCTCCAGGCCGGGGCCTACATGGTGGCGTGGGATGAGGGGGCAGGGCGGCGCTGCGGCGCCAGGTTCGTGGTGATCCCGTAAGGGATGCACCCGCTCCGTCGAGGGACAGTCCGTTCGGAGCCCAGGGAAACGCTTCATCAGTACGAGAGGATGGAGATCTCATGAACCAGCGTACAGCAATCCGCACCGCAATTGCCGCAATGGCAATGGCCATAGGGGTGATGTCAGGTCCCGTCACGACCGTTCCTTGGAACGGCCACCCCGGGGCCGTGAGCTTCACCTTCGACGACGCCTGCCAAAGCCAGCTCGACAACGTGGTTCCGGCCCTGAAGGCGCGCGGCATCCATGCCACCTTCTTCCTGTACGACGTGGGTGGAACCTTCACGAACAACAAGGCCAAGTGGGTGGCGGCGGCCAAGGACGGCAACGAGCTGGCCAACCATTCGGTGGACCATGCCGACTTCTCCAAGTCCATCGACGCCACCTACCAGGTCGGGGACATGGCCTCGCGCCTGCGCAAGGCCGATGCGTCGGTGGAAGCGGTGACCTTCGCCTATCCCTACTGCGCCATCGGCTACGAATCGGCGGTGGGCGCCGAGAACATCATCGGCCGGGGATGCCTGTTTGCCGGGCCCTACCAGCCGTTGCAGTGGAAGAATCCCCCTTCCAACTGGAACAACGTGGGGGCGATCTACGTGAGCGACGACGCCAACGCGACCGGTCCCACCCTCACGGCGCTGGATGCCGCCAAGAACGGGGGATGGATCACCACCCTCAACCACGGCGTGGGCGGGGACTGGGTGGCCGTCTCGAAGGCCAATGTGCTGGCGATGTTCGATCGCGCCCTGGCCAACAAGCTGTGGGTCGGGACCTATCAGGAAGTCGCGGCCTACTGGCGGGCCGCGCTTGTGATGGACAAGGTGAGCGCTTCCGGATCGGGTCCCTGGACGCTGTCCTGGTCATCCCCCCATCCGAAGATGCCCAGGAGCGTGAAGCTCAAGGTGAAGCTCGATGCCGCCGCCTTCGGGAGCGACATCGTCGTCTCGCAGGCGGGCGCCGCGATCCCTCCCAACAGCGACGGCTCGTACACGGTGGAGTTCATGGGGCTGTCTCTGAAGATCGCCAAGGGATCGACAGTTTCTGTCAAATCAAGGATGCAGGCGGGTGCGGTGCTGGTCTTCTGGTCCGAAGGGACGCTGCGGCTCCAAGGCATGACGGAGGGACGGATGCGTCTGGCCGACCTGCAGGGGCGCATTTGGGACTTCCGGATCGCGGGAGGAACGGCGTCTGCTGCCTTCCTTCCTGCTGGCATCTATAGGGCCTGGATCGACGGGGCACAGGACGCTCCAGGCATCGTGACGGTCCTGCGTTAGCACGGACGCGATCGCAAGCTTGTAAACCAACCCACAACGAGGAGCTCTGACATGAAAACAAGCCTGTTCATTCGGATCGCGGCGGTGGCCCTGCTCGTGGCGGGCGCCGCGCAGCGGATCGGCGCCGCCACGGCGACCGTCGACGTCGCATCCAAGCACCAGCGCATCCGCGGTTTCGGCACCTGCAGCGCCTGGAACGGCACCCTGACCGCCCAGGAAGGAGTGCAGCTCTGGGACACCATCAAAGGCGCCGGACTCTCCACGCACCGCATCATGATCGAACGGACGGGCTCTCCTGACGACAACGAGAAGAACAACGCCAAGCTCGCCACGGGCTACGGCGTGCAGGTCTGGGGAACGCCGTGGTACAGCAAGTACGCGGTCAAGGTCAACAAGGACTACGACACCCTTCACGAGAGCAACATGCAGGCCTGGGCCAATGACCTGGCGGCCATGGCCAAGACCATGAAGGCGGCGGGCACGCCCCTGTACGCGATCTCCCCGCAGAACGAATCCGACCTGGGCTGGGTCAAGTACGACGCCAAGGCCATGGCGCTGTGGGTGGGCAAGTACCTAGGACCGACCATGGCGGCACAGGCTCCCGAGGTCAAGGTCATGGCGTCCGAGACCTGCAACTGGTACGGCTTCAGCGGGTACGAGCCGGTCCTGATGGCCGATCCTGCCGTCAAGAAGTACACCTCCATCTTCGCGACTCACCTCTACGGAGGACAGATCAAGGCCTACCCAGAGATCCAGGCTTCCGGCAAGGAGTTCTGGCAGACCGAGATCTACGACTCCAAGACCGACGTCGAGGACACGGGGATCGTCAGCGGCCTGCGCATCGCGGGAATGATCCACGAGGGCCTGACGGTCGCCAACTTCAACGCCTGGCACTTCTGGTGGATCAAGCCGTGCAGCAAGTGCGCCAACGGCGCCTTGTGGGCCGAGGCGACCAAGCGTCCGACCAAGCGCCTGTGGACCATGGGCAACTGGTCGCGCTACGTGCGTCCGGGATTCCTGCGCGTCGACGTGCCCGTGCAGCCGACCTCCGGCGTGAGCCTCACGGCCTTCCGCGACTCGACCCTCACGAGGATCGTGATCGTGGCCGTCAACAACAACACCTCCGCCACCTCGCAGACCTTCTCGGTTCCCGGCGTCTCGCTTGCGAAGCTGACTCCCTGCATCACCGACGCCGCGCGCGACCTGGCCGTGCAGCCGACGCAATACCTTTCGTCCAACACCTTCAGCTACAGCCTGCCGGCGCAGAGCGTGACGAGCCTGGTGATCGACGTGGGCGAGCCGATCGCCGGCGCGACCTCCGTCTCGCCGTGGGCCCTGTCCCGCAGCCAGGGCGCGCAGTGGTCGCACGGGATCCTGAGCTGGGCAGGCAAGGAATCGGGCAAAGTGCAGATCGTGTCTCCTCAAGGCCGCAGCATGGTGCTTGAGCTGTCGGGAGGCAAGGCCGCCACCGGAGCGCTTCCGGTCGGCATCTACCGCGCCCGCCTCCTGGGCGAGGCCGGAGGAGCCCGCCAGTTCGCCGTGATGTTCTGAGGCAGGTGCGGTCGGCCGGTTCGATCAATGGACGGCAAAGGCCGGGACAGCGATGTCTCGGCCTTTTTCCTTGGGCGCCCGTCGCCTGCGGCGTCGCCGGGCTGCCTGCCAAGCCGCGGCTGCGCCGGGTCTTGGGCAAAGCCGGCATCCCTGGCGCGGGAACGTGATGCCTGCGGTCCGATGGGCTTGCACGTGCTGAATCCCAATGCAGCGCGAATGCGCAGATCGTTCGACAGGCATTGGGAATTCCCGGTAACGTAGACTCGGGAACAGCGCCCCGTCGTCCCTTCGGGAGGGTCGGGGGAGAAGGGACGGATCCCTGTTGTCGAGGTCAAGAAGAGGGGGAGTGCGATGAGGAGAGGAATCCTGTTGACAGGAATTGTCCTGCCGGTGGCCATGGCGCAGGCGGGAACGGTCTCCATCAAGGTGCTGGCGGATTCGGGGCGGATCCCGATCTCGCCTGCGATCTACGGTCGAAACGGAAGCGGTGTCTCGGTCAATCCGGCGGAACCGTCCACCGACGCCAAGCTCTTCCTTCCCAGGGAGGCGGGCTTGAGGTTCGCACGCGAGAACGGCGGAAACAATTGCACGAAGTACAACTGGCGTAAGAAACTGTCCAGCCATCCCGACTGGTACAACAATGTCTACGCCCAGGACTGGGATTTCTCTGCCCAGGAGACCCAATCCAAGCTCCCTCTCGTCCAAGGCATGTACGGATTCCAGCTCCTGGGCTGGGTTGCCTCGAATACGAACAACAATTTCAACGATTACGCCTACAACCAGTCGAACTGGTGGGCAGGGGTGGGGCAGGATTTGGCAGGTGGAGGAACGCTCAATGCCGCAGGTGGAAGCGTGCCCACGAAAATGGGCGACGCGAGCAAGTACCTCGAGCCTTGGCCGGCGGATTCCTCGGCCGCGATCCTGGGGCACTGGTTCGGTCCGGGCGGTTTGGGCCTTGATTCCACCCGGTTCCGCTATTGGAGCATGGACAACGAAATCGAGATCTGGGACGGCACCCACAACGACGTGGATCCTTCGCTGACCGGTCATCTGATCACCGCCGAAGAGGCTGTCCAGCGCTGGGCCGCCGTGGCCAAAGCGGCGCGCAAGCATTTTCCCGGCATCAAGCTGGTGGGGCCAGCTTCCCCCGGCGAATGGCAGTGGTACACCTGGCCCAAGAATGCGCCGGTCTCCTACAAGGGGAAAAACTACTGCTGGCCGGAGTATCTCATCAAACGACTCGCCGAGATCCAGGATTCCACGGGCGTGCGGATGCTGGATGTCTACGCCGTCCACTTCTACCTCTCGGCCACGGTCCGGGCGGACGTGCTGCAGCAGCACAGGCTGCTGTGGGACACCACGTACCTCGATCCGAACGCCAACGGCGTGTACCAGGTCAATGGAGGCTGGGACACGAGCATCAAGCACCAGATGTTCTTCAAGCGCATCCAGGACTGGGTCGACAAGTATTTCGGGAAAGGCAACGGGATCAAAGTCGGTGCCACCGAAGGGGCGCTCGACGGCACCGTGAGCAGCGATCCGTCCATGACCGCGACGTGGTACGCCTCCATGCTGGGAACCTTCGCCGACCATGGCGCCGAGATCTTCTCTCCGTGGTCCTGGTATCCCGGAATGTGGGAGGTCATGCACCTGTTCAGCCGGTACGGGCAAAGCGATCGGGTGAAGTCGGTCTCCAGCTACGACACGCTCGTCTCGGCCTATTCCTCGATTTCCAAGGCCAGCGATTCGATGACCGTGATCCTGGTGAACCGCGGCCCTACGGCGCAGAGCGCCCAGGTCGCCTTGTCGGGATTCGTGCCGTCCGGATCCGGAAAGAGCCTGCAGTTGGCAAACCTCACGGGCGAGACCTTCGTGTCGCACACGCAGAACGCCCTCAAGCAGGGGACAGTTTCTGTCACAAACGCAGCCTTCTCCGCAGAGCTTCCCGCCTATTCCGTGACGGCCTGCCTCTTTGCCAAGCAAGCCGGTTCGGTGGGGCTGGTGCGTGCCGAGCCGACCGCCACAGTCCGGGTCGTGCGCACGGCCCGTGGGATCGAACTTTCCGGAGGACCTCAGGGTGGGGCCTTGGAGCTGCGCGATGCCGCCGGGGCCGTGATCGCCCGTTCCGGATGGAGCGCGGGGCATGCTCGCTTCGAGTCTGCCGTCCTGCCCAAGGGAATCGGCTTCGTGACCTGGAGTGGCGGCAGACGGATCGTGTCCGCTCCAATGCGATAGACCATTCGATTCGCACCGAATGCCCCGATTCGACTTTTCAACAGTTATTCCGCGATGGGGCGATGCGGAGTGGGTGGCTGGCATAGATTGTGACGGTTGGGAGAGACACTGGAGAGGTTTGTTTGTCGCAGGAGTGTCCTGCCAGCGGGAACCGGTTCGAGTCATCTCAATCAGAAAGTGAAGCAAGATGAAGCCCATGCGAAACCTCCTTCGATCCAGTCTCCGACTTGTCTTGGGCGGAGTGTCCCTTGCTGCGGTCCCGGCGCTGTCGGCCGACGTCACGGTCGACCTGAACACCACCTACCAGATCATCGATGGCTTCGGCGGCATGCAGGACCGCGGATGGACCGGATACAATTTGACCAAAGCCGATCGCGACCTCCTGTACGGGACAGGCGCTGGCCAGATCGGACTGACGATCATGCGCATCCGGCTCAACGAGAGCCAGAGCGCCTGGGGGAATGACTTGGTCGACGCCAAGGATGCCGTGGCGCGCGGCGCGAAGCTCTTCGCCACGGCCTGGAGTCCTCCCACAAGCCTGCGCGTGGCCTCTGGATCGTCCTACAAGATTGATCCTTCCAAGTACCAAGGGTATGTGGACCACCTGAACGCCTTTGCTAAGTACATGAAGGACAACGGCGCTCCGTTGTATGCGCTGGGATTCCAGAACGAGCCCGACTGGTGCAGCGAGTGGGGCTGCGGGACCCCGACCGAGATGTACAACTTCGCCAAGAGCTGGGGCTCCAAGCTGCGCGCGAACGGCAACAAGGTGATCTCGGCGGAATCGTTCAGCTTCAGCAAGAGCTACTACGATCCGATCCTCAACGACGCCACGGCCCTTTCGAACCTCGACATCCTGGGAACGCATTTCTACGGCACCAGCAAGACTTCCTCGGACGGCACCTTCGACTACACCCTCTTCAAGCAGAAGGGCGGAAAGACCCCGTTCTGGATGACGGAGGTCTACACCGCCGGCGTCAACGACGCGACCTCCAACACCTGGCCGCTGTGCCTGGACGTCGCCTACGAGATCCACCGCGCCCTGGGACTGTCGAACATGAGCGCCTACAACTGGTGGTACCTCAAGCGCCACTACGGTCCGCTCTACTCGCCCACCGGCAGCGAGAGCAGCCAGGGAACCGTCAGCAAGGTGGGCTTCATCATGGGCCAGTACTCCAAGTACGTGCGTCCGGGAGCGGTCCGGGTGGGGGCGACCCGCGTGGCGCAGAGCGATGTCTACACCACCGCCTTCAAGAAGAACGACAGCGTGATCGTGGTCTCGGTGAACCGCGCCTCCTCCGCCAAGACCGTGAGCTACGCGATCGCGGGGCTGAAGTCCACCTCCGGCAACAAGATCACCACCTCGGGAACCAAGGGCATGAGCGACGACGGCGCCGTGAGCGTGAGTGGCGGCAGCTTCTCCACGACCCTCGATGCCCAGAGCATCTCCACGATGGTGTTCACCGGCAACACAGCGACCACCTCGGTGGAGCCGATGAAGGCGTCGGCCGCCGTTGCCGGCAGCTACGAGGTCTACAGCGCCTTGGGCTCCCGCATCGGAAGCGTGCGGCTTGAGCAGGGACAGCCGATGGAGCTCCAGGTCGCAAAGCTCACATCGAAGTCCGGCCTCTACTTCGCCCGCTCCCGGGGAGTCCAGGCGATTCCCGTCGTCCTGCCCTAAGCCCGCCAAGCCCCATGCTCCGGGCGGCCGCCGCCCGTGGGCGTCGCCGGGCTGCCTGCCAAGCCCGGCTCGCCGGGTCTTGGGCCTGTCGGCCGGCATCCCTGCCGCAAACGCATTCCCAACTCCCCAAGGGTGTCCCGCATCCCTAGATTCAGTCCATGCCTATTTTGACAAGAACTGTCGAGGCGGGGCATGGGACAGTGGGATGGATGGGAACGCTATGCGGGGACTAGCTTTTGGGAAACCAATTGCCCGACGGAGTGAATGGACATGACGCCCCTATTCGAGTTGCCTTCGCATGGTAACGTTGATGTCTCGAAAGCCCTGGAATCGTCGTTGCCGTGTGGTGATCTGCTTTATCACTTCACCTCTCTAGAAACGGGTATCGAGAAGATCCTGCCGTCTCGCAAGCTTCGCCTTGCACCGCTTACGGGAACCAATGATCCGTTAGAGTTTCAGGAGATTGTTCCCATTGCCGTTGGCTCCGTGAATCCGGATGACTTGATGGCTGAACTCCAGCTTGGGGATGGCATCAAACGACTTCGTCAACAAAGTTTGCTGACCTGCTTTTGTGCGGAGCATCAGGTTGCTTTAGGACCGGGAGAGAAAGGGTGGAAACGGGTACGCATGTGGGCACAGTATGGTGGCAAACATCGAGGGATGTGCTTGGTTTTCCATAAAGCAAGACTGCAGGCGACAGTTTGCAGGCGGTTATAGTCGGTTGCAAATTCCCTGACGAATACATGCCTGCCTTGAAGGATGGCATGTATGTGCCGTTGTTCCAAGTGGATTGGTTCCATGGAAGAACCAGCTTGAGTGAACTGACGGCATAAGGCCTGTTGCGCCAGGGATGCCGCCCGCAGGGACAAGACCCCGCAGCCGTGGCGAGGAGGCTTGGCAGGCAGCCCGGCCCCGCTTGTTTTGACAAGAACTGTCGAGGCGGGGAGGCGCCCTAGCGGAAGACCCACTGGAAGGTGAGCTGGGTGCGGCCGAAGCCCCCTTCGTTGGAAGGCACCGAGAAGTGGTCGCTCTTGCCCTCGTAGATCTCCCAGTCGGAACGTGCCCGCAGGGCCTCCCAACTCAGCTGCACGCCTAAGCCTGACTCAACCGTCATGGACCATTGTGCTCCGACCACCAAGCCCAGCCAGCCGTCCACCGAGCGTGCGCTGGAGATGTCGGTGTCCCAGTAGGCCTCCTTTTCTGAGGGCGAGTTGGTGGTCTCGGGCTGCTTGCCTGCGCGCACGTGCTGCACCTCGTCGTCGAAGTCTAGCCAGCTGGCCCGGAAGCCCGCCTGGGCCCCGGCGACCAGGAAGAGGCGGCGGACGGGGAAGCGCAGGCCCCAGTGCAGCGACAGCTCGAACTGGCCCAGGCTGCTGACGGGAAGGCAGTTCACGGTGCGCAGGGTGTCGGTCTTGGTCATCGTCGTGGCGTGGTGCTCCAGGTCGCCGGTGGCGTTGGCAAACCCCAGCGCCAGGTCGGCTCCGGCGTACTGGTAGACGCCGTCGCCCGGGGCGTTGCCACGGAACTGGGCGCGGACGGTGGGGGCGTAGGAGAGGTGGCGCAGCACCAGGCGATCGCCCGTGCCGTCGGGTTGCGGCACGTCGGGAGCGACCTCGGTCCGGCTGGGGCTGTATCCGAAAGTTCCCCACCAGGTTCCCGGCACTTCCTCCACCGTCATGCCCACGTAGGGAGCCTGGCCTCCGATGTGGCGGATCTCGTAGGTGGAGTCCTTCAGCCCGAAGTCGTCGATGAAGCCGTAGCCGATCTGTTCCTGGCGCTCGCGTCCGTCCTTGCCGACCTGCGTTTCTATGTAGCGGAAACGGCGATGGATCCTGAGGTCGGCCTTGGTGTTGGCATCCAGGAGGATGGCTGGGCGCAGGGCGTTCCCGGCAAGGGACGTGGACTGGCTGGTGAAGCGGAACTCGGCCAGCTCCAGGATGCTGGCCTGGACGCGGCCGGCAGCAGCGGCGATGCTGTGTCCTAGCGCGCTGGGGGAACCGCCTTCGTCGCTGGAGCCGGTGGTCTGGGTGGCGTAGGCTAGGCGGAAGGAACGGTTCACGGGATTGAATGCGTACATGCGGATGTCCAGCACGGCGCTGGCCATGATCCCGCTCTTCTGACCGACGGAAACCAAGTCGGGTTGGCGGGCACACACCAGCAGCACGTAGGCGCTGTTGCGCACGATGGACAGTTCCGACTCTGTCAGGTCCTCGGTTCGCAGCTTTTCGGTCACCTTGGAGTTCTTCTGGTAGTCGGCTTCCAGGTGGCGGCTGCGGGTCAGGGCGGTCTGCGCGAGCAAGTGGCGCAGCGAGTCGCCGACCAGGCCTTGCAGGCGCGTCTCGAGTCCGTTGTGGCCCCGGACCAGGAACGCCTCGGAGGCCTCGCGCAGTCGAGCGCGATCCAGCGGGTTGCTGTCGAAGCGTTCCATCGAGAGGAGGCCCGACCAGTCGCGCTCAAGTCCCTGTTCCAGTCCGGCGCGCATTTCCTGGCAGGCGGCGTACTGGTTGTTGGCGCGGTGACGGGCGCGGGCGCGTGCTTCGTCACGGAAGGGTGGCGGGGTCATCCGTACGTGGAAGAACTCCTCGGCGCGGCGCAGGAAGACCTCGTGGCTGGGGCAGTCCTCCACGACGCCCGGTGCGACGGAGAAGGACTTGCGTACCCAGGTGCCGGCGTCGAGCACGCGTGCGGGCGCGTCGGCAAATAGCGATGAGGCGATGAGGAGGACGGAACCGAGGAACTTTCCCATGTGTGGAAAGGTACTCAGCGCTGGGCCGAAAAGCGCTCCTTGAGGGATGCATAAATGGCCGACACGTTGGCGTCCTCGGCCAGGAGCTCGCGGGCGGCGGCCAGGGAGTGGTGGACCGTGCTGTAGTCGCGGCTGAAATGGATGCCGATGGTGTGCAGCGTGTTGTCGGTCAGCTCGCTGGAAAGGAGCATGGCGACATGCCGAGCCAAGGCCACTTGGCGCTTGCGGGTGCGGGAGCACAGAAGCGACGGGTCCACCTGCATGGCTTCTGCCACGGCTTGGGCGATGCCCGCGATGGAGACGGTCCGGGTCCGGTTGCGGGCCGTGTCGCCCAGGATGGCTTGGGCGGCCTCGCGGTCCACCCGTCCGCCGCACAGGTCGCTGAAAGCGCACAGCTTGAGCAGAGCGCCTTCCAGCTGGCGCACGTTGCCGGTGAAGGCGTCCGCGATCAGCTCCAGCACCTCGTTGGTGATGTCCCAGCCGCCGTCGATGGCCTTGTGCTGCAGGATGGCCAGGCGGGTGCCGTGGTCCGGTGCGGTGAGGTCCACCAAGAGGCCGGTCTCGATGCGCGAGAGCAGTTGCTTGTCGAAGTGCTGCACGTCCGCCGGCAACTGGTCGCAGCTGAGGATCACCTGCTTGTTCTGGCTTTGGAGCATGGCCAAGAGGTTCACCATCTCGGCCCGGAAACGCTGCTTGTCCACGCGTCCGCCGAAGAACTGGATGTCGTCGATCAGGACGATGTCGGCGTCGCGGTAAAGCTCGTGGAAGCTGCGGGTCTTGCGCTGGAAGACCACATATTCCAGGAACTCGCGGGAGAATTCCTCGCTGGTGCGGTAGAGCACCTTCTTGGCCGTCTCGTGCTGCCAAGCGAAGTTGCCGGCCGCCTGCAGCAAGTGCGTCTTGCCCAGGCCAGTGCCACCCACCAGGACCAGCGGATTGGCGATCGACCGGCCCGGCTGTTCCGCCACCTGGCGGCAGGCCGCCAAGGCGACCTGGTTGCACTCGCCTTCGACAAAGCTTGAAAAGGTCAGGCGGGGATGAAGACGGGAGGCTTCCTTGCGGGCGCTCTCGTTGCGGGGCTGCTCGCGGTGGATGGGCTCGGCGACCTGGGACGTTACGGCAGCAGGTGCGGGCTGCGATGGGAGGGATTCCTGACGAGGAGCGACTTTGAGGGTCACGCGGACCTGGCCGCCCAGTTCGTCGGCCAAGGCCTTTTCGAGCAGGGGCTTATAGTGGGAGGCGACGTAGTCGCGCACGATCTCGTTCTGGGCCAGGAGCTCGACGCGGTCGGCATCGAAGCTGACCATCCGTAGTCCCGAGAACCAAGCCTTGAAGGCCGAGGGCGTGACCTGGGCGCGGACCCGCTCGATGCAGGCATCCCAAAGCGAGGTGTGGGCGGAGATTTCCAGTGCGCTCATGGCTGCAGCTCCCTGGAGGCCCATTCTTTCCCCGCTCTGAACACAGGATATCCACATTGGGCGATCGGAGCCGGGCAGTTAGACTTCACGTTGCGTCCCTGCCACGATGCTTGGATCAAATGCGCCCCTTCACGGTATTTCGCGGCATCAGACCAACACGGCCGAAACGCGAATGATGATTCAATATAATTCCAACGAAATGTCTGCACAAAGGAAGTCTCCCGGTTTTTTGCGGCCGGGACAATCTCACCGCAGTCGGACCCGCGGATCGTTGCGGGCCAGCAGCAGATCTGCCAGCAGATTGCCTGTCAGGAGCAGCGCCGAGCCGATCAGTACCGTCGCCATCACCAGAAACATGTCTTTGCTGCGAACGGCTTCCAGGGCCACCATGCCCAGTCCCGGCCAGCTGGTGATGATCTCGGTGAAGGCCGCACCCGAGAGCAGGGCGGAGAACTCGAAACCCAACAGCGTGATGAGCGGATTGGCCGCGTTGCGGAAAGCGTGCCGCCACAGCAGGGAGCCTTCGGAAATGCCTCGGGAGCGGGCGGCCAGCATGTAAGGCTGCCGCAGCACTTCCAGCATGGATCCCCGCGCGATCCGTTGCAGGCCGGCCAAGCCTCCGATGGTCAGGACCAGGCCTGGGATCAGCAGGTGCTTGAGAATGTCCAGGACCTTGCCGGCGGCGGAGAAGCTCAGGTAGTCGGTGGAGGTGATCCCCGCGATGGGTATGCTGCCGATCAGGGGCAGCGGAGGCAGGAGGGATGCGGCATACAACAGCAGCAGCGCAAGGAAAAAAGACGGCAGGCTCATGCCCAGGAAGGCGATTGCCGAGACGCTCCGGTCCGGCCATTCGCCCCGCCTCAGGGCCGACCACAGCCCCAAGGGGACGGCCAGGAGCCAAGTGAGGCCGGAGGAGAACAGGGCCAGGATCAGCGTGTTGGACAGACGTTCCGAAAGCACCTCGGAGACGGGGCGGCTGTACTTGAACGACCAGCCCAGGTCGCCATGCAGCAGCCGACCGGCCCAGCGCACGTACTGCTCGGGCAGCGACTTCTTGAAGCCGTATTGCTCCTCAATCTGGTGGATCAGGGCGTCGGGGATCTGGGGATTGCCCCGTTGGGCGGCCAACGGGTCGCCCGGCGAGAGCTGCATCAGCAAAAACGACAGGATGCTCACCCCGATCAGCATCGGCAGCATCCCTAGAAGGCGCTTCAGGACAAATCCTGTCACGGCGTGGCGCGGACCCGCAGGGTGTCGAAACCGTTCAGGACGCCGCCCAGCATGGTGGGCTTGAGGTTGTCGAAGCGGTTGCGGACGGCGCCGATGGCCTCCTCGTGGCCCAGGTACACGAAGGGCTGCTGCTCGCGCACGATCTCTTGCAGGCGGTCGTAGACCTTCTTGCGCGCGGCCGTGTCGATAGTGACCACGCCCTTCTCCACCAGCTGGTCGAGCTCCGTCTCCCAGGCGGTGGCGGGCTTCTTCTGGCGCGGGAACCACATGTGGGTGCGGCCCGAGGAGATCCATACGTTGGCTCCGAAGTGGGGTTCAGCACCGCTGCCGCCGGTCAGGCCCAGGAGGATGGCGTCCCACTTGAAGTTGTCGTCCATCATGGCGACCACCGAATTGAACTCGAGCTGGGTGAAGTTCACCTTCATCCCGATCTTTTCCAGGTCCTTGCGGATCAGGCCGGCGATGTCCACCCGCACCTTGTTCTCGGCGTTGGTGATCAGGTTGTAGGTCACGGGAAGGCCCTTGGGGTCCTTGAGGGCGCCTTGTGCATCCCAAGTGTAGCCGGCGTTCTTGAGCACTAGCTTTGCCGAATCGAGGTTCTGGACCAGCGGGGCAAGGGCCTTGTTGTGGTAGTAACCGGTCGACGGGCTGAAGGGACCGTTGGCGTTTACGCCTAGGCCGTTCCAGGCGATGTCGCGGATGGCTTTTCGATCGATGGCAAACGAGACGGCGCGCCGAAATGCCGCGTCGCGGAACCAGCTGAGCTTGGCGGGATCCACGTAGGGCTTGCCTGCGCTGTCGGAGCCGGTGTTCTGATTGAACACCACGAAGATGTTCTTGAAGGTGGGGCCGAGCTTGTGCAGCGTGAAGTTGCCGGAGCTCTCCAGCGGCTTGAGTACGGGGAAGTCGCGCGGGCTGACCATTTCCATGGCGTCGATTTCGCCGGTCTTGAACTTCAGAAGCTCCGCTTCCTGCCCTTGGACGATCTCGTAGATCACGGTGTCCAGGTAGGGCATGGGCTTGCCGGCCGCGTCCTTCTTCCAGTAGTAGGGGTTGCGGGCGAACACGATGCGGCTGCCGGGATCGAAGCGCACCATCCTGTAGCTGCCTGCGCCGACCAGGGAATCCGGCGGGGTGGATATGCCGTAGACGGAATTGAAGGCCGCTCCGGTCTTGCCTTCCATGCGCTTGCGGGAAAGGATGGAGACTCCGCCGACGGTCTGGACGAAGGGCGCGAAGGGCTGCTTGAGCTTAAAGACCACGGTCAGTGGATCCGGGGCGGAGACCTGGGGAAACTCGCCGCCCACCTTGAGGATGTCGCGCATGGCGCAGCGGACCGCGCTGTCATAGACGATCTTGGTCCAGGTAAAGACCACGTCGTCGCTGGTGAGAGGGGAGCCGTCGTTGAACTTCAGGCCGGGGCGCAGCTTGAAGGTCCACACCAGCCCTTGCTCGTCGTGGCTCCAGGACTCGGCCAGCTCCGGCTTAGGGAAGCCCGTGGTTCCGTCCGTCGAGGTCAACCCGTTGAACAGGAGGCCCGAGACGGCGCTGGACGACGATTCGTTCTCCACGATCGGGTTGAGCGTCTTGGGGCCTCCCCATTGGGCCAGCACGATGCGGTGATCGTTCTGGGTTCCGGAGCCCGGCTTGCATCCGGAGAGTCCAGCGAGAGTGATGCCACAGAGGAAGACGAGAGCAGTGCGCATGCTCGAAATGTAGGACTTGGCAGCGAGTTCCAAGGGCGATCTCGTCAGGGTTGCCGTGCCGTGAGGCGGTGCGGATGCGAAAAACCCGTGATCTTACCGCTTGCGGACAGGAATGGCAAGGGGATTGCTACTTTCCAACCTCGCATGCTCGGAAATCACCACCACCACGGACTCGAAGGGTTGCTCAGCTACTCCCCAGCGGACGCGCGCAGGTTCCTGAAGGCCCTGGTCTGGTTGGCGACCTTCCTTCCCGTGCCCACGATCCTGGCCACCTTCCATGCCGGTGGGCTCGTGTGGCGCTACTACATCGGTTCCGGCGTGGTCGTCCTGGGCGCGCTGGTCTGCCATGGCCTGCTTCGTTTCCGCAAGCATGTGGCGGTGGCTCATGTGCTGTGCGTGGCGTTCCTGATGTCGGCATTTCTGGCATCCATGGCGCACGGCGTTCGAGTGCCGGGATTGGCGGGGGCCTTCGTGACCGTGACCATGGCAGGTTACCTGTTGGGGTTCCGCAAGGCCCTGCTCTACGCCGTGATCGCCTTGGTGTGCCTGTGGGGCGTCTTCCTGCGCCAGAAGCTGGGCTACATCCATCCCATCGAACCGCCGTTCTACGCGTGGGGGAACGTACTCATCAGCCTGCTGGTGGTCAACACCATCATCCTTGCCATCCCGTTGCGGGGGCTATTGTGCACCCACGCCTTGGGCGTGAAGGAGCGTCGCAAGCTGGTGGAATCGATTCGTGTGCTGGACGAGCGTTCCCGCAGCCTGGAAAGCGATGTGGAGGAGACGACCCGGCATCTGGCATTGATCAATGTGGACCTGGAGCGCTTTCCCTTGGCGTTGGCCCATGACCTGCGCTCGCCGCTCCAGGCGATGTCGGGGTTCGTGACGCTGCTGCAGCAGGGCAACGAACTGACGGATTCGCGCCGCGAGGCGCTTGAGGAGCTGGAGCGCTCCTTGGTGGCAATGGAACGACGACTGTCCCGGACTTTGGAAGCCGGTCGGTCGGGGGACGCATCCGATGGGTGATCTGCTCTTTCCCTTGCAGGTGCGGCTGCTGCGGCAGACATTTCTGCAGATCGCTGCTGTCTCTCTGTTGCAGTTGCTGCTGCTGCTGCACGACAGGGACGTACTCGGGCTTGCCTTCTGTGCGGGCTTTGCGCTCTTGTCCCTGGCGGCCTGGGCCTCGACCTCGGAGACCTCGCGTCCCCGCTCGATCCTGATCTTCGGTGTGCTGGAGTCCATCATGCTGATCGCCCCGTGGTTCATGGGGGGCGTGCGGCGGCCGGCTGCCTACTTCAGTCTACTGCTGATCCATCCGCTTTCCCTGCTCCTGGGGATGCGCGCAGCCTGGATCTTCTGCGGGCTCTTCACTGCCGACGTGGTCCTCCTGATGCAGGCGGAAGGTCATGGGCTCATCGTGTGCACCCCGCCCAGCCCTGAGATGACCATGCTCATGTTCACGGCCATGATCCTCTACACGCTCTTCTTTATCGCATCCCCCTTGGGGCAGATGCGGCGCCTGCTGGCCGTGGCCGACCATCACCTGCTGCAGCGCAAGGAGTCCGAGGGCAAACTGCGGGAGCTGGCGGCACAGTTGCAGGAACGGGTGGGAGAGCGGACGCTTGAGCTATTGGCGCGCGGCGAGTCACTGCAGGCTTTGGCCCGGCGCAACGCCTCGGAATTGGCCCCGGAGACCGTCCTCCTTGAGGATAGCGTGGCGCGGCTCGAGCTGGCCTTCGAGGGTGAGGACTCGATACGGGCAAAGCGCTCGTTGGACAGGATCCGCAGGAGCTGCAACAGGATTGGGGAGATGCAATCGGCCCTGGACAGATTCTGTCAATTGGGCGGTGCGTCCCTGAACGTCGGTCCCCTCACCGCTCAGGAGCACAGACAGCTGGTGGCGGGCGTGTGGGAGGAGCTGGGCATGGCGCGCGGCTTGAATGTGCGGTTTGGTCTGGGTGAGCTGTCCGGTTGCCAGGCGGATCCGGTACTGCTGCGGCACGTCTGGCAGAACCTGCTGTCCAACGCCATCAAGTATTCCGGACGCTGCTCGGAGCCGCACGTGGAGGTATTCTCGGCCGGGAACGGGTTCTGTGTGCGTGACAACGGCATCGGATTTGATCCTCAGCGGGCCTCCAACCTGTTCGGGCTGTTTCAGAGGCTGGACAATGTGCACGACATCCCCGGGACCGGGGTGGGACTGGCCATCGTGCACCGCATCTTGGAGCTCCACGGTGGCAGCATCAAGGCGGTCTCTGCGCTGGACCAAGGCGCGACCTTCTCCTTTAGCCTTTCTGGGGCTGCTGCTGCCGTGCCCGAACCTGTCCCCGAATCGCTTCAGGCGGCCTGATCCGCCTCGTCCAGCACCTTGCACTCCTTCCATTTGCCTCCCCGGAAACGCATCACCCAGGCGACGGCGGTGCCCAGCACGAAGAGCGTGGCCAGCAGCCAGGAGCGGGACAGCGAGGGTGCAAACCGGTCCATCAGATGGAGGCCGACGAGGAAGATGGCGCTGGAGATCAGGAACAGCTTGAGGTTCCAACGGGTGTCGCCGGTGGCCGAGAGGCTGCATCCCAGGATCACGTTGGCCGCATCGAAGATGCTGTAGACCGCCACGTAGCCCAGCAAGCCGGCCCCCAAGGTGTTGATCGGGGAGTCGTGGGTTCCGGTGAAGAGGGCGAAGAGCGCTTCCGGAACGGTCAGGAACAGGATGACGAAGACCAGCATCCAGCCTTCCCCCAGCAGGAGCGACTGCCAGGCGATGGACGGCACCTCCTCGTCGCGTCCCGCCCCTCGGGCTTGCCCGATCAGGATGCCTGTGGCCTGTCCTAGCCCCAGCAGGGGGAAGAAGGCCAGCCCGTTGATGCGGAAGGCGATGCTGGAAGCGGCCAATGGCACGACCCCCAGGCGTCCGATGTAGAACAGGAAGGCGGTCCAGGCCAGGAGCTCCACGGCGACCTTGGCGCCTTGCGGCACGGCCAGGGACAGAAAGTGGCTCAGGGCGGAAAGATCGATCCTGCGCGCGATCGGGCTCCAGCCCCCGGAGCGCAGGAAAAGGACAAACAGCGCGCAGGCGGTGAAGCCTTCGGCGGCCAGGGTCGCCAGGGCCGCGCCTTGCATGCCCAGGGCGGGGCAGCCCAGGTTGCCCAGCACCAGGGACCAGGCCAGCACGGCATTGACGGCAAAGCCCGCGACGTGCACGGCCGTGAGGACCTTGGTCCGGCCGATGCCCGAGAGCCAGCCTCCCAGGGCCGATGTCACGCCCACCAAGAGGCTGCCCGCGACCATCCAGCGGAAGTAGACGGCGGCATCCCGCGCCACCGCAATGGGGTGTCCCACATGGAAGAAGCCGATGCCAAGTGGCCAGGCCAGGAGCAAAAGCGCAAGCCCGATCATCCAGGCCAGGTGCAGCCCGAGCCAGGCGCTCCGGCGCACGCCCGCGGCGTCCCCGGCTCCGAAGGCGTGAGAACAGAAGACGGATGTGTAGCCCGTGGCCCCGAACACCAGCGACTGGATCAGGATCACGGCCATGCTGGCCGGGCCCATGGCGGCGACGGAATCGGCGCTGTGGCGGGCCAGCACCAGCGCGTCCACCAGCTGCATGGCGGTGATGGTGGTGTTGGCCAAGATCAGCGGCAGGGCCAGTGGGATCAGCTTGCGCAAATGAACGGTCATGCCGTCAAGGTAGTCGGGATGCGGCCCGCGCGTTCTTACCTTTGTTCCTTTGCAACCTCTCAAGGAGACCGTGTCTTGGCGCGTTACGACCATCGCAAGCTAGAACCGAAGTGGCAGGCCCGTTGGGTCGCCGAGAAGACCTTCCGCACCCCGGATCTGTCGCAGTTGGACCGCACCAAGCCCAAGGCCTACATCCTGGATATGTTCCCCTATCCCAGCGGCTCGGGGCTGCACGTGGGGCATCCGGAAGGCTACACCGCCACCGACATCGTGTCGCGCTACAAGCGCATGCGCGGCTACAACGTGCTGCACCCGATGGGATGGGACGCCTTCGGCCTTCCTGCCGAGCAGTACGCCCTGCGCACCGGCACCCATCCGGCGGTCACCACCATCCGCAACGTGGACAACTTCCGCAAGCAGATCCAGGGTCTGGGCCTCTCGTACGACTGGGACCGCGAGGTCGACACCACCGACCCGTCCTACTACCGCTGGACCCAGTGGATCTTCTGCCGCCTGTACGAGACCTGGTACGATCCCGAGCTGCGCAAGGGGCGTCCCGTCTCCGAACTGCCCGTGCCCGCCGAGGTGCGCGCCCAGGGCGATGCTGCCGTGACGGAATTTGTCAAATCCAAGCGACTGGCCTACGTGGCCGAGGTGAGCGTGAACTGGTGCGAGGCCTTGAAGGCCGTGCTGGCCAATGAGGAGGTGACGGGGGAAGGCAAGTCGGTGGAGGGCAACCACGCTGTGGTCAAGCGGCCCATGAAGCAGTGGATGCTGCGCATCCCGCTCTACGCCGAGCGCCTGATCGAGGACCTGGCGCTGGTGGATTGGCCCGAGGCCATCAAGGAGATGCAGCGCAACTGGATCGGCAAGTCCCACGGGGCCGAGGTCGACTTCCAGGTGACCGGGCACGAGGCCAGGATCCGCGTCTACACCACCCGTCCCGACACGCTTTTTGGAGCCACCTACATGGTGCTGGCCCCCGAGCACAAGCTGGTGAAGGAGATCACCACCCCCGAGCAGGCCGCCGCCGTGGCCGCCTACCAGGAGAAGGCCGCCCGCAAGTCCGACCTGGAGCGCACGGACCTCGCCAAGGACAAGTCCGGCGTCTGGACCGGTGCTACCGCGACAAATCCTGTCAACGGGAAGGCGATCCCGGTCTGGATCTCGGACTACGTGCTCTCCACCTACGGCACCGGCGCCATCATGGCCGTGCCCGCCCACGACACTCGCGACTGGGAGTTCGCCAAGGCCTTCGACCTGCCCATCATCCGGGTTCTGGACGGCGGCAGCGAGGACGAGTGCTGGCACGAGGACGGGCCGCACATCAACTCCGCAAACGCAGAGATCTCGCTCGACGGACTGGGCCTGAACGATGCCGTCCAGAAGATCACCGCCTGGCTCGTGGCCAAGGGCGTGGGCGAGGCCAAAGTCAATTACCGCCTGCGCGACTGGCTCTTCTCTCGCCAGCGCTACTGGGGCGAGCCGTTCCCTCTGATCCATTGGGAGGACGGCTCCATCAGCCTGGTCCCGGATTCGGAGCTGCCCGTGCGGCTTCCCGAGATGGAGCGTTTCGAGCCCTCGGGTACCGGCGAGTCGCCCCTTGCCAATGCGACCGAGTGGCTCCACGTGACAGATCCTGTCACAGGGAAGAAGGGCCGCCGCGAGACCAACACCATGCCGCAGTGGGCCGGCAGCTGCTGGTACTACGTCCGCTACATCGATCCCAAGAACGGCGAGCAGCTGGTCGACCCGGAAGCCGCCAAGTATTGGCTGCCGGTCGACCTCTACATCGGCGGCGCTGAGCACGCGGTGCTCCACCTGCTCTACAGCCGCTTCTGGCACAAGGTGCTCTTCGACCTGGGCGTGGTCCACACCCCCGAGCCGTTCCACCGCCTCTTCAACCAGGGCATGATCCTGGCCCATGCCTACGAGGACTCCCGCAAGGCAATCGTCCCCACTCCCGACATGGTCGAGCGCGACGGCGGCTATTTCCACAAGGATACCGGCGAGAAGCTCAACCAGATCGTGGCCAAGATGTCCAAGTCGCTGGGGAACGTGGTGACCCCGGACGAGATCTGCGAGAAGTACGGCGCCGACGCCATGAGGCTCTACCTCATGTTCATGGGGCCGCTGGAACGTGCCAAGCCCTGGCAGACCTCCGGACTCGAAGGCCTAGTGCGCTTCCTGCAGCGCGTGTGGCGCCTGGTGGTGGACGAGGATCCGGAGACGGATTCTGTCAAACCCTTCGCCTCGACCGAGCCCGAGGACCTGGAGCGGCTGCGCCACCAGACCATCCTTAAGGTCGGCGAGGACATCGATTCCCTGCGCTTCAACACCGCCATCTCCGCGCTGATGGTCTTCCTCAACCGCATCTCCGAGGAGGCTGTGCCGCCGCGCGAGAGTGTGCGCACCCTGGTGAAGCTCCTGTCGCCGTTCGCTCCGCACATCAGCGAGGAGCTGTGGCAGTTGATGGGCGAGGTCCAGGAGCTCAGTTGGTCCCCGTGGCCCGAGGCCGATCCGGCCAAGGCACAGGAGAGCACGGTGGAGATCGCCTTCCAGGTCAACGGCAAGCTGCGCGACTCGGCCAAGGTGGCCAAGGACATCGGCAAGGACGAGCTGCTGGCGCTGGCCAAGGCCAACGCCAAGGTGGCCAAGTTCCTCGAAGGCCAGGTGATCGTCAAGGAGATCGTGGTGCCGGGCAAGATCGTCAACCTGGTGGTCAAGCCCGCCTGATCGGCCGTTCCGTCCGTTTCGAGGGTGATTCCAGCGCTGGAGTCACCCTTTTTTCATGGCCAGGAGCCGAGCCGGTGGCCTTCCGGCTTTTCCGGGATCCGATCGGTCGCAAGGCCTGGGGTTCCCTGCATATGCGCGACCCAGGTGTGCGCCAGCCGCTCGTGCCCCACGGGGCGGGGGTGCACGCCATCGTAGGTCCAGCGCACCTCGGGGTGGTGGCGGACGGCCTTCACCCACTCCTCGCCGGTGGGGACCAGTCGCGAGCGCGTGGCGTCGGCGACCTCGCGGCACCAGGCTCGGTACTCCTCCAGGCCCCGGTTCCATTCGTGGTCGGGGTCGGCATGGATGCCGGTGGGCGTGCAGATGCAGACCTCGCCGACTCCCTTGTCCAGGGCGTCGTAGACCAGGCGTGACAGATTCTGTCCGTACCTGCCGGGGGCGATCGGGGCATGGTCCTTCCAGGGCACGAAGGAGCGCCAATGGTCGTTCGCACCGACCAGGACGACCAGGAGATCGGGCGGTGCGGAGCTCCACGCTTGCCACTCCTGCAGGACCTCGCTGGATCGGGAACCGCCGCGGGCGCGGTTGGCCCAGGCCAGGGCCGGGCCACCCACGGCTGCAAGGAGACGCTTGGCGGCTGCAGGCCACGCCGACCCCAGCCCGACGGGATCTGTTTCCCAGGCCCCGTCGGAAAGGGAATCTCCCAGCACCAGGATGGTCTGCCCGTCATGCATACACGGCCAAGAAACAAAAAATCCCCGCAAGCGACGCCTGCGGGGACGAAATGACAGATCTTGTCTGGCTTAGAAGCCCAGGAGCTTCAGGATGCCTGCGGGAGTGAAGGTGTGCAGGCTTTCGAAGATGGCCATGATGGGGCTGTGGGGGCCCAAGGGGCCGCCGGTGATGGGGGTGTCCTTGAAGTCGTAGAGGAAGAAGCCCAGCACGGCTGCGTATCCCATGACCAGCAGGAAGACGCCGAAACCAAGGGCGATCTTCTCGGCGATCTCGATGCCGCGCTTGCCGGTGGCGATGCCCCAGGAGATGCAGAACGTGCCCACGCCGTTGCCCAGGTGGTAGGATGCGGCCAGGATGCCGAAGAGGTAGGTCACGGCCGTGACCGGATTGTTCCACATGTGCTCGGCGAAGTATCCGTAGGTGATCTTGCCGCCTTCGACCCAGCCCATGGCCGGATTGATGCGCGTGAGGAAGAGATGCGCGGCTAGGAAGCCTAGCAGGCCAATGGCCGAAAGGCGCTGAAGGACGAAGCGGGCGTTCTCCAGGTTCCAGTAGCTCTTGATGCTCTTCTTCTCGCCCGATGCCGCCAGCTTGATGCCGTAGACGGTGTGGTAGATCAACGGGAGGTAGACCAAAAGGACGGTCCAGACGTAGTTGATGGGCTTCTGCCAAGTGGCGGCCACGGCAGTGTCGAAGGCCTCTGGGCCCAGCAGGGTCGCGAGGTTGCGGCTGAGGTGCAGGACCAGGTAGACGCCCAGCGGAACGATGCCCACGAAAGAGTGGATTCGCTTGGCGACCCAGGCCGAATGGTCAGCGGTCTTTTTGGCAGTGGTTGCACTCATGAAGGATTCCCCCGATGGTGGGTTTTTGTGGAGTCGGAAAAAGATAATACACGCGGTGGGCGTGGCGGAGCGAAAGATCCGCCATCGTCCATCACGCCGGGCAGGCCTGCAAGCGCACCTGCTGCGCATCCAGCTCGATGCCCAGCAGCATCCTTGCTTGCTGCTTGAACCATGCCGGATCGTCGGTGGTCAGGTAGGTGCGCCGGGAATCGTGCCCAAGCCGTTCGCGGAACTCGGGATGGCGATCCACCCAGTCGGCGAAGCGTTCTGCGACGATGGAGCCCTGTGACAGAATCTGGCACGAGTCGGGAACGAACTCGCGGATGGTGTCCAATAGCAGGGGGTAATGGGTGCATCCCAGCAGCAGCCGCTCCGGAGGGACGGCATGGGCAAAGAGCGGTTCCAGGTACTTCCTGGCATAGAAGCGGGCCCCTTCGCTATGGATCTCGCCGTTCTCGATGAGTGGGACCCACAGCGGACAGGCCTGCTGGACCAGTTCCAGGTCGGGTGCGAACTTGGCCAGCTCCAGCGCGAAGGAGTTCGACGCCACGGTGCTGGAGGTGGCCACCAGGGCGACCTTACCGGTCACCTGCGATGCGGGCGTCGCTCCCGGGATGCTGGCGATCGGCAGCTCGGCCAGAGCCTCCACTGACGGTCGCACGACGCCCAGCAGCCGACGATCGGGCCACCGGTGCGGAAGCCATTGCTGCTGCAGGTTGCGCAGGGCCCTGGCAGAGGCCGTATTGCAGGCCAGGATCACGACGCTGCAGCCGTGGCGGAACAGGCAATCCACCGCTTCGCGGGTGAAGTCGTGGATCACTTCGAAGCTTCGGGCACCGTAGGGCGCACGCGCGTTGTCGGCCAGGAACAGGTAATCCCGCTCCGGAAGCCGCTCCAACAGAGCATGCAGGATGGTCAAGCCACCGAAGCCGGAATCAAATACACCGATCACCCCGCCCAATGTAGGCAATTGCGATCCTCGTTGCCGGTGCAATCGCATTGAGGTACAATGCAGTGACTATGCCGATCCGATCAATATCTCCACGGGTGCACAAGGCAAACCGACTGCAACGGGGATTCCGCTGCACCGCCGCATGGTGCACCATGGAGGTGCGCGGGCTTGGGAACACCGGTCGGCTCGGGGATTCTGACCGGACCTCCCCACGGCAGGACCTCCATCCATGCGGGTTGCAATGAACTCGCAGCGCATGCCTTTTCGCGGCAAGGTGCTGGTGGTGGACGACGTGCGGACCAACCAGATCGTGGCATCCCGCATGCTTGCCTCTCTGGGCTTCGAATGCGAACTGGCCTGCGACGGTCTCGAGGCTGTGCAAATGTGGCAGGAACAGGACTTCGCATTGATCTTCATGGATCTCCAGATGCCGGTCATGGACGGGCTCGACGCGACACGAGAGATCCATCGGAAGGCGCTGTCCGAGGAGCGGGAAAAGCCGATCATCCTGGCCTTGACCGCCAACACTTTTGATGAGCACCGGGAACAGTGCCGACGGATCGGTATGGACGGGTTCCTTGAGAAGCCCGTCAGCTCAAGTGCGATCCGCGACCTCCTGGCGGCCCTGCTGCTCCGGCGACGCCCGGAGATGCTGGCGGACGCATGACCGGCTGGTTCAAGGGGCGGCTGGCCGTCATCGACGAGGCCTACCGGTCGAGCAGCTACATGACGCGGCAGAAGGCCAAGGGGCTTTTTCTGATCATGCTGCTGTGCCTGGCATGCGTTGCGTCGGTGGCCGCTTTCGATCTGTATTCAGGACCGTATTCAAGCCTGGTCTACGTTGCCATCTACGGCTCGATGGCTCTGCCGATGGTGCTGGCCATCCATCTGATCTTTCGCGGGAAGTACCAGCTGGCGGCCGACCAGGAATTTCTTGCCAGCGCCATCGTGGTCTGTGTGGCAAGTGTGGCCTTGGACCAAAATGGTCATTCGGAAGCCTTCTATTTCAGTTCCGGCTATTACCACGGTGCGGTCATTCTTGCGACGTCCCTGTTCGCGTCCCGCCGGGCATTCCTCGCGGTATCGGGCATCTGCATCGGATGGATCCCCCTTTACGGGCTGTTCTGCTTTCCTGCCGACGATCCTTTCGCCGCGCAGGTGCGGTTGCAAGGGGGCTTTGAGCTGACCATCGCCACCTCTCTGGTGGCCTGCATGGCGTGGGTCTCGATGTACTTGGTGGACAAAGCGCTGTCGCGCGCGGAATCAGAGCTGGAGAAGAATCGCAAGTTCCAGGAGGATCTCGAGGGAATGGTGCTGCGCAGGACGCAGGAGCTCGACGCCGCGAGAGCCGTCGCCGAAAGGGCGAGCCAAGCCAAAAGCGAGTTCCTGGCCAACATGAGCCACGAGATCCGCACCCCTCTGAACGGGGTCCTGGGAGCCTCCGAGCTGTTGCGCCAAGCGTGCCTGGGCGATACCCAGGCCGAGCTGGTGCAGGTCATCAGCGAATCCGGGAGCCATCTCCTTGGGGTGATCCAGGACGTGCTGGACTACTCCAAGATCGAGGCCGGTGGAATCCAGCTTGAGAGCGCGGCCTTCCTGCTGGAGAAGGTGATGCGCTCCGTCCTGTCAATTTTCGAGGTGCGTGCCCGCGAGAAGGCTATCGAGCTTGTGCTTGATGCGGACTGCGAGCCGGATCAGGGCGTCTTCGGTGACGAGACGAGGCTGCGGCAGGTCCTTTTGAACCTCGTGTCCAATGCTGTTAAGTTCACTTCCTCGGGGCGCGTGATCCTGTCCTGCCGGACAGTGTTGTTTGACGGAATTTGTCAGGTGCGGTTCGGGGTACGAGACACTGGGATTGGCATGGACGAAGAGACGCAGCAGAGGATCTTCGAGAGGTTCTCTCAGGCGGACACCTCCACGACCCGCCGCTTCGGAGGCACGGGGCTGGGACTGTCGATCTCCCGGAGCTTGGTCGAGCTCATGGGATCGAACCTGGAGCTGTCGAGCGTGCCGGGAGTCGGCAGCCATTTCCAGTTCCAGGTGGACTTTCCCGCCGCTAGCGACGAGGACACCCGGGAAAGGGATGTCGTCGACGGCGATCGTACGGCGGCGTTCCGGATCCTGCTGGTGGAAGACAACGCGATCAATCAGAGGATGGCGATCGGCCTCTTGGGGAAGTTCGGCTGCGAGGTGACCTTGTCCCGGGACGGGGTGGAGGCCATGGAGCAGTTGGAGCGGCAGTCCTTTGATCTGGTGCTGATGGATTGCCAGATGCCGGTGCTGGATGGCCTGGAGACGACCCGTCGGATTCGGCGTTGGACGGGTGAACCGGGTTTCCGGGGGGAGGCTGCCGCCACGGCCATCGTGGCCCTGACGGCCGATGCTACGGCCGAGATCCGCGCCAACTGCCGCGAGGCGGGGATGAACGCCTACCTCTCCAAGCCGTTCAAGTTCAATGCCCTGAAAGACACGGTGTTCCGCTGGGCCGGCCGCAAGGTCTGAGTCAGGAGCTCTGCCCTGTTCAGGCGCCGTTCTGGGGAGCGAAGCCGCGTAGCTTGCGGTGCAGGTCGGACGGGTTGATGGGCTTGGTCACGTAGTCAGTCATGCCGTGCAGGAAGGCCTTGTCCTTGCGGTCCACCTGTGCGGAGGCCGTCAAGGCGAGGATGGGGATGGACGGGGAAAACTCCCGGATCTTCGAGGTCGCCTCGTAGCCGTCCATGACCGGCATCTGCAGGTCCATGAGAATGAGGTCCCAGCCGCCGCCCCGCGCCGCCTCGACCGCCTGCGCGCCGTTGGGGACGGCCTCCCAGTCCACGCCCCATTCCGACAGGAATTGTCCGGCCACCAGGACGTTGAATTCGTTGTCCTCCACCAGCAACACGTGCATCCCTTCAAGGTCCTTTGCAGTCTCCGATGCGGTGCTGGTCTCGGGCTCCACTGATGAGATCCTCAGTTCGATGTCGAAGGAGAAGGTGGAGCCTTCGCCGACCCGGCTGGCCACCTGTGGGGAGCTTCCCATTAGCTCCAGCAGGTTGCGCGTGATGGAGAGTCCGAGGCCGGTGCCGCCGAATCGGCGCGTGGTCGAGGACTGGGCCTGCGTGAAGGCGTCGAAGATCAGTTCGAGTTGGTCCGACGGGATCCCGATGCCCGTGTCCTTCACAGAGAAACGGAGGATGGACGATTCGGAGCGTTCCTCCAGGACCTCGGCCGCAACCCTCACCGAGCCGCTCTCCGTGAACTTGATGGCGTTGGAGATCAGGTTGGTCAGGATCTGTCCGATCCGGACAGGGTCTCCCAACAGCGATCCGGGAAGCGCGGGGTCGATCTCTAGGTCGAAGGCGATGTTCTTCTCCAGAGCCTGGGGCCCCAGGGCGAGGTGAACGTCCCTAAGCAAGGCATGGGGGTGGAACGGGATGACCTCGAGCTCCAGGCGTCCCGCATCGATCTTGGAAAAATCCAGCACGTCGTTGACCAGGTGCAGGAGGTTCTCGGCGGAGGTCTTGAGCACCTGGATGTTCAGCTCTTGGTCGGGGCGCGGCCGCCCGCGCTGAAGCAGGTGCGACAGTCCGATGACGGCATTGAGCGGCGTGCGGATCTCATGGCTCATCACCGAGAGGAATTGGCTCTTGGCCTTGTTGGCCTCCTCGGCCTCGTCGCGCGCTCGGCGCAGCTCCTCCTCGACGTGCTTGCGCTCGTCGATGGGGATGCGGATGGAAATGAAGCGGCTCCAGTTCCCGTCCTCGTCCTTCAGTGGATGGATGACGGTGTCCTGCCAGAACGGCTTTCCCGACCGCTGCCGGTTGCAGATCTCGCCGCGCCAGGTGCGACCGGACTTGATGGCGTTCCACATCACCTGGAAGAAGTCTGGGGCATGGGTGCCCGAGTTCAGGATGCGGTGGTTCTTGCCCAGGAGCTCATTGCGGTCGTATCCGCAGGTCCGGCAGAACAGGTCGTTCACGTACACGATCAGCCCGTGGGCATCGGCGATGGACAGCGGGAAGCTCTCGTCCAGGGCGAGCTTCAGGTGGGTGAATTCGCGCAGGGCCTCACGGGAGCTGCGTTCACGGACCGGATCCTGGAGGCGGACCACGAAGCCGTCCGACTCCCCGGCGGCAAAGACAGAAAAGTGGACCGGCCGCCAGATCCTGGGTGCAAAGAGGATCCGTCCGTCGAACTCGGCACGGCGGCGGTGCTCCGAGAAAATGCGTGCGAGTTCAGGCAGGTCTTCCGGATGGATGAGCTTGGCCAGCGGCGTCCCGGCAGCGGTGCGGATGGACGGCGCCAGGGAGAGGCACGCGGGGTTGCCTCTGACGACGATGCCTGCGTCGTCCAGGAACAGGATCGCCTCGTCGCATTCGGACAGAATGCCGAGCAAGGGATGCTCCAAGGATTGGGCACTCTCCACCATCCGAGCCAATGTACCACTTCGACCGCGCTGGGAGCGGCTTTGTTGTCTGTCGAGGTCCGTGCTCAGAGGATGACGTGGGGGACGAAGCGGGAGGTGTCGCGGGTCACCAGGGTATCGTCCTCGCGCATTCCCAGCCCCGAGGCCCTGTCGGCCACCATCCAGCTGCCCACCAGGGCGTAGCGGCCGTCGAAGCGGGGCAGGGGATGGAATTCCTGCAGGATGGCGGGCCCGTCCGCGTAGGGCCCCTCGACCTCCAGTTCGCGCGCTCCGGGTGGATGGAGGCGGATGTTGGCCCCCTCGCGGGAGAAGAACGGCTTGCGGACCCAGCCGTCCGGGACGGGTGCGGCGGGTTCCTGGGCGAAGCGGGCCGGCAGGAGGTTGGGGTGGTCCGGGTGCCGCTGCCATAGCAGGGGCAGAATCCCTTTGTTGGAGAGCACGGCCTTCCAGGGCGGCTCCAGGTAGCGGGTGGGAGATTTTGACAGGAACTGTCCGAAATGGTCCTCGAACAGGAACTCCCACGGGTAGAGCTTGAACAGCGCCTGGACGACCTCGTCGTCGACGTCTGTGAAGCGCCCCAGGGCGTCCACCCCGATGTCCTCGATGGCCAGGAACTTGGTGCGGAAGCCGGCCTGGTTTGCCAGGTCCTGCAGGTATGTGGAGGTGCCGGCGTCCTCGACCGAGTCCCGCACCGAGGAGAACACGAACGCCGCCTGGTCCGGGGCGTCCGACCAGCCCCAATGCTTGCGCAGGTGTCGGAACACGTCCGTCAGGTCCTCCTGCAGCCGGTTGAACTGGTCGGCGTGCGGCGGCAGTTCGCGCCGTCCGATCTGCTCCTCCAGCCACATCCACTGGAAGAAGGACGCCTCGTAGAGCGAGGTGGGGGTGTCGTAGTTGAGCTCGTAGAGCTTGGCGGGCCCTTGTCCGTCGTAGGAGAGGTCCATCCGCCCGTAGAGGTGCGGATCGTGCCGTCTCCAGGAGTCGCGCACCAGTTCCCAGTGGGACCTGGGGATGGCCAGCCGCTCCAGGAGCTCTTCGCTTTCCGCCACCTCGGCCACCAGGTCCAGCGACATCCCGTGGATTTCCCGAGTCGGGTCCTCGATGTCCTTCTCGATTTCTTGGAGCGTGAAAGCGTAGTAGGCGCTCTCATCCCAGTACAGTTCCCCGTCGATGGTGTGGAAGCGAAAGCCGCAGCGCTTTGCGGTCTCCTTCCAGTCATGCCGGGGGGAGCAACGGACTCGTTTCATCCGCCCCAGCTGGAACGTGCGGACGAGGCGCCGCCGAAGCCGCCACGCGAGAGCGTGCTGGTGGAGATCTTCCCCTCGCTGCCCGCGCCGTCGCCCGACTTCGACCAGGAGCTGCCCGAGGAACCCGACCAGTGGCTGCCACCCCAGGATCGCCCGTCGCCGGTGCTCCAGGAGCCGGAACTCCAGTCGTCGCGGGTGCGGTACAGCGGGCGCTGATCCCAGACGCCGCCGGTGTAGAGGGTGGGGGAGTGGAACCAGCGCCGCTCATACATGCCCACCACGAAACCCGACATGCGAGGCGACCAGTTGGCGCCGCCCGGTGCGCTCTCGCAACCGCCTGCGCCGTAGGAGGCCTCGCAGGCTGCCGTGGTGGGGAAGCGCGGGGCGCTGGACAAGTGGGTCTGCAGGGCGCGCGAATAGGCGCTCTGGCACTGGCCGTTGTTCACGCGTCCGTCCGACAGGCATTCGGGGAGGGTGCGGAAGTACATCGGCTCTTCGCTGCGGCAGGCCGTCATGGCCAAGGGGGCGGTTCCCAGCAGGGACAGGCTCAAGGCCCGGGAGCGCTTCATCGCATCACCAGGTCATGCAGGCGGAGTTGAGCAGTCCGACCGCGATGAAGATGGCGCCGACCAGGATGGCCACGGCCCGGTTGTCGGCTTCGATTTGGCGGGGCAGGTCGCGAATGATTGTTCGCGCGACGAAGAAGGCCAGGATCTGGATCACCAGTGCCACCAGGCCCCACAGGGCAAAGTCCAGGATGGAGGTGGAATTGGTGATCACCGAGGCCAGCGGCAGCACGAAGCCCAGCAGGCTTCCCGAGAAGGCGATGGCCGCCGCCAGGTTGCCCTGTCGGATCAGGGTCCATTCCTTGTGCGGGGTGACCTGGATGTAGATGGCGCCGAACAGCGTGGACAGCCCCAACGCCACGGCCAGGTACAGGAGAAATTCAGGTAGCGGATAGATCAGGTGCGAGATCATCGGGGAGGTTCCTTCGGGTTGCGGGGTTACACGATGTCCAGGTCGGAGCGGCTCAGCAGCATCCCCACCGAATGGACCACGCTGATGGAATTGGTCTCGTCGGTTTCCACCGAGACCAGCAGGAATTCCTGACGGTCGGTCTCCTCCACGTCGCGGGAGTGCAGCATGTCCTGGTGGCGCACCTCGAAGGAGCCGTCGTCGATCGGATAGACGCGTTCGCGGTAGTCCGCCGTGGCGGCGTGGCCTTCGCCTTCGCCCCACAGCCGGTTGAAGTTCTTGCCGCAGTACCCGAACAGGGGGCGGCCGATCAGGTCGGCGATGTCGTCGAACTCGGACTGGCGCGTGGGGGTGAGCACGTCCCCGAAGCCGAAGTACATGATCTCGTCGAAGCTGTCGGGATTCTCCGTCGCTCCGGCCGAGGTCCTGACCTGGATCCACCAGTCGTCGTCCAGGTAGAACCGGTGCAGCTTGACGCCGTCTCCCAGGTCGATCAGGCCTTGGGCCTTGACGATCTGCGGCGTTCCCGGCGCTGGCATCTCCAGCAGGAAGCGGCCGTCGCTGAGCACCTTGGAAAGGATGGAATCCAAGGTGACGGCGGCTCCCAGGCGCAGTCCCAGCGGAGAGGGCAGGTTGCCGTGGCGCGGCTTGGCGGGTTCGTTCTTCTTGCCAAAGAGCTTGTCGAGCATGACGTCAGGGCTTTCCTGGAAAACGAAAAAGGCCAAGGACGGATCCTTGGCCAAAGTTTACACAATTGGTTCAGGCTTGGGGTTTGCGGAATCGGGCCAGCACGTCTTCGGCCTTGGCGGCACCGGGCTTGATGCCGGCAGCTCGCAGCTTTTCCTCGAGTCCGGCGTCGGTCCCTTCCTTGGCCAGCTGGTTGGCGGCCTCGATGCGGGCCTGGCGGTCGGCCTGGGATGCCTGCAGCCGGTCGAGACTGTCCAAGGCTCCTGCGACCTTGGAGTTGGCGCCTGAGTTGGCCGAGGCGGCCATTTGCGAAGCCTTGATCACGTGCTCGCGGGCCTTGACCACGTCGACCTTGACCTTCATGCGCTTGAGGCGGTCGTCGGCTTCGTTGATGGACTTGTGGATGCTGGCGATGCTGACGTCGTATTCGGCGATCAAGCCGTCCTCGGTGGCGATCTCGCCTTCCAGGTCGCCGATCTTGCCGGCGATCTCGGTGGCCAGGGCCTCGTCGCCCTTGCCCAGCGCGGCTTGGATGTAGCCGCCGTACTCCTCGAGCTTCTTCTTCTTGTCGGCGACCTTGTCGCTGGCGACCTTGCGCTTGGCCATGACCTGTGCGAGGCTGTCCTTCGACCTTCGCAGTTCGGTGTCGGCGTCGCGCATTTCCTGATCCAGGATGGTCAGGGCGTTGGCATCCACGATGGTCTGCCCGGCTTCGGTGGCGTGGCCGCGCATGGCGGTCCAGATCTTGGTGATGATTCCCATGGTGTGCTCCGGTTACTTCAGGTGGTTCTTGAAGGCTTGCGCGATGTCCAGGACGCTGTGGGCCAGCGACTCGATCTCGTAGGCGATGTCCTGGATGCCGGACTGGGCGCGCAAAGCGCCGTAGGCGACATACCAGACTTCTCCGTTGCCCATGTCTTCGAGGGAGATGTTGGCCAGGCCGAAGAGCTTTTCGGCCAGCATCACCTCGCGATTGAAGCTCAGGGGATCCTTGACCTGGCTCTCGGGCCACAGCGTGGCCTGGGCGATGATGGAATCCCCGGAAATTCCCACGATGATGGGAAGTTCGCCGTGCTCCAGCATGCGGCAAAGGATGGCCGGATCGACGCCCTCCACCAGCGAGACCTCCACTTGGGAGGTCTTGAATTCCTCTTGCAGAGCACTGCACAGGCTCTGCGCGTTCATGATTCTCTGCTCCATGGATCGGTTTCCTTCTTCGATGTGGATGCGGGTTCCACTGAGTTGGAGTGCCTTGCAGACACGGCCAAGCGTCAGAGCATGTTCCGGCAAGATCCAAGCATCCTTGCGAACCAATCCCAAAAGTGTCATCCGTTCACGGAAGACTTTCTGGTAGTCAGCAGATGTCTTTGGTTTTCTTTCCGATTTCATGTTACCGGTAATGTATGCGGTAAAATCTGAAAAAGCAAATGCCTCCGTGTTGCGGAGGCATTTCGGGAAAAATGACGACTGAGTTCAGGGAAGGCGCAAGCACAGGAGCAGCCAAGCTCCCAGGGCATGCAGGGCGACCGGCACCCATAGGGGCGCACGGGTGCGGGCGATCAAGGTGAGGACGACTCCACCGCCAAGCGCCAGCAAAAATGTGCTCCAGTTCCATGCGCCCAGGTAGAACCAGGCGGTGAGGAAGGGGGGCAAAAGCCACGAAGCAAAGCCGGGAAAGCGCTGCGGCAAGTAGGCACGCAGCAAGGCTTCCATGGGAAATGCAGTCGTGACCACGATCAGGGGCAATAGCAGCAGGGCCGGGACCAACGCCACGGAGTGGGTGTGTCCCAACGGACGCCACCAACCCAACTGGACGAACAGGATCTGCAGGGCGCTTCCGACCCCAAGGAGCAATGCTGTGGCCGGCAGATAGGCCGACGGTCGTAGGACCGACTTGAGACGGCTGGACAATGCGCCTTGGTCCCGCTGGAACTGCAGGCTCATCAGGACGTAGAGTCCACCCCACAGCAGGATGCGGCCGCCCAAGAACAAGGGCGCCCGGTCCATGGTGCTCACGACCAGAGGGATGAAGAGAAAGCCGAAGAGAAGCTCGAACTGGCGCCCGCGACGCTCCATCTGTTCAGGACTCAAAGCCAGTACCTGAAGCCGATGCCAAAGTGCATGTTGGCCTTGGTGGAGGGGATCAGGTCGATGCCGGGAGCCAGGAACAATCCCACTTCTAGCGGATTGCTGAAGCGGAAGTCAAGGCCCAGCGGCACCTGCAGCCAAGCGCCGGAGGCGTTGTTCACCCAGATGCCCACACCGATGCCCACATAGGGCACGATGCCTCGGATGGGGATCTGCCGAAGAATCGGGTCCACGTGGTGCAGGTAGTTGCCGTTCATGATGATGGTGCCGTCGTCCCCTGCGTTCCAGGCGGCGATCAGGTCCAGGGACTCGTCTTGGCCGACGCGGAAGTTTAGGCCGGAAAAGCCCGATCCGTTCTGGGCCGCACCCAAATTCACGCCCAGGGCGTATTGGCCAGATCCACCCGATTTTCCGGCAAAGGAACCGCCTGCGAGCAAGGCGATGGAGACGAGTAGGATCCGAAACATATGGCGCTCCTGATAAGGTTTGAGGCCAAATTAGCCAGTTGGGGTGCTTCAGGCACGCCAATTGTGAAAACCGACAGGAAGATTGCTTCAAACGCCGGGAATTTCCGCTTCGGGTGTCCTATTCTTCTTGCATGTTCCTTCCACTCGTCGCACTGACGATTTTCTGGATTCCTGCCAGCGAACGGGATCCCGGTCCGCAATGGCTGCTGCCGTCGCTTCCGCATGTCCAGAGTTGCCTGGGAGGAGAGGAGCTGCTTGGGGAAGACGTTCCCGAACGGCCGATCTTCGATCAGGGGACCCAAGGGATTTCCAGTTCCAGCATCGGGTTTGTGGTCGAGTCCTCCCGCTTTCGAGGAACCGATCGCCGCTTGGACAACGAGTTCAAGGGATTCTGGACCCGCACCACGGTGGCGATTCCCGGCGGAGCGGTGCTGGGCTTCGATGCCAACGACCTTCGCCAAGGGTTGATCGTGTCGGATGAAGCGACAGCGACAAGCCTGAAGACGGTGTCCTCGCCCTCGCAATTGCGGTTCGGTGGCGGTTGGGACCTGCTGGCCCCTTTTCTCAAAGGCTCCTCCATGAGTCTTGGGATCGAAGGCTGGATCCCGGCCTGGAGTGATGGCGAGACCCAACTGCGAGTGGGGTTCCGTCAGGGCGAGCGGTGGCGGCTCGATGCGGGGTTTCGACAGCGCCCCCAAGCGGTCGCAGGAAGCCGCACGCTGGCCGATTCCCGTATCGACACGCTGTCCCCGGGAGGCGAGCAGCTGATCCGCGACCTGCGGGCGGGCTTTGCGGTCGCGGACCTCCAAGGGCAGTTGTGGGGCGGGCTGCGGACCTTGGATTCCGGGGCCTCAAGCAGTGCCTGGCAGCACACGGCGAGAAGCTGGTTCGGTGGCTTGCAGCTGGATGTGCCGGTGCCTTTCGGGGTGGTGCAGGTGCAGGCGAACATGGATGTCGGAAGCGAACGCCAGTGGGTGCTGCGCGAGGATCGGCAGTTCCAGTCGGCCGCGGACATCAATCTTCTGGCTGCGGTCGTGGAGGCGGACATCGCCATGGGTTCCAAGGGCAGCCTCCTGATTCGAGGGCAGGGATCCCGCCTGGAGGTGGAGGAGACGATGCTTCGGAACGGGGATCTGCTGGGCTTTTCGGGTGTCGCAGGGGGCGATGCCAGACTGACCAGCGGTGGCCTCGGGGTCGGCTGGAAGTATCCGATCGGTTCCTTGGCGCTGCGCCCCATGGTCACTTGGACTCGGCAATCCTTGTCGGGGCAGGCTTCGGCGGCGTGGTTTGCGGGGGCGCAAGGGCAGGAGTTCCTCGGGACGGCCGGGCGACGGGATCTCCTGGACGGCACGTGCGAGATCTCCTGGAACGCCTCCGGATCCCGTTGGAGCTACCGGATCGGTCGGACGTGGGCCGTTGCCGGCTTTGGAGGATTTGACATTTCCCATCGGGGCACGCTTTCGCAGTCGTTCTGAGGCGGTTGCCCGGAGCCGAGGATTCTATCTTGTTTCGACCATCCTTCGTAGGAGAAGAACAATGCGGAAAATCGTTTCAGGAAGTCTGTTGATCGCGATCGCGACCGTCTTTGTCATGGCTCAAGGCCCTTCGAATGCCGCAGCCGCGCCCGCCGGCCCCGCCGCTGCGACTGCCAGCCCCGCTCCGGGAGCCCTCCCGGCCATGGGCAAGCCCCTGACCATCGATTTTTCCATTCCGCTCAAGCCGTGGAAGCAAGCCGACCTGAAGCTCTCGATGTTCCAGAAACGTCCGGCCTTGATCTTCTACTTCTCTCCGACCTGTGGGCATTGCCGCCACACCTACCCGCACATCCAGGCCTTGCAGAAGCAGTACGAGTCCAAGGGAATGGCCTTTGTCGCCATCATCTCGGGCACGGCCTCCAATGACGACATCATCGACTTCGACAGCGAGTTCAAGCTCACACTGCCGGCTTTTCGCGACCAGGACAAGGTGTTCACCACCAAGTACGGGACGGGATCGGTTCCTCTGATCCTGTTGTTGGACCCCAAGGGCGCCTACCGGATCTGGAACGGCTCCGACGACGCGACCTTGAAGAGCCTGGATGCCGCCATCAAGACGGCTCTGAAGCTGCCTTGAAGCTCTTGACGGAAAGTCCTCTCTGGGAAAACCTCTTCCACCGATTTCGTTCGGAGGAGGAGTCCCTGCCGACTTGGCTGCAGAGCCATCCGTTGATGCGTGGGCTTTCCGCGCGGGATGTGCGACACTTTGCGGTGCTGCTTCACCGCAGGGTCTATGCCGAAGGTGAGATCGTCTTCCGGCAAGGGGACATCGGCAGCGGGTTCTTCCTGATCCGTTCCGGTGTGGTGCGTCTGACCGCCGAGGATACGGCGCGAGGCAACCTTCCGTTGGCTTCCCTGACAGAAGGCAGCGTGGTGGGGGAGATGGCGATCTTCGACAATTCCCCGCGCTCCGCTACCGCCACTGCCGAGGAGGATTCGGTGCTGTACGGCCTCTTCGAAGGTGACCTGGATCGCCTGCAGGCGACGCGGCCGACGCTTGCGATCTCCCTGCTGCGCAACCTGGGGACATCGCTTGCCATCCGGCTCAAGGTCACCAACGAGAGGTTGCAGGAATTGGATGCGGCCAATTCGACCAATCAATTGAGGGAGATTTGACCCCCCTTCGCTCCTTGAGTGCCGGGGACAGGTTCCTGCGCATCCTCTGGTGGGGCATTGCCGTGGCCGTGCTTTCCGCCTTCCTGTGGAGCGCCTGGATTCTCCTGATCCCCTTGGCCGTAGGCTACCTGCTGGCGGCGGTGCTGGCTCCACTGGTGGATCTGCTCTATCGCAAAGGGTGTTCGCGAGGCCTTGCCGCATTCATCGTGCTGGCCCTGCTGATGGGGGGGATCGGGATCGGACTGTGGTGGGCTGCGCCGACCATCAAGGAACAGTACGACAACTTCATCCACAACAGCCAGAGCTACATGGTCGAGATCAACCATCGTCTCAACGGCTTCTTCCGTTTCCTGGACAACCTGGTCCCGCACCGCGAGCTGGTGAAGGCCCGCAACCTGATGGTCCACAAGCTCAATGCCAACTCGCGTCCGTTCGAATCCATCGACGCGCTGTTCAACATCTTTCCCATCGCCGAGTACATCCTGCTGGCGACCGTGGTGACCTACTTCCTGCTGGCCTCCGGCACCGAGATCCGCCGCTGGTTCGTGTCCCTGGTCCCCAACCGCTACTTCGAGATGGTGCTGCGCCTGATCCACCGCGTCCAGACCCAGACCTCCCGCTACATCCGTGGCCAGATGATCGACTCCGTCATCAATGCCTTGCTGATCGGTTCGGCCTTGTGGATCCTCAAGATTCCCTACAGCTTCTTCATCGGCGCCTTTGCCGGATTGGCCAATGCCGTCCCGCTGCTGGGGCCGGTGGCCGGTGGCGTCCCGGCCGTGGTGTTTGCGCTGTTGGGCACGACCGCCACGCCCTGGTGGATGGTGATCGTGGTCCTGGCGGGAATCCACATGCTCGACAATCTCGTGATCTATCCCATGACGGTGGGGCAGTCGCTGCACATCCCACCGGTGGCCGTGATCCTGGGGATCGCCGTGGGCGGGGAGATCGGAGGGATCCCGGGAATGCTGGTGGTCGTTCCCCTGATCGGAATCATCCAAGGGGCGATCATCGAATTCCATTCGAGCCTCAAAGGATACCGGATCCTCTGACCCCGACAGGGAGGGTTCTGGCGATGCTCGTCCCTGATACTCGCCAGAACCATTCATAAGGGCGCCACTCTCTTCCCTGAAAGTGTCTGCGGGCCTTTGTCCATTCATCGGACGGATGGCGGCGGAACTTTAGCCTTTCCTGCGCGTTCTCACAGTTCCAGGGCAAATTCCATGCTGGTGGAGATCCCCGTGGCTTCGTGCCATGCGACCGAAGCATCCAGGCGGATGCTTTCCCAGTGGATGCCTGCGCCCAGGCTGGGGCGAGCTCCCGCCAGCAGCAAGGGCATGCCGCAGCGCAGGGTCAGAGCGCTCCAAGTGGCTTCCGCACCGACCGGCATGGTCCATTCCTCGTCGTTGGGGTGGCGGAAATCCAGCAGCAAGGTGGTCTTCCATCCGGCGCGCTCGGGGAGCTTCCAGGCCGTTCCGATCTGGACCGTGGTGGGCAAGGGTTCCTCGAGGCTGTCGGCCACGGCGGCCTTGCCGACATTCAAAAGCGAGATGCCAAAGCTCCAGGGACGATTGCGCGGCGAGTAATGGATGCCGGCATCCCCGACCACCGCCCAGCCCTGGTAGCGCTCCACGGAATTGCGCGCGTACTGGACGCGTCCTGCGACGATCCAGCTGGAATCGATGTTCCAGGCGTAGCCCAATCCTGCCGTCCAGGTAGAGACCGAAAAATCTCCGGTGCTGCGGTCTTCGTGGTCGTAACCGGCCAGGTCATCAAAGCCTTCGTAACGGACCCGACCGATCAGACTGCCCGGACCGACCGGCACTCGCCAGCCCAGATGCTGGATGCCGCTGGCAAAGGGGCCGGGAAGGCTGGCGTAGCCAGCCGAAAGTTCGGTTCCGGAAGCACGGGCCACGGCAGGGTTCTGGTCCTGGTCGGATCCGGTTCCGGCAAGGCCCGATCCCGCACCGGAGAGCCCGAGCACCCGGGACGAGGCCGACAGCTTGAGCATCTTGTAGCTGGACGACCCATCGGCGACGGAAAGGTCGAGCTGCGCATGCGAAAGTCCGGCAAGCAGAAGGAGCGCAGGCAATGTCCTCACAGGCTTCCTCGCAGTCCCACCGACAGCAGCGATGCGCCGGTCTCACGTTCGATCATGGCTCCGTAGTCGAGCCACAGATTCTGGCGGGAGGCGGTCGTGTCCTCCTGCCAGGGCAGGAGGCGCAAGCCGCCGCCGATTCCCCAAGAGCCCTGCTCGTAGCCGGCTCTCAGAGCCCAGTTGGCGTCAGGGCGCCATTCGAGGCCAGCGCGCCAACCCAGGGTGGCATCGTCGGAATCGATGAAGGCTTCGCCTGGCATCTGGACCACCGGCGTGAGCAGGAAATCGATGGACTGGCTCTTTGCCGGGTGGTAGCGGTAGCGTCCGGAAATCTCCAAGGTCCTGGGCACGATGCCCGCGTTGGTGGACGAGGTGCCATCCGAAGAGGCGCCACTACGATCCTCGTGGGCGATCAGGTCGCTGGTGAGGCCCACGTTGCGGATCAGTACGGCAACGGCCCACAGGGTGTCGGGGCCCCGATACAGCGCGGCTAGGTCGATGCGGGCCGGAGCCCGGTAGGTCGTGACGCCGTCCAGGTCGAGATCCTCGCTGTAGACTCCGAAGGAGGCTCCGATGGAGATCTGCCTCGTGACGCGGAGCCCGAGCCCGATCTGGGTCTGCAGGAAGTAAGGCGTGCTGGTTCCCATCGGCGCCTCGTCGGCATCGTAGAGGGGTACGTTGGCATCGCGACGGTAGAGTACGGTGGCGCCCACTCCGATGCGGGAGCCGATGTTGGTCGCCGCACCGATGGCGCCGCCTTGGCGGTCCAAGGGGCGCTGCTCGGCAGACAGGGACAGGTCCCAGCCATTGCGCAGCGGCAAGCTGGCCGGGTTCCACCAGGCATCCAGAGCCCCGGGCTCGCAGGCTCCGACGGCGTTTCCCAACGAGAATTCCCGGGTTCCGCCGCCCAGACGCCCGACCCAACCGGGCGAGCCGCCCAATTCCGTGGCCTGCAGGGCCACGGCCGAGGCTCCGATCAGGATCATTGCGCGCACGAGCTGCCTCCCTTGAGCTGGAAGACCTTGCCCCAAGCGGTCTGGTTGCCGGAGCGCACGCGCACGTAGTAGAGCCCGATGGCGGCCAGCTTGCCCTTGTCCGTGCAGCCGTTCCAGCGATCCTGCAGCGGGTCCTCGCTTCGCAATCCGGCCGGCCGGGGTGCGGAACGCGTCAGGTTGCGGACCGGCTCCATGGCCCCGTTGAAGATGTCGATGTCCACGTTGCCGGCTTGGTCGAGGCTGTACCCGACCAGGGACGAGCCGGATTCCAGGCGAGTGGGGGAGACGCGCACTTCGAGAAGGTTCTTCTTGAGCGCGGCCTGGTGGCGGATCAGACGCCAGCTTCGTCCGTTGTTGCTCGAGACGGCCAGGCCCTCGCCTCGGGACGCGATCCAGATGCGGCCGGTGGCGGATTCGATGGACACTGAAGCTAGGTTCACGTCATTCGTGAAGGGTAGGCCGTCCTCGGCATCCACAAGCGCCGGGGACTTGCCGGTGGAGGAAATAACCTGCCCTCGGACGATGCGCAAAAGGCCCGACAAACCTAGGCCATTGCGGCTCATCACGATCCAGGCGGTGTCTCCCAGCCATGCCACCGAGGCGATGCTGTTCCCGGCAAAGGAGCTGGTGTCTCCGCTGACGGCTCGGAAGTTGCCGCCCGCAGAATCGGCCCAGAGCAGGCTGCGACCGGAGCGGTACAGGATGGCGCGGTTTCCGGCCCAGACGCCTAGGCTGGCCGAGGAATCGCGGCGGCTCCTGCCTGCGGCGGAGCTGCTCCAGAGTCCCGAGGGCCCGGCAAGCCACAAGGTTCTGGTGGCGCTGTCGCGGGCGATGCCGCGCAGTAGCGCGAAGGTGTCGAGTTTGAATCCGGGTTGGCTTTTGGAAAGATCGCAACCACCGCAATCGAGCAGTCGGACCAATCCGGCCGTACCGGAGAAGCCGTAGGCGCTCAAGGAATCCTTCTCATCCAGCCGCCAGATGATCCGGCTGGAATCGCCGATGCCCCAGCTGGTGTCGCCTCCGGCGGCCCATTGGGTGGGCATGGGGCGAAGGCTTCCCTGCAGGCTGCCGCTTCCGATCTGACGCATACTGTCGCGCGCGATCCGCAGGAATCCGTTCAAGAGCCCTTTGCGGTTGGCGTCAAGGATGGCCAGGGGAACCAGCGTCCTTCCCGGTCGCGGCAATGGTTGCCAGACTGGGATGTCGGCGGCCTGGTTGGCGACAGGAAGAGGAGCGTCCCAAGTGGCGTAGCCGCTGGCGGAATCGCCGCCGAAGCGGATGCGCGTGGTCTGGCTCTGGTAGTTCACCACAAAGGCCTGGGCAGAATCAGTCACCACCACGGCTTCGAAGTTTCCCGGCAAGCCTTGGGCCGCACAGGCTGCGCTCAAGGCGGTCAGGATGGAGAGGATCTTCACTGGTAGTTGTTGAACTGGAAGTCGACGGTGAAGTCCTTCGCGTTCTTGCGAAGCAGGGCGATCACTTCCTGCAGGTCGTCGCGGGCCTTGGCGGTCACGCGCAGGTGGTCGCCCATGTTGGTGACCTGCACCTTGAGCTTGGCGTCCTTGACCATCTGCACGGCCTTCTTGCCGTCGGGCTGCGGCACTCCGGCCTTCAGTTCCGCGCTCTGGCGCACGGTCATGTGACCGCCCGCCTCAAGCTTCCCCCAGTCCAGCCCCTTGGCGCTGACGCCGCGCTTGAAGAGCTTTGATTCCAGCACGTCCTTGAGCTGTTCCAGCTTGGGTTCGTCGTCGGCCACCAGCTTGATGGCCTTGCCGTCGAACTCGATGGTGCACTTGCTGCCACGGAAATCAAAGCGCGAGGCGACCTCGCGACTTGCCTGATCCACGGCGTTGCGCACTTCCTGGGGGTCCACTTTGCTGACGATGTCGAAAGAGCTGTCCTTGGCCATGGGCTAAAAGTAATCGTTTGCGATCCCGGCGATGGGGCGCAACGATGCTCTCATTCGTTGGGGCCTTCGTCCTTGAGCCGGTACAGGAAGGTGGAGGTTCGGCCGCCGTGGTCGAACCACAGCCGATCCACGCTTTGCCGGGTCATGAAGATGCCGCGTCCTCGGGAAAGGTGGATGCGGTCCGTCGCACGGGGATCGGGGAGGGCGTTCACATCGAAGCCTGGGCCGCAATCGTGGACGGCGAACCGGCATTCGTCCGCCCGGACGCTCCATGCCACCCACGCCTTGCCGTCCTTGATGCCCTTCAGGCCGTGTTCGATGGCGTTGGCGCACATCTCGTCGGCCGCCAGCCGCAGGCGCTTGGCGGTTCGCATGGGCCAGCCTGCCAGGGCGAGGGAGGCGCAGAATGCCTCTGCGGCTTCACTGGCCTCCAGGCCGTTGTGGACGCGGCGGACCTGCAGCGGGTCGCTGGGCAGGAAGCGGGCGAGCAGACGGAAACGGCGCAACCGGGCCGGCAAGTGCAGGCTCACGCACACAAAGGTGCGGTCGTCTTCCTTGGCGGGTGCGGAATCCAACGAGCGTTCGATGAGTGTGAGGGTCTCGGCCAGCGGGTGCCCCTGGGAAAGGGCCGACTGCAAGGCCTCGTAGCCTTTGGCGTTCCCTGACTCCAGACCTTCGTAGTAGCCGTCTGTGAAGATATTGAGCGTGTCGCCCTGTTCCAGATAGATGTGGGCGTTGCGGTAGTCGGCGTCCTCGACGATGCCGACGAAGAGCCCGTGCGATTCCAGGCGTTCCCAGGAGCCGTCGGCGTGCTGGAGCAGCGGCTTCGGATGGGCCGCTCGGCAATACACCATGGACAGGTCGACCAGATCGAGGATGCCGTAGAAGGCCGTGACGTAGTGTCCGGGCGCCAGGCTCTTGCGCAGGTCCGCGTTCATTCGGTGCAGGATCTCGGCGGGCGATTGGCTGGCCGCTGCGTGGTGCTGGAAGCTCATCTTGACCATAGCGCCTTCGAAGGCGGCCGGCAATCCGTGCCCTGAGACGTCGGCGATGAAGATGCCCAGGCGGTATTCGTCGAGCTTGACGAAGTCGTAGAGGTCGCCGCCGACCGGGCGGGCGGGCTCGTATCGGACCTCCAGCCCCAGGCCTGGCATGACCGGCAGGCTGCGGGGGAGAATGCCACGCTGGATCTCTCGCGCGACGTCGATCTCGGCCGAGATGGCATCTGTGGCGCTTTTGAGCGCGATGTTGCGGGAGGATAGCTCCTCGTTGAGGATGCGCAGGCGGCTGGAAGCCTCGTCGGCCCGGCGGCGCGTGAGGGCCAGTTGGGTGACTTCCTGTAGGTGCAATACGACTTCCTGCTTCACCAACGGCGCGGAGAGGACGGGGTAGATGTGGATGTCGAAGAAGCGTTCGACATCGCCCAGCCGCAAGGGGCGTTCGTGCAGGGTGATCCGCTGGTCGCTGTCGGTCAGCGAATGCAGGTCGGAAGACGGCAGTTGCCATTGGCTCAGCGTGGCGCCGAAGTCCTGCTGGAGAAGTTCGCGGAAGCTGCGTCCCACCAGGCGCAGGAAGGCTCGGTTCACCCGCTGGATCTGGAGGTTTGGCGAGACGACGACGATGGGGTCGACGTGGTCAAAGATGGTCTCGAGGTGCCGTTTGGAAGCGAGGATGTGGCTGTTCTTGCGGAACATGGCGATCCAGCTGGCCAATGCGCCCAATGCGATGCAACCCAATGGGATCAGGACGTTCACAGGTCCGCCATGAGGAGAAGAGCATTTTCCTGGTTGTCGGGGTAGTAGGCCTTGCGGACCCCGACCTGCCGGTAGCCGATTCCCTGATAGAGGGCGATGGCGGATTCGTTGCCTGCGCGGACTTCCAGGTGTGCCATCGTGGCCTCTCGCGACTTGGCCCAAGCGTGTCCGGAAAGCATGAGCTGACGTGCCAAGCCTTGCCTGCGCAAGGACGGATGCACCCCCACTGTGCCGATGTGTAGTTCGTCGAGTACCATCCAGCAGCAAAGGTAGCCCTTCAGGGAGGATCCATCGGTGAGAACCATGTTGAATCCGTCGTCCTGCCGCAGAAGCTCGCCTTGGAAATTGGCCGGCCCCCAAGGGTGGGAATGGCAGATCTCGTCGAGATCTGAAACGGCCTTCAGATCGGCCATGACCATCTTGCGCATGGTGAAGGGATGCGGTTCAGGCATCGGGCCTCGCAAACCACGGGGTTTTCGGACCGAGCAGGATCTTGACCTGGCCTTTCCAGCGGATGTCCAAGGTTTCTCCTCGACCCAGGTCCTGCCTGGGTTCCCCGTCAACCTGGAGGGGAATTTCCCCGGTCCAGCGGGCCTGGACGCGATCGGTCCGCCACACCGGCAGCAGCACCCGAGTGCTGGCACGGGCTAGCGGGGCGAACAGGCTGCCGGGAGCTAGGGCGAAGTAGTGGCCGATGCTGGAGATGGGGATGATCGAAAGGCGTCCGTCGTCAGGACGGGTCCCGGGCGAACGGAAGGTGCCGCCGCCGTAGCTGGAGATATTGAGGATCACCACGCTGCAGGATCCCGAGAGGTCGACGGATGTGGCGCCGTCGGAGCCCAGATCCACCTGAAAATCTCCCAGGCGGGTGCCAAGGCTTGTGATGCCGGCCTTGAGGTAGAACAGCTTGTTCCAAGTGACGCTCTTGAAGCGGCTTTGGCTGCGGTAGTGGGCGAAGCTCTGGGCGATGGCGGCGTCGAGACCGACCGAGAGGTAGTTGGCCAGGACGGCCTTGCCGTTGACGTCCCACAGGTCGATGTCGTAGGTGGTGTCCTTCAGGAAGGCATCCAACAGCGCTTCGGGGCCGCCCTTGCGGAAGGATCGCAGCAGCTTGAGCTCCAGGGCCATGTCGTTGCCGGTGCCCAGTGGAAAGAAGCCTATGGCGGCGTCCCGTCGGCCGGCTTTCAGGGCGCCGTCCAGGGCTTGTCCGATGGTGCCGTCGCCTCCGGCCACGATCACGCGGTCGTGGGTTTCCAGGAGCTGCGCGACTTGCTGGCTCAGCCCCGAGGCCGAGGTGGTCTCGAGCGTCCAGCTTTCGGGCGACAGTCCGCGGGCTTCCAGGCTCTGGGGGAGGTTTTGCAGGATGGTCAAACCCCTTCCGCTGCCGGAAACGGGATTTGCCAGAAAAGCGTACTTGTGGCCAGATCGCGACACATCCAAAACATAACCGATGGAACTAAACTTGGCTCATGTCGGTCTCGTTCCTGATGAGTTTGTTGTTCGCCGGATCCCTTCCACCCGATTCCGTTGCTGTTTCGCCAAGCCCTGCTTCCGATTCGCTTCGCGACACGTCGGCTGTGCACACCGCCGCGAAAGTTGTGGGTTTGGCGAAAGACTCCGCCGTGAAGCCGGCCCAAGACACCCTGCCGCGCCGCAACTGGACGCTGCGACTGGGAGGAAGTATGGGCGCTCAATTTCCTTCGTTCTCCCAGCGTTCGCGCTTCCGCGCCGACATGGCGGCTGTGGCGACTCGCGATACGCTCACCGTGCTCCAGCCCTTCCAATCCAGCGAGATCGCGCCGGTGGGAGGACTGGAGCTTTCCTTGCAGTGGAAGCAGGCCTTGCGCCTGGTCGCGGAAGGTCAGGTGCTGCGCTGGTGGAACGACGCCAGTGCCGCCCGTGGCGACAGCGTCAGCCGCAACTGGGACGTCACGGTGACGGTGTGGCGGGCCGGAGGCGGCCTGGATTTGTTGGTGCCTCGGCAGGTGCTGGCAATCCAAGGCATGGGTCCGCTTGCCATCGAGCTGCGGGGCTGGCTGCTCCGTTCGGTCCTGGAGACGTCGCAGCAGTCGCAGGCGTGGGGGACAGGCTGGGCGGTGGGGCTTTCCTCCAGCTTCGCCCAGAGTTCGTGGGGCGAGCTGGGTGGACGCCTGCGTTGGCATCAGGAATCCGCGCGCGGGGACGGTACCTGGGCCGCTCTTCTGATGGCCGACAAGGACGCGTCAGCGCCGAGCTGGTCGGTGGGCGGGCTCGAGATGTCCGTCTACGGGACCTTCGACCTGGGCTGGTGAAACAAAAGGCCCATCCCCGCGAACAGGGATGGGCCTTTGACAGGATCTGTCCGGAGTACTCCGGATCAGGTGTTGGCGGTGGCCTCGGTCTTCTTGAACACCAGCTTGTCCGCGACGCGGTCCACCTGGATGGTGTCCCCTTCCACGAAGGTGCCGCGCAGGAACTCCTCGGCTAGCTCGTCCTCAACCATGCGCTGGATGGTTCGACGCAGTGGTCGGGCGCCTAGGCTCGGGTCGAAGCTCTTTTCCACCAGGAGCTGCTTGGCCTCGGTCGTGGTTTCCATGGTGACCAGGCGTTCGCGCAGGCGTGCGACCACGTCGGCCAGCTGGATGTCCACGATGCTGGTGAGGTTCTCGTGGGTGAGCGGGTGGAAGACCACGGTCTCGTCCAGGCGATTGATGAACTCGGGATTGAAGGTCCGCTTGAGTTCCTCTTGCACGCCGCGTTCCATGCGCTCGTAGGTCTGCTCGTCGGAGCCGTTGGAAAAGCCCAGTCCGCCGCGCCGGATGTCGCGTGCCCCCAGGTTGGAGGTCATGATGATGATGGTGTTGCGGAAGTTCACCTTGCGGCCGAACGAGTCGGTCAGGTGGCCTTCGTCCAGGATCTGCAGGAGCAGGTTGAAGACGTCGGGATGGGCCTTCTCGATCTCGTCCAGGAGTACCACGGCATAGGGCTTCTTGCGGATGCGCTCGGTGAGCTGGCCGCCCTCCTCGTAGCCGACGTAGCCCGGGGGCGCGCCGACCAGGCGGGAGACCGCGAACTTCTCCATGTACTCGCTCATGTCGATGCGGATGAGCGAATCGGAGCTCTTGAACACCAGTTCCGAGAGCGCCTTGGCCAGTTCCGTCTTGCCCACGCCGGTAGGACCCAGGAACATGAAGGTGCCCATGGGCTTCTTGTTGGAGTGCAGTCCCGCACGGCTGCGGCGGATGGAGCGCGAGACCACTTCCAGGGCGCGCTCCTGGCCGACCACGCGCTTGCGCAGCTCGTCCTCCAGGTTCAGCAGGTTCACCGACTCCTTGCCCTCGGCCTTGGAGATGGGAATGCCGGTCATCTTCGAGACCACGTCGGTGATGATCTCCTCGTCCACTTTGAGGCGGTCGGAGGTGCGCGATTCCTTCCAGGCGTCGCGGGCATCGGACAGGGCCTGGGCCATGGTCTCCTGCTCGTCGCGCAGGCGGGCGGCCGCCTCGTAGTCCTGGTCGGTGACGGCCTGCTCCTTCTGGATCACCACCTCGGCCACCTTGGCCTCCAGGTCGCGGATCTCGGAGGGCACGGTCATCGAGGAGATGCGCACGCGCGCGCCGGCCTCGTCGATGATGTCGATGGCCTTGTCCGGCAGGTGCCGGTTGTTCATGTAGCGTTCGGAGAGCTTCACCGAGGCCACGATGGCCTCGTCGGTGTAGATCACCTTGTGGTGCTTCTCGTAGCGCTCGCGCAGGCCCTTGAGGATGGCAATGGACTCCTCGGCGCTGGGCGGGTCGATGGTGATGGTCTGGAAGCGGCGTTCCAGGGCGCCGTCCTTCTCGATGTGCTTGCGGTACTCGTCGAAGGTGGTGGCGCCGATGCACTGCAGCTCGCCGCGGGCCAAGGCCGGCTTGAAGATGTTCGACGCGTCCAGGCTGCCTTCGGAGCCGCCGGCCCCGACGATGGTGTGGATCTCGTCGATGAAGGTGATGACGTTCTCGTTCTTCTGGAGCTCAGTCATCAGGGCCTTGAGGCGTTCCTCGAACTGGCCGCGGTACTTGGTCCCGGCCACCAAGGCGGCCATGTCCAGCGTGATCACGCGCTTGTTTTCGAGGATCTCGGGGATCTTGCGCTCGATGATCTTGAGCGCGAGCCCTTCCACCACGGCGGTCTTGCCCACGCCCGGCTCGCCGATCAGGAGCGGGTTGTTCTTCTTGCGGCGCGAGAGGATCTGGATGACCCGCTCGATCTCGGCGTCGCGCCCGATGATGGGGTCGAGCTTCCCGGCCTTGGCAAGCTCGGTGAGGTCGCGGCCGAAGTGGTCCAGGAACGGGGTCTTGGACTTCTTCTTGGCGGCGGCGGAAGCGGGGTCGACGGAGGCGCCCACCGGCGGGACGCCGCCAGTGGCCTGGGCCCCGGACTCGGCGCCGCGCAACACCTTCTCGATCTCCTCGCGGCTGGACTCGTAGTCCACGCCCACGGCGGCCAGCGCCGTGGCGGCGGCGGACTCGTTGTCCTTCATCAGCGCAAGCAGGATGTGCTCGGTGCCGATGTACTTGTGGGTCATCGCGCGGGCTTCCTGCGCGGCGATCTCCAGCACCTTCTTGGCGCGCGGCGTGAAGGGGATCATCTGTCCGATGGTCATCATGCCGCCGGAGGAGGTGATGCTCTTCTCGATGGATCGGGCCAGTTCGTCCAGGTCCACGGTGAGGTTTCGCAGCACGGCAATGGCCACGCCATCGCCTTCGCGGATCAAGCCCAGCAGCAGGTGCTCGGTGCCGACATAGTCGTTGCCCAGGCGCACGGATTCCTCGCGGGCCAGCTGCATGACCTTCTTGACCCGATCGGTGAACATTCCATTCATCTTTTGGTCACTCCCGTTTGGGATAGGTCCAAAATGGACCGATGCCTCTGTGGCCAAGATACTACACCTTGCACCGGGCGTTTGGCCAGGCGAAGGCAAAAAACGAGCCATGTCCTCGAATCAGGGCGATGTCGGGTGGGCGAGGTTCGGGATCGGCAAAGAAAAACCCCGCAGGCAAGGTGCCCGACGGGGTGATTTTGACAGAATTCGTCAAATGGGCGCCTGGGGGCGCCCGAGGCGGGAATCAGCCCAGGAATTCCTTCACGAACTCGCGCTCGTCGGACAGTTCCTTGTTGGTGATCGCGATCTTGGCCTTGGCGAAGTCGTTGTGGGCAAAGCCCTTGACCACTTCGTAGGTGCCGGGAGCCACGGTGCGCACGGGCACGCCCGCCCAGAGGCCGGCGTCGATGCCGTAGGAGCCGTCGGAGCACACGGCGATGGAGTGGATGGTGTCGGACACGGTCACCAGGGCGCGCACGTGGTCGATCAGGGCGTTTCCGGCCGAAGCGGCCGAGGAGAGGCCGCGGGCCTCGATGATGGCGGCGCCGCGCTTGCCGACGGTGGGCAGGAAGGTCTCTTCCAGCCAGGCCTTGTCGGTGATGACGTCCACGACGGGCTTGCCGCCGATCTTGGCGTTCTGGTAGTCGGCGTACATGGTCGGGGAGTGGTTGCCGAAGATCGCGAGGTTGGAGATCTCGGTCACGGCCACGCCGGCCTTCTGCGCGAGCTGGGTGGCGCCGCGGTTCTGGTCCAGGCGGACCATGGCGGTGAAGCGCTCCTTGGGCAGGCGCTTGGCCTGGGCGGCGGCGATCATGGTGTTGGTGTTGCAGGGGTTGCCCACCACGGCCACGCGGCAGTCGTCGGCGGCGACCTGGTCGATGATCTTGCCCTGGGACACGAAGATCTTGCCGTTGTCCTTGAGCAGATCGGCGCGTTCCATGCCCGGGCCGCGGGGCTTGGAGCCCACCAGCAGGCACCAGTTGGCGTCCTTGAAGGCCACTTCGGCCTTGTCGGTGAGGACGATGCCGGAAAGCAGCGGGAAGGCGCAGTCTTCCAGTTCCATGGCCACGCCGCGCAGGGCCGCCTGGGCCTTGTCCACGGGGATTTCCAGGAGCTGCAGAATGACCGGCTGGTCCTTGCCGAACATTTCGCCTGCGGCGATGCGGAAAAGCAGGCTGTAGCAGATCTGACCGGCTGCGCCGGTGATGGCAACGCGAATGGGGTTCTTCAAGGAGGTCCTCGCTTTTTCTGGTGGATTGGGAAAGTCGGATCACTTCCCAGGTTGGCTCTCAAAGATAGCTCGTGGAAGTATACGGAAGCTCTTGCCGCCAGTGCAAGGAGCGTGTCAGGACGATTTCCAGGTCCGGTGCGCCGGGACGTGCCAAAAGCGCTTCTCGTCGGGGGACCAGGCGGTGAGACGGCCGCCGTAGACGCATCCGGTGTCCAGTCCCTTCACGTCGGGACGGTCGACCAGGCCGCGCATGGCCCAGTGCCCGAAGACCACGGGGACGTTCCAGCGCACGCAGTCGTACCAGGCCGGGTCTCCCGCGTGGTCGAGGTTGCTGCCCTGGCCGTCCCAGGTCCGGATGGTCAGCAGACAGCGTCGTCGCATCTCGGGCAGGCTGGCACAGCCGGGTTCCAAGCCGGCGTGGACGGCCACCAGGTCGGGCCATTCCAGCCACAGCGGCCAGCGCTCGATGCGGGCTGCGGCCTCGTGATGGAAACCTCGGAACTGAGCCAGGAACTTCTCGTCGCGCTCCCCCAGTTCCTGGGGCGACTTGGACAGCACCTGGAGCAGCTTGGCTTCGTGATTGCCGATCAGGCAACGGGCTCCGGTCCGATCCGCCCAATCCAGCACGCCCAGCGAGTCCGGTCCCTTGTTGATCAGATCGCCGATCAGCACGATCTCGTCCTGGCGCGATAGGCCGACGAGTTTCTCGAGTTCGACGAGCTCGTCGAGGCAGCCGTGGACGTCTCCGATGAAGACGCGGCGTCGGTTGGAAACGGTCATGGTGCCGTCAATCTACCAATGTGGCCATCGCCGGACCGGCTTTATGGGCCACCAAAAAACGATCCTTACCTTCCAAGTCCTGCACCGTCTCCACGTCCTCCCAGCCCTCCCGACAGAGTGCGCGGGTCGATTTGCCCTGGTCCCAGCCGTGCTCCAGGAGCAGCCAGCCACCTGGCTTGAGGGCGCTTGCGGCTTGGGTTACCAAGGGGCGGATCAGGGAAAGGCCGTCTGGTCCGCCGTCCAGGGCAAGCATCGGATCATGCTGGACCTCGGCCGAGAGGCCCTCCAGTTCGCCGGTCGCGATGTAGGGCGGATTGGAGACCAGGACATCCAGGCAACTCTCCTGGATGCCGGCCGCCAGACTGCCTTGGAATACGGGAAACCAGACGCCTAGGGACTGCGCGTTCTTGCGGCACAGCGAGAGCGCCTCCGGGGAGATGTCCGATCCGGTGACGCGGGCGTCGGGAAATTCGCGCTTGATCGAGAGGCCGATGCATCCGGTGCCGACCCCGACTTCGTGCACGCGCGGCGATTCGACGGAGCGGATGCGCTCCAGCACCAGGTCCACCAAGCTCTCCGTCTCGGGACGGGGGATCAGGGCGCGACCATCCACGAACAGCTCCAGGTATCGGAATGCCCACGTCCCCAGGATGTGCTGCAGCGGCTCGTTCTGGCCTCTGCGCGCCACCAGTTGGCGCAGCGTCGCGATCTCCGCCTCCAGCATGGGTCGGTCCAGCTGCAGCAGGATCTGCAGGGGAGCGATGCCCAGCCCGTGGGCCAGCAGCCGCCGCGTGTCGCCCTTGGCGTTGTCGATGCCCTTGCGCACCAGGAACTCCTCGGAGCGCGTCAGGATCTCGCGCAGGATCATGCCATGGCGTCCTGGCTGGCCAGCCGTTCCATGGAGTCGGCCAGGATGAGGCTGTCGATGATCTCCCCGACGTCGCCCTGCATCACGCTTTCCAGGCGGTACAGGGTCAGTCCGATGCGGTGGTCGGTCAGGCGGTTCTGCGGGAAGTTGTAGGTGCGCACCTTGGCCGAGCGGTCGCCCGTGCCCACCGAGCTCTTGCGGGCGGACGCCTCGCGGGCGTGGCGTTCCTGCACCTCGCGGTCGTAGAGCTTGGAGCGCAGCATCTTCATGGCGGTCTCGCGGTTCTGCAACTGGCTGCGCTGCGTTTGGCAGGCGGCCACCAAGCCTGAGGGAATGTGCGTGATGCGTACGGCAGATTCTGTCTTATTCACGTGCTGGCCACCGGCGCCTTGAGCGCGGTAGGTGTCCATGCGAAGGTCGGCAGGATTGATGTTGATCTCGATGTCGCCTTCGGCCTCGGGCAGCACCGCCACCGTGGCTGCGGAGGTGTGCACCCGACCTTGGGCCTCGGTGGCCGGCACGCGCTGGACGCGATGCACTCCGCTCTCGAACTTGAGCTTGCCGTAGGCGCCGTCGCCCTCGACCTGCAGGATGGCTTCCTTGAAGCCGCCGGAGGTGCCTTCGTTGGCATCCAACAGCGTGACCTTCCAGCCCTGCAGCTCGCAGTAGCGCTGGTACATGCGCAGCAGATCACCGGCGAAGATGCAAGCCTCGTCGCCTCCCGTGCCTTGGCGCAGTTCCAGCATGCAGCCGCCGTCGTCCATGGGGTCGCGCGGCACCAGCAGCAGCTGGAGCTCCTTTTCCATGGGCTCCAGGCGCACCTCCAGTTGGGCGATCTCGCGCCTGGCCTCGGATGCGTAGTCGGGGTCGCTCAGCATGCCCGTCCATTCCTCGAGGTCGGTGCGCAGCTTCAGGTACTCCTGAGCCACGGAGGTGACCTTCGACAAGCGCGCATGGCGCCGTCCCAGCTCGCGGAAGCGCTTGCTGTCTGCGACGGTCTCCGGGAGCGCAAGTTCCTCCTCGGCCATCGTCAGTTCTTCGATGACCTTGCGTGATTCCTCGATCACTCTTGGACCTCCTGACGGGCGCCTCTCCTCAGAGAGAGCCAAAAGACAAATCCTGTCAACGCCCAAGCGGACAGCACCAGCCGCAACAAGAGCATGATCTGGGCCCCGGCCTGGGGGGCGTACCCGAGTCCCCGCAGCGCGGCGGCGGCCACGCCCTCGCCGATCCCCAGTCCACCCGGGGAGAACGGCAGGGCGTTCGAGAGCGCGACCAGGGGCATGGCGCATCCCAACGTCGGCAGCGGGATCGCGTATCCCAGCGCCCGGGAGCAGCCGAAGCAGGCCAGGTAGAAGAATCCCTGCGCCACCACCGAGATGCCCAAGGCCTGCAGGAGCGCGGACTTGGAAGCGCCGCATTCCTGCAGGGCCTCCAGCACGTCCCGCACCGGCTTGAGCAGGAATGCCCAGCGGGTCCTGGTCGTCCGTTCGGCCAGCTTCCCCGACAGCTTGGGCAGCCAGAAGAGCAGGACGAGCAGGGCGCAGAAGATGCCGCCCGCCCCGATCAGGAACGGGGCAAGCAGGGGGCGCAGCGGGGGGAGTGCGAGGAAGGTCCAAGCCAGGCACAGAAGCCAGCCGCCGAAGAGCCCGGTCATTCCCGAGAGACGGTCGGGAAGCATGGTCCCCAGGGCCTGCGGGAGCGTCATCCGCACCGGTGCGTTCGCCTCGTGGACGACCTCCGTCACACTGCCGTCGGAGTTGCGCAGAGTGAGGATTCCTCCAGGATTTGACAGATCCTGTCGCGAGGCGATCCATGCCTTGAACAGGTCACCGGCGCCGTTGCCGGGCAGGATGGAGGAGAAAAAGTGCGAGACGAAGGTCAGGCGCACGCCCAGGCCGACGGGCAGCGGAAACCCCGCTTGGCGGACCAATCGGGTCCATCGCAGTCCGAGCAGGGCGAAGATCGTGCCGTGGGCGGCCAGGGCCAGGGCGATCCAGACGGGATGGCGCAGGAAGGCTTGCCACAGGCTGGGGAAGTCGAAGAGCCCGTTTTTCCACAGTAGCCAGACCAGTCCCAGTCCGATGGCGATCTTGAGAAGCCCCAGCGGCCTGGGGGAGGAGGTCTTCACGCGTCCAGGCGAAGGGAGACGAGTCCCGACCAGATCTTGGGATGGAAGAACGTGGACTTCTGCGGCATCCGTTCGCCCTTGCGCGCTACGCTCTCGATCTCGGCGACCGTGGTGGGGTTGACCAGCACGGCGAACTGGTTCTCGGTCACGCGGTCCAGGAGCTCGGGCACCAGGTGGGCTTCCTTGACGGGAAGCACGTGGGTGCCTGCCGGGTAGGTGGCCGGATCGATTCCTAAAACCTCCTGCTGGATCACCTCCTGGAGGACGGCCAAGTCCAGGTTCGACCACTCCTGGCTGTGTCCGGACAGGAGGCCAAAGGCTCCCCGGGGCGCTTTCAGGAACCAGATCTCATCGGCGCCCTTCCAGCGCAGCACAAAGGCGTGGTGGGTGGACTGCTCGGCGGCGAGCCAGGCTTCGGCGGCCTCCGGTCCGGCCCAAGGAAACACCTCCAGCGAGAAGCGCGCCTCCAGCTTGGCGCGCAGCTGCGCCTGCGAGAGGTTCCCGATGCCCCGGTAGATGCGGTGGATGGGGAGCACCACCAGGCCCGGGTCGCAGATGTTCACGAGCGAGGCCAAGGTGTGGTGGTGCCGGGTGTGGTCTGGGTCCAGCTCCTCCCACACGCGCAGGGAGGTCTCGTAGCGGTGGTGCCCGTCGGCGATCAGACAGTCCTTGTCGCGGAACATGGCTTCGATGACGGCCAGCGCGGAGGGGTCGGTGAGCTCGTACAGGGCGTGGCCGACGGACTCGTCGTCCAGGAACTGCGCCAGCGGCGCGCCCTGGAGCACCGCAGCGGAGGCCCTCTCGACGATCCGGGAAGGATCGTCGTATAGGAAGAAGACCTGCCCGAGCTGGGCCTGGGTGGCCATGGTCAGCCGGTAGCGGTCTTCCTTGGGTTCGGCGAGCGTGCGCTCGTGCGGGAGGATGCTGCCTCCGAAGCTTTCGGCGTGCACGCTGGCCACCAGGGCGGTGCGCAGGAAGCAGGCGTCCTCGCCGCCCACCGTGGCGGTGAAGGTCTGCCGATAGATGTAGTAGCGCGGGGTGCCATCCTGGCTCAGGACGCCTTCTTGCAGCCACTGCCGCCAGAGGTCGCGGGCGCGGGTGTAGACGTCGTTTCCGTCCGCCGTGTCCGTGGGAAGCCCAAAGTCCAGGTGGATGAAGTTCCGCAGGTGCTTCTCGTGGAAGGCTCTCTGGCGATTGGGATGGATGATGTCGTAAGGGGGGCAGGCGACTTGCCCCAGATCGCCTCCGACCTTGGACAGGTCGTAGCGGACTCCCGAAAAAGGCTTCACGATGGCCATGATGCGTTCACTCCGTGGTTCAGACGAACGACAAATCTACACCAACGCGATGCGCCCGGCGGGGAACGCATCGAGCACACACGGATCAGCTCTGGGGGCGCGCCTGGCGGAAGAAGCCGGCGATGTCCCCCAGGTTGCGTTCACCCGTGGAGCCGAGTGCCTTGCGGTTCTCTTCCTGGATGCGCTCGAAGACCTCGCTGCGGTAGACGGGGACCGAGGCCGGGGCCGTGATCCCCACGCGTGCGCCTCGGGAATCGGATTCCAGGATGGTGATGACGATGCCGTCGCCGATGTGGATGGACTCTCCGGCTTTGCGTGACAGGACCAGCATCAGCGCAGGATCCTTTCGCGCACGGTGTAGCGCTCGTCGTCGATGACGATCTGCTTGCCGGTTCGGGTGCGGATGTTGATGAAGATGGGGCCCAGCAGGTTGGCGGTGGAGTCGGAAAGCTCCGGGGCGAAGGTCACCAGCGTGTAGAGCAGCAGCTCCTTGGGATCCTTCACTTCCAGGTCGCGCAGCTCGTGGGGCGGGATGCGCGGATCGTACTCCGGTTGGAACTGGAGCGGGTTGATCAGCACGAACTGCAGGTCCTGGTCGGTGGTGCAGGCCATGCAATGGAAGGGTGCGTGCTCCGGGCGCGAATAGATCACGAACTCCCTTGCCTTGTCGAATCCAGGCAGTCCTTTTGGGAAGACGATCACGTCTTCCGGTCGGATTTCGAGGACGTTGCTCATCGGGTATGCCATTTCGGAGTCCGCATGCCCTGTGATTGTACATCGTAAGTCACTTGCTGACAAGGACTTGTGAGTTGAAAATGCACTTTTGTGCATTTTGCCGGCGCTCGAAGGATCTGGAAGTCTCCCAAAATTCGGGATCTGTGCTAATTTCATTCATCTCGCTCGAAGGCATCCAGCGAGTCCTCAATCCCCGAAAACGAAAGTGACGTCATGTCGACTGTCGAGCTGTATCCGAAATTTGAAGCCCAAGAACACGCCAAGGACGCTTTCCGGCAGGTGCTGGCCGTCAAGAACATCGCCATGAGCCTTGGCGTATCGGTGCTTGGTGGCATCCTCTTCAAGTTCTTCCCCTTCGTGCACAACAAGTCGGGCCGCTATCTGATGCTTGCCTCGCTTGCCATGATGGCCGGAGGCGTGGTGGTGGCATTCATCATGCGTCATGATTTCCTGCACGTGACGACCGGCGAGAAGCTCACGATGTGGTTCCGGTACTTCAATCCCGAGCAAAAAGCCGCGTTGTTGGACATCTTCCAGCGTGAGGAATGGGCAGAGTTGAAGGGATTGGAGTATGCGCTGGACGATGGGCAATCGGGAAATTCCGACGCCAGCGGAACCTCATCTCTGGTGATTCAAGCGGATGGCGTGGAATCAGGGGAGTACTTGGCCGTCCAAGTGATCGAGTACATCAGACACGCGCCGGAAGGCGTGTCTCCCGTCAAGCTCTTCACGGGAGCCCGCGGCAAGGCCATCGTCCAGATCTTCAAGGACGTGAACCAGGGAATCTGAGCCAACCCGACACCTCAAGCGTCTTGGATCGGACGGGAGCCGCCGGCGCGGATCAGCCGGTCCCGGACGGCCAGGCCGAGACCTTCGGGGCGGGGCAGCAGCGCGAGCACGGTCCGGACCTCCGGGCGATCCAGGTCACGCAAGGCCCGGAACAGGCCGGTGGCCATCTCCAGGTCGGTGCGGCCGAGGTCGGCGTGCCGGATGGCGCCGATATTTGACAGATCCTGTCCGAGCAGGGCGCATCCCCCTCCGAGTTCCCGGGCCTTGAGCTCCAATGCCGTGCGGGTCTCGAAGCACAGCACCTGGCATCCCGGCGCGTAGTGGCTCTCCAGCATCCCCGGCGCGGCCGGATGGGCTACGGCGGGCTCGTGGCGTTCGTAGGAGAGCTTCCTGCCCAGCGCCGCCTCGATCTCCTCGCGCGGGAGGCCACCGGGCCGCAGCAGGCGGGGTTCGGCTTCGGTCAGCGAGACGATGGTGGATTCCACCCCGACCGCGCAGTGGCCGCCGTCCAGGACCATGTCGATGCGGTCCCCCAAGCCGTTGCGCACGTGCTCGGCGCAGGTGGGACTCACGTAGCCGAAGGGATTGGCACTGGGGGCGGCGATGGGCAGGGCGACGGTGCGCAGCAGTTCCAGAGCCAGCGGGTGGGACGGGATGCGGATGCCGACCGTCTCCAGGCCCGAGGTGACCAGGTCCGAGATGCCCGGCCGTCGGGGCAGGATCAGCGTGAGCGGTCCGGGCCAGAAGCGTTGCGCCAGCGCCGTGGCGGCCTCGTCGAAGACAGCCCATTGCCGGGCGCTTTCCAGGTCGGCCACGTGCACGATCAGGGGATCGAAGGAGGGGCGTTGCTTGGCGGCGAAGATGCCGGCGACCGCCTCGGAGCGGTCAGCGCGGGCCCCTAGGCCGTAGACGGTTTCCGTCGGGAAGGCCACAAGCTTCCCCGAGGCCAGCAGCTCGGCCGCAGCCTGGATCCCTGGCGTCAATTGGCCTCCAGCAGAAGGCTCAGGTCCAGGGCCTTGACGGAATGGGTCAGTGCGCCCACCGAGATGCAGTCTGCACCGGCCTTGGCGTAGTTGGCGATGGTCGCAAGCGTGATGCCTCCGGAGGCTTCGAGGGTAAAGGTGGCGCCTTTGCGACGGCGAAGTTCGACGGCTTCGCGGATCTGGTCGGGCGTGAAGTTGTCCAGGAGGACGCGGGTGAGCGGCAGGTCGCAGAGGCTGTCGAGCTGCTCCAACGATTCCACTTCCACGATCATGGGCATGGCCTCGGGTTTGCCGGCCAAGGCGGCCAGCGCCGCGGTGCGCACACCTCCGGCGGCACGGGCGTGGTTTTCCTTGATGAGCACGGCGTCCCACAGGCCCATGCGGTGGTTGGAACCTCCCGCCATGCGGATGGCGTACTTCTCGAGCTGCCGCAGTCCCGGAGTGGTCTTGCGGGTGTCCAGCACCTTGCAGCCGGGGCCTGCAGCCTTCTGGTAGGCGCGCGCCACGGTGGCGCAGCCCGACAATCGCTGCAGCAGGTTCAAGAGCGTGCGCTCCGCCTGCAGGAGCGCCGAGGTCGGTCCGGAGAGTGTGGCGATGACCTGTCCTTTTTCGACAGCATCACCGTCCTTGACCAGCACGTCGTAGCTGGCTTCCGCTGCAAGCGACTCGGGAACCAGCCTTGCCAGTTCCTCGAACACGAGCGGAAACAACGGGCTTCCCACGAAGATCCCGGCTTCCTTGGCCACGATGCGGGCCCGGCTGCGGTGGGTGGCGGGGACGGTCAGCTTGCAGGTGATGTCTCCGGTGCCGCAGTCCTCGGCAAGCGCCAGCCTGAGGATGTTCCGCGCATCCTGGATCGGAAACTCGTTGGCCATCGGTTCTCCAAAGCGTCCAAAGAAAAAGCCTCCTCGAACCAGATGGATCGAGGAGGCTCCAATTTCGAAAAAAAGCGGCTCAGCTCAAGGCGGAGATGTAGGCTTCGTACTTCTCGCGCAGGACTTCCTTGTTCCGGGCCTTCTTGATGCGGCGCAGCGCCTGGTCGCGGAGCTGGCGGACGCGCTCGTGGCTGATCTTGAGGCTGTCGCCGACTTCGCGCAAGGTCATCGGTGCTTCGTGGTTGATGCCGAACAGTCCCTTGATGACCTGGGCTTCGCGCTCGGGCAACTCGGAAAGGAGTTCGTGAGCCATCAGTTCCACCGAGGAGATCTCGGCGTAGTGCTCCGGGTTCTCCGCCTTGGGATCGGCCAGGACTTCCTGGTAGGTGGTCTTGGTGTCGGCCTTGAGCGGGGCGTCGAAGCTGATGCCCGATTCGCCCAACTGGATCAGTTCACGGATCTCGTCGGTCAGTTCCTCGCCCTTGTTCTTGTTCTTCAAGGCGCGGCGCACGCGCAGGTGCTGGTTGGCCGGCAGACGGATCAACGAGCCCTGCTCGTTGATGGCGCGGGTGATGTAGGCTTTGATCCACCACACGGCGTAGGAGATGAACTTCAAGCCACGGCTGTGGTCGAAGCTTTCGATGGCACGGATCAGGCCCATGGCGCCTTCCGAGACCAGGTCTGGAAGCGGAATGGGGCAGCCACGGTATTGCAGGGCCACCTTCAACACGAAGCGCATGTTGGCACTGATCAGCTTCTCGCGAGCCAGTCGCCCTTTGTCTCCGCCTTGGCGACAGAGCTTGAAGAGTTCGTGCTCTTCCTTGCGATCGATCGGCTGCGTCTTGCGGATGTCATCCAAATAGCGCCGGAGGGTATCGTCGGAAGAATCAACCATTACTACTCTCCTGTTCGTGCATGTTCATCGGAAACGGCAAAGCCAATCCACCACAAAGTCGCCAAAGTGACGGGTGTAAGCATGTATCCGTGTGCTTCGCCGTGATTGAGCCATCTTTCTGCAACACTAGTGCCAAATGATTGTAAAGTCTGTCAAGAGGGTTTTTTTTCCTTCTTACACTTGCCATCAGGCTATGTCCTTGCGTAATATGGAAACATTGTCACTTAGATTGACTATTCATTTTTGAAAGTAAAATTTAGTGACGCTTGTGGGCTGGTGCAGAGAACAATCGTCGCGGTTGCGCCTTGTGATGTAGAGTTGGCGCCGTTTGTCAGACTGCTTCTGCTGTTAAACGGTAGTGACAGTTTTTGTGACGATCTTGGATGTTCGAGGTGCCAAGAAAATGGATTGAGGTAGTACCTTTGCCCATCCCTGGGATTGCAACCACTTCAAAGGGAGAGACTGGCGCTTGCGTCTATTCATTGCGGAAAAGCCCTCGGTCGCCCGCGTCCTGGCGGCGGAACTCGGTTCAGTCCGGAAGGGCGAAGGCTACCTGCAGTGCGGGGAGGACTTCGTCACCTGGGCTTTCGGCCATCTTCTGGAAATGGCCATGCCGGAGGTCTACAATGCGGCGTTTGCGAAGTGGAGGGTCGAAGACCTTCCGATCGTTCCCAAGGACTGGAAGGTCCTGCCCAAGAACGACGAGGGAGCGAAGAAGCAACTGGTTCTGATCGGGCGGATGCTGGCCAAGGCCGATGAAGTCATCAATGCGGGCGATCCGGATCGCGAAGGCCAGCTCCTGGTGGACGAGATCATCGGTTCCTACGCCTACCAGGGGCCGGTCAAGCGTTTCTGGGTGTCTTCCCAGGATTCGGTGGCGATTCGCAGGGGGTTGGCCGGTCTCAAGGAAAATTCTGGCTTCAAGGGCTTTGCGGATGCGGCCTTGGCGCGGGGGCGGGCTGACTGGCTGATCGGGATGAACCTCTCCCGCGCCTTCACCTTGAGCGCGCGTCGCAGCGGCGCCGAGAAGACGCTTCTCACGGTGGGGCGGGTGCAGACGCCGACGCTTGCCATGGTGGTGGGGCGCGATCGCGAGATCGAGGCCTTCGTGCCGGTGTCCTACATCACGATCAGCGCAAGCTTCAAGCATGCCAACGGGGAGTTCAAGGCGCGCTGGAAGCCCCCGCAGGCCGTGGCCGCGACGCCCGAACCTGCCGTGCTCGACGCCGCCGTGCCGGAGGAGTCCCGCAGCGAGGAGGATGCTCCCAAGGTTCCCGAAGGGAGGCTCACCGATCCCGAGATTGCCAAGGCCATCCTGGCGGCGGTCAAGGGAAAGACAGGAATTGTCGCCACCTGCCGGACCGAGGAGAAGAACGATCCCGCGCCGCGCCCCTTCTCGCTGGGCACGCTGACGTTTGCCGCCTCCAAGCGCTGGGGCTACGGGGCCGAGGACGTGCTCAAGGCGGCCCAGAGCCTCTACGAGGCCAAGCTCGTCTCCTATCCCCGCACCGACTGCGAGTTCCTCCCGGAGTCGCAGCACGCCGATGCGCCTGCGGTGCTGGCCGCCATGCGCACCGTGTTCCCGGCCATGGCCAAGCTCGTTGACCGCGCCGACCCGTCGATCAAGTCGCGGGCCTGGAACGACGAGAAGGTCACAGCGCACCACGGCATGATCCCCACCCAGCACCGGGGCGAGGTCGGACGCCTCTCGGAGATCGAGGCCAACCTGTACCAGCTCGTGGCGCGCACCTACCTGGCGCAGTTCTACCCGGCCCACAAGTACCTGGCCACGGCGGTGACGGTGGAGGTCGAGGGGCACGCCTTCGCGGCCAACGGGCGTGTGGAGGTGGACGCCGGCTGGCAGGCCATCCTCAAGCCCGACGAACCGGACAAGGACGAGGACGATGCCGCCCAGACCCTCCCGGCGATGGCCGAAGGAGATCCGGTGGTGTGCACCAAGGCCGACAAGAAGGAGAAGAAGACCAAGGCCCCGCCGCGCTTCACCGAAGGCACGCTGGTGAAGGCGATGGAGACGGTGCACAAGTTCGTGGAGGACGGCGAGCTCAAGAAGCTCCTGAAGGAGGAGGACGGCATCGGGACCCCGGCCACCCGGGCCACCATCATCTCCGAGCTCAAGCGGCGCGGCTTCCTGGAGGCCCGGAAGAAGGCTATTGTGAGCACGGTGCTGGGCCGTTCGCTGGTGGATGCGCTTCCAGAGGAGGTGCGCTCGCCGGTCCTGACCGCCTTCTACGAGCGGGAGTTCAAGGCCATCCAGGCCGGGGAGAGCACGGTCGAGGCGTTCCTTTCGAAGCAGACGGAATTTGTCCTGAAGCAGGTGGCCGTGGCCAACTCGCGCGCCACCGAGGTGGCCGGTGCGGCCATGGGCGACGGTCCCGAGTGCCCGGCCTGCGGCACCGGTCGGCTGCGCCGGGTGGAGGGCTCGAAAGGCGTCTTCTGGAGCTGCTCGCGCTGGCGGGCCGACAAGCCCTGCCGGGCGACCTGGGAGGACAAGGACGGCAAGCCCGTCACGGCGCCGCCGGAGGGATCGGTTCCGTGTCCGGTCTGCAAGAAGGGGTATCTGCGCCGGATCAAGTGGAAGGACGGCTTCTTCTGGGGCTGCACGCGTTTCCGGGACGGCTGCAAGGGATCGGCCGAAGACCGGGACGGCAAGCCGCAGTTCGCTGTGGCCCCGGCGCCCGGTGCGGCGGCGGATGCCCCGATGCCGACTCGCAGACGACCTGCCAGGGATGCCGAAGCGGAACGCCCGAATGGAATCGCCCCGCCGCCTGCCGAGGAGGACTTCCTGCCCGGCCTCGAGTTGTATTGATCGGATTTCCGCAAGCGCCGCCTGCGCAACGCGGCGACAATGCCTGGGAAACCCAGCTGTAACGCGCAAAGTCCATCCTTGTACCTCACGATCCTGGACACACTGAAAGCGTGGTGCATGCATGAAAACGAAAATCGCGTCTCTCCTCCTGGCCTCCTTCCTGCTGACATCTTGCAATGACAGTTCCGGGGGTGACGCTGCTGTCACGGCTCCCGAGACCCTGACGGGAACGAAGGTCGCTGCGACCTTCATGGTGGGGTCCGACCTGCATTTTTTCTCGCCGGCGCTTCTCACGAGTACCGCTTCGGCGGATTACCAGAAGTACCTGGCCGGTGATCGCAAGCTGATCACCGAGAGTCCGGCCCTGCTGCATTCCTTCCTGGATTCGGTGCGCCAGGCCAAGCCCACCTTCCTGTTGCTGACGGGCGACCTCACCAAGGACGGCGAAGAGAAGAGCCACCAGGACCTGGCGGATTCGCTGGCGACCTTGACGGCCCTGGGCATCCAGGTGTTCGTGCTGCCTGGCAACCACGACGTCTACAATCCCGAAAGCCAGTCCTACGACGAAGCCGGGGCGCACCACGCCGCCAACGTGAGCGACGTGCGCTTTGCCGAGATCTACAAGAACTGCGGCTACGGCAAGGCCATCGCCCGCGACACCGCCTCGCTTTCCTACGTGGCCGAGCCGGTTCCGGGGCTTTGGATCCTGGCCATGGACGCTTGCCGCTGGCGCGACAACATCGGGGCCTCCTCCGAGACGGTGGGCGGGCGCTTCCTTCCCCAGACCTCCAGCTGGATTCGCAGCCAGTTGGCCTTAGCCAAGGCACAGGGAAAGCGGGTGATCGGCGCCATGCACCACGGCATCGTTGAACACTTCGCCGGGCAGTCCACCATCGACCTCTCCAAGGACTACGTGGTCGCGGGCTTCGACACCCTGGGGACGAACTTCGCCAAGGACGGCCTGCGGGTGGTCTTCACCGGTCACTTCCACGCCAACGACATCGCCACTCGCTCCACCGCCTCGGGCAACTTCACCGACATCGAGACCGGCTCGCTGGTGACCCCGCCGTCCCCCTTCCGCATCGGCCGCGTCGACGACACCGTGCTTTCGGTCCGGACCAGCCGCATCCGGGAGATTCGCTTCGATCTGGGCGGAAAGACCTTCACCGAATATTCCTCCGCCTACCTGATGAACGGCTTGAACGGCCTCACCACCAACTATTTCCTGTCCAATGGCGTGGATTCCGCTACCACGAAGATGTTGGCGCCGGTGGCGGCAGCGGCCTTCGCCGCCCACTACGCCGGGGACGAGATGATGCCGTCGTCGGTGGCTGGAGCGATCGCAAGCATCAAGTCGCAAAAGACGCCAACGGCCCTCCTGCTCGCCGGCATGCTGGAGTCGATCTACACCGATCCGGCTCCGGCCGACAGCGCAGGCGCGTTCTCCTTGAAGTGATCAGGCCGGTCGCGGCGCCAGCGGCTGGCACAGGTGCAGCCGGTCCGACTCGGGATCCCTGAAGCTTGCGGGATAGTGCTCGTGGCTGGCCCCGACCGCCATCCACTGCTCCTGTCTGCGCAGCCACTGGCCCAGGAACTCGTGGCCTTCGGCGATTTCCTGGGCGGTGACGGCGACCCGGATCCAGGCGCTGGCGGGAACCTCCCACGCCTCCCAGCCGGCAGGAGGCGCGGTGCCGCGTTCGACCTCCCAGCCGGCCCAATAGGTGCCCTGTTCGTTCCAGCGCGACAGCGGAGAGCCGGGCGTTCCCATCAGTCCCCAGCATTCGCCCAGGGAAATCGAGGACAGCTCGTGCCTGGCCTGGAAGGTTTCGCCCCAGAGCCTGGGAACCCACTGCGGTGCCTCCAGGCTGGTGCCGGAAGCCAAGCGCCCCAGGACGGTGAAGAAGGGCAGGCCGAGAATGCGGTAGTCCATGCACCGGCAATGTAGGCATCCTGGCGGGGGATGAGCCTATGCCCGAAACGATGGATTGCGGCGGGTTGTCCGCACCGGTGCCAAGCGTCTAGTTTGTGGCCATGAACACCCGTGAAATCCTCGATCCGCAGCGCAAGGCCCTCAAGGTCAACCTGGACACCCGCCGCTACGGCACCTTTGCCGAGATCGGGGCGGGACAGGAGGTGGTGCGCTGGTTCTTCCGCGCCGGGGCGGCCGCAGGGACCATCGCGAAAAGCATCTCGGCCTACGACATGACCGTGTCGGATGCCATCTACGGCAAGGCCGACCGCTACGTCACCCGCCAGCGGCTGGCCCAGATGCTCAACCACGAGTACGACCTCAACATCGAGCGGCTAAAGGAAAAGCGCGGCGACAACACCGCCTTCTTCGCTTTTGCCGACACCGTGGCGGCCCAGAGCTTCAAGGGCAACAACGAGTGCCACGGCTGGATGGGCGTGCGCTTCCAGGCCCATCCCCGCGACGAGGTCTCCCAGATCGTGATCCACGTGCGTATGTGGGACAAGGACGCTGCGGCCCAGTCCGAGGCCTTGGGCATCGTGGGCGTGAACTTGCTCTACGGCGCCTTCTTCCACCACCACGAGCCCGAGGTGCTCATTGAGTCGCTCCTGGACGGCCTTTCCATCCAGCGCATCGAAGTGGACATGATCGAGTTCAACGGCATCGAGTTCCGCCACGTGGACAACCGCCTGATGAGCCTCAAGCTCGTCAGCTTGGGCCTTACGGATGCGGCCATGTTTGGGCCGGGCGGCGAGGTGATGCAGCCTTCCGAGGTCTTCTACAAGAAGAACGTGCTGGTGGAGCGCGGCAGCTTCCGGCCCGTGTGCCGCGTGCACCTGGACATGCTGGAGTCGGCGCGCGAGGAGTTCTACCGCATGCCCGGGGTGCAGCAGTGCGAGACCTTGGAGATCGTCGAGATGACGATGAAGAACCTGCTGGAGGCCGGCACCATCGACGGACGCGACTTCCTGGCGCGTGCCGACATGCTGGGCGCCTGCGGCAAGACGGTGCTCGTGTCCAACTTCGCGCAGTACTTCCGCCTGGCGGCCTACCTGGCCCGCTACACCAAGCAGAAGCTGGCGGTCGTCCTGGGCAGCCACAGCTTGCTCGAGCTCTTCGACGAGAAGTACTACACCGAGCTTCCTGGCGGCATCTTGGAGGCCTTCGGACGCCTCTACAAGAACGACCTGCATCTGTACGCCTACCCGTGGCAGGACGGCGAGACCACCCGCTCGATCGAGAACCTCCCGATCCCCGAGGATCTTTCCAAGCTCTACGGGTATCTCGTGGACCGTGGCCTGATCGTCTCGGTGGCGCCTTCCGATCCCTCCTGCCTGGGGATCCGCGCCAGCGAGGTGCTGGAGAAGATCCGCAAGGCAGACGAAGGATGGCGCGAGGCGGTGCCTCCCGAGGTGGCCGAAGTCATCGTCAGCCGTGGACTGTTCGGCTACCCTCGCAAGGACTGAAGGACCTCAGCCGTCCGAGTCGGTCTCGGAATCGGAGCGGTTCCTCAGGAGCAGCTGCGCGATACGGTTGCCGTCCAGCGCCAGCACTTCCATGTCCCAGGTGCCCGAGGTGATGTGGGTGCCCGGTTCCGGAACCCCGCCGAAGGACAGCAGGAAGGCTCCGGCGATGGTCTCCACGTGGGCGTCCTCGGGAAGGTCCAGTTGTCCGAACTCGCTGCCGATCTCCTCCTCGAAGGCGTCTAGGCGCATGCTGCCGTCCACTTCCCAGGCGCCGTCGTCGCGCTGGCGGACCAGGGGACGCTCCTCGTCGGTCTCGTCGCGGATCTCGCCCACGATCTCCTCCAGCACGTCCTCCAAAGTCGCCACGCCCGCCACCGAGCCGTGCTCGTCCACCACCACCACCATGTGCAGGGCGCGTTCGCGGAACTCCTTCATGAGATCGTTGATGCGCTTGGTCTCGGGCACGAAGTGGGCCGGGTGCACGTGGCGGGACAGGTCGAAGCCCTCCGACTGGGGCGCGTAGAGCAGGTCCGAGACGCGCAGGATCCCCACGATGCGGTCCAGGCTCTCGCTGTGCACGGGGATGCGGGAATAGCGGCTCTCCTCGGCGAAGGCGATCACCTCCTCGCGGGTGGAGTCGACCCCGATCGAGGCGATGCGCAGGCGCGGGGTCATGATCTCGCGCACCATGGTGTCGCCGAAGTCCAGCACCGCCCGGATCATGTCGCGCTCGACCGCCTCCAGGTGACCTTCGGTCTCGCCGGTGGTCTTCTGCTCGATCTTCTGGCGCTCCTCCTCGTTGAGGAACTCCAGCCGTCCGTCCCAGTGCATGCGCTTCTGCAGGTTTCCCTGTAGGCTGGAGATGGGACGCGCCACCGGGGCCAGGAACGGTTCCATCACGCTTTGCAGGAACAGCGACAAGGGCAGGAAGCGCTCGGCGTAGGGACGCGCGAACAGGCGCGGCAGGAACTGTCCCAGCAGGTACACGGCCGCCAGCACGCCCAGCATCTTCCCCAGCGCCACGAGCAGGTACTCGCGCGAGAGGTCGGGTGCGACCAGCAGCCACAGCCCCAGCGTCAGCAGGAAGGTCCCCAGGGTCCTTCCCAGCGAGACGGCGGGAAAGAAGGTCGGGTCGCTCCAGCGCCGCTCCACCCGCTCGGCGGCATGGGCCAGGTCGGGAGGCGGCTGGTAGCCGGTGCGCCAGAACAGGCCGAAGATGGTCTTGACCGTGGCGAAGTGGATGGAAAGCACGAGGCCTGCGAGCGAGAGGGAAAGCGCGAGGATCATCTTCCGTCCGGATCGTAGCGGTCCTCGAGCGAGCGCATCTCCTTGCGCTCCGAGGCGGTGTGGTGGTCGTAGCCGCACAGGTGGAGGGCGCCGTGGGTGACCAGGCGGCGCAGCTCCGTGGCCAGGTCGTGGCCGAAGCGCTCGGCCTGCTCCCGGGCCAGCACGGGATCGATGTAGAGTTCGCCGAAGAGCTCGACTTCCCCGTAGGGGAAGGAGAGGACGTCCGTGGTGCGGTCCAGCTTGCGCCATTGCAGGTTCAGGGCGCGCTGTTCCTCGGGGGCGTGGAACACCAGATTGACGGGACCGCAGGCCTTTTCGCCGCGCATCACCTTGAGGATCTGCTTGCGCAAGGCGGACGGATCGGGGATCTGCCATTCGCGGGCACCGCTGATGGTCACGGGTCCAGGTCGACTCGGAGGTTCTGTGTCCATGCACGAAGTATACACAACCCGGTCGATGGTCGGCCAAGGCATGCTAGACTTGATGCGGTGCGGAGTCTTGACGGCCTGGATGTCCAGGCACGTGCGAAGGAACGGTCATGATGCGGATCTGCCTGGTGTTGGCCTTGTGCCTTGCAAACGGAAATGTGCTAGCGGCGGCCCGCCTGTCGTTGGGGACGCCGACCGGGAATCCGACGGTGCCGAAGGGACTTTCGGGCACGGTCTTGCCGGTGTGGGGCAGCCGGGACAAGTACCTGCAGCTTTCCGAGGGCCTGCGCCGCGGGGGATTCTCGCTGTTCCGGTTTCCCAACGGGACCCTCTCGAACGAGTACCACTGGAACGGCAAAGGGCAGTGGGACTCGATGGGCGTCTGGCACGCTTCCCGCGAAGGCTATGCTCCGGGGTTCCTGGCCGACCTGCTCCGGCGGGGGACCACCCGCGACAACTACGGATCGACCTTCCCTTCGCAGGTGCTGGACGGTGACACCTCCACCTATTGGTGGGGAAACGGTGGCGATTCCGCCCGGCCCTGGTTCGTGCTGGATTTCCGCAGCGTCCAGGCGGTCGATTCCGTCGAGATCCTGTGGGGACGGCTGCGGCCTACCCGCGTGAGGCTGCAGTCCTTCCGGGGCGGGGACGAACACGGCCAGGGGCCGCACACGGCGCTGGCGGGGACCTGGTCCGAGGTTGGGACGGTTCCTGTCAAATCCGGTCGCACGACCCTGCGGCTGCGCCCCGATTCCTCCCGCAGCCTTGCCCTGCGCTTCGAGGGCCTTTCGGATGCGGGCGTGCAGCTGCGCGAGGTGACGGCCTGGTCGAAGGGACAGCAGATCACCAAAAACGTGGGGACCGCCCGGGAACAGACGCGCGGGATCGCCCTGGGCACGGCTCCCTCCAGCCAGCGCAAGCGCGCCTGGCAGCCCAGGGACTGGGACTTCGAGACCTACATGGCCACCATCGCCAAGGAGTGGCCCGGCTCCGATCCCCTGATCTGCGTGAACCTGGGGACCGGGACGCCGGAGGAGGCGGCCGCCTGGGTGAACTACGCCAACAAGGTCAAGGGCTACGGCATCCGTCGCTGGCAGGTCGGCAACGAGAACAATGGCGACTGGGAGGACGGCGGTCCGCTGGATGCCGCCCAGGTGGCCGAGAGGTTCCTGGCCTTCGCGCGGGCCATGAAGGCCGAGGATCCCGGCATCGAGGTGTTCGGCCCGGTGTACGCCAGCATGGACTGGAAATGGTGCGGCAGCGGCAAGGCCGACGGCAAGACCTGGATGGGGACGTTCCTGGAGCGGGTCGGCAAGGCCGAGGCGTCCGACGGCAGGAGGTACCTGGACGGCGTCGACTTCCACGCCTATCCCTACTGGTGGGACACCGGGGCCCCCGATCCTGCGCGCATGCTCGCGGCCGCAGACCGGCTCGGCGGCCTGCTGGACACGCTGGGAACCATGATGCGACAGAATCTGTCCGATCCCGGTTCGCGCCAGGTGGCGATGAGCGAGTTCAACGCCACCGTGAAGGCCACCTACCTGACCATGACCCACCACACCGGGAGCCTGGTGGCGCTGATGCTGGGCCATCTGGCCGTCCGGTACGGCGAGCGCGCCGTGTCGTGCCTTTGGGAGCCGGCCGCGGGCGAGCCCATGAATCCCGACGGCAGCACAGGGGCGACCTACGGGAGCCTGCGCGCCTTCACGCCGGTGCGGCGGGGGCTGCGCTCGGACCTGGGGGACGCTCCCACCGGGGCCTTCTGGGGACAGTATCTGTCGCAATTGTGGATGGACGCTCCCGAGGGCGGCCTGCGTCCCCTGGAGCTGCGGATGGCCGAAGGCGGGACGCTGCGGGCCTTCGGGCTGGGCAAGTCGGGACGTGCCTCGATCCTTCTGGTGAACCTCGGCGCGGTGCCCGACACGGTGCGGCTGGACTCGCTGGGGGCATTTCCCGCCTCGGGCGAGCTCCTGGCCTGGGGAGAGGAGCAGTACCGCTGGGACGGCACCACCTCCAAGGCCGTGGCGTTCCCGAACGCGGGACCGGTGGCGCGTCCCTGGAGCCGTTCCCAGCCGATCGTGGTGCCGGCCTTCGGTACGTCGGTCCTGCAGTTGGGGCCGCGTCGCCGCTTGCCGCCCCGCAGTCTGCACCGCGTGATCTCCTCCGGCACGCTGCGGCTGGGCGACACCCTGGAGGTGTGCGTGAGCGTGGCGCAGGTCGGTGGGGGATTCCGATCGGCCTGGTGGCGCCTGGACGACGGACGTCGCCAGGACCTGGCCAGCCAGGACGGGGCCTGGGACGCATCCCATGAGGTGGCGCGGCTGCGCCTGGCCGCGTCCGTCACCGGAATCGGGAAGCACCGATTGGTACTGGACTTCGAGGCGCAGGGAGCCCGCCTGGAGGACACCATCGCCTTCGCGGTGACCGGGCCGCTGCGCACCAACGCCTGGACGGACCGCTTCGAGGACGGGCTGGAATGGAGCCCCTACGTCCACAAGGACCCGCAGGGCAGCCGCCTGGACCTGTCCGTCGGGACGCATCCCGACACGGCCGGAAACCGTTCCTACCTGTCCTTCGAGTTCGCCCTGCGCCAACCCTCCGACCTGCCGTACCCCAACTTCGCCACGGCCGGATGGGAGACGGGAGCCAAGGGGATGGCGCGGCTGGGGGCGGAGGGGATGGTCTTCGATTACTCGGCACGCTACGACAACGGCCAAGGAACGTTCAGCCTGTCGCTGCTGTCGGACCGCGTGAAGGACTACGACTGGCACCGCAAGGTGCTCGAACCGACCGGAGGGCGATGGGTCCGGGACACGGTGTGGTTTTCCGAGCTGACCCAGGAGGGCTGGGGGCGGCCGGTCGGCCCCCTCGATCCCGCCACCGTCTCGCGGGTGGAACTGCGGGCCCAAGGCGCCGGGGCGGGCGAGCTGAAATTCGACAATTTCTGTCTGATCGGGACCGGCGGGGAGTCCGTCGCGATGCCTTCGCTGCCTAAGATGCCGCGTCGGCGCGGGCGCTAGCCTTTGCGTTGGCCGGGCCCCGGAGCGCAACACGCCCCGCTTTCCCCGGCAGGGTGTATCTTTCCGCCTCCAACAGGAGACACAAGATGCAGGAAAACGAAGAGCAAAAGCCCGAAGCCGAAGTCCCGCCTCCTCCCGACGAGGGGAAGAAGGTCGAGTCCTTCGGCGTCTCCGACCTGGTGACAATTCTTGTCATCGCCCTCCTGGCCGGCGGCTTCTGGCTGTGGTACAACTCCGCCAAGAGCGAGAGCACCACCCGCTTCCAGGCCGCCGACGACATCTGGAAGCGCAAGGACTACAAGGCCGCCAAGAAGGCCTACGAGGAGCTTCAGGAGAAGTCCCACTTCGTCTCCAAGGAGAACGACACGCTGATGACGCACCGCCTGGAGCGCATCGCCGAGTGGGAAGAGCATGCCCGCAGCCTGGAAGACGGCGTGCAGGCGGCCGTGATCTCGGCCGACACCGCGATCCTGCGCCAGGCCCGGCTCAAGGTCGAGGCTGACACCAACGTGTTCGTGGACAAGGTTCGCCTGCTGTCCCGCATGGATTCCGCAACCAAAAAGGAGAAGTGACAATGCAGACCAACGCACCCAAGGCCGGCGACACTATCGCCATCCTCAAGACCAACCGCGGCACCATGAAGGCCGTGCTCTTCGTGGACGTGGTGGCCAAGGCCGCCGAGAACTTCGTGGAGCTGGCCAAGCAGGGCAAGTACACCAACGTGCCCTTCCACCGCGTGATCAAGGACTTCGTGATCCAGGGCGGCGACTTCACCAACAAGAACGGCACCGGTGGCTACTCCCACAACGGTCCCGGCACCAACATCGGTGACGAGTACCATCCCGAGCTCAAGCACATCTACGGTGCGCTCTCGTGGGCCAAGACCAGCCGCCCCAACTCCATCGGCTCCCAGTTCTTCGTGGTCAACGGCAAGAAGGGCGCGCACTTCCTGGATCACCCCGAGAAGGGCGGTCCCGCCGAAGGCTACAGCGTGTTCGGCCAGGTGTTCGAAGGCTTCGAGGCCCTGGACGCCATCAGCGCGACCCGCACCGACGCCGGTGATCGCCCTGCCGAGGACCAGATCCTCGAGTCCGTGGAGATTGAGATCTTCGCCTGATTCGCACCGTGTTCGCAAGGCCTGTGCGCCTTGCCCGATCCCCGGCGCCCTCATCGGCTCCGGGGATCTTTTCGTTTTAGGGGATGCGGCGAGTATTTCGCCTGCGATCCCGATCGAAGGGGGCGCGGGTTGGTACTTTTGCGGCACTATGCCGAAGCTTGACTACGAGACGCTGGTGGCTGGGGTCAGCCAGGAACAGGCCATGGAGCGCGTGCGCGCGGCCAAGGCCGCCCTGGGCAGCCGCCTGACCATCCTGGGCCACCATTACCAGGCCGACGCCATCGTGTCGGTTTCTGACATCACCGGCGATTCTCTGGAGTTGTCCCGCAAGGCGGCTCGGGTGGATTCCGAGTTCATCGTGTTCTGTGGCGTGCACTTCATGGCCGAGACCGCCGACATGCTCACCGGTCCCGACCAGAATGTGATCCTGCCCGACCTCTCGGCCGGCTGCAGCATGGCCGACATGGCCGACGGAACCCAGTTGGAAGCCTGCGTGGCGCACCTGACCGACCTGGGCATCGCGATCCTTCCGGTCACCTACGTGAACTCCTCGGCGGCGGTCAAGGCCATCGTCGGGCGGCACGGCGGGACGGTGTGCACCTCCACCAACGCCCCCAAGATCGTACAGTGGGCCTTGGACCAGGGGAAGACGGTGCTGTTCGTCCCCGACCAGCACCTGGGTCGCAACACGGCCTTCAAACTGGGCATCCCGCTGGAGCGCATGCCGCTGTGGGATCCTGCCCGGCACGACGGCGGTCAGTCCGACGAGGTCCTCCGGCAGGCCCGTGTGATCCTCTGGCAGGGGCACTGCTCCGTCCACACCCGCATGACCCTCGCCGACGTGCAACGGCTGCGGCGCGAGGAGCCGGACCGCAAGGTCCTGGTGCATCCCGAATGCACCTTCGAGGTCACGCAGGGGGCAGACCTTTCCGGTTCCACGAGCTTCATCATCAACACCCTGGCGGCGGCCGAGCCCGGCAGCAAATGGGCGGTGGGAACGGAAGTCAACCTGGTGGGCCGCATGGCCAGGATGCATCCCGACAAGGACATCGTCCCGCTCTCGAGCATCCAGTGCCTGTGCAGCACGATGTTTCGCATTGATCCGTGGCACCTGATGTGGGTGCTGGAGAATCTCGTGGCCGGACACGTGGTGAACCGCATCACGGTGGACCCGCGCACCCGCAACGAGGCCCTGCTTGCCGTTAGCAAGATGCTGGAGCTTTCCTGATGTGCAACTCCCTTGCCTGGGTGGCGGCGATCCTGACAATTTCTGTCACGGGCTGCAAGGATCAGGCAAGTCCGAAGCCTTCGGCCCGGTCTGCCGGGGACTCCGCACGCTCCGCTGGAATCAGGGACACGCTGCAGGTGGCCGCCGCGGTCGAGCCCCTGAGCTGGCTGGCCTGCCAGGTGGCCGGACAGCCCTGCGTGGCCACCACGTTGGTCCCGCCCGGAGCCAGCGCCCACACCTTCGAGCCCAAGCCATCCCTGCTGGGCGAGCTGACGCACAGTCGCCTGTACTTCTCCAGCGGCCTTTCCTTTGAGGCGGCCTGGGTGCCGAGGCTGCAGGCCGGTCTGCCCTCGCTTCGGGTCGTGGCGCTGCGCCCGTCCGAAGGGCTGGCTTCCCAGGAGCACGACCACGACCATGCCTCGGAGGTCTTCGATCCGCACGTGTGGTCCTCGCCCCGCGCCATGCTGCCGTGGTGCGATTCCATGGCCCTGGCCATGACGGCAAGCTTCCCGAAGGATTCCGTCCGCTTCCGGACCGGACGCGACTCGGCCAAGGCGCGCCTGTTGCGCCTGGACACGCTGGTGCGCAGGGAGCTTGCGCCGTTCTCGGGCAAGCGCTTCTACATCAACCATCCCGAGCTCGGGTACCTGGCGCGCGACTACGGCCTGGTCCAGATGCCCCTGGAGGAGAGCGGACGCGAACCGAGCCTGGACTTCCTCTGGGAGGCGCGCAAGGTCGCCAAGGTCCAGGGCATCCGCGCCGTCTTCGTCCAGGGTGCCTACGCGGCCCGGACGGCCGAAGGGCTGGCCCGGGAACTGGGGGTTCTGACGGTGTCCATCGACCTCTACCAGGCGCCCTACGACTCCGCCGTGATCCGCCTGGCCCGTGCGCTGGCTTCCAACCTGTGAGCGCGGCCTTCCGCCTTGAAGGGGTGACGGTGGGGTACGGCGACATCGCCGTGCTCGAGAACGCCTCGCTCGAGCTGCCGGTCGGCGGGATGCTGGGCATGATCGGGCCCAACGGCGCCGGCAAGAGCACCGTGCTCAAGCTGCTCCTGGGCAGGCTGCAGCCGCGCTCGGGACGCGTGGAGGTGCTGGGGACCACGCCGGTGCAGGCCAGGTCGAGGGTGGGCTACGTGCCGCAGACCCTCACCATCGAGCGCAACCTTCCGGCCACCCTGCTCGAGCTGGTCTTGACAGGATTTGTCGGGCTGCTGCCGGTCTGGAAGTCCCCCGGGAGCCTGCAGCGCGAGCGCGCCATGCACTGGTGCGAACGCCTGCGCATCGGTGGGCTTGCCCACCGGACCTTGCGGGAGCTGTCGGGAGGACAGCTGCAGCTGGGGCTGGTGGCGCGCGCCCTGGTGCGCGAGCCCGAGCTCCTGCTGCTGGACGAGCCCACCGCCAACGCCGATGTGCGGGCCGAGGCCAACCTGTTTTCCCTGCTGGAGGAATGCAGCCGGGACCGGACGGCGGTGCTGGTGTCGCACGACGTGGGAGTGCTGGCGCGCCACGTGCGCTCGGTGGCTTGCGTGGGTGCCGGCCGCATCGTGCACCACGACGGCCCCGAGATCCCCGACCACGCGCTGGAGGAGGTCTACGGCTGCCCGGTGGACCTGATCGCCCACGGCCATCCGCACCGCGTGCTGCAGAGCCACGAGGGCTGCTGCCACGACCACGGGGATGCCGCGTGAGCCTGGCCAACCCGTTCCTGCTTTCTGCGTTGGTGGCCATCCTCCTGGCCGCCGTGGCCACCGGCATCGTCGGGACCCTCTCGGTGGCCAACCGGATGGTGTCGGTCGGCGGGGGCTTGGCGCACGCGGCCTACGGGGGACTGGGAATCGCCTTCCTGTTCGGTTGGGCGCCCCTGCCGGTGACCATCCTCTTCACGTTGTTGTTCGCGCTGGCCCTGTCGTGGATGCAGGAACATGTCCGGGAGGCCTCCGACACACTCACCGGCGTGCTGTGGGCCTTAGGGATGGCGGTGGGCATCCTGGCCACCGATTTGTCGCGGCGCTACGCCGGGGACCTGTCGGCGGTGCTGTTCGGAAGCCTGCTTGCCATTCCCCGCAGCGACCTGTGGGCCTTGGCCCTGCTCGATGTGCTGCTGGTGCCGTGCGCCTTCCTGTTCCGCCGCGCTCTGCTAGCCCTGGCCATCGATGCGGAGTTTGCGGAAGCCTCGGGTCTTCCGGTGCGCTGGCTGCGGCTGGGACTGCTTGCGGCGGTGTCGCTTTCGGTGGTGCTCTTGATGCGGGTAGCCGGACTGGTGCTCATGGTGGCCCTGCTTTCCATCCCCGGGTCGCTGGCCATCCGCTGGAGCAAGAGCCTGGGACGCGCCATGTGGCTGGCTACGGCCTTGACGCTGGGCTTTGGACTGGTCGGACTCTCCCTGTCCTGGCGCTTCGACCTGTCTTCCGGTGCCGCCATCATCGCCGTGGCGGGGTTGTTCTACCTCGTTGCGACGCTTTCCGGCGCCGTGCGCGGGAGGGGCTGATGCCGTCGGGATTCCTCTACCACCCCAACGAGATCCGCATGGACGGATCTTCACAGGCTTGCCTCGATCTGTGTCGGCGCCTGCTCCCGCACCTGCCCGAAACGCTTCGGGTGGCGACGGTCCGGCACGGCGTGCCCGAGGTCGAATTGACAAATTCTGTCCCGTGGAGCCTGGCCCTGGCCGGGACCCGCACCCTGTGGGACCTGCCCGCCCATCCCGATCTCGCCACCCTTGCCGCGCTGCTGCAGGGGTTCGACCTGGCCCTACTCGAGCATCCGGGAGCCGTCGGTGGGCTCGTTGTCAAGCTGCTCGACGGCGCCCCGCAGGACCAAGAGCTTTCGGGGGCCTTGGCCCTGTACGGCGCGCAGCCGCCTGAGCGCGTGCCGGCGGGAGGGATTCCCTTCTTCGCCCACGGGGACGAATCCGAACTGCTGCAGTGGCTGGTGGACGAGGCGAGCCGCGTGCGCCGCGAGGAGCCGCTCCTTGGGCTGGTGGCAGGGGCGCGCTCCGGCCAGGAGTTCGGGGCGCAGCTTGAGATGCTGCGCGAGACGTGTGCCGAGGTCTTCGTGGTCGCCGATCCCTCCCAGGCCGCCGCCGTGCCGCCTTGGGTCCGGACGATCCCCAGGACCTTGGCCGGGGCGGGTTACGTGGGCGATCTCCTGTGCGCGGCCCAGTCGATTCCCGGGGCCGCCTGGATGGTCGTTTCCGGGCGCGAGGGCGAGGCGTCCCATCCGGCCAGGCTGCTGGGGCTGCTGGATGGGCGCGATCCGTTGAGTGATGCCACCGCCTGGGCCGGTCCCAGCGACAGCCTGCCGCGCAACGATGCGGTGATCTGGGAGGCCAAGGGATTGGGGCGGCTGTGGGGATTCCTGGGCAGCGGCCTGCGCTGTCCGCAGCGGATCCTGAACCAATGCCGGGTGCGACTGATGGAACCGTAACGTGCGCTTTCCGTTCCCATTGCTTCTCCTGAGCCTGTGCCTAGCCTGTAAGCCGCAAGGAGGCTCAGATGCCTCGGCTTCCGCCGAGCGGTCGCTGGATTCCCTGGAGGCGATGGAGGCCGTCCCGCCCGAAGTCCTTTCCGGCCCCTACCGCATCACCCGCACCGAACTGGACGGGCGCGGTACCAGGATCGAGGTGCGGGAGATCGGGAAGGATTCCCTGCTGTTGCGGACCGTGGTCCTGGACCTGCCGCTGGACGACGAGCCGTTTGCCCAGTTCGCCTCGGGCGCCCTCTATGTGGTGGCCCGCATGGTCTCCGGGAATGCGGGACAGGGGGGGATGGGGCTGTGGCGGATGCCGGTCGGCGGTGCTCCGGTCCGTTTGGCCGATGCGGCGCCTGGGATGCGTTTTTGGGTGTCCGCGTCGGGGCGCCGGACGGTGCTTGAAGGCGGCTCCCAGGATACGGGGGCAAGCCTGTTCCTGCTGGGCCTGGACGGTGCGGTGCTGGGGCGCAAGGCGCCGCACGAGCTCGGGCAGGAGCCGCCGGACCAGGCCGTCCTCGGGGAGAACGGTCTTTATCTGGAGAACGGAGCCCACCTGCGGCTCTGGGACTTCCAAAACGATGCGCTGGTTCGGATGGTTTGGCCCGCAGGGATCGGAGCGGACCATGCCATCCAGCCCGACCGCGGCCTGATGGCGGGGAGCACGCTCCCGGATCCGGGCACGGAGACCGAGGAGGAGGCCGATGCCGAAGTGGTCCTGCAGGTCGTCGACCTGAAGACGGGACAACGGTCGGAGATCGCACGTTCCCAGGCACAGGCCTTCGAACCGCGCTGGATCCGTCCCGACACGCTGGAGTTCGCCGATCCCGCCACGGGGGCCAGGACCCGCCGCTTCGTGCCGCGCGTCGGCGGCTAGCGGCTTCGGTTGCGGATGATCTCCCGATGCCAGGCTGCCAGTGACTGGGCCGGGAATCCCGCCAGTCGCGAACCGTCCGGCCAGTCGCGGGTGACTCCGGAGCGCGCCGCCACGACGCAGCCATTGCCCAGGCGCACGTGGTCGGCAAATCCCGCCTGTCCGCCCACCAGGCAGTCCTCGCCCAGGGTCACCGATCCGGACAGGCCCACCTGCGCGGCGATGCGGGTGCGGGCGCCGATGCGGCAGTTGTGCCCCACCTGCACCTGGGTGTCGATATGACAGAAACTGTCAATGCGGGTCGGGTCCAGCAGTCCGGCGGCCACGTTGACCAGCGCTCCGATGCGGACGCCCTGGCCGATCTCGACTCCGGCCCAGTGGGGGAGCGCGAGGTGGCATTCGGGCGTGGCGACCAACCCGAAGCCTTGCGAACCCAGGACGGTGTGGGAGCCGATCCGGCAGCCGTTTTCCAGCGTGGTGCCGCGGTGGAGCACGACATGGGGTTCTAGTCGGCAGTCGGCGCCGATTTCGCAGTCGGCCTCGATCACGGTCCCGGCTCCCAAACGCACACGATCCCCGATCCGGGCCGTGGCATGCACAAGGGCTCCACGAGCCGAGGTTCCGAAACGCTCCAGCATTTCTTCGGGCGATAGCCAATAGTCCGTGTCTGCGCTGGGGGCGCAAGGACCTTCCAACAGCGCAAGCAGGGCCGTGCGCGGCTGGGAATGGAGGATCCAGGCCGTATCGGGACCATCGCCCGGTTCGCGGCACAGGATGGCCGCAGCGACGGAGGCTGCGGCCGGAACCCGGGTGTCGAAGACCAGGGAATCGACCGTGGCCGAGTCTTGGCTCGCCAGGATGCCCAGAAACGGATCAGGCCCCCGAAGTTCAGCTCCGCACAGGGAGGCGACCTCGGAGGCCCGCAGGTTCAGTGCCAGAGGCATGGTGCGCCGGGCGCGGCTTACTTCTTGGCCGGGGCCGCCTTGGCGGGTTCGGCGGCGGGCTTGGCGGAGCCGCCATATTCGCTGTTGAGGCGGTCGATCACCTTGGTGCTTAGGTCGGCATCGTCCTTCCAGTAGAAGACGGCTCCGGCGGCGCGGTCGAAGACGTAGTCGTAGCCTTCGGCCTTGGCCAAGGCCTGGACAGTGGCCTTGATCTTCTGGATGATCGGGCCGGTGAACTTCTCGTTCTCACGCAGCACCTTGCCGTCCTTGCCGTAGAGGCTGGAGACGAGTTTCTGCAGGTCGGTCTGCTTCTGCTGGAACTGCTCGCCCAGGCTCTTGCGCTTCTCCTCGGAGAGCATCATGCTCTGCTTCTCGAACTTCTCCTTGAGCTTGACCAGCTCGCTTTGGCGGTCGGCCACCTCCTGCTCCCAGATCGCGACCTGCTTGTCGTACTTGGCCTGGGCCTCCTTGGTGCCTTCGAAGCCCTCGAAGATGGCCTTGGAGTCGACCACGGCGATGCGCGGGGCGTCGGCCGCGTGCGACAGGGCGGCGACGGAAAGTGTCAAAATAGCGAAGCGACGAAAGTTCACGAGCATCTCCTTACATTCCTGTTTCGATCACGAAGTTGGCAATCCACGGATTGCTCATGCGGTAGGGTTGGCCATTGGAGTCTTCCTGGGGGTCGAAGCCGTAGCCGAAGTCAAAGCCCAGGATGCCCATCATGGGGATCTGCAGACGGAAGCCCAGGCCCACGTCGCGCTTGAGGTCGGCGGGGTCCACGTCGTCCAGCGGATTGGTCATCGGGACAGTAGGGGATTGCTTGATGGAGGTGCGGGTGGAACGACCGAAGACGTTGCCGGCGTCGGCGAACCCGACCAGATAGAAGATGTTCTCGGCCACCGGCAGGCGAAGTTCGGCGGTGGTGGAGAGGAAGGAACGGCCCAGGCGCGAGGACCCGATCGATCCGGGGTTGTAGCCGCGCAGCTTGCCGGCGTAGCCCATCAGTCCGCCCATGCGGTACAGGTCGCTGGTCTGGATCTTGTCGCCGTCGATCATGCCGCCGGTGGCCTCGATGCCCAGCACGAGCTTCCAGAAGGTGGGGAACCACCACTTGGCGGTGGTGGTGGTCTGGGCGTAGTCGAAGTTGCCGCCCAAGGCGCCGCCGATCTTGCGCCAGGACGCCGAGTAGGAACTGCCCTGGGTGGGGAATACGGGCAGGTCCTTGTCGTCGCGGGAGATCCCGAACGACAGCGAACTTTCCAGACCATCGTCGAGCAGGTGGCCGGTGCGGTAGGCCAGGTACTTGGAGCCGTACTCGTTCTTGGAGAAGGTGTAGCCGGTGGACACCGCGAAGTAGTCGTCGGGCCACTTGAGGCGACGACCCAGGTTCAGCGAGAAGCCGTAACTGGTGTAGTCGTAGCCGTCGTAGTTCTGGTCGACGGTGTGGGTGTAGAACAGGCTGCCACCGATGCCGGTGGGAGTATCGAAGAGCCACGGCTCGGACAGGCCGATGCGGTAGGTCTGGTTGTAGCTGCCGAACTGCAGCGACAGGTCGGCCTTCTGGCCGCGACCGAAGATATTGGGGATCTGCAGGCCCAGCGTGCCCACGAGTCCGTCACGGGCGCTGTAGGCGCCGCCAGCAGAGAATGTGCCTGTGCCCTTCTCCTTTTCGGTGACTTTGAAGACCACGTCGACCTCGCCTTCCTTCTCGGTGGGGCGGATGTCGGGCATGACGTTGTCGAAGTAGTTGAGCTGCATCACCTCGCGCTGGGAGCGCATCAGCGAGCTCTGGTGGTAGAGGTCGCCCGGGAAGATCTTGAGCTCGCGGCGCACCACCTTGTCGCGGGTCTTGGTGTTGCCCTCGATCAGGACCTCGCTCACAGTGGCCGGAGGGCCTTCCTTGATGGCGTAGAGGACGTCCACCAACGTATCGCGGTAGGTCTTGACGGCGTTGATCTGCACGAAGAGCCGGCCTTCCTCGCGGTACAGGGCCGAGATCTGCTGCTCCTCGGCATCGAGCTTGGTGCCGTTGACGACCTCGCCCGAGTCGAGCATGGTCTGGGCGCGCAGTTGGCGCTCGTTGAAGAGGTCGTTGCCGGTGAAGTTCACGCGGCCGCGGCGGTAGCGCAGGCCTTCGGTCACCTTCATGTGCACGTCCAGGCGCTTGCCCGAGCCGCTGTAGAAGATCCAGTGCGTGTCCACCTTCGCGTCCAAGTAGCCTTTCTCGCGGTAGAGTGTGCGGATCTTCTGCAGGTCGTTCAGGAGCGTGTCCTCGTAGAACAGCGCCGATCTCCACCAGCGCTTCTCCTTGGTCTCCATGGCGTCGAGGATGTCGTCGCGGGAGATCTCCTTGTTGCCTTCCACCACGATGTCGCGCACGCGGACCTTGTAGCCCTCGTTGATCTTCCAGGTCAGCGGGATGCGCCCGGTCACGGCGTCGGGCGTGCCCCGGACGGGCTCGAAGGTCGCCGTGCGGAAGCCCTTTTCGATGTAGAGGTTGCGCAGCGCCGTGCGGTCCCGCTCCAGCGAGGCGGTGGAGAGTACGCTTCCTTCGGTCAGGCGCGCCGCTTCCTTGAGCTCCTTCTCGTTGAACTCGTCGTTGCCTTCGAATTTGACGGTTCCTGTCACGGGATTCTCGGCCACGCGCACGGCGGCCACGATCCCGCCTGCGGTGTCGCGGAAGTCGATGTCGGCGTCGGAGAAGAGCTGGGTCGCCATGAGCTGGCGCAGGCTCTCCCGCGAGCGGTCCGAAAGGCCTTCGTCCGAGAGGCTGTCGCCGACCCCGAGCTTCAGGCAGTTGCGCACGTACATGGTGTCTACGGAGTGCAGGCCTTCGACCTTCACGGCGCTCACGCGGCTCTTGACCGGTGGGGTCTGGGCCATGCCGAGCGTGAAGGCAAGGAGTGCGGTGGCTACGGCACGGGGCGATCGCACGAACAGTTCAGGCATGGTCAAAACCGGGTCTCCATGGAAAGGAAGCAAGTTAGTCACCTGCAGAGGGTGCGCACAGCGCTGTCGAATCGCGCCACGAATCCAACTGGGCCGCCACCATCCGTTGGACCTCGCGGGCGAGGTCCTTGTGGTCCCAGGTCTCCTGGGCCAGGTCGATCGGATCGAGGATGGCAAGGCGGATGGTTCCCGGATACATCCGAAAGCCATGCTTGTTGAGGATCTCGCCCGTGCCGTCGATGACGACCGGGGCCAACAAGGTCTTCTCGCCGGTGGCGAGGTGGAAGACTCCGCTCTGGAAGGAATGCAGCGAACCGTCCGCGGAACGGGTGCCTTCGGGGAAGATGCAGAAGTCGTTTCCCAGCCGCAGGGCTTCGCGCACGCGCCGGGCCGTGTCGATGCGGTCGCGCCGGTTGTTGCGGTCCACGAACACGCACCCCATCTGGCTCATGGCCCATCCGAACCAAGGCCAGCTGCGGATCTCGTGCTTGGCCAGGAAGGCCGGGAAGCGCAGCCATCCCATCATCAGCATGATGTCCAGGAAGCTCTGGTGGTTCGACGCGAACACGTAGCGCTTGTCGCGCTCGAGCTTCTCGAAGCCCTCCACGATCACCTGGATCCCGAACAGGGGGAAGATGATGCGGCAGTATCCCCAGCTCAGGCGGCGCATGAGGATGGGCTTGTGCAGGATCGCGGAAACGACGATCGTCACGAAGCCGATCGTCATCACACTCCCGAACACCAGGGAAAGGAACAGGATGGCCCTCAAACGTGCCAGCAACCTCACAGGCGGCAGTTCTCCACGGAGTACTGCAGGATGGCGCGGGCGCCGAGGTCTTCGAGAGCGTCCATCACCTCGTTGAGGGTCTTGGTGGGGACCAGGGCGCGCACGGCGCACCACGTGGGATCTTCCAGGCTCATGATGGTGGGGGAGTTGAAACCGGGCGTGACCTTTTCTGCCTCGGGCAGCTTCGCGCGCGGGATGTTGTATTCGACCAGGCGCCAGGTCTGGGCGATGATGGCGCCCCGCAGGCGGCGCACCAGCTGGGCGATGGCGGGATCTTCCACGCGGCCCTTGCCGGTCACCAGTACGGTCTGGTACTTGCCGATCTCCTCGAGGATGGCAAGGCCGTTGTCGCGCAGTGAGTTGCCGGTCTCGGTGATGTCGACGATGGCATCGGCCAGGCCCAGCGGCACCATGGCTTCGGTTGATCCGCCCACCTCGACGATGCGGGGGTGGACGCCGAACTTTGCGCAGAAGGTGCGGGTGATGTTGGGGAAGGATGTTGCGATGGTCTTGCCTTCGAGATCTTTCATGGCCGTGATGTCGCCCTTCTCGGGGACGGCCAGCACGATGCGGCAGTGGCCCAAGTCGAGCTTCAGGAGCTCCTCGACCTCGGCGCCGGTCTCGGCGATGATGTCCTGGGTGGCCACACCGATGTCCAGGACGCTTGCGGCGACCAGCGGGGCGATGTCGTCGGTGCGCAAGAGCACGACCGAGGCGTCCGTGCCCGGGCAAGGAATGCGCAGGGAGCGACCGTCGGCGCGGAACTTGTAGCCGGCCAACTTGAACAAGGCGGTGATGGGCTCGTTGAGACGGCCCTTGCTGGGAATGCCGATCTGGATCACTGGGGCTCCTTGGTGCGCGAGTTCTTCTCTTCGATGCCCGAGACGCCGAACCGGCGGGCCAGCTCGGCCAACACGTCGGCTCCGTTGCGTCCCTTGTGGTGCAGGAGCACCATGGTGTGGAACCAGACGTCGGCGACTTCGTAGACCAAGTGGTCGGTGCCGTCTTCGTGGGCGGCCTCGACGGTCTCGCAGGATTCCTCCACCACCTTGGCTAAGATCTTGGGCAGGCCCTTCGAGAAGAGCTTGGCGGTGTAGGAGGAGGACGGATCTGCGCCCTTGCGGGCGGCAAGGACTTCGTCCAGGGAGGCGATGATTCCGGTGGAATCCGGCTTTTGCATTTCCATGGGCCTCAAAGGTAGATTGTCAGTTGGCGCCTTTGCCCGTGAGGACCACCCACACGGTGCGAAGCATGATCTGGAGGTCGAGGGCGATGGACATGTGCTCGAAATACCACAGGTCCGCAGTCACCTTGCGCTTGACGTCCTCGATGGAGTTGTCGTACCCCAGGGTGACCTGAGCCCAGCCGGTCAGTCCCGGCTTCATCTTCAGGCGCCGCACGTAGAGCGGAACCTCGTTGCGGAGCTTCTCGATGAAGTACTCGCGTTCGGGGCGGGGGCCGACCAGCGACATGTCGCCTTTTAGGACGCACCACAGCTGGGGAACCTCGTCCATGCGCGTCTTGCGCAGGAACAGTCCAACCGGCGTGATGCGCGGATCCTTCTTTCCGGCCCATTGCGGGCCGGCTTTCTCTGCATCAATGCGCATGGTGCGCAGCTTCCAAACCCAGAAGCGGCGGCCGTACTGCCCGATACGCTCCTGGGTGTAGAAGATGGGTCCCGGGCTTGTGAGCCGGATGGCCAGCATGGCCAACAGGAGAAACGGCGATACGAAGAACAGGATCATCAAGGACGAGACGATGTCTATGAGGCGTTTGATTCCCGCTTGCCACGTCGGCATGTGATCGGGGTACAGTTCCAGCAGGTCGGTGGCCCAGACGGTGCCGGTGCGCAGGTGTCCGCTGACCACGTCAAAGAGATCGGGAATCAGGAAGATCCGGATGTTGACTTCCTCGAGCACCGCGAGGATCCGCAGGATCTCGTTGTGGGAATCGGTTTCCTGGGAGATGACCACATGGCGGACGTTGTGCTTGCGGATGATGTCCACGGCCTGATCGAGGGTGCCCAAGATGGGAGGCACGTCGACGGGATCGCCGTCCCGCTTGCGAGGAAGGCTTGAAATGAAGCCGATGGGCTTCATGCCCAGGCGCGGCTTCAAGCGCAGGTCCCGCGCGACGCGCCAGCCGTTGGTGCTAGCTCCCAGGATCAGGGTGTTCTCGAGTCCGGTCCCCTGGGTGATCAGGGCGCGCAGGACCGACTGGATCAGCATGCGTCCCGTCGAGAGCATGACCAGGATCAGGCCGCCAAAGCTCAATGCCGTGACGGTCCGGGCACGCGTGAGTCCCAGAGACAAGTGGCCGCTCAAGGTGTTTGCGATGGCTTCGGCGCCGCAGAGGGCGACCAGAATCACGATTGTCCCTAGGAACGAGGCGCGAAACATGGCAAACAGGTGCTTGGTGCGGCTGACGAGGAACCAGTCCCGGTACAGGCCGAAGAACTGAAACCAGACCATGACCATTGCGGCCAGCAGCACGCCTTGGTCGATCTGGAGGGCCAGGTCGCCTTGCACCGCATCGGGATAACCGAAATGGGCGCGCACCAAGATCATGCCCATGTAGGCAAGGATCGCCAGCAGGAAGTCGCTGACGATGATCGCGGCCCGCTCCAAAGGGCGGAGAGGATTCATTCCTCCAGGCCCCGATCGTAGAAGCGCAACACCACGGCTTCTGCGGCGGATTCCTGCAGGGCGCTGATGCGGGCCACGGCCTTCTGAACGGCGGCTTCGCTTGCGGTGTGGGTGTGCAGTACCATGGGACATTGGCCCGATCCGTTGGCCTCGTGCTGGATCATCTCGGCGACCGAAACGCCTTCCTCGCCCAGGATGGTGGCCACGCGTCCCAGCACCCCGGGGCGGTCTTGCACGGTCAGGCGCAGGTAATAGCGTCCGTCGGCCTCTGAGATGGGCCGCAAGCGGGCGGCTTCGCCCCCGAACCAGGAAAGGTCGATGGGAGCCAAGCCCGAGAGGATCTGGCGGGCGGCATCGGCGATGTCGGCGCAAACGGCCGAGGCGGTGGGCAGCCGACCGGCTCCCTTGCCGTACAGCAGGGACTGCCCGGCGGTGGTGCCGTCGATGAACACGGCGTTGTAGGCGCCTTCGACGGTGGCCAGAGGATGCCGCTTGGGAACCAGGCAAGGGTGGACGCGGGCATCCACGCGTTCGCCGTCAAGCTCCACCTGGCCCAGCAGGCGCACCACGCAGCCCAGCTCGGCTGCGGCTTCAATGTCGGCCTTGGTCAGGCGCGAGATGCCTTCCACGTGCATGGCCTCGAAGTCCACGCGCTTGCCCGAGCAGAGGCTTGCGAGGATGGCCACCTTGTGGGCGGCGTCGTAGCCTTCCACGTCGAAGGTGGGGTCGGCCTCGGCGTAGCCCAGCTCCTGGGCCAGGGCCAGGGCGTCCTGATATTCGGAGCCTTGGCTGGCCATGCGGCTGAGGATGAAGTTGGTGGTGCCGTTGATGATGCAGGCCAGGCTTGAGGTCTCGCTTGCGACGAAGGCGTCGCGTAGGGCGCGGATGACGGGGATGGCTCCGCCCACCGAGGCCTCGAAGCGGATCTCGGTGCCGTTTTCCTTGGCCAGCGGGAAGAGTTCGGCGCCGTGCTTGGCGATCAGGGCCTTGTTGGCGGTCACGACCGGCTTGCCCAGCGACAAGGCCTTGCGGTACCAGGGCATGGGGACGTCGTAGCCGCCGGCGACCTCCACCACGATCTGTACGGCGGGGTTTTCCACCAGGCTCATGGCGTCGTTGGTGGTGGCGATTCCCATGGCGGCGAAGGGTTCGGTCTCGGAAGACAGGCGGGCTGCGACCTGGACCAGCTCAAGGGAGGCGCCTGCCGCCAGGGAAAGCTGGGCGGTGCGGGTGCGAAGCAGTTCCACGACGCCCGAGCCTACAGTCCCCAGTCCGATGATGCCAATTCCGATCGATTCCATGCCTGAATCCTTCCATTGTCCGTGACAGAACACTAAAAATGCACTTCCCGCGCGCAACGGAAGCTTTCCTTACACACTTCTTACACAGTTTTGTGGGGCCGGTGCCGTTGAGCCTTCCAGTTCGGAACGAAAAACGCCACCCCGATGCGGAGTGGCGCCGGTTTCGGCCGCAGGGCCGGAACGGTGCGATCAGGCCTTGAGAGCGTCCTTGAGGGCCTTGACCTTGTCGGTCTTCTCCCAGGTGAAGCTCTTCTCGGTGCGTCCGAAGTGGCCGCCTGCCGCCGTGGCGCGGTAGCGGGGCTTCTTCAGGTCCAGCATCTTGACGATGCCGGCGGGCTTGAGGTCGAACACGGAACGGACGGCCTGCTCCAGCTTGGCCTGCTCGACCTTGCCGGTGCCGAAGGTCTCCACCAGCACCGAGACGGGCTCGGGGTAGCCGATGGCATAGGCCAGTTGCACCTCGCAACGGGTGGCAAGCTTGGCAGCCACGATGTTCTTGGCCACGTAGCGGGCGGCGTAGGCGGCCGAACGGTCCACCTTGGATGGGTCCTTGCCCGAGAAGGCACCGCCGCCGTGACGGCCCATGCCGCCGTAAGTGTCGACGATGATCTTGCGACCGGTGAGGCCGCAGTCGCCGTGCGGGCCGCCGACGACGAACTTGCCGGTGGGGTTGATGTGGTAGACGGTCTTCTTGTCCAGGAGGTCTGCCGGGATCACGGCCTTCACGACCTTCTCGATCATGTCCTTGCGGATGGTCGAGTGCTTGACCTTCTCGTCGTGCTGGGTCGAGATGACGATGGCCGAGACGCGCACGGGGCGGCCGTCCTCGTACTCCACAGTGACCTGGCTCTTGGCGTCGGGGCGCAGATACTTGAGTTCGCCCGACTGGCGGATCTGGGTGAGCTTGTTGATCAAGGCGTGCGAGAGGGCGATCGGAGCCGGCATCAGCTCGGAGGTCTCGTCGCAGGCGTATCCGAACATCATGCCCTGGTCGCCGGCACCCTGCTCGGCGGTGTCCTTGCCGTCGGCGGCCTTGGCGTCCACGCCCTGGGCGATGTCGGGGGACTGGCTGTGCACGCGGATGTCCACCTGGCAGGTGTCGGCGGCGAAGCCGATCACGGGATCCACGTAGCCGATGTCGCGCACCACGCTGCGCACTAGCGCATCGACGTTGGCGCGGGTGAGGGGAGCCTTGGTGGTGATCTCGCCGGCCACGACCACGAGGTCGGTGGTGGTCAAGGTCTCGCAGGCCACGCGGCTGTCGGGATCGTGGGACAGGCAAAAATCCAGCACAGCGTCAGAGATCTGGTCGGAGACCTTGTCGGGGTGGCCCATCGAGACGGATTCTGAAGTGAACAGGTGACGGGCCATGTGTGGGCTCCTTGTGATGAATGGGTGGATGGTGCGTTAACGTATCATAATATAATGATTCGTTGATGTGTTGGCTGCGGCGAGATCGTGAGCGCTCCAGAGTATCTTTCAAGGGATGACCGACTGGGAGCGATACAAGGAAGAGGTCCGAGCCCGCACCGACATCGTGGCGGTCATCGGACGGCATGTCAACCTGAAGCGTCAAGGCACGCAGATGGTCGGCCGCTGCCCGTTCCACGACGACCACTCGCCCAGCTTGCACGTCACGGCCCATCCGGGGTTCTACAAATGCTTCGTGTGCGGCGCTGGTGGGGACGTGTTTCGTTTCCTGATCGAGCACGAGAAGCTCACCTTCCGGGAGGCCTTGGAGCAGTTGGGCCGGGAAGCCGGGATCGAGCCTCCGAAATCCTCCGAAGCCTTCGCACCGGCCGAGGAGGAAGGAAAAAAGGCCAGAAATGCTTTGCTTTGGGCGCAAGGATGGTATCATCAGAGGATGCGGGATACACCTGCCGTTCTCGACTATGCCAAAAAACGCGGGTTCACTCCAGAAGAACTCTCGGATTTTCAGATCGGATTCGCTCCGGAGGAATCCGGTATTTTCCTGCGTGCGGCCCGGGAGGCCGGGCTTACCGAGGATATCCTCGAGGTCGCGGGCCTGGTTTCGCGCACCGATACCGGTTGGCGCGAGCGGTTCCGCTGCCGATTGGTCTTTCCGCTATGCGACCAGAGCAAACGCCCGCTGGGCTTTGCCGGACGCATCCTGCGCAAGGACGACCGCGCCCCCAAGTACTTGAACTCCCCCGAGACCCGCTTCTACCACAAGAGCCGATTCCTCTATGGACTGTCCCACGCACGGGGCGAATGCGTCCGTTCCCAGGAAGCCATCCTGGTGGAAGGCTACATGGACTGGTTCGCCCTCTGGCGCCATGGCTTCCGCAACGTGGTGGCGGTGTCGGGCACGGCCTTCACGTCCGACCAATCCAAGCTCCTGCGCAACTTCTGCAAGCGCGTGGTGTGTCTCTTCGATGGCGACAAGGCGGGGCAGGCCGCCACCCAGAGATCGCTTCCCATCCTTTTGGAGCAGGGCTTCGAGGTGCGCTTCTGTACGCTGGAGGGCAGCGGATTCAAGGATCCCGACGAGCTGCTGCTGGCCAAAGGTGCCGCGACGCTGCAGGAGGCGTTTGCCAAGGCGCCGCACTGGGAGGCGTGGATGGTGGAGGACTTCGCCCGGCTGCGCTCGGAGCGCAGTCCCGAGGACATCCGCGACTTCCTCCAGTTTCTGGAATCGATGGTGGACCTGATCCCCGATGACGTGACTAGGCGTTCCACCTGGGAAAAGCTCGCTCCGCGCCTGGCCATGGCCAATCTCCGGGTCCAGGACCTGCGGGTGCGCCAAGCGCTTTCGGTTCGTGCCCACCGGGCTCCGCCCTCGGCGCAGTGGAAGGGGCGCGAACGGGCCGAGGCGCATTTCTTACACACACTCTTGACCCATCCGGTCCTGGCGCTGGACATCCTTCAGGACATCCATCCTTCGCAGCTGCGCAACCAAGCGGCCCAGGAAGTGCTGGATGCGATCCTGGCTCAGGCCGAAACCGGAAATCCCGACGCATCGGCCGTACTTGAATATCTTGAACCTGAATCACTTTCCTATGCCCAGGAACTTTTCCGATTTTTCCCATTGAAACTCGATGAGATCACGGCCCGGAAAGCCGTCGGAGAATTTGTCGCTACCTTGAGGACGGAGACCGTCCGCAAGGAACGGGCCCGCATCCTGTTGTCGGCGAGAGCCACGGGGGAGACGGGCGACGCACTGGAAGGATTTTCCGCATTGCTGGCCCAGGAGCAGCATCTCAGAGAAACGGAGTCGCAAGCATGAGCGGATTCGACGAGAGGATCCACCGGAGACTTGAAAAAACCGCCAAGATGCAGGGATTCCTCTCTGCGTCGCAGATCCGCGATCTGGTGGCGGACGACGGTGCCGCAGCCGCCTTGGAGGAGCACTTCCGCTCGCAAGGCGTGCAGGTGGTCAAGGCTCAGGTGCCCGGTGCGACCACCCGAACGGTCAAGACCATCCGCAAGCCCTCGCCGTCGCAGGGTCGCTACTACGACACGACCTGGGTCTACCTCAACCAGATGGGCCGGGTTCCGCTCCTGACGCGTCAGGAGGAGGTCGAGATCGCGGTGCGCATCGACCAGGTGCAGAAGAAGATCCAGGCCATCCTGTTTCAGGATCGTCGGGTGCTCTCTGAGGTGGTCGACCTGTGCGAGCAGGTGGAGCGCGAGGAGATCCGCATCGAGGAGATCTGCCAGATCGACAACGAGGCCTGGGACGACGCGAAGCTCTACGATGATGAGAAGGCCCGCATCCTGGCTAGCCTCGTGCAGATCCGCGACTCCCTGCGTGCCGATCCGCAGAAGGCCGCCGAGCAGGCGTTGTCGCTGGGCCTGAATCACCGCCAGGTGGAACGGCTGGTGCGGCTGTGGAAGACCTTGGTGGAAGGCCGGACCAAGAGCCGCGACGAGCTGATGTCGGTGGTCCAGTGGGAGGCCGTGCGCGACCAGGCCAAGTCCGACCTCGTGGAGGCCAACGTGCGTTTGGTGGTTTCGATCGCCAAGCGCTACACCCAGCGTGGCATGGAACTGATCGACCTGATCCAGGAAGGCAACCAGGGACTTTTGCGCGCGGTGGAGAACTTCGACTACACCAAGGGATACAAGTTCAGCACCTACGCTACCTGGTGGATCAAGCAGAGCATCACCCGCGCCATCGCCGACAAGGCCAAGACCGTGCGCGTGCCGGCCAACATGCTGGACGTGATCCGCAAGATCCTGAGGGTCCAGCGCGACATGCAGTCCCGGACCGGCAACCTACCGCGTCCCGAGGAGCTGGCCCAGGAAGCCGGTGTGGACGTGGAAAAGGTCCACTTGGCGCTTTCTTCTTCTCAGGATCCGGTGAGCCTGGATGCGCCCGTCTCGGCGGAATCGGGCAGTCTCCTGGGCGACTTTGTGGAGGATCGCCGCCAGGAAGCACCCTGGAAGGCGGCTCACCTGCGATTGTTGCGGGAGCACATCGAGAGCATCCTCGACACGCTCGACGAGAAGGAGCGGGACATCCTGCGGCTTCGCTTCGGGCTGGGGGAAGGACAGGCCTCCACGCTCAAGGAAATCGGGGAGCGCTTCGGCATCAGCCGCGAGCGGGTCCGCCAGATCGAGACCAAGGCTTTGGCCAAGCTCAAGCATCCGTCGCGGTCGCGCTTCCTCGATGGATGGGAAGATTCCTTCGACGACGACGTCGAATGAGCGACTCCCCGGAAGGCGTGGTTCCCAGGTTCCTGGGGTGGCTGGCAGATCATCGCCCCGATTTCGCCGCAACCGACATGGAGCTGATCGAGAAGGCTTCCCTCTACGCCTCCCGAGCCCATACGGGCCAGGTGCGCAAGAGCGGGATCCCTTACGAGGAACACCCTTTCGAGGTGGCCAGGATCCTGGCCGAGAACGGCATGGAATCGCCCCTGATCGCCGCGGGTATCCTCCACGACGTGGTGGAAGATACGGCCATCACCACCGGGGACATTGAGGCCCAGTTCGGGCCGGAGATCAGCTTCCTGGTGGACGGCGTGACCAAGATCGACGCTCTGCCTTCGCAGAGCCGCGAGCACCGTCAGGCCGAGACCTTCCGCAAGATGCTCCTATCGATGGCGCGCGATCCCCGCGTCATCCTGATCAAATTCGCCGACCGCTTGCATAACCTGCGCACGCTTCGCTACATGAAGCCTGAGCGGCGCAAGGGCATCGCCTCCGAGACGCTGGAGGTCTACGCACCGTTGGCTCACCGCTTTGGCATGGGGCGCATCCGCTGGGAGCTAGAGGACCTCTCCTTCAAGCACCTGCATCCTGAGGACTACGCGAGCTTGGTGGAGCAGATCTCCGAGCGCCGCGCCGAGCGCGAGTCGGCCATTCGCACCATCATCGAGCCGTTGGAGAATCGCTTAGCTGAGATGGGCGTGAACGCCAAGGTGATTGGGCGTCCCAAACACCTCTACAGCATCTGGAGAAAGCTCAAGGAGAAGGGCGCCAAGAGCATCGACCAGATCCACGACCTCAACGCGGTGCGCATCCTGACCGAATCCATCGGGGACTGCTACGCGGCGCTGGGATTGGTGCACTCCACTTGGCCGCCGGTGGCCGGGCGCTTCAAGGACTACATCGCGGTCCCCAAGTCCAACATGTACCAGAGCCTCCACACCACCGTCATGGGCGGGGAGGGACGCCGCCTGGAGATCCAGATCCGCACCGTGGAGATGGACCGCATCGCCTCGGAAGGCATCGCGGCCCACTGGGCCTACAAGGAGAAGGTCACCCAGGTGCAGGTGGACAGCGAATCGCGCTTCCTGAAGCAGCTGGTGAGCTGGCAGAAGGATGCCGAAAATCCCAAGGAGTTCCTGGAACTGGTGCAGGGCGATCTCAATCCCAGCGAGATCTTCGTCTACACCCCGCGCGGCGACGTGGTGCAGCTGCCTCAGGGAGCCACCCCGGTGGACTTCGCCTTCGAGATCCACACGGGTCTTGGCCTGCATTGCGCCGGGGCGCGGGCAGACGGTGCCATGGTCCCGCTGAACGCCACGTTGCAGCCGGGCCAGGTGGTGGACGTGATCCGCTCCGAATCGGCTCATCCGACCCGCGACTGGATGCGCTTCGTCAAGACCTCCAAGGCGCGCAACGGCATCCGCAAGTGGTTGCGCACGGCCGAAGCCGAGGCCAACCGCAACCTGGGTCGGGAGATCCTCAGCCGCGAGCTGGCGCGCCGCCGGGTGGACAAGCTGGGCGAGGAACTGACCAAGGTGCTGCTGGAGCGCTTCAAGCTGGCCACCATCGAGGAACTCCAGGAACGGATCGGTCACGGCGACGTGACGGTGGACCAGTTCTCGGGATTGCTGCCGCCGCTGCCGGCCACGAAGAAGAGCGTGGGCATGCTGGGGCGCATGCTGCGCCGCAAGCCCCCATCGGAAGTCCGGGACGCCATTCTGGTGGGCGGTCAGGGGGGGATTCCCTATCTGCGCGCCGGATGCTGCCAGCCCCTGCCGGGCGAGGAGATCATCGGTTACGTCACGCAAGGGCGTGGGATCTCCCTGCACCGCAAGGATTGCTTGGAAGGCAAGCGTTTGGCGGGGCGCGAAGGCCGCTTCGCCGACGTCGCCTGGCACGAGAATGCCGGCAAGGACCTGTGGGACGTGGGCATCGAGGTGGCGGCCAAGGACCGTCCCAACCTGCTGCGGGACCTGACCCAAGCGCTGTCCTCGGCCTCTGCGGAGATCCAGCGTGCCTCCATCGCCACCGTCTCGGGGCAGGTGAGGGACCGTTTTCGGGTCAAAGTCAGCAGCCTGGAGATGCTGGATGCTGCGCTTCGGCAGCTGCGGTCCGTCAGTGGAGTTCTGGCGGCCGATCGCGTCAAGGGCGGCATCAAATGAGCCCGTGGTGGATCCTAGGAACGGTAGCGCTCCTCTTGGTCGTGTCCTGGTGGAAAAACCGCATCCGCATCCGCAGGCGCCGCAGCCCGCTGCGCGAGCACAGCGATTTCCACCGCGTGACCGGAGAAGGTCTGCGGGGTGGGCTTGCGCAGATGCCGTTGTCTGAGGTTTTCCAGTACTTGGCGGTGTGCGGTGCCAGCGGTTTCCTGCACGTGACGTCCGGACGCCGGGTCGGGCGCGTGGACTTCTCGCGCGGCCGTATCTTGGCAGCCCGCTTCCGTCGCCAGGACGGCATGGATGCCCTGCTTGCGATGCTGTCCCTGAACGAAGGGGATTTCCAGTTCGAAAAGACGGTCCACACCGCCCATGTCCAGCAGGGGTGGGACGCCTTGGATGTGATCATGATCTGGATGGATGCGCGATCCGAAGGAGTGGCGGCATGAAGGCTCTCGAGTTGGCTCCCTTGCATTTCCACCGACGTCGGCGGGACCATTGGCTGCGCATGCTCCTGATGCAGGGTCAGAAGCTGTTTCCGGCCTTGAAACGCGGCTCCAAGGTCTCTGCTGCCAGGTTCCAGGAACTTTTTCAGCTGAATCGGGATGCGCTGTTCCATGCCAGGGAAGTGCTGCGTCCACGCGACCTTGAGTGGCCTGGCACGCAGACTCTGCCCGTGGACGATGAGATCATCCAGTTCCTGGAGGAGCTGGAACATTGGCTGAGGCTTCTGATCGAATTGGGCAAGGGCAAGGACGCCTTCCAAGGGGAGATCGCGACCCTTTTGGAAAAGCGCATCCAGTCGCGCCTGCACCTGACCCATCGCATGCCGGTCCGGCCGACGATCTACTAGGTTCCGGGGCAAAAACACCTTGCAGTCGGTGCGATCGGGCCGTAGTGTGGAAAGAGTCTATGCTCTCCTCAACTGAACGCAGTCTTGTCCTTGTGGTGGATGATGAGGTGGCCATCTGTCAGGTGATCCAGGATTACCTGCTCTTGCGTTCCTTCGACGTGATCACCGCCAATTCCTACGACGAGGCGGCGGCGCTGCTGGCCAGCCGAGCCGTGGACGTGGTCCTCTCCGACATCCGCATGCCGGGAAAGAGCGGCACCGACTTGCTGCGACATGTGCGGCGGCACCACGCCGGAACGGCGGTGATCCTGTTCACGGGATACGCCGACATCGGGTTGGCCGTCCATTCGATGCAGGAGGGGGCGTACGACTTCCTGCTCAAGCCTATCCACTTGGAACAGGTCTACCTCTCGATCCACAATGCGCTGGAGAAGCGCCAGCTCAAGGAGGAGGTCCGTCGCTACCAGAAGGGGCTGGAGGAGCTGGTCGATCGCCGCACGCGGGAGCTGCGCGAGGCCCTCGAACGGGTGGAGCTGGCAAGCCTCGAGACCGTCACTCGGCTCTCGAAGGCGGCCGACAAGCGCGACGACGAGACGGGAAACCACGTGTTGCGCATTCGCTCCTTCAGCGCTGCATTGTGCAGGGATTTGTGCATCCCCAAGGAGGAGACGGACCTGGTCTACGTGGCCAGCTCGATGCACGACATCGGCAAGATCGGGATTCCCGATGCCATTCTGCTCAAACCGGGGCGGCTCAACGAGCGCGAATTCGAGATCATGAAGCAGCATTCACTGATCGGGGCCGAGATCCTGCGCGACTCCGACAGCCGCATGCTGCAGATCGCCGAGGCCATCGCCCTGTCCCATCACGAAAAATGGGACGGATCAGGCTATCCTTCGGGGCTGTCGGGCAACAACATCCCGCTGTACGGGCGCATCGTGGCGGTGGCCGACGTGTTCGACGCCCTCACCACCAAGCGCTGCTACAAGCCGGCCTTCAGCTTCGATGTGGCTGCCGACATCATCGTCAAGTCCTCCGGGACGCATTTCGATCCGGAGATGGTGCAGACCTTCCTGCATTGTCGGGAGGAGTTCGAGACGATCAAGCTGCAGTTCGGGGAGCAGGAGTCGCCCTCCGTGGCCGCTCCTCAGGACTGACGGTTCTCGAACAGGCGGGCGCGGTCGTCCCCCAACATCTGGGTGCGGCAGGCCGTCTGCGGCAACAAGCCTTCGGGATCGAAAGGCACACCTCCGGGAAGGTCGTCGGGCGATTGCAGCCACCACAAGCGGTCCCAACAACCCTTGGTGAGGAAGCTGCGCAGAAGGCCCGGGCCCGGCTCCACCAGTAGGTCGTGGACACCGCGCTGCCCGAGCGTTTGCAGCAGTTGCGCAAGCGTTTCGCCCGTCGGTTCCAGTTCGATCCATTCGATGGCTTCGGGCAGTCGGGCGGGTCGCTTTCCGCAGCCGGCAAAGCTGGTGGGGCCATCGCAGAAGAGTTGGAAGGCGCGCTCGGGAAGTTCCCCTGACCAGAGCACGAGCCGGTGCGGGGAGCGACCGGGGCACTCGCGCACGTCCAGGCGGGGATCGTCGGAAAGCAGGGTGCCTTTTCCTACCAGGATCCAGTCGGAGTCGGCGCGCAGGCGGTGCACGAAGGCCTTGGACTTGGGGCCGGTAATCTTGGTGGCGGTGCCGGCCGTGGCCGTGGCCATGCCGTCGCGGCTCGAAGCGATCTTGAGCGTGACCCGGGGCAGGCCTGTCGCCATGTGGTGGGCAAAGCCGCCGTAGAATTCCCGCACCTTCCCCGAAAGTCCTTCTTCCTTGACGTCGAGCCCGGCGAGTTTGAGGGCACGCACGCCCTTGCCGGCCACTTGGGGGTTGGGGTCAATGCAGCCGACGACCAGTTTCCCGATGCCTGCCTGGAGGATCTTTCCGCTGCAGGGGGGGGTGCGCTTGCCGGGAAAGGCCACGCACGGCTCCAGCGTCACAACCATGGTGCCGCCTTCCGCATGCCGTCCCGCCATCTCCAGGGCCAGGACCTCGGCGTGCTTGCCGCCTGGCGGCTGGGTGATTCCCTGGCCGATCAGCTTGCCGTGCCGGTCCCACACCATGGCGGCCACCACGGGGTTGGGAAGCGTGGTGCCCCGTGCGCTCCGGGCCAGCTCCAGCGCCTGCTTCATCGCGAACTGCATGTCCATGCCGCCAAGGTAGCCTCTGCTGGTGCGGACGGTGCGGATTCCGACCGGTGTTGCTTGTCCAAAAGATTGTAGATGTGGTCGGCGCCGGAATGTTATCCTTGTTCCGGAAACTCACTCGGGCAGGAATGCAGGAACCCAACGGCGGAATGCAGAAATACGACGAAGTTCAACGTGACAAAGCCTTGACCTTTTTCCAGACCCGGAGAGAGGAATGGCGGGCCTTTGTGCGCGAGTCCCAGGGGATCGGGGCATCCGTGCCGGTCCTGGCCTTGGCGAAGTTCTTCATGCTCAAGTCCAACATGCCCTTCGACATGAGCTCCTACATGCGAGCTCAGGCGGATCGGATCCGGGAATCCCTGGGTGAGCTGGAGGGTTGTGATCCGATGCGCAAGCAGCTGATGGTCGCCGACTGGCTCAAGCGCAACGCCCAGGCGCATCGCGACAGTATCATTTTAGACCAGGCGCGCACGCTGGAGCAGTTGGGCGATGCCTTGGCTCCGGAACTTGCCGCCATGGTGTGCGACATACTGCCGCCAACGCCGCTTCGTTAGGTACATTGGCACCACAGGAGGTGCTGATGAACATCCAGCAGGCGCTGTCGGCCGTGGTGGCGCGACAGGATTTGTCACAAGAGGACGCGAGGCAGACGCTCGCGTCGATCATGCGCGGCGAGGGGACCACGGCGCAGATCGGTGGGCTCCTGGTGGGTCTGCGCATGAAGGGCGAGACCGTCGAGGAGATCGCGGGCTTCGTTGCGGCCATGCGGGATGCGGCGACCCGCTGTCCGGTGGACGTTCCCGTGGTGGATATCGTCGGGACCGGCGGGGACCATGCCGGTACCTTCAACATCTCCACCACCACGGCCTTCGTCGTGGCCGGTGCCGGCGGGCACGTGGCCAAGCACGGCAACCGAGGTGTCTCTTCCCGTTCCGGTGCGGCCGACGTGCTGGCGGAGCTGGGCGTGGTGCTCGATCTCACGCCCGATCAGGTGGCGGCGTGCGTGCACAAGGCCGGGGTGGGCTTCCTGTTCGCCCAGGCCTTCCATCCCGCCATGAAGTACGTGGCTCCGGTCCGGCGTGAGATGGGCTTGCGGACCATCTTCAACCTGCTGGGACCTCTCACCAACCCGGCCGGTACCAAGCGCTTGGTGGTCGGGGTGTTCGGCAAGGAATGGTGCGTGCCGCTGGCCCAGGCCCTGGGGCGGCTCGAGACCGAAAATGCATGGGTGGTGCACGGCAGCGACGGCCTGGACGAGATCACCACCACCGGCAAGACCCACGTGGCCGAATGGGACGGGCAAATTGTGCGGGAGTTCGAGATCGATCCGACCGCTCATGGGCTGGCCCTGGCGCGCCCGGAGGATCTGCTGGGCGGCGACCCGGTGGAGAACGCGGGCATCACCCGCGCGATCTTGGCCGGCACGCCCGGCCCCAAGGCGGACATCGTCCTTTTGAACGCGGCGGCGGCCCTAGTGGTGGCTGGGAAGGCAGACTCGTTGGACATCGGCCTCTCGATGGCACGCGAATCGATCCGCTCAGGGGCGGCAGGCAAGGCACTGGCAGCGCTGGTGGCCACCAGCAAGGAGACATCGGCATGAGCGGAATCCTCAAGAAGATCGCGGCCCACAAGCTGGCTCAGATCCAGACGCGCAAGGCCGGTCTTCCAGAAGCGGAGCTGGAGAAGATGGCCTTCGAAACCCCGCTCTCAGGCTTTCCCATGCGGGAGATGCTCAAGCGTCCGGCCGGGGCTCCCATCCGGGTTCTGGCCGAGTGCAAGAAGGCTTCGCCCTCGCGCGGCATCCTGATCCCCGACTACGATCCGGTGGCGCTGGCGACCTCCTACTGGAAGGGCACGGCCTCGGGCATTTCGGTCCTGACCGAGACGGAGTTCTTCCTGGGCGAGGACGTGCACCTGCGCGACGTGGCCCGTTCCGTGAAGCTTCCCGTCCTTCGCAAGGACTTCACCCTCGAGCGCTACCAGATCCTGGAGGCGCGCTGCCTGGGAGCTTCCGCGATCCTCCTGATCGCCGCCCTGCACGACACCGCCACGCTCAAGCAGTTGAATCACGCCGCGCTGGAGCTGGGGCTGGACGTGATCCTCGAAGTGCACAACGAATGGGAGCTGGACTCCGCCCTGGAAGTGGCCCCTCCCATCATCGGGATCAATAACCGCAACCTCGACACCTTCGAAGTGAGCCTGGAGACCACCTACGACCTGCTGGAGCGCATCCCCAAGGGCAACGTGGTGATCTCGGAAAGCGGCATCTTCAACCGCGACCAGACCTCGGAGCTGGAAGTGGCCGGAGTGGACGCCGTGCTGGTGGGCGAGGGGGTCGGTACCTCCGGAGATCCGCTGGGCAAGGTGCGCGAGCTGCGCGGCCTGTGAGAAATCGACGGTTCGCCGCCTGCCTGGTCCTGGGGTTCTCCTCGGGACTTCCGCTGAACCTCGCCCAGAAGACCCTGCAGGCCTGGCTCACCAGCGAGAAGGTGGATCTCAAGACCATCGGGCTCTTTTCCCTGGTGGCGCTTCCGTACTCGCTGAAGTTCCTGTGGGCGCCGCTCCTGGATCGCTTCGCGTTCCCTTGGCTGGGGCGCCGTCGCAGCTGGATCGCCGTCTTCCAGTTGCTCATTGCCGCCGGGATCTTTGCGCTGTCGTTCAGTGACCCGCACCGCTCGTTGCAGGTGGTTGCCATCCTGTCGTTGGTGGTGGCCTTCTTTTCGGCCAGCCAGGACGTGGCCTTCGATGCCTGGCGGGTGGACTCCCTGCAAGGTGACGACGTGGGCAGCGGGACGGCCCTGGGCGTGCTGGGGTATCGCTTGGCGCTCCTGGCCACCGGATCGGCGGCCTTGATGCTGGCCGAGCACCATCCTTGGGCCAGGATCTACCAGGGCTTGGCTTGCCTGCAACTGCTACTGCTGTCGGGGACGCTCTTCGCACCTCGGGAAGTCACCCAAATTGTGCCGGTCCGCACCCTCAAGGAATCGGTGATTGAGCCGTTCCGGGCTTTTGTGAGCGTGCGGGGGCTCGGTGGGGCGCTTGCCATCCTGGGCTTTGTGATGTTGTTCAAGTGGGGCGTGTATCTGGTCAGTGCCATGTCGACCCCGTTCCTGCTCTGGCAGGGTTTTACGCAGGGCGATGTGGGGGCCGTGCTGGGAGGCGCAGGATTGGTGGCTACCATCGCCGGCACGGCGGCAGGTGCCGCCGCCATGGCTTGGCTGTCGCTCGGACGCTCCCTTTGGTTGTTCGGCATCGCTCAGGCCGTGTGCGGCCTCCTGTTCTGGCACCTGGCCGTGGTGGGTCATCACTACGGTTGGATGGTCGCGGCCGTGGTCTCGGAGAACTTCTTCATCGGCATGGGTTCGGCGGCGCTGGTGGCGTTCCTGACGCGGGTCTGCGACGTGAGGTTCTCGGCCACCCAGTTCGCTCTCCTGTCCAGCCTGATGGCCGCCAGCCGCGATCCGCTCACGGCTCCGTCGGGTTGGGTGGCAAGCGTCGTGGGCTGGCCCAGCTTCTTCCTGCTGGCGCTCCTTGCCAGTGTTCCTGGCTTGCTGCTCCTGCCGCTGGCGCTGAAGGCCTCCCGCAAGGAGGCGTGAGGTCGGGTGTTCGGTGCCGGGAGCTGACGGCTGGCACGAAAACAAAAAACCGGAAGGACACTTGGTTCTTCCGGTTCTTTAGTGGACGATACAGGACTTGAACCTGTGACCTCACGGATGTGAACCGTGCGCTCTAACCAGCTGAGCTAATCGTCCGAGGTGAAACAAATTAGGCGAAGGGCCTGTTCTTGTAAAGGCCTGCTGTCGGCCTTTTTGCAGTTTCTGTCTAGATGTCCTTGGGAAGGCGCTGGATCGATTCGGAGACCTGGCGGTAGGTGGACTCCAGCACCGGCATGGCCATGCCGGCACGCACGACGCTGGACGGCGGGTCGCCCAAGGTGTGCAGCAGGCGGGCAGGGTCTCCGGGCTCGAAGCTCACGTGCGCGAAGACGGCTTCGTTCAAGCGTCCCATCCGCCAGAACGACGCCATCTGGGCCAATTCCTCGTAGGAATACTCGGTCTGCTTGGCACCCTTCTGGGCCCGGAAGCGCATGTCGCGCAGGTCCTGCAGGAACTGGAGCTTGCTCTTGCCGCGCATCGAGAACAGCAGGAAGGGATCCTGCTCCAACGACGCGCCCATGGCGTGATAGACCGCCGCCACGTGCTTGCACGGAGTCATCGGGTCGGGGCAGGAGCACTTGCAGCGCAGGTCGGTGTCCCCGGCTGGGAACAGCTTGGCACCGGCGCTGGCAAAGACCTGCTCGATTTCCGGGGGCATCTCGCCGGCCAGGAGCCTGGCCGTGTACTGGGCCTTGCTGGCGACGGCGATGAGGACTCGTCCCCACGCCTCGCGGCGGAGCTTGTTGAGCTCCATGCGCACCTGATAGGGCTTGGGGCGGCTGCCCTGCACCTTGGCCAGGACGCCGTTGGGACCGACTTCGATCTCCACCACTTGGCCACGGCGGGCATAGACCTTGCCACGGATCCAGCGCTGGCGTGCGTCGTTGCTGTGGGCGTGGCGTTCCAGCTGTTCCAGCCAGCGGCGCGAGCACCAATTGGCGCCGTAGTCCTGTGGTTCGTTCTTGGGCTGACGGTCGTTGCGGCCCTTGCCGCGCCCGCGACGCCCGCGTCCACCTGCTTCGGGCGGCTGACTGGCCTCTTCGCCCGCAACCGACGAGTCGTCGTCCATGGCTGTCTCGAAGGGGTTCTCGTCAGCAGTCTCGCTGTTGGCTTTGGCTGCCGACAAGGCTGGAGCCTGGGGTTGGCTGCGCGAAGGGGTGTCGGTGCGCTTGCGATCGCGCCCGCGTCCGCGGCTGCGGCGCGATTCGCGTTCGGATCCCTCCCGAGCCGGCCTCTGCCCCCGGTTTTCCTGGTTGAGACGGGGGGCTTGATCTGTTGGAGTGGTTTCGGGTTGCGGTGCCGGAGTGGCTTCGCGAGCTGTGCGCGGTGCCGGGACTTCCGGAGCCATGTGCGCCATGTCAGTGAGGAAGAAGGAGGACTCCTCGCTGCCTGAAGGGCGGGGGGCCGTGGTGCGGGGGCGCCGACCAAATGCTTTGGTGGGGGCTTCCTGGTCTGCGGAACTGGACTTGGGAGATGCCTCTGCAGCTTGAGAATCCGGGATGGCTGGAGCTTCCAGGATGGCCGGCGTGGCCGCGGCTTTGGCGGTTCTGGCCTTGGTCGGCTTGGGGGACGGCGCATCTGCGGGCGCTGGCTCCACCACCTTCTTGGGGCGTCCTGGTCGCTTCTTCACAACCTCGGGTTCCGGCGGCGCGACGGGTTCGGGGGCGATCACAGCCTCCGGGGTGACCGGTTTCTTGCGGGCACGGGGCTTGGCGGCCAACTTTTCCGAAGGTGCTGCCTCCGGTGCAGACGGAGCGGAGGTCAGTTCGAGATGCAGGGCTTCCTGAACCGCATCGGTCTTCTTGGGGCGACCGGCCTTTTTCTTGGGAGGCAGGTTTTCGCTATCGGTCATGGGTGTCCCTCTCACTCGTCGTCATCCACTGCGTCATCACGCAGCGCGAAGGCATCCTTCAGTTCATCCACCGACAAGGCTGCGATCCAGTCCTCGCCGCTTCCCACGATGCGGTCGGCCAGATCCTTCTTGGTGGCGATCATGGAGTCGATGAGCTCCTCCACAGTGCCCTGGCACACGAACTTGTGCACCAATACGTTCTTGGTCTGTCCGATGCGGAAGGCACGGTCGGTGGCCTGGTCCTCGACGGCCGGATTCCACCAGCGGTCGAAATGGAAGACGTGGCTGGCCGCCGTGAGGTTGAGCCCGGTGCCACCGGCTTTGAGCGAGAGCACCAGGATGGGAGCTCCCTTGGAGCCGCCCGATTGGAACTTGTCCACCATGGCGTCGCGGGCCTCGCGGTCCACGCCACCGTGCAGGAACGGTACTTCGACCTTGAGTTCCTTCTTTAGGTGCTTGACGATGATGTCGCCCATCTCGCGGAACTGCGTGAACACCAGCGCTTTGGCGCCTTCCTGCACGATCTCTTCGAGCATTTCCGTTAGGCGCTGCAGCTTGCCCGAGCGTGCACTAGAGGTCCCCGACTTGTCGCCCATGAAGAGTGCCGGGTGATTGCAGACCTGCTTGAGACGCAGGAGTGTGTTGAGCACCATGCCCTTGCTGCCGCCGCCGCCGTTGTCGGTTGCGATTTCCTGGGCCATCTGGTCGACCACGGCCTGGTACAGGGTGGCTTGCTCGCGGGTGAGGCTGCAGTAGACCTTGTTCTCCTGCTTCTCGGGCAGGTCCCCGGCCACCTTCGGGTCGGTCTTGACGCGACGCAAAAGGAACGGAGCCGTGAGCTTGCGCAAGAGGTTTGCCGCCTCGGGATCCCGCTCGGTCTGGATGGGCTTGCCGAAGCGCTTATTGAACGACAGGGAGGTTCCCAGATGTCCCGGAATCAGGAAGTCGAAGATCGACCAGAGCTCGGTCAGGCGATTTTCCACCGGCGTGCCCGTGAGTGCGTAGCGCGTCTGGGCGGGGATGGTCTTGACCGCCTGGTGCTGCTTGGTGCTGGGATTTTTGATGTTCTGGGCCTCGTCTAGGATGACGCGGCGCCACTTGATCTGCTGGAGCTCCTCGCGGTCGCGGTCGGCCAAGCCATAGGAGATGATCACCAGCTGCATGCGCTCGGCATCGCGCACGAAAGACTCGCCGTGCAGGCGCTGCGGCCCGTGGCGAAGGCGCACGCGCAGCTCGGGGACGAAGCGGCGGGCCTCGCGCTGCCAGTTGCCCATCACCGAAGTGGGGCAGATCAATAGTGTGGGACCGACCGGTTCCCCGGCCTTGGCCATCTCGATGTCGCCGGCCAGCATCGCAAGCACTTGGACGGTCTTGCCCAGACCCATGTCGTCGGCCAGGCATCCGCCCAGGCCGAAGCCGTCCAGGAAGCGAAGCCACGCCAGGCCCTGGCTCTGGTAGGGGCGCAGCTTTCCGACGAAGAAGCGGCTGGTCTCGCAGCGTCCGGCTGACCCTTGCGACTGCAGGCGATCAAAGACGTCCTTCAGCCAGTCCTCGGCGCGGGTCTCGCCCACCGCCACCACCGGCTTGACGGATTCCTCGTCGTTGCCCAGTCCTGGCAAGCCTGCTGGCTCCAGACCCAGAGAATTGCGCATCAGACTGCCCAGGCTGGCCTGGCCCTGGGCGTTGGGGCCTTCCAGGAATTCCAGCGTCTTGGCGGCGGCGTCGGGATCGAAGACCACCCATTCGCCGCGATGCTCCACCACCGGGATCTTCAGCTTGACCAGACGACGGAACTCGTCGATGCTGATGTCGTTGCCGCCCAGCGAGATCTCCCAATTGAAGTCGCACATGGCATCCATGCCGATGCTTGAAGTCGTGAGGCTCTGGCCGGCCACCGGAGCGCCGCCCTTGGGCTTGATGCGCATGTGCAGCTTGATGCCGCCGCCGGTCTGGGCATGGACCTTGTCCCAAGCGGGCAGGATAATTCCGAAGCCCGCCTCGCGTAGCAGTCGGCCCTTCTCGGACACCAGTTCGCGCGCCTCGGCAGGAGTGAGTTCCATGATCTCCGGGCGGGATTCCTCCAGGCCGCGCTTGAGGGCGGGGAAGATCTGGGCGGCGCGGGCCAGGTCGGCAAGCAACCGCTCTTGCGGGGAGTCGAAGCGCTGGTCGAGTTTGCGCAAGGTGCGGGAACGCGTCTCCCACACTTCGCGGGCCGGCACGATGAGGGTCTCGTCCTGCAGGCTCTGCAGGTGGTAGGAGAGCTTCCAGCCGTGGCCTTCGATGATGACGTCGGGGTGCGCCTCGGCGGTCTCGGGCGGCTCCAGGCGCAAGGTGGTGCGGGCTTGGCCTCCGGCTGCGTCGCCGCGCACCGAATGGACCCATTCGTCCCAGCCCTTTTGGAAGGCTTCGGAGGCGCTCCAGACGGATTGGCGACCGTCTTGGCGGTCGCCGTAGAGGGCGGTGATCCAAGGACTGGACGCACCCAAGGTACCCAGTTGGGTCTCGTGGAACGAGTTGACGCAGGTATCCAGGAGCGTGATGATGAAGTCCCGCAGGTATTCCTCGGGATCGGGCAGGCGTCCGCTGCGGCCGGCACCGGCGCGGCACACGGCGGGCATGGCGTTCACCAGGGCCTGGAAGCGGCGGTGGTGCTCCGGGAAGTCCAGGGCCGGGACCCAGGAGGCACGGCCGTCGAGCACGCCGGGAAGGTATTCTCCCTGCACCAGCAGGTCGCGCACGAATTGAGCGACCATCTTCCACAGGATGAGGTCGTCGCCGGGAGCCTGCCCGCGGATGGGCTTGCCCTGCGGGAGGGCCAGCAGCGCCTTGAGGGTGCTGACCGGAATGGTCGCCAGGCCCGGGACGGTGAAGGGGGAGAGGCGATCTGGCTGCGGACTGTTCTGGCTCGAGGAGAAGCTGTCGATGACCTTGCCCTCCTTGGTGGGCAGGAGCAGGATCGAGTGGATGCTCTCGTAGGCGAGTTTCTCGTGCCGAGGCAGCGAGAGGTACTTCTGGTCTTCCGCCCACTCGCGCAGGCGGTTGTTGATCAGGGTCTCCATCTCCTTGAAGACGGGATCGGGCGCGGTGATGTGGTCGTACCAGGCGGGGCCGCCTTTGGTTCCGCGTGGTCCCTGCAAGGAGGTCAGCAATTCAGGTGGGAGAGCCATGGGGCTTTCGGACCACCAAAGGAAACGCCGCCGCTCCGGCAACCAAGTTCCGTGTAGAACGCTCAGTGGCATGAATTCAAGACTTTCGTGCGGATGGACGCTCAATTGGCGCCAAAACCGCTAAAGGTCTCCGCACCATTTCAACTACGCGAGTTTGCAATGGGGCGGTCTGTGGATGGTTTGGGAAATGGTCTTCCCCTTTAATTCCGCGAAGCCGTCCGAACTGAATTCGCTCGTTCGATTCGCGAAGGATCCGTGCATTCCGCTCTGGCTATTCTTCTTCAGGCCAGTCAGTGAGGAACGCGACGCTACCCCCGGTCTCATGCACAACTATAAAAATTCTGCGAACCATGGGAAAGACCTTTTTTGCAAATCAATGGATTTGAGGGCGCGATTTCCTTTCTGTTGTAGATTCGCCCAGCAATGGCCGATGCCGGAGAAAAATTGGCGGCTCCACGGGAGCTGCTGGAGTGGTTTCGGGGAGAAGCGCGCGATCTGCCGTGGCGGATGCTTCCGGCGGGAAGGCGCGATCCCTGGCAGACACTCCTGTGCGAGGTCATGAGCCAGCAGACCCGCCTGGAGGTGGTAGAAAGACGCTTCCTGGAGTGGATGGATTCCGTCCCGACCCCGCAGGGGCTGGCGGCCAGGAGCCCCGACGAAGTGCTCTCGCTGTGGGCTGGTCTGGGCTACTACGCCCGAGCCCGCAATCTGCACGCCCTGGCCAAGCAGGTGGCGGCATCGGGTTGGCCGACGGACTGCGCCGGATTGGCCAAGCTCCCCGGGGTCGGTCCGTACACGGCCGCGGCGGTGGCAAGCCTTTGCTTCGGGGAGCAGGTGGCGGCGGTGGACGGCAACGTGGAGCGCGTGCTGTCGCGGGTGGCGCTGCTGTCGGGGGATCTGCGCAAGGCGGCGGGGAAAGCGGCGCTTGCGGCCGTGGCCGAGGGCTGGATCGCATCCGGACCGGCCGGGAGCCTCAACGAGGCCACCATGGAGCTGGGGGCGCGCGTCTGCCTGCCACGGCAGCCACGCTGCGAGAACTGTCCGGTGGCGCATGTTTGCGGAGCGAGTCGTTTGGGCGTGCAGGCGCAGTTCCCGCAGCGGCCGGTGCGTGCCGCCACTGTCGAGGTTCGCGACGAGGTGCTGGTGGTCACCGATCCTGGCGGTCGGGTCCTCCTGCGCCAGGCGCTTCCGGAAGAGCTCCTGGCCGGGATGTGGACCATGCCCCGCAGGCGCGATCTCGATTCCGGTATTTTGTCAGGAATTGTTTTATCTGCTCCGGAGCCGATCTCCGGAACGGTCCGGCACGCCATCACCAACCACCGGATCCGCTGGGAGCTCGCGGTGGCGCAGGGAGACGGCCCGGCTCCCCGGGGCTACGAGTGGGTCGCCAAGGGCGAGTTGGAGGGCTGGATCGTCAGCTCGCTTCCCCGCAAGGCGCTGGTGCTGGCGGGAAAGCTCCCCTGAAGTCCCTTACAGAACGCCCTTGGTGCTGGGAATCCCGGCCACGCTGCGGGACGGGCCGATGGCCATGGCCAGGGCGCGGGCGAAGGCCTTGAAGGTGCACTCCACCGCGTGGTGGGCGTTGCGGGAGCGCAGCAGGTCCAGGTGCAGGGTCATGCCGGCGTTCTCCGCCAAGCTCTGGAAGAAGTGCTCCACCAGCTCCGCGTCGAGGTCGCCGACCTTGTCCCGGCCAGGGTGGGCGTGGAACTCCAGCGAGAAGCGGCCGGAAAGGTCGAGGCTGCAGCGGGCCAGCGACTCGTCCAGGGGAGCGTAGTAGAAGCCGAAGCGCTCGATGCCCTGCTTGTCGCCCAGGGCCTGCTTGAGCGCCTGGCCCATCGCGATTCCCAGGTCTTCCACCGAGTGGTGCAGGTCGATGTGGGTGTCGCCGACACAGGACAGTTCCAGGTCGGTGCCGCCGTGCACGCCCAGCTGCTCCAACATGTGGTCGAGGAACCCCGAGCCTGAGGCGACCTTGGGGGGCCTGGCCTGGTCGAGGTTCCAGCGCACCTGCACCTGGGTTTCGCGGGTCTTGCGGTCGATGCGTCCTTCTCTCATTGTGCGTCTTCTTCCTTCCAGAGTTCCTCGAGCTTTTGGACCTTCTCGGACAGGGCGTTCACCCGCAGCGACACCCAAGCCATCAGGGCAAGCAGTCCGGCCAGGCCGACGATGGCAAGCGCCGTCATGTCAGCTGCACCTTGGGGAAGCAATGACAGAAATTGTCGATGCTCTGCTGCCCCAGCTCCTTCGGGTCCTGGCCGCGCAGCCGGGCAAGTTCCAGGAGCACCAACAGCGCGTGGGCCGGTTCGTTCTGCTTGCCTCGGTGCGGGACCGGGGTGAGCCACGGGGCGTCGGTCTCCACCAGGATGCGGTCGGCGGGCACCAGCGGCGCGAACTCGCGAAACAGCGCCTTGGGGTAGGTCACGTTGCCGGCAAAGCTGATGAAGAAGCCCAGCTCCAAGGCCTCCTCCAGGCATTGCCGGTCGCCTCCGAAACAGTGGAAGACTCCGCCGGGATTGCCCTCGTCGCGCAGCACCCGGACGGTGTCGCGATCGGACTGGCGGTTGTGGATCACCAGCGGTAGCTTCGTCTCCAGCGCCATGCGGATCTGGCTGCGGAACACCCGTTCCTGTTGCGCGGCGTCAAAGGGCTGGTGGAAGAAGTCAAAGCCCGTCTCGCCCACGGCGACGCAGCGAGGGTCGTCCAGCAAGGCGCGGATCCCGACCTCGTCGTGCCTTTCGGTGTCGCAGGGGTGGGTGCCAGCCGAGAACCACACGCCCAGCTCGTGGGCAAGCTTCCGGCCCGAGATCGACAGTTCCAGGTCCACCCCGGGAATGAGCGTGGTGACGATGCCCGCGTCGCGCGCCCGCGCCATCAGCGCTTCAGGATCGCTGCCCGAGCGCTCCACCTGCAGGTGGCAGTGGCTGTCGACTAGGCGGATCACTCGTGCTTCTTCCTGCTCTTCTTGCCCTTGACCACCGAGTCGTAGCGGTGCTCCCACTGGCTTTCCTCCAGGGGCTTCACCCAGAACGAATCGGCGACCGATCCCGCCTCGAAGAACTTCCAGCCAATCGAGTCCTTGCCGTGGTTGCCGGACATCTTCAGGAACTTGCCAGAGAGGTTGCGGAACGAGATGACGGTGTCGCGCGGCAGCACCAGGCTGTCGTGGCCGGCGATGAAGGATTTCTTGTGCACCACGGCATCGCGCACGTAGAGCATGGTGACGGATTCTGTCGAATCCTGGGGCTTGATGCAGGCTCCGGCTACGGTGGGCTGCAGCACGCCGACCGGGGCGGGGGCGACGGAGTCGGACTCGGAGGCGGTGTCGGAGGCCGTGTCGATCAGCGGTGCGGGCGGGGGAGGAGGGGCAGACTCGGGAAGCCGCTGGATCACGATGATACCGGCGAACAGGATGGCCAAGGTGCCGAAGCCGATCCAGACTCCCAGGGGCTTGCGGGCGTTCAGCTGGGTCTCGGTGTGGCTTTCCTGGGCGAAGTCGGTGATGACCTCCGAGGGCTGCGCCGTGTCGGAGGGCACCAGGTTGAGTTCGATGCGCAGCATCCGCACGATCTCGTCCTGGTCGATGCCGTAGAGGCCGGCCAGCGTGCGCACGAAGGCGCGGGCATAGACCGCACCGGGCAGGCGGTCCCAGGCGGCGTCCTCGATGTTGCGCAGGAACTCTACCGGGATCTTGGTTTGCTGGGACACGAGGTCCAGCTCCCAGCCTTGGCTGGTGCGGGTTTCCCGAAGCCACTGTGAGGCGGTGTGCGGCGTGGATTCCAAGCTCATGAGATACCCCCGATTGCGAGCAGGCCAAGCGTGGCCGCAACTGGCAATCCAGCTACATTGTAGAAACAGCCGTCGATACTTTCGACCAAACGGGCTCCGGAACTCTGGATTCCGTACGATCCGGCCTTGTCCCGGTGGTCCCCGGTGTCCAGGTAGGCCTCGATCTCGCGCGGCGCGAGCGTGCGGAACCGCACGTGCGAGCAGGCCACGTCGCTCCCGACCACCAGTCCGTCCCGCACCAGCGCGATGCCGGTGTGCACCTCGTGGACCCGTCCGGACAGGCGCTCCAGCATGGCCCTGCCGTGGGCGCGGTCTGCGGGCTTTTCCAGGATCTGTCCATCGATGTGGACGACGGTGTCGGCGCCCAGCACCAGGCGCCCGCTCCTGCGCCGGGAGACCTCCATGGCCTTTCCCGTGGCCAGGTCCCGCACGCGTTCTGCGGGATCGCTGTGGGAGAGGGAGTCCTCGTCGAAGGAGGAAACCACGACCTCGAAGGGGATGCCCAGCAGGGTCAGGATCTCGTGGCGCCGTGGCGAGGCGCTGGCCAGTACGATTTCTGTCATTTGGTGGTGGAACTCCGTACTTTGCGAATGCTCGTGCTGTTGGACTGCACCTTCACGTCGGGAAGGTCGCGGATGCGCACCTGGAAGGTCCAGCCGCTGGTGGGACCGGCTGGCACCCAGCCGAATTCCAGGTCCCAGCAGCCCAGCTGGCGCCGGAACTTGAGGTCGTGGGAGGCAAACTCACCCTCGTCGAAGTTGTAGCGGGCCACGTAGGTGGCGCTCCAAGCGCGAGTCGGGTTGATGGTGAGCGACAGGCCGCCACTCTGGGTTCGGGTGGTCCGGAAGGCCGATGCGGTGACGCGCTGGCTGTTCACGTCGCTGGAGAGGTCGGCACCGGCGTTCCAGGCGCGGTTCTCCAGGCTGTCGGGATTGACCTCGAAGCCGTCGGCGAAGTTGCCGGTGAAGCTCCACGACTTGCGCACCGACACGGTCCAGGCCTTGAGCGTGGGGGTGTTCTCGTGAATCGAGTCGCCGTGCCAGAAGTCGTAGAGGGTGTGGGTGAGGCTTCCCGAAAGGCTCAAGGTGGTCAGCAGTCCCGTGCTTGCCGTGGTGGTGATGTCGGACCAGGGCCGGATCTTCTTCTCGAAGTCATAGCTGGTGGCGGTGTTGGCCGAGAGCACGCTGTAGGCAGTGCCTTTGCGGTCCTTGCGGGCGGTGTCCGAGGCCGATCCGGTGAGCAGCTTGAGGTCGAGCTTCTGGCCCACGCCCAGGTTGAGCACCTGCGCCTTGGTCTGGCCGATCTTCTGGCCCAGGGTGGGGTGCTGCACGAAGTAGCGGTTGGTGTCGATCTCGGGATAGTAGGTGTATCCAACCGAAGGCGTCACGGTGTGGCGGATGCCCGAGAAGCTGCCCCACTGGGGCATCCAGATGCCGTAGAAATCGGTGGCCGAGGTCACGCCGGTGTTCCAGACGAACACGTTCTGGGTGTTGAACTCGTCCTTGTCGTACGGGCGCCAGAGCCTGCGGTAGACGGTGTCGTCGGCCACGGTGTAGCTGTTGGCGGTCCAGTAGTGGGAGCCGGTGATCTGCGGCGTCAGGCGCAGGTAGCCGATGGTGTGGGTGGCGTTGAGGCTTGCGGTCTGGGTGGCTCCCAGCCAGCGCAGCTCGTCGGGGCGTCCGGTGAGGGTGTCGGACTTGGACTTGTGGTCTTGGTAGTGGCTGGCCTGGGCGGTGTAGGAATACTGCCAGTCGGGCAAGAGCGCCAGGTCTTGGTCGATCCAGGGGAACAGCTGGCCTGAGGAGGAAAAAGTGGCCGAGGGCAACTGGCGGGTCATCAGGCCGCTTTGCAGGTTCTGCTGCTGGCTTCCCGACAGCACGAAGCTTGCGTTGTCCCAGCGGTACTGCCACTGCAGGTTGGCGTTGGCGGTCTGGTCTAGCACCTCGGCGGTGGTCAGGGCGTTGTCCTGGCGCACGGTGCTGTTGGAGACGAAGTGACCGTCGCCCTTGATGGTGCTTTTGCCAGGCTTGGGCAGGAGCTCCTGGGAGTGGGTGTAGTCCATCTGCCAGCCCGAGCCCTTGGCGCCCAGCTGGTTGAGATACTGCTTCCAGTGGACGTTGCCGTCCAGGCGGTAGCGCTCCTTGTAGCGGACGGTGCCGTCGACCGCAGCGTTGTCGAAGCGGCCCTCCTGGCCTTCGATCAGGTCAGCCGACAGCTGGGCGTCGGAGTAGTCGTTCACGGCCCAGTAGACGCCGGCGTTGCGCAGGAAGAAGCCCTGCAGCTGGTCGCCGCCGAACTTGGGCGTGAGCAGGCCCGAGCGGCGTCCTTTGCCCAGCGGGAAGTAGGCCAGCTGCAGCGCCGCGATGGGCACGTTGTCCACGTTGAGGACGACCGGGGAAGCCACCGCCGAGGCGTTGGGCTCGATCTCCATGACCTCGGTGGAGAAGTAGTAGTCGGGTTCGGTGGAGTCGCCCTTGCACTCACAGTAGTCGGCGTCCAGCACCTGCAGGCTCTTGTCGGAGTAGCGCCGGACCTCCAGGCCCCGGTAGTGCTGGCCTTTGTCGTCCGAGCCGCCGTTGAGCACCTGCCCGGCCCGGGTCTTGAGGTTGTAGCGCATGCGGGTGCCTCGGAAGGGGGCCACCGTCGGATCGGTCAGTTGCGGCTTGCCGGCGGCTTCCAAGAGGCCCTTGTTGAGGTCGTACCAGATGCTGTCGGCGGTCAGGACGGATTTACGGTATTCCAGGCGCGCTCCACCCGAGAGCAGGAAGAGGCGCCCGCCGTCGTCGTATTCCAGTTCCCGGGAGGAGTAGCGCAGCGTGTCGGCGCCGTTCTTGCCGGTGGTGTCGTCAAAGCCCCCGCCCATGGAGGCCATGGATTCCACCGTGGCGGAGGTGCCAGCCACTCCCGCCGCCTCGGACTGGGCCCAAAGCGGTAGGGCTCCCAGGAGCAGGAGCGCAGCGGACAGGTGGAGACGGAATCCGGACATCAGCGGTGCAAGAGTAGCAACCCCGAGACCTTGCGAAGACGGCTTCAGGGAGAGTCCTCCTCCCGCCGAGGCAGGAAGCGCAGGGCAAGCAGGCCCGATAGGCCCAGCCACAGCAGCAGGGACTCGATCCAGGCGCCGTTGCGCACGTAGAACGAGCCGCCTTCGGGACCGGCGGGGACGGTGGCGGTCAGGACGGTGTCGTCCATCAGGTTGGAGCGGGAGAGGATGTTGCCGCGCGCATCCACCACGGCGGAGATGCCGGTGTTGGCCGAGCGCACCAGCGACATGCCGCTTTCCACGGCCCGAAAGCGCTGGATGTTGAAGTGCTGCCAAGGGCCCACGGACTTCCCGAACCAGCCGTCGTTGGTGAGGTTCACGAGCACGCGGCCGCCGGCGGCATGGACCTGCCGGGCCAGCTGGGGGTAGATCAGCTCATAGCACAGGCTGGGGGACCAGGCCACTCCGGCACTGCGGCGCATGACCATCTCGTGCCCTGCGCTGAAGCCGCCCTGTTCCAGGTCGACCTTGTTGAGCAGGGGCATCCAGTCGAACGGGACGCGCTCCCCGAACGGCACCAGGAACATCTTGTCGTAGCGCCATTCCTTGCCCTTGCCCGGCGAGAGCAGGAAGGCGCCGTTGCGCACCCAAGCGCCCTTGGGCGCCAAGGGGCTGCGGTCGAAGTCCAGCGCGCCGATGACAAGATCTGTCTTGAGGCTGTCGGAAAGACGTGCGAGCCACAGCGTCTGGAGCGGGCGGAACGGCCAGTAGTCGGGCATGGCCGTTTCGGGGAAGGCCAGCAGGTCGACCTTGCCGTGCACGCGGGCGGCGGTGGCGAAGGTCTTTCGCATGACCCCGGCGAAGTAGGCCTCGTTCCATTTGCGGGTCTGCGGGACGGCGGGTTGGATCACGGCCACGCGCATGGCCGGTCCGGTCCGGGTGTCGCGGGAGATCGCCTGTCCCGCCATAGCCCAGACCGCCCAGAAGCCCAGCACCGCCAAGGCCCAGGGACGTGCGAGGCGGCGGCTCCAGCAGGCCTCCAGCAAGAGGCCCGAGGCCACCAGCAGGGCGCCTAGGCCGAAGACGCCCACGTACGAGGCGCCTTGGATTAGGGCGACGTGGTTTCCCAGGTCGTATCCCAGGTGGGCCCACGGAAAGGCCAGTTCTCCCCGCGTGCGCACGATCTCGATGGCGGCCCAGGCGATGGGAAACAGCAAGAGTCCGTGGCGACGGCGATGGCACAGGGAAAAGGCCACGGCCCACAGTCCCGACCACAGCGACATGTAGCCGACCAGGAGCGCCACGGCCAGGATGGAAAGGACCACCGGCCCCACCTTGGCCACCGACAGGATCCAGAAAAGACTGCCGGCGTACTGGGGAATGCCCGAGGCAAAGCCCCACGCAAAGGCTTGGCGGGGCGTGCGTCCGGCTAGGTGATGGAAGGCCAGGGCCAGGATCAGGGGCAGGAACGGTCCCAGGGGCATCGGGGGGATCGCCAGGGCCAGCAGGAGCCCCACGACCCAGGGCGACCAGTGCTTCACGAGTCGCTGCCCGGATGGAACAGGAGCACGAACTCGCCGCGCGGCTCCTTGGGCAGGCGCGCGAGCAGCTCCGCCGCGGTTCCGCGCAGGAATTCCTCGTGCAGCTTGGTCAGTTCGCGGGCCAGCACCACCGGGCTTTCCGGGAACAGCACCGACAGCTCCTCGCAGGCGGTGCGCACCTGGTAGGGGCTCACGTAGTAGGCGGCGGTGCGGCGGGTGCCCCGGATGGCTTCGAACTGGCGCTGGCGCTCGCTCTTCTTGCGGCCCAGGAAGCCTTCGAAGGAGAACTTGTCGGTGGGAAGGCCGGAGGCCACGATGGCCGACAGGAAGGCGGCGGCTCCCGGGATGGGCACCACGTTCACGTCCTCGCGACGGCAGGCCCGCACCAGGTAGAAGGCCTCGTCGGAAACGCCGGGTGTGCCGGCATCGCAGACCACGGCAAAGCTTGCGCCGTTTTTCAGGCGCTCCAGGAGCTCCGGGGTGCGGCGCTCCTTGTTGTGGTCGTGGTAGGCGCTGGTGCGCACCTCGATGCCATGGGCTCCCAGGAGCCGCGAGGTGTGGCGGGTGTCCTCGCAGAGCACCTCGTCCACGCCCTTGAGCACCGAGATGGCGCGCAAGGTGATGTCTTCGAGGTTCCCGATCGGGGTACTGACCAAATAGAGGGTACTGGCTGCGATTTCCACCCGACCCAAGGTAGCAACCCGTGCCGTCCCTGCAGGCAGGGAACGACAGTTTAGGAACAGCTCAAGGTGCGACGGGGCGGTTGCGCACCCGGCGTGCAAGCAAGGCAAGCAGCGTGCCCAGCACGCCCACCAGGATCCCCAGGTGCACAAGCTCGGGAACGATGTCGGGGACGGCGGCGTCCAGGCGGACGGAGCGGTTGAGCCCGCGCAACCAGGGCGTCAGCGGAATGCAGCGCGAGAACCAGCCGACCAGGGTGGGCAGGGCCTCGCGGGGCCAGCTGGCTCCGCTGGCGAAGAAGAAGGGGTAGCTGGTGAAGGCGCACAGCTGCAGCACGAAGAGCGGGCGCTTGAGGACCAGGCCCACGATCATGCCCATCAGCCCCACTCCCAGCAGTCCAAGGCCCCCCAGCAGGAAGAGCGGCAGGGCCTTGGGGTCCATCGGCACCTCGAACAGCGGCAGGGCCACCGCGATCCAGATGGTGCACCAGATCCCGAACCAGCCGGAAAACAGCACGAGCCGCGCCAGCAGGTCGCGCCGCCTGGGGGGAGGGGCGATGGAGGTGGCGAAGGCGATGGCGATCAGGTAGAGCTGGTGGATCACCAGGATGCCCAGCGCCGGCAGCATGAAGTCGCCGTAGGTCTCGCGCGGATTGGCCAGCGGCCGGTCGTCCAGGGCCAGCGGCACGGCGCGTTCCTTGGCCGAGGCGCTGGCGACGCCTCGGGATTCCAGCACCAGGATGCGCTCCTGGGTGCCGCGCCACAGCAGCACTTCTGCCACGCCGCGCTGTAGGTCGTTGGCGGGCAGGAAGCGATCGGTGGTGAAGAGCAGGGGGACGGCGGTGGCCTCGCGTCGGCGCAGCCGCACGTCCAGGTTCTCGGGCAGTTCCAGGATGCCCCGGACCTTGCCGCCCTTGAGGGCTGCTCTGGCC
>Ga0302287_10000019_pt1 | contig 184450 bp, 161 predicted proteins | sample III_Fen_E2_4_FD_200452 | JGI IMG/M metagenome (GOLD analysis project Ga0302287, IMG submission 200452) | Peat permafrost microbial communities from Stordalen Mire near Abisko, Sweden - III_Fen_E2_4 | ecosystem: Environmental > Terrestrial > Soil > Wetlands > Permafrost | place: Sweden... | reverse complement strand
CGGAAGGTGCGGCTGGATCACCTCCTTTCTAAGGAGTAAAAATATATGCGAGAAAGATATCTGCGGTCATCCATCGCAGAGTCTGTCACGCTTCGAAATCTCGATATCTGTCAAATCGTTACCTCTAAGCTCTTGAAGAAAAAGGGAAAGCATGTGCTTTCCCTTTTTTCGTTTGTCCATCTGAACCTTGCCCGAGGAATTGGCAACGTAAGTGGTGATGGACTGAACAACACTTTGTCGTGGATTGCTAGGCATCACAGGTGGTCATCGCCCAGATTGTCCATAGCTAGAGTCCATGTCTATTTGGAGACGAAGATGAAGAAAAGTCTATGGGTAGGAATGGTTGCATTGATCACTGCAGTTTCGGTTGAGGCTGCAACAGCCTTTCCGTTTCCGCGCAACGCCGCGTATCCGTACGGCATCACGGCTGTCACGAGTTCGGCAAAGACCGATTTGCAAGCGGCATACGATGACTGGTTGAGTAACCAATATGACGAAAGTGGGAACTACGGGCGGGTCAAGTTCGATGATCCAAACTACACAGTTTCGGAAGGCATCGGCTACGGCATGCTGATCTTCGTGTACATGGACAACGCGGCCAACAACACCAAGACGAAGTTCGACAAGCTGTGGGCATACTACAAGGCCAACCGAAATGTAAACGGAGTGATGAACTGGAAGATCCAGGGGTTCACGAATTCCTGTTCCGGTGACAATTGCAATGGCGCAACGGATGCCGAATTGGATGTTGCCATGGCCTTGATGATGGCCTACAAGCAGTGGGGCGATGCAGGCTATCTGACGGATGCACAGGCACTGATCGCGGCGATCCACAGAAAAGAGATCAGCACCAGTGCTAGCGGTCTACTCAAGCCCGGCGATGTGTGGGAGTCCAAGTACAATCCCAGTTATGTGAGCTCGGCGGCACTGGAGCTTTTCACGCAGGTGGACAATTCCGATTGGAAGTCAGCCTTGAGCGCAAACTATGCGATGCTGAAGAACAATGCGAATTCCACCAGCGGCCTCTTCTCGGATTGGTGCTCTTCCAACGGATCTCCTCTGAACGACAAGTTCGGCTACGATGCAGTCCGGACACCTTGGCGTTTGGGCGTCGCGTACTCCTGGTTCGGGCATTCGGATGCGAAGGCCTTGGACGGTAAGATCGCGGATTGGATTGGCACCTCTCCCATAAATGGAAATCCCGGTAGTATCGTGGATGGATATGCCTTGAATGGGAGCAATTCCGGCAGCTACAATGTGGCAACGTATGTTGGTGCTCTTGCATCGGCGGGTATGGTGGATCCAAAATATCAGAGCTGGGTGACCAATGCCTACAGCACACTGATCAACGATGCAGCTTCCAACAGCTACTATCACCGTTCGTTGAAGGTACTGTACGGACTGTATCTGAGCGGAAACTTCAACAACTTCTGGGGAAGCAACAGTGGTGGAGGCACCACGACACCCTCCACGTTTACCTTGACGGCCAATGCGACCAATGGCACGGTTGCTCTGGACCCCACGGGAGGCAGCTACGACTCGGCGAAAGTGGTGACGGCGACGGCCACCCCGGATGCAGGCTACAAGTTCACCAGCTGGTCGGGCGATTGCAGCGGGACAACGGCAACGTGCAGCATCGCGATGACGAAGGACCGGACCATCACTGCGAACTTTTCGAAAGTCGTGGTGCCCACCTACACGTTGACAGTCGGTACAACGACCAACGGCACGATCTCGCTTTCGCCGACTGGCGGCAGCTACGACTCGAACGCGACAGTGACGGCCACGGCGATTCCGGCGCAGGGCTTTGTCTTCAGCAACTGGATGGGTGCATGCACTGGAACCGGCGCTTGCAACGTCGTGATGAATGCAAACAAGACCCTGTCAGCGGCCTTCAGCCCCATCCCTCCCGCAACCTATGTCTTGACGGTCAATGTCGGCACCGGTGGCAAGGTGGTCAAATCGCCGGACTCCGGCAGCTACTCCGCAGGCAAGGTCGTGACGCTCAAGGCGCGTGCGGATTCCGCCTACAGGTTCTCGGGTTGGCAGGGCGACTGTTCCGGATCCGACACCACTTGCACGGTTACGATGTCTGCCGCCAAGTCGGTGACCGCAAGCTTTGCTGCGATTCCTTACCACTCGCTCACGCTCTCCGGAAACAACGGAAAGCTGACCGCCTCGCCAGTCGGCCCGAAGTATGCCGAAGGATCGACGGTGACCGTGACAGCCGTGCCCGATGAAGGCTACGTCTTCAGCGCTTGGTACAGCGGCTGCAACACCTCCAACGGCAGCACCTGCACCGTGGTGATCCCCAACTACGACGTGACGGTCAATGCGGGATTCGCCCAGGCTCCGGTCGGCATCTCCCGCAGGCTGCCCCATGGGGAACGTCTGCTGCTGTCGCGCGGCGTGATCGTCTTCGATGCCCGCGACATCGGTCCGGCTCGCCTGGAGCTCACTGACCTGCAGGGGCGCACCAAGCTTCTTTGGCAGGGACAGGGCAGCCAGCTCCAGGAACTGTCGATGCAAGGCGTTCGCCCTGGTCTTTACTTCGTGTATCTGTCCGGGGCGAAGTCCAGCTTCCAGAAGTTCGTCCAGATCCTGCACTGATCGCATCAGGCAGAAATGTGAAAGCCCGCTACAAAGCGGGCTTTTTTGTTTGGTTCAGCGCGGAGGCGGCCGAGGCGGTTCGGAATGCTTGCGGAATGGATATCCTGGGGTTCCCATCGATTCGATCACGGAGGCTAAGATCAGTCGGTTGGGATCTCCGATGGCAGCGACTTCGAGCTGATCGCCCAGTTGTCCGGATGCCATGGGAGGGGGAAGGTGAGGCCCTGGTCCGTGGCTGAAGTGCAGCCAGTGCCGGACCCGATCCAGCAGATGCGGTTCTGGCGGCGAGATGGGGCGCCCGCATTCGGGGGGGTGTACGATGATGCTGAAGCTGGCCAAGCCGTCGGACCAGCTCATGCGCAGGGCGTGGGTGTTGTCGGGACAGCTTTCTGCGAAGAAGCCGTCCATCTGGTATCCCAAGGGTAACGCCGCCGGAAGCTGGACAGGCTTGCCCAGCCAACGACTGGCCTCGGCGAGGTTGGCGAGCTTGGGGAGATCGCACGGTGGCTTGGATGCGGTTGGGGGAGGCGTCGGTGCCGCATCCAGGAATTTCAGTTCGGTGATGCGCATGCGCCGGGTGATGCTGCCGTCGCTGCGGTACTGGTCGCGCCCGAGGACCACGGCAGTCGAACGGTCGATCCACAGGCGCTGACCCGAGCCGGCCCAGTGCAAGGGGCGCAGTCGGACCACGTAGCAAGGACGCTCGTTGATGGTCTCTTCGCGTTCGAAAACGGCTTGGTAGTTGCGCTGGGCGCGTTCCAACTGAAAGCTTTCCATGGGGGGAAGGCGCAGGCGCTTGCTCTTGCCTTGGGGGCCATCCACGGTCAGGACACCGTTGCGTTGGATGAGGGCTGGGCCGAAGCCGGAGGAGCGCAGCTCGTACTGCCCCTGGTCTTGGTGCAGATGGAAGGTCTTGGTGTGGCTGAATTCCCGTCCGTGGGCATTGCCCCAGATCGTGGCCGAGACCTCCGCTTCCAGGGCGGTGTGGCGAGCAAGCTGGGACTGCTGGATCAGAGTCCAGGGATCGGGGGCGGAGAAGCTGCCCAGCAGGAAGGTCAGGGCGATCATGGGGAACTCACGTCCATGGCGACCCAGGTCGGATCGCCGCTGGCCGAACCCCATTGGGACAGGGCATGGACCTGACTCCAGGATTCGGAGGACGAGTCCTGAGTGATCCACAGACCGCCCATGGCCAGTACCAGTACGGTCGAGACGAAAAGGCCCCAGCGCAAAGGACGGCGTTGGTGCCAGGCCCGCAAGGGGCGGCGCGGTTCCAGTTGCAGGCGGAGCCGTTCCCAATCCTGGGCAAGAGCTTGCGGCAGGGGTTGGCTAGTCAGCAACTGGCGAAGCTGTTCATCGTTCATCACAAGACCTCCAAGGAAAGAGGAGACAGAAGTTGCCGCAGGCCGTCCCGACCCCGAGCCAGTCGGGAGAGCACGGTTCCTTTGGGAAGCGAGAGGGTGGAGGCCACATCCAGCACATCCATCTCTTCCAGGTAGTAGAGCGCCATGACTTCGCGCTGGTGCTCGGGGAGCGAAGCCACAGCGCGGCGCACCGCCTCGTGGCGTTGGCTGGTGGCCATGGCCTCCGATACCAGAGGTTCCTCGTCGCAGGGCTCGAAGCCGTCCATGTCCTCCAGGCGGTCGTTGGGCTTGCGGGCCCGCCAGCTGTCGCGGAAGCGATTCACCAGGATGCGGCGCAGCCAGCCGGTGAAGGCGGCCGGTTCTTTCAGGGTCGGTAGCGCTTTCCAGCACTGGATGAACGTGCGTTGCACCAGATCGTCGGCATCGCCGCTTTCGCGGCACAGATGCCCCGCGAGACGGCGCAGCGTCGGATATGTTTCTGTCCACAGATGCCGGTAGGCATCCAGGTCACCGGATTGCGCTTTCCGGACCCATGGTTCAAGTTCCGCGTTGGTGGCCATCGGAATCAAGACGTAGCAACGCGGGGCAGGATTCCAATGAAGCAAATGCGCCAGGGACCGTTACCCGCCCAGGGCGCAGACCGCCGTGCGGGCTGCGGGACGCCGCAGGCGGCCTAGGGCCCGACGGCCGCAGCGCGGCCGGGGCGCCCCGTCACTCTCCGCTGCAGTCGGCCACGATGGCATCCAGCAGCAGCCAGCCTTCGCCCTGGAGCTGGACCGTGTCTTCGCAGCGCACGAGCGAGCCCGAGGCCAGCCAGCGCTCCATGCGGTGCTCCTTCACGCGGCGGCCGAACTCGCGGCGCAGGGCGGCTAGGTCGACGCCTTTGCGGGTGCGAAGGCCCAGGAACCAGCTTTCGGTGTAGCGCTCCTCGTCGGTCATGAACTCGGTCGCCAGACCGGATTCGGGACAGCCCGACTCCACCCACTCCAGCCATGGATTCAAGCTGCGGGGATTGTTCCAACGCAGGCCGGGGAGGTACCCATGGGCGGCGTTTCCGGCCACCAGCCAAGCGCTGTCGCGGCGCCAGTAACCTTCATTGTGGCGGCATTCCTCGCCGGGGCAGGCGAAGTTGCTGACCTCGTAGCGGCGGATCCCCTGGGCCTCTAGGTATTCCACGCCCTCCAGGTACATGCGGGCGTATTCGTCCTCGTCCACTTCCGTCAGGAAGCCTTCGCGCACGGCGCGGGCGAACTCGGTACCGGGTTCGATGGTGAGCCCGTAGAAGGAGACGTGGCGGGCACCCAGTCCGCTGACCAGACGCAGGCTGTCCAGGAAGCCGTCGAGGGTCTGGCCGGGCACGGCGAAGATCAGGTCGGCGTTCCAGCGCAAGCCGGAGCGCTCCAGCAGCTGGCAGGCGTCAAGCGCCTGGCGCGCGTCGTGGGCGCGTCCCATGCGCTTGAGCAGCGCGTCGTCCAGGGACTGCACCCCCATTGAGATGCGGTTCACGCCGCAATCCTTGAGGATGCCGAGCTTTTCCTCGGTGAGGCTGCCGGGGTTGGCTTCGGAGGACCACTCGCAGCTGCTTTTGCGGGGCAACGCCGCAATGGCGCGTCCTAGGCGTTCCAGCGTGCGGGGCGAAAGCGCCGTGGGGGTGCCGCCCCCGATGAAGATGGTGTCCAGAGGATGCCCCTGGAGCGCCTGAGCGCGCAATGCGAGCTCGCGTTCCATGGCTGCGATCCAGCGTTCTTCCTGATGGCCCGTGTCCACCCACGAGGCGAAGTCGCAATAGCGGCATTTGGCCTCGCAGAAGGGCACGTGGACGTACAGTCCGAGGGGGCCGCCCAATCGCGATAGTTTGTCTTCCTCAGTCACACCGGCTAACCTACCAAATCAGGTCGACGCGACCTCCCGAAGTGCGGCCTTTCCTGAAAGACCTGCCCGCACCAGCCGGTAGGAGAGCGCCCGCCGGGTGATGCCCAGCTCCTGGGCGGTGCGCGAACGGTGCCCGCCGTTCCGCTCCAAGGCGGCAACCAGCTCCTCCCGAAGCGCCACCTGGGGATCGGGGACGCGGGAGCGGGAACGTGCGCGGGCTTCTTCGAGCAAGGCGGGGAAACGGAGGGGATCGGCGCCCAGCACCAGCCAGCGTTCCAGGAAGTTCTCCAGTTCCCGCACGTTGCCGGGCCAGTCGTGGCGGGCCAGTTCCTGAAGCTGGGTCCGCGATAGCGGCTGGAACGGAAGCTGGGAGGCCTCGGCTAGGCGCTCGCACAGGGCATGGGCAAGCAAGGGAATGTCGCAGGGGCGCTGGCGCAGGGCGGGGATGCGCACCGGCAGCACGTGCAGGCGGAAGAACAGGTCCTGCCGGAATTCGCCCCGCTCGACCATGGCCCAAAGGTCGCGGTGGGTGGCGGCCACCAGCCGCACGTCCACAGGGATCTCTTCCCAGCCGCCCACGCGCACCACCTTGCGTTCCTGCAGCACGCGCAGGAGCGCGGCTTGGGCCGCCAAGGGCAACTCGCCGACCTCGTCCAGGAACAAGGTGCCGCCTTCGGCTGCCTCGAAGCGCCCGGGGCGCTGGGCATGCGCGCCGGTGAAGGCGCCCTTCTCGTGTCCGAACAGCTCGCTCTCCAGCAGCGTTGGGGAGAGTGCGGCACAGTTGAGCGCCACAAAGCTGCGGTCGCGGCGGGACGAGCGATCGTGGAGGTGTCGGGCGCAGAGCTCCTTGCCGGAGCCGGATTCTCCCAGTAGCAGCACTGTGGAGCGATGCCGGGCGGCCGCTTCGAGGTCGGCGAGACAGAAACGCAGGGGGGAGTCGGAGGTGTAGATGATTTCAGTCATGAGTGAATCGATTTGCAAGCTTCGGGCCAAATGATGTGGCAGCCGGGTGTTGGCAGGAAAAGCGAGAGGTGCCGGGATTCTACTGCAGGAGAAATTACCTTCGGACTGCATGGAGACTGTCCCGGACCATTGGCATGCCCTGACCAAGGAAGACATGCAGCGCCGCTTCGGCAAGACCACTTGGAAGGAAGCTCCCAAGGGCTGGGGATACCGTGACCTCCGCCATTTCGTGGTGCTGCAGGACGTGGCCGACGGCGATGAGATCTGGTGGTCTCTGTTCCGGGCGGAATCCGGGGAATACGTGGAGCTGGCGCGCAACTACGGCGACGAAATTTGGGACAGCGAGGACGACGGACTGGAGATCCACTGGGACGGCGAGTTTCCGGTGGAGTGGGTCCAGGAGTTCGTGAGCGGAGAAGTGGACTGGATCCGCCTGTCCACCTCGGAACTACTGGAGAACTTCGGTCCGACGGTGGAGACCGAGCAGCCACAGGCTTGGCGTCACCGCGAGGGGGAACACTTCTTGGTGCTGGTGGGCGAGGTGCTGGAAGGCGGCGAAGAGGAATTCTCTTGGAGTGTGGTGCGCGAAGGGCGCGAAGGCTACGAGGAAATCGGAGAGTTCTTCCCCAGCGGTGCCGAGGGCGGTGCCGACGATGACGAGGAAGAGGTTGAGCATAGCGATGACCCGATGCCGGAAGGCTTCGATGTCCCTGTCGCAGAGGAACTGCCGCCTGTCGGCGAGACCCCGCCTCCGGTGGATTCCGAGGACAAGGAGTCTTGGTGGGAGATTCCTCCCTTCGACTGGGCGGCCGAGGTGGTCACGGCCGACATCGAGGCGCGCGAGTCGTGACCCCCCCCTGCAGGTTTTGTCCTGCAGGCATTATTGGCGAACGAATGTTCCAAATGCTTCTCTAGCGCAATTGGCATGAATTGCGCTTTACAGGAATGTATCCACCTCTCGCAAAGGAATACGTTCATGAAAGCACTTTGGTTGTCTGCATTTGTCGCGTCGGCTCTCTTGACGGCGTGCAGTTCGAATCTCGACACTCCCCTGGGCGCAGCTGCGGACGGCACAGCCTCCGTGAATTGGACGGCTGCCCCAATGTCCTCCAAACTTGCCGGTCGGGCGGCCGTGGCGGCACGGGCCGAGGAAGGCGGGAAGCTGGTGGTCAGCCTCAGCAATCCGACACTTCTGGTGTGGCAGAGCGACACGCTAGCGTGGGACGGCAGCGACTCGCTGCAGGCCAGCTTCGGTCAACTGCCCGTCGGATCCGGCTACCACCTCGTGGCGCAATACCTCGACCCGAAGGGACTGTGCACTCACACCGATTCCGTGCCGGTCTTCTCGTTGGCCCGAGCACAGACCTTGCCGCTGCGGCTCGTCTTGACCCCGGTGCTGGGCAAGATCTACCTGCAGTTCCCCGAGATCCCGGACGCCGTGGATTCCCTGGGACTTTTCGTGCAGGGCAACGGGCACGAATGGAAGGCCAGCATGGCGCGCCCTACCGGTAGTCGTGGCGGCTTGCGGGTGGACTCGCTGCCCATTGGCGCCTCCTTGGCCGTCCGCTTGCGGGCCTGGAAGAAGACCGGCGACACGCTGTTCTTCTTGGACACCTCGGTCGTCCTGACATCCGGATCCGACAACTCGCTGGCATGGAACCTGCAATCGGCCTTGGCGCGTTCGCAGGCGTGGATCTCGTTCGCGCCGGGCGGTGAGGTTGCCGCTACGGTGGGGTTCGTCGGCACCGCAAGCGCTGCCGTGCAAGTCGGCGGGCTGATCTTCACGGGCTTCTCGGACTCCGGTTCCAGCGACTGGGCGCGGCTCCGGAACGTCTCGACAGACAGTTTCTGTCAAACCATTCGGATCTCCCGGGGGACACTGGACACGACGCTTGCCTTGGCGTTGGCGGCGGGAGAGGAGGTGGTCGTGACTCGGGCCGGGAAGGACGTGCTGGCGCAGGCCGGGCATCCCCTGCAAGGGGCCCGGACGCTTTCGGCAGGCATTGCCACGGTGACATGGTCGGCGACCGGAGGGACGGTCTGGAAGCTGGAAAGCGCCGACGGCAAGGTGCTGTTCGATCAGCTTTACGTGCTTCCCGGCAAGAACGGTTGGCCCAGCCTCAACACCTCCACGCACCGCACCGTCGCGCTGCGCCGCACCAACGCCTCGGCCCTGGGCAACGATGCCGGCAGCGGCTGGTGCAGCCAGGCCAGCGACGATCCCGCCGTGGCCTGCCGCGACTGAGGTCGTACCTCAGGGTAGGTTCAGATGGGTGCGCAGGAAGCCCTGCAGCGCCGTCCGGACCTGCGCCTGTTCGCTTGCAGCGGTCAGGAACGAAGAATGGGTCATGCCCGATACAGGAAGGTAGGTCGCCCGGACGCTGGCGGCATGGAGTGCTTCCGATTGGTCGGGGGACACGGTGACGTCGGCGGAGCCGTGGACGGCGGTGGTGACCGGAAGCAATCCCGAGAGGGCCAGGCGGGCGGCGGAGCGCTGCAGCAGCGCGTGCCGGAGTGAATCGGCCGAGATGGCTCGCTTGGCGAAAGGCTGGAGCAGCTGGGCGTTGAGTACGTCGAGCCCGGGAAGGTCAGCGCTCTGGCCCGCCAACAGCGACATCGACAGGTTCTGGATGGACGGGGCGAAGAAGTCGGTCGGTCCGGCGATCTCGAAGACCGATCCGATCCTGGCGTCCCGCAAGCCGGCCAGCAACGAGACCCCGGCGCCACGGGAATACCCGACGGCGCAGATCCGCGAAGCGTCCAGCTGTCTGGAATAGCCGTTCAAGGCGCCGTTCAGCATGGCCAAGGCGTCGTCCACGTCTCGGTCCCAGGGGCTGGCATTCGATATGTCGCTGGCCACCGAATCGGTTCCGGCCGAGGCGATCTCGCCCCGGTAGGCCGGGGCCACGATGGCGACTCGGGAAGCCGTGGTCGAATCCATCAGCTGAGACAGGAGCACATACATGTACATGAGGTCGATCCCCTGATCGTCAGGGTGCCCGAAGAGGACGACCGGAACCGTTCTGTTTTGCGCAGACTTCGGGATCCACACGAAGCCGCCCTGGGAGATCCCGTCCACGGCAAAGCTCACCAGGCGCAGGGTTCCGTAGGCCGGAATCAGGGGCGAGGCGACGGTCGCGACCTCCTTCCACCCGGACACCTGCGGACGGCGAGACGCCCAGTCGGTAGCGATGGCCTTGAGGTTCTCGCGGGCCTGCGATCGGTACTTGACGAAGTTGACCACGCTGTCCCAGCGCTGCTGCCATCCGGTCGTTGCAAGATTGGCGTCGTTGGGCAGCGACAGTTGGGCAGTGTCAGCCCAAGCGCTCAGCTTGGCTGCCGTGGAGGCGATCGTGGATTCTGGGGCGGTGGCGGAAGAGCCGCTGCCCGAGTCGTCGAAGCAGCCGGCCAAGCTCAGCAATAGTGCCAACGGAAGGAAGGATTGCTTGGATCGCATGGCGGGAGAGCTCCTGGAAGGCTTCGGGTCAGGTCTGCGGCTTGCGCAGCAGGGCGGTGAAGAAGCCGTCCCAGCCGTGGGTGCCGGGATGCACGCAAAGAAGGGGCGACGACGAGGGCTCCGGGCTCTCGAGCCCGGAAAGGTCGATGAACTCGCAGGCGCCGGCCTTCTTGAGCGGGTAGACCAGGTTGGTGGTCTCCTCCGGCTCCACCGTGCAGGTGGAATAGGCCAGTACCCCGCCGGGCTTGAGCAGGCGCAGGGCGGATTCCAACAGGGCCAGCTGCAGGCCGGACTGGGTGGCGAGGTCGGCCGGTGCCAGGCGCCAGCGGGCCTCGGGGCGGCGGGCCAACACGCCCAGGTTGCTGCACGGGGCATCCAGCAGGATGGCGTCGAAGCTCTCCGGTTGGAACGGCGGCTGGAGGCCGTCGGCGCACAGGGTGGCGATTCCCGCCATGTCCTTCAGTCGCGAGAAGCCTTCCAAGGTGCGCAACTGGCGCTCGTGCGAGAGGTCGCAGGCGAAGGTCTTTACGCCATCGAGGTAACCGGCCTCGGCCAGCATCGCCGTCTTGCCGCCGGGAGCGCAGCACAGGTCGAGGAAGGTGCCACCGGCGGGGATGTAAGGAGCCAAGGCCAGGGCGGCCCGGCCGGAGGCCGGGTCCTGGAAGCTGAAGGCGCCTTCGGCAAAGGCCGAGCTTGCCAGCAGTTCCTGGCGCGAGGCGTCCAGGCGGACGAACGCGCCGTCCAGCACCTTCGACAGGATCTGTTCCTCGGTCCAGGGCAGTTCGCCGCTCCAGCGGGGATTGGGGCGCACCCACAAGGGTGGCGTGAGGTTGTCGGCAATCAGCCACTGAGCGGTGCGCTCTGCGCCCAGGCGGGTGCACCAGCGCTTGACCAGCCACTCGGGGTGGGAGTGGCGGATGGAAAGCGTCAGCGGGTCGTCGCCTTCGGGGACCAGTGGCCCGGTCCGCAGGCAGCCGCGCAGCACGGCGTTCACGAGCCCGGCCATGCGTGGGCCGTCCAGTTCGTGGGAAAGGTCCACCGCGATGTCCACGGCGGCGTGGTGGGGGATGCGATCCAGACGCCAGATCTGGGCCAATGCCATGCGAAGGATCCACACGGCGCGGTCGCCAGGCCAGCGTTGCAGGCGAGGCTCCAGCTGGTGATCCAGGAATCGCTTCCAACGCAGCGTGGTCAGGGCGATCTCCAGGGCCAGGCCGCGGTCGGCCGGGGACAGATCCTGTCCGTGTCCGGCGATCCATTCGCCGACGAAGTGGCCGTAGTCGCTCTGGAGCAGGGCTTCCAGCGCCACGCGGCGGGTCTCGAGTCCTGGCTTCGTCATCCTTTGTCCGTTCCGGGCAATCCCGCCCCAATGTGCGTTCTCAAGTGGGCGCAATCTAAGTCCCGTGGCGTCGTTTCCCCTCTGATCTCTTCCCGGAGCGTCTGCGCCTCAGCGCGGGAGGTCGTGTCCCAGGGCGGAGATGGGTGCGTGGCGCCTGGCTGCGTGCGGCTCCAGCACGCGTGCCTGGGCGATCAGGCCGGGGAACTGCTGGCCGTCCACGGGATCGGCCCCGATCAGGAAGTTCCCGTACGAGGGGCGAAGTCTACCCTGCGGGACAGGGGAGGTGGAAAGCTTGGTCTCCTTGCCGTCGACCCAGGCCCGGACGCTGCCTGCTTGCGGATCCGCCTCGATGGCAAGTGTTGTCCAGCGCCCCAACGGGACGGCACCGTCGCGGCTTTCTGGCGCATACCAGTTCCAATGCCCTTCGTGGCCTCGCTGGCCACCGACCTGGATCCTGCCCTGGGCGGTCACGAGGAGTTTGGGGCCGGCATAGAAGCCCATCACCACGGCGCGGCCGTTGTGGAGAAGCGGGGACGGATAGGACGCAAGGAACACCTTCGCCTCGTAGCGGATCCTGCCGTCTCCCTGGAGCCCCAATTCGAAGCGCTCGCCGGCATTCAGCGGGGTGTTGCGACGGCCGTCCCAGGCCGGGCCACGGGAGGTCTCGAAGGCAACTTCGTCCCCGGCCCCCGAGAGAACAAAGCCGTGCCCGGTGCGGTCAAGGACGGTGGCGGATCCGGATTTCCAGGAGCGGAAGTCCCATGCGGCCAGCGTGTCGTAGCGACCGGCGGCGCGGACCCAGGAGATCGTTGCCAGCGAGAGCAGGAGAATGCGCGGGATCATAACGCCTCCAGGAAAGCCGTAGAGAAAGCGACGAATCAGGCTCCCAGCGGCACGCCGTCAGGACGTCGCAAGCCGTTGAACCAGTCCGGACCCGGCAGGCGCTTCTTGCCTTCGGGCTGGACCTCCACCAGTTCCACGGCGCCTTGGCCGCAGGCCACCGCGATGCGGTTGCCAGGGAGCTTCATTGCGGTGCCGACGGGGTGTGGGACAGTTTCTGTCAGGGAACGGGTCCGCCAGACCTTCAGACGGACGCCTTCGACGGTGGTCCAGCAGCCGGGAGCGGGATGGAAGGCGCGCACCTTGTCGTGGAGCCGTTGGGCAGGAAGCTTCCAGTCCAGTTCGCCTTCCTCGGGATAGAGCTTGGGCGCACGGGTCGCCAAGGACTTGTCCTGGGGGATGCCCGCATCGGAAGGATCCTGCTCCAGCCGATCGAGGGCGCGCCCGAGCAAAGGCCCTCCCAGGACGGCAAGGCGCGCGAGCACCTCGCCCGAGGTCTCGTCGGCTCCCACCGCGAGTTCTTCCTGCAGCAGGATGCCGCCGGTGTCCACGCCGGTGTCCAAACGGAATACGGTGGCTCCCGTGACGGGCTCGCCGGATTCCACCGCGCGCTGCACCGGAGCCGCGCCGCGCCACTTGGGCAGCAGCGAACCGTGCAGGTTGATGGCCCCCAGGCGCGTGGAGGCCAGCACCTCGCGGGGCAGCACCACGAAGGCCACGACCACCAGCAGGTCCAGGTCCATCTCGCGCAGGGCCTGCGCGAAGCCCAGATCCTTGGCGTCGGGACATTCCAGCACCGGCAGACCCAGACGCAGTGCGGCTTCCTTGACCGGCGTGGGCTGCAGGCGAAGTCCTCGCCCTTGGGCCTTGTCGGGGTGCGTGACCACAACTCGGATGGTGTGCGTCCCTTTGGCCAGGGATTCGAGACAGGTGGCGGCGATGGCTGGCGTGCCCAGGAATGCGATCTTCATTTGGATCCCAGGGAATCTACCTCCTGCAAAGCCATCACCCCAGCGCAAGGGCCCAGAAAAGGATGCCAGTGGTGTTAATTTGATGGCATGAATGCTCCCTCCCGCATCCTCCTTGCGGTGTCCGTCTGCGCCCTGGTGGCCTTGGGCGCTTGCAACCTGTTCAATCCGTCGGGCACGGGAGACCCTTCGGGATACGATGCGTTGGTGGCGGAGGGCGTCAAGTGCCTTCGCGAACAGGACTTCACCCAGGCCAAAGGAAACTTCGAGAAGGCCCTGGCGCTGCGACCCCACGGCCAGGATGCCTGGGACGGCTGGATCGAGTCGCGCTTCGGGGAAGTGGAAAGAATCACGGGAGTGACGCTGTCGCGGTTGGTGACCGAGGTCCGCAAGATCTCTTCCACCACCACCAAGCCCTTTTGGAGCTCGCCTCTGGAGGAGCAGGACAGGTTCTACCGCTACCTGCGGGCGATGGATGTGGCGGAAGGCACGTATCTCAAGGGGATCGGAAGGACGGAATTCGCCGGTGCCGCCGATCAGCAGGCGTACCAGTCGATCAAGTCGGCCTACGTCCTGCTGCGGATCTGCGACTTCAACAGCGACGGCAGGATCGATGCGAGCGACACCGCGCTGGTCAACGTCTGCAGCAACGATCCCGGCGGCCTGGCCAGGGACAACGTCTTCATCCAGGACAAGCTGAAGCAGTTGGCGCTGGGGCTTTCGGATTCCGTGACGGGGGCTCCCCGCACCGCTCGCATCGCCCAGTTCAATGCGCTGATCAGTGCATCGGACTCGCTGTTCTCGGCGCTGGGGCTGCTGTCGGACGGAAGCCGAACCTGGGCCCGGCTGGACACCTTCACGCAGACGCGGGGCCAGGAGGTCATCTTCTACAAGGGTGCGGACCTCAAGGACAACGACGGGGACGGCTGCGCGGACGAGGAGGTCGTCGACGGGCTGGACAACGACGGGGACGGGTTCGTGGACGAGGACTTTCGCACCGGCTACTTGGATTCGGCCCGGCTGCTCAGCCAACCCCAGTCGCCGGTCCTGGTTACCCCGCAGGACAACCTGGACACCAGCCGCCTGGTGGGCAGCGACGCAGTGAACGGCTTGCCTCGCAGCGGCTGGGATCCGACCCGCCTCGATTCCGGCAGTGCGCTGCGGTACGTGGCGGGGCAGGACTGGGTGAAGCATCCGGGACTGCTGCAGCGGTTTGCTCCTTATGCGCTGGAGACCCACGCGGAGTATTCCGCCAAGCACTGGAAGCGCACGGTGGAATGGAACTCCGGCACGCTCGCGGGGCTCGGGCTTTCAGTGGCGAATGTGCCGCTGGTGGCCGACAGCGCCCAGGGGATGCTCTCTCGGGAACAGCTGGCCAAGGTGCGGAATGCCGTTCTGAGCATCGATGAACCCGCCCGCCGCGTGAAAGCCGGTCGGGCGCTGGTGGGCGGCTGTTGGATGGACGTGACCCTGCCGTCAGGGCGCCGTCCATGAACCGAACGGCGATTTTGACAGTTATTGTCCTAACTGCGGCGTTGGGAGCCGGAGCCTCGGGACTGGTCCCGACCCCGATCGGATCGCTTTCGATGGGTGGAGCCGGAGTGGCGTCCACGGAGGGAAGCGAGGCGCTATTGGTCAATCCGGCGGCCCTAGGATTGATGGATGCGGACGTGGGCATGCGGGAGGGGCAGGCGCGGCAGGACATCCACATGGAAGCATCCACCACGCTCCTGATGCGCGGCTTGCCCCTGTATCTGCGCCAGGGGATGAAGCACAAGAAGAGCGTGGGCCTGACGAACATCGACACGCTGCTGGCCAGGGATCCGACCCTCCCCGACGTGCTTTGGGACCTCAACCGCCAGACCTTCTCCGCTCGGCCCGAGTTGCAATTGACGGTGGCGGGCGGGAGCTTCGCGGTCACCGGCTGGATGCTGGGCGATGTCGGTTTACTCTTTCGCCACCAGGCGATCTTTCCTGGAACGGAAGTCCGGGACACGGTCAGCGTGGGCTTGCAGGTAGGCACGTCCCAGGTGCTGATTCCCAACGAGCTCTGGGCGGGTGTGGCGGCCAAGCTGATGCTTGCGGAGGTCGGTGCGTACCGTTCCGAGGTCTCGCTGGCGCAGGAGGAACAAAGCTCCTTGAACCAGATCGTCACGGATCAGATCCGCCTGCGGGGAATGGAATGGGTGGGTGGGGCCGATGTGGGCCTGCTGTGGCTGCCTGTCGAGGAGTGGCGTTTGGGTACTGCTGTGCGCGATCTGGGCATGCATTTTCGAGGCGACGTGCTGATGCCCCAATGGGACGTCGGGGTATCTTGGTTGCCGTCGTCGGAGCAGAGCGAAGGCCCCTGGAAACAACGCCTTGCCCTTTCGCTGGGGTTCGTGGACCTCCTGGATGCGCGGCAGGATTGGAAGCCGCTTTCGAAGATCGCCATCGGAGGGCAGTTCCAGGCGTCGCCATTGCCTTATCGCTTGTTCAGCCTCCGCCTATCCGGTGGCTTCTTGGGCGGATACCCCACGGCGGGGATCGGACTGGACCTGCTGCGGGTGACGCACCTGGACGTGTCCACCTGGGCACGCGAGGCGGGCTGGTACACGGGGCAGTTGCCCGACCGCATCTGGAGCCTGCGTGGCAGCATCGGTTGGTGACGGAGTTGCAGAAAAAGCTACCGTTCAATCTTCCTTTGGCTATATTTGCCGCCAGCGCCGTGAGGCTCGAGCACGTCCGCCTGAGCTGAAAACGGCCAAAGAGGCTAAGCCATGTCGTTTGCAGTGCTGTCAGCAGAAGAAGCCGCATCCTTCATCCACCACGACATGACCGTGGGCTTTTCGGGCTTCACGCCCGCTGGCACTCCGAAGGTCGTCTCGAAAGCCGTGGCCGCCAAGGCTGTCGTCGAGCACGAGGCCGGGCGCCCCTTCAAGATCGGCGTGATCACGGGTGCTTCGGCCAGCGACAGCCTGGACGGTGAACTGGCCCGCGCCGATGCGGTCAAGTTCCGCACCCCCTACCAGTCCAATGCCGACCTGCGCAAGGCCATCAACTCCGGCCGCGTCGAGTTCTTCGACATGCACCTCTCGGTCGTGGCCCAGCAGTTACGCGCCGGCTTCCTCGGCAAGGTCGACGTGGCCATCATCGAGGCCGCCGAAGTGACCGACGAGGGCGAGATCATCCTGACCTCGGGCGTGGGCATCAGCCCGACCATCGCCCGCCTGGCCGACAAGATCATCATCGAGCTCAACGACCTCTATCCTGCGGCCCTGCGCGGCATGCACGACATCTACGAGCCCCTCGACCCGCCGTACCGCCAGCCCATCCCCGTGAACTCGCCCAAGGACCGCATCGGTTCCCCGGTGCTCAAGGTCGATCCCAAGAAGATCGTGGGCATCGTGCGCACCAGCGCCACCGCCGGCGTGAAGGAGTTCGACGAGGTCTCCGAGCTGACCGCCAAGGTCGGTCAGAACGTCGCCGACTTCCTGGTCGCCGAGCTCAAGGCCGGTCGCATCCCCAAGGAGTTCCTGCCCATCCAGTCGGGCGTGGGCAACATCGCCAACGCCGTGATGTCGGCGCTGGGCAAGGCCGACGAGATCCCGCCGTTCATGATGTACACCGAGGTGATCCAGGACGCCGTGATCGACCTGATCGACTCGGGCAAGATCACCTTCGCCTCGGGCTGCTCGCTCACTGTCACCGGTCCGGTCATCAAGCGCATCTACGCCGACCTGGAGCGCTACCGCAAGCACCTGCTGCTGCGCCCGCAGGAGATCTCCAACAACCCCGAGATCGTGCGCCGCCTGGGCCTGATCACCATGAACACCCCGATCGAGGCCGACCTGTTCGGCAACATCAACTCGTCGAACATCATGGGCACCAACCTGATGAACGGCATCGGCGGCTCGGGCGACTTCACCCGCAACGGCTTCCTCTCGATCTACGCCTGCCCCTCCACGGCCAAGGGCGGCAAGATCTCCACCATCGTGCCGATGGTCTCGCACGTGGACCACAGCGAGCACTCGGTGTGCGTGATCATCACCGAATGCGGCGTCGCCGACCTGCGCGGCCTCTCGCCCCGCCAGCGCGCTCGCGCCATCATCGAGAACTGCGCCCACCCCGACTTCCGCCCGCAGCTGCTGGCCTACCTCGAGAAGGGCGGCCTCTCGCAGACCCCGGCCACGCTCTCGCGCGCCTTCCGCATGCACGAGCAGTTCAAGGCCACCGGCACCATGCAGGGCGTGAACTGGGACTGATTTGAATTGACAGATTCTGTCCCAAGACAGGAATCGTCCGGGAAAGGCGCCTCGCAAGGGGTGCCTTTTTTGTTTCCGGCTCGGCAGCTCGCGCTCGCACGGGGACTTGCCGGTGACACCCGGCGTGTCGCATTCGACCCGGGCTGTCGCTGATCGCGTAGCGGCCGTCCGTGGGCTTTGGTGTTGCGCTTCTTGCTGGGCTGGGAAAGGCGCGCAGGCTCGGCGGCCAGGTGGGCGTCGAGTGGTCCTGAATGGGGGAAGAATGGTGTATGGATCATACCCGGTTCATGACTTTCATTTTCTCGAATTCCTCTGTAAATTCGCATTCATAAAGAAAAATCGGTCTATGAATTTCAATGAAATGAAATCTTCATGAAGTGGCGAAAGATCTGTGCGGCATTGGTGCCCTTCGCGGCAGTTTGCCTCTCCGCGTGCGGAGGTGGCGATGCGTATCCCATAACGGGCACCTCCAGCGAATCCCACTCCACCCTGCAGGCCTTGGCGGACGACGCCCCGGCGATGGTGGGGCTGATGGGGCTGCCGACCCCTGGTGCGGGCCGAGTCGCGGCACGGGCGGGCGAGTCCTCCCCTTGCCTGTCGCCCTGGAGATCCGCATCCTACCGGACCGGCAAGCTCGGATGGACGGAGTACCCCGACCTGGCCGGTGCTGATTCCAGCGGCCGTCGCTGCGAGGATGGGGAAAATCGGGTCCGCGTCCTCGATGCAGGCCCTTCGGGGCTCTTCGAGAAGTGGGGTGTCCAGGCCGATTCCTCGGTCGCCGGCAACCGAAACCTGTTCCGGGGAAGAGGCATCTGGAAGTTGCGCAGCGGCTCGGTCTACCCTCTGGATACCGTGGTGAGCGATGTGAACTGGAACGCCGGGATGATCGCCTTGCGCATGGCTGCGGACCTTGGGAAAGGATGTCGCGTGGATCTGGCCATGTCCTCTTCCTTGAAGGACTACTTCGCCGGTACGGCGGCGGGAATGGATGCGCCGGTCGTCTGCGGAGCCGACACGATCGGCAGCTTCCGGTGGACCTTCGGCATGGAGCCTGTCGTGAGCGACCGGAAAGGAAGCGTGTTCCGGCCGCGCCTCCCCGCTTCCCCGGTGCGTTTCGGCGAGGATTCCCTCGGCCTTCGGATCGAGAAACTGGTGGTTGACTCCTCCGCGGCGACATGGGACGTCTCCGGGCGGGTCGGTGGGCGGATGCTTCCGGGCGATGCGCTCCAGGCGGGCGACACCCTCGCCTGGGATGGCATGCCGGCCGTCCTTGACGGGCAGGGGGGATTCCGGCTCCAGGGAAGCGGAACCAGGCTGAAGTCGGGGATGGTGAGTGTGGAGGTTCGGCGCTACGGGGGCGGCTGGGAATTCCTGGCGGACCTGCGCAATCCTCTGCTTGCGGGATCGCCATGAGCTTCCCGGGAGTGTTCGGCTTCTCGGACTTCCGCGCTTGCCTGCTGGCCTGGTACGAGGCGGAGCGGCAGCTTCGGGGACGCTACACCAAGGCGGACGTGTCGCGTGCCTTGGGGCTGCCGAACACCCGCAACTACTTCTCGGCGGTGCTCGGGGGGAAGGAGGTTTCGGACACCTTCCTGGAGCGCTTCGTGGCGTTGATGGGGCTGGGGCGGGAGGACGGGCGATACTTCCGTGCCCTGGTGCGCTTCCAACAGGCCTCGACGCCGGAAGTTCGGGAAGAGGCGCTGGAGCTGTTGGTCTCGCTGAACCGCTCGCCGCGCAATGAGCTGGCCCCGGAGCGGATGGAGTACTTCCGACACTGGTGGCACGGCGCGGTCCGGGCGCTTCTGGATACGGGCGACTTCGGGGACGAGCCGGAGAGGATCGGGAAAAGCCTGGTCCCCGTGCTCACGCCGGGTCAGGTCCGTGATTCGCTGTCGCTGCTGAAGCGCTTGGGTCTGGTGGATCGCGATGGGCGGGGTTTCTGGAAGCCGACCGACCAGGTGGTCTCCACACCGGAAGGCCTTCGCGAAGAACTGGTGCTGGGGCTGCAGCTGGAGCAGCTCGACCTGGTCCGCAAGTCCCTCCTGAAAAGGGATGCACCCAAGAGGATGGTCTCGACGAACATGATCTCGGTCAGTCTGGAAGGGCACCGCCACCTGCTGCAGGTGCTGGAAAAGGCGCGCAGCGAGGTGCGTTCCATCGTCCACAAGGACGATCGGAAGGCGGAACGGGTCTGCCAGGTCGTGTTGGCACTGGTCCCGTTGACTCCGGATCGCTAGTTGCGGAACCGCTCCTCTTTGACGTCGAACAGGCGACGGCGGGCCAGGGTCACCGCACAGAACGCCGAAAGGGCGGTGGCGCCGGCGATCAGGCTGATTGCCGAGAACTGGAGACAGGCCGAGAGCAGAGGCGGTCGACCTGTCAGGATCTGTCCCGCCATCAGTCCCGGGATCCAGACGATCCCAAGCGATGCCAGGGCGTTGAGCTGCTGCAGGACGCCGGCACGGACAGCTGCACTGGCGAGATCTGCCGTGGCTTGCGCCGCCGTGGCTCCCAGCGAGAGGCGGGTCTCGATGGAGGCCTTCCTGCGCACAAGGTCCGGAACGAAGTGGTTCAGGCTCTGCGAGACGGCATTCATGGCGGCGGCCAGGATCATGCTTCCCACAGGAAGGAGCTCGGCCGGCCGGAAGGAGATCATGCCGCAGGCCAACGCAAGGCCGATGCCGGGGAAGGCACCCGCAGCGATCGAGATCATGGCGATGGAGTGGCGAGAAGGCAGGGCCTTCAGGCGCTGGGCGGCGATGCGCGCTGCCATGAGCGCCATGCCCGCCATCACGGGAACGCTCGTGAATGCTCCTCCGCGCAGCAGGAAGCCCAGGGCAAGGCCCATGGCGGCGATCTGTAGCGAGCCGCGCAGAAGCGATGTGGCGGTCTCGCGCAGGAGATCGATGCCCTGACGTTTAAGCAGGTAGGCGCCGCCAAGGGCGAAGCCTGCGGCCAGGCAGGCCTGGCGCCCGGCTGCTGCGAGCTCGGGACCATTCATGAGGCGTCTTCTGCGGCAAAGTGCCCGGCATCCATGTACAGGTGCCGCTTCGCCACGCGTCCGGCCTGGAGGGGGTCGTGGGTCACCCACAGGCAGGCCAGTCCGGTAGCTTTGACGGATTCTGTTACGCAAGCTTCGATCCGCTCGCGACTGGACTCGTCCAGGGCCGATGTGGGCTCGTCCAGAAGCAGCACTTCCGGGCGGTTTGCCAGGATCCTGGCCAGGCCGAGCCGCTGCGCCTCGCCGCCCGAAAGAGTGGAAGCATCCTGATCTGCCTTGGCCACAAGCCCAACCGATGCCAGCAGCTCGAGGATCTCGCTGTCGTCCAATTGCCGTCCCGCCAAGGAGGGGCCGTAGCGCAGGTTGTCGGAAAGGCTTCCCGGCAGCGGCAGTGAGGCCTGGAAGAGATGCGCGACCCGGCGTCGCCAAGTCAGGACAGGGATCACGGGGGCCGAAGTGCCCGAAAGGCGGATCTCGCCCGAATCCACGGCATCCAAACGGGAAATGCAGCGCAAAAGCGAAGACTTCCCGCAGCCGCTGGGCCCGCGCAGGCTCACGATCTCCCCCGCATTCACGAGCAGGGAAATGTCGCGGAACAGCATCTTGCCCGGCACGCTGTGCGAGAGGCTCCGGACTTCCAGGAGCGTCGCCTTGCCGGGCTCGAAAGTCATGGCTGCGGCATCAGCCGTGCTTGGGCCGAGGCATGTGCTTGGGCAGGAAGGCGGCGGCCACCAGAGCCAGGAGCAGGGCGGCGGCGGTGGCCAGGTAGGCCTCGCGGAAGCCTGGAAGTCCCGGGGTGTCGGCGATGATGGCGCCCATGGCGGCGGCGGTGGCGATGCTTCCGATGGAGCTGTTCATGGCCACCAGGGCCTGCGAGGCGGCCCGTTCCTCGGGCGGTGCGGCGTGGAGGGCGGCGTAGCGCACCGGCCCCTGGAGCGTGGCCATGAACAGGCCCAGCAAGGTGCTGACGGCGTAGAACACCGCCAGAGTGGGAGGCAGCAGGGCCAGCAGGGCGAAGCAGGCGCTCAGGATCACCAATCCCCCGAGGATGAGCGGGCGCGGGCCGGTGCGGTCCAGGATCCGTCCGATGGCGGGAGAACCGACGGTGATGCCCAGCACCAGGGGGATGAGCATGAAGCTTGCCTGGTGGTGCGGCACATGGAAGGCTGCGGAGGCGAAGGAGGGAAAGAATGTCGTGCCGGCCACCTGCACCAGACCGATGGCCAGTCCCAGCACCATGCTCACGCGCACGCCGCCGATCCGCAGGAGCTGCGGGTGGATGATGGGGTCCTGGACCCGGGTCTCGTTCCAGAAGAAGACGGCGGCGGTGGTCACGGTGCCCAGCAGGAGCGGCAGCACCGGGAAGGATGTCAAGCTTTTGAGGACGGCATGGGTGTCGAGCAGGTTGAGGCTGGCGGACAGGCCCAGGAGCGATGCGCCCAGCAGGCCCATGCCCAGGAAATCGAAAGGCTTCCTGTCTGTGCGGGGCACCGAGGGAAGATGGCGGGAGGCAAGCCACAGCACCACGGCCGAGAGCGGCAGGTTGATCAGGAAGATCCAATGCCAAGAGAAGAGCAGGCACACGCCGCCCAGGATGGGGCCGATCAGGAAGGCGATGCCGAAGACCGCGCCGATCAGTCCCAGAATGCGTCCGCGCTTATCCATCGGGACCAGGTCGCCGATGGTGGCGGTGGCGATGGGGAAGATGCCACCGGCGCCGAAGCCCTGCAGCACGCGAGCGAAGACCAGCTGGTTCCAGCTGGGCGAGAGGATGGCCCACAGCGAACCCACGGCAAAGAGGCTCACGCAGGCCAAGTAGATGGAGCGGCGCCCCAGGCGATCCGAAAGCTTGGCAAGCAGGGGTGTGCCCACCAGGTTGGCCAGCACGTAGGCGTTCAGGAGCCACGACAGGGCGCGGTCGCTCACGCCGAACTGACTGCGAATGGCCGGAAGGGCAGGGCCCAGCACCGCGATGTCCATGGCGCCCAAGAGGACGCCCAGGAACAGGGTGGTCAATAGCTTCTTGTCCATGCAGATCTCCAAAACCCGTGTTGTGGGACACAACGTACAATGCGGGACCTCGGTTTCCGATTCCTGGAAATTCAAGTAGAGGCGCGCGGAGGTAGTTACCATGTGGACATGAGCTTCGTCGCCCTGATTTCCCTTCTCGCGTTGTCGTATTCCCAGGACGGGCAGCGGTGCGGGACGGTGCATCTGCAGCCGCAGGTCGTGTCGCAGTTGCGACAGGGGATCGCGGGCGGGTTCGCGACCGGCGGGATGGCCGGGCGCAGCGCATCGGATCCTGCGCCCAGGTTGGGAAACTCCGAGCACTTCACCATCGCCTGGATGCCGGCCAGCTCCGGTTCGCGCGACAGCCTGCCCAGCGCCATGGCGACGGTGGCGGCGGGCGATACGCTTCCCGAAGCCATACGCCTAGGCTTGACCTCGCTGGAATCGGCTTGGCGCCTCTACGTGGACACCATGGGCATGCGCCCCCCGCTTGCCTATGATGCCAGTTGGCATTGGGGCGTGGCCCCGGCCGACGGGCGCTACGTGATCGAACTGCTCAAGACCGACAACGGCAATTTCAACGGCCTGATCCCCAGCGGCAGCTTCTACTACGGGATGACGATCCCCAGGGGAGAAACGGGACAGAGCAACTTGGCGGTGGCGGCAAACTGGACCAGCGGCGGCATGAGACCTTGGTCGTACCTTCCCGACACCGCAAGCTCTCCCGAAAGCACGATCGGGCACGACTTCGTGAAGGATTGGCGCGAAGGCCTGGTCGCCACGCTGGTGCACGAGATCTTCCACGCCGTCCAGTTCCGCTACGATCGCAGCCTGGACCACTTCTTCTTCGAGGCCTCGGCGGTGGGCATGGAGGAACGCGCGGCCCCGTGGACGCAGGACTGGCTCTACTATGCCCCGTGGATCTACGGCAACCTGCCCGAGCTCACCAATACGGCAATCGGCAAGCTCTACATGTACGGCGAGGGCCTGTGGGTGCAGAGCCTGGGGCAGGATTGCGGCGACGCCTACCAGGCGCGCTTCTGGAAGGATCGCGAGGATCGCGGCGGCGACGCCTACCAGACGCTGGCTAGAACCACAGGCTCTGGCTGCGGCGGTGGTTTCGAGACGTTGTTTGGCAGGCATGCGCTCCGGCTGCTGGGATCCGGGCGGCGTTCGGATTGGCTGCCGGCCAGCGAAAGCGGCAAGAGCCTCCAAGGTTTCCGCTTGGCCAAGGCCATGCCTCCGCTCCTGCACGATACGGCCATTGCAGGTTCAGAGATCTCCGGTGCCAAGTGCACCTTGCCACGCCTGTCGCCTCGTTTCTTCCGCTTGCCTCCCCAATCCGGTGACGTGGCTGTGTCGCTGGGCAGCGAGGGCGCTGCGATGCTGGTGGAGGGCGGCGCCGACGGCGTGGTCCGGAACGCGAGCCAGATCCTGCTGCCGGCATCTCGTCAGGAACGGTGGATCGGATTGGTGAACGCCTCCAGCCAACCGCTTTCGATGTGGCTGGGCTTAGGGGCGGCGCCACTGTCCGATTCGTTGGTTGCGGGTGTCGAGCGCAATTGGGCGATTCCGGGAGGGCGCCTTACGGGCCGGGTGGCTGCGGGTAAGGGCAGCCGGGTTTGGGGATGCAAGGGTTGTTGGATCCCATCGGGGCAAGATGGCGTGGCCCAGGTCGCGGACACCTCCCGCATCCTGCGGATCCACGACTTCTCCGGCAGCCTGCGTCTTGAGGGTGCCAGGATCCAGTTCAGCCACTCGGGCGATTCCCTGGACGGCGCCTTCGCCAAGCGCGGCGATACCCCCTGGGCAGCCGTGGCGACCTCCTGGAACGACGGAGTCCAGAACATCGAACTGGGCACGCTGAACCTGGACCAGCCCCTGACGCTTCTGATGGGGGCAAGCCTTGGCGCTAGCGGTCCGAGGGTGGGATCCCCTTACCCCAATCCGGCGCGGCGCTACCACGCCTCGGTGAAGTTCCCGATCCAGATCTGGGGGCCAGGCATGTCGGTGACGATTCTGGCGGCCGACGGTGCCATCCTGGAAAAGATGAGTCCGAAGCAGGACCAGAATGTGGTAGAGTGGAAGCTCAAGACAGGTTCGGGCAGCCGCGTCCGTCCAGGGATCTACTTCTATCGCTGGAGCCGCGTGGGCGGTGCCTGCGAAGGGCGCATCGTGGTGGCGGAGTGAAGCGAGAAACCCATCCCTGCAAGTCGCCCATTTTGACGGGACTTTGTACCTTGATCTCAATCTGAATTCAACGTCGAGGAGACTGAGCGATGAGCGAAATGTGTCGTCTTGAGCTGGAAGGCAAGCAGTACGAGTTTCCCATTGTGACGGGAACCGAAGGCGAGAAGGCCATCGACATCACGCAGCTGCGCGACCAGACCGGCTACATCACCTTGGACGTGGGCTACGGCAACACGGGCTCCTGCAAGTCGGCCATCACGTTCATCGACGGCGACCTGGGAATCCTCCGCCACCGCGGCATTCCAGTGGAGCAGCTGGCCGAGAACAGCACCTTCGTGGAGACCGCCTGGCTTGCGATCTGGGGGAAACTTCCCAATCGCGAGGAACGCGCCCGCTTCTCACGTCTGTTGACCAAGAACGAACTGATGCACGAGTCGCTGCGCCACCACTTCGAGGGCTTTCCCTCCACGGCGCACCCGATGGCCATCCTCTCGGCTATGATCAACGCCTTCTCCTGCTACGAGCCCGAGATCCTCAACGTGAAGGACGACGGCTTCGAGGTCGCGGCCGCCACGCTGCTCTCGAAGGTGCGCACCATCGCCGCCGCCACCTACAAGACCTCGGTCGGCCAGCCCATCGTCTATCCCCGTCCCGAGTACAGCTACTGCGAGAACTTTCTGCACATGATGTTCTCGATCCCCTACCGCGACTATGTGCCGGACCCGGACGTGGTGAAGGCGCTCAACCTCTTCTGGGTGCTGCACGCCGACCACGAGCAGAACTGCTCCACCTCCACGGTGCGCATGGTCGCAAGCTCCGGCGCCAACCTGTTCGCCAGCTGCGCAGCGGGCGTGTCGGCCCTGTGGGGACCGCTCCACGGCGGCGCCAACCAGGCCGTGATCGAGATGCTGGAGGAGATCCAGAGCTCGGGCATGAGCCTGGAAGACTTCGTGGCCAAGGTCAAGAGCAAGGACGGCGGCGTGAAGCTGATGGGCTTCGGCCACCGCGTCTACAAGAACTTCGACCCGCGCTCCCGCATCATGAAGGCCTCCGTGGACAAGGTCCTGGAGAAGCTCAACATCGTCGACCCGCTCCTGGACATCGCCAAGCAGCTCGAGGAGGTCGCGCTCAAGGACGAGTACTTCATCCAGCGTCGCCTGTACCCCAACGTGGACTTCTACTCGGGCATCCTGATGCGCGCCATCGGCATTCCCCTGAACATGTTCACGGTGATGTTCGCCATCGGCCGCATGCCCGGCTGGATCGCCAACTGGAAGGAGCTGCGCGAGAATCCCAAGGGCCGCATCAACCGACCCCGCCAGATCTACATCGGCGAGCAGAAGCGCGACTACGTCCCCCGTGACAAGCGCGCCTGAGGGCGATCGCCGCGTGAGCAAGGCCTCGACAGGATCTGTCGGGGCTTTTTCATTTCCGCATCCATTGGGGATCGATCTATTCTTTGGACTCCTCACGCCTCAACGAATTGGTGGTCCTCATGAGAAAGCTGTCGCTGCTTGCCGCATTGTCCCTGAGCTTGGCCTTGGCGGCCTGCGATTCCTCCAACAACGCCGTCACCAGCGTTCCTGAGAGTACGACTCCCAGCACGTCCGGTGGCGGCACCACGCCGACAACGACGACGCACACGGAACTGGTCGGCAAGTGGACTGCCGTGGGGCTCTACGGTGTCGATTTCACGATCGTTCTGGGCAGCCAGAAGACCTTCAGTACGGATTACGAGATGAACAGCATGTTCGTACAGGGCTCCCGCGCCAACGGCACGTGGAGCGTGTCGGGCGATTCGCTGGTGCTGATGCAGAGCGGCGAATCGTCGAATCGGGACAACGGTGCGTGGAGCTTCACTGGCAGGACCGACACCTCGAAGTACCAGTACGCCCTGAAGAACGACACCTTGCGCATGACCTACAAGGGATCGCTCGTCGCGATGGTGCACACGTCGAAGACGGCGACTCCCGTGTTCGACACCGCAGCGGCACCCACCTTCAGCGTGGCGGGCGGCACCTACACGAGCGTCCAGAACGTCTCCATCGTCAGTGCCACCAGCGGGTCCTCCTTCTACTACACCGTGGACGGATCGATCCCCACGACGGCTTCCAAGCTGTATTCCGGCCCGATCCAGCTGAGCGCTAGCGCGACCTTGAAGGCCATCGCGGTGCATGGCGGTCTGGTGACCAGCCCAGCGGCCAGCGTGAGCTATGTGATCCAGCTTCCCCCGACGCTTGCGGATTCCCTGGTGGGCACCTGGAGCTACGACACTTCGGTTGGCAAGGTCACCATGACCTTGGGCAAGGAGGGCTCGTACTCCTACGTAGGGATCCCTTACGTCTACAGCAACGACATTGTGGGGACAGACATCCAGGGAAGCTGGAGCCTTGCGGGCCACGCCTTGAAGACGGCGATCCTTTCTGTGCAGACGTCCTCGGATGGCAAGACCTGGACCAAGGATGCGAAACCGAGCGATTACGACGGTTTGCAGTCGTTCATTGTCACCGCAAACACATTGACCCTCATGTTCGACGACGGTCAGATGGTCTTCACGCGCACGAAGTGACCCCTTGCGGGGTCCGCGTCCGCCGACGCAGGTTCCATGCCCGTGTCGGTGCGGTTGCGTCTAGGCTTCCGCGATTTCCGAGGAGTTGGAATCGGAGGTGAGGTGCTACCTTGCCCGACCATGCTTGGAATCGCGGCCCTGTGCTGCCTTTGGGAAAGTGCCGCGCCCGCAGCTTCCGTGAGCGAAGTGCGTGTCGAGGGGTTGCAGCACACGCGGCCTGCCGTGATCATGCGCGAGCTGCGCCTGCAATCGGGCCAGGAGATGGATTCGCTGCGCCTGCAGCTGGATGCCGACGCGCTGGAGCGGCTCGGGATCTTCGCCGAGGTCCGGGCGGAGCGCGACTCCCTCGGAGCCCTGGTGTGGAAGGTGCAGGAGCTGCCGGGACTGCTTCCGGTGCCCAACGGACGCATGTCCGATGCCGACGGACTTTCGCTGGGCGGCGGCCTCAAGAGCTCCAACTTCCTAGGCGAGGCCATCGCCCTGGAGGCGCTCCTGCTGCTGGGCGGCGTGACCGAATGGCAGGTGGCGGCCAGTGGCGGATGGATCGGGCCGCTCCCGATCGGTTGGGACGTGTTCACCAACCGCTCCCAGCGCGAGGCTCCGTTCGTGGGCGGGCAGGAGACGTCCGTCCGCAACCAGCTGGTGCTGCGCTGGCCCACCGACCAGCCGCTGCGCGGCCAAGCCGGTATCGGGTACGCCTGGGTGCGGGAGCAGAGCCGCCAGTTGGCGGTGGGGCCGAATGGGCGCGACTGGATCCCCAGCGTCTCGGGCGGGCTGCAGTGGGACAACCGGGACCGCATCGGCCTGACGCGCAAGGGCTTCTACCAGGAGATGACGGTGGAGCGGATCGGAGGTCCGCTGGGAGGCGATCTCGACGGCTGGCAGTTCACCAGCGACTCGCGCGGCTGGATGCCTTTGTCGGAGCGCTTCGGAGTGCACCTCTCCAACCTGCTGGACTGGCAGACCGGCACGGTGGACGCGTGGCGCGGCTTCGTGGTGGGCGGCGCCAATTCGGCGCGCTTCCTGCCGGCGGCGGAGCTGCACGGCCGCAGCGAGGACCTCCTGAACGCCGAGCTGCGCTATCTCGTCGTGCCTCCGCACCCGTCGTATCCTTTCGGCTTGCCGCTCTACTGGGGACTGCAGGCGCTGGCGGGAGCCGAGCTGGTGAGCGCGTGGGACGCGACCACGCCCGACGGCTGGCGCATGGGACCGGTGGCCGGGATGGACTTCCTGATCCCCTACCTGCAGCGCTTCCGCCTGTGCGCGGGCTGGTCGCGGCAGCAGGGCGGCGTGGTGTCGTTCGGGTTCGGGCTGGAGGAAAAGACCGTGGCGCAGCGCTGGAAGGGCCGCTAGACAGAAATTGTCAAATCGGATGTGATTGTCCGCATTGACGGGCGCGCACCTTCGGACTAGATTTGTCCCGCTTTCGGAGTAAAACGGAATGCCGTGCGAATCGGCAGCGGACCAGCCACTGTAAGGATGCGCAGCCACCAGGCTGCAACCTGCACCAAGAGCGCCACTGGACGGAAGTCCGGGAAGGCGGTGCAGGGCACCGAGCCAGGAGACGAGCCGAAAGTGCGGGGGGAACCGTCCCTTCGCGTTGAACGCACCTCTGGAGCGGGTGGATGACCTTCCTTGGCCTGACATTGATGGCGCTTTGCCGATCCGGAACCGACTCTGCCCAAGTGCAGGCGCTTCCGGAACCGCAGGCGTCGGCGGACACGGTCCCGACGGCGACAGCCATCCCGGCGGCCCAGAGCCGTGCCGCCACGCGCGACATCCGCCTGGACGACCGCACCGTGGAGGGGCACACCGCGGCGGAACCGGTCTCGGTGCGCACCTTGGGTCGCGGCGAGCTCTCGCAGGGCGCGACGCTTGGCGATGTGCTGGCGATGGTTCCCGGCGTCGAAGTGCGTCGCATGGGCGGCGTCGGAGGCTTCACCGAGGTGCAGTTGCGCATGTGTCCCAGCCAGCAGGTCCGCGTGTTCGTGGACGGGGTCGAGCTGCGCGATGACGGCAGCTCCCGCTCCGACCTGGGCAACCTCTCCGTCGAGAGTCTGGAAAAGGTGGAGATCGTGCAGGGAGCCGGGGGCGACGGACGCCCCGAGCTGCGGCTGACCTCCCGGCAGGGATGGAACCGACTGGGCGGCACGCTGACGGCGGGCTCCTTCGGGGAGCGCCAGGCGGGCGCCTGGTGGGGGGATTCCTCGGGAACCTGGAGCCTTGCGGGTTGGGCCCAGACGGCCGACAACGACTGGCCCTTCTCCTGGGACCACGGCACCAAGTGGAACACCGCGGACGACGCCATCGTCCACCTTCCGAACAATGACTACACCGGCTACGGAGTCGGCTTGGGCTGGCGTCCCACCGCCAGCACCCAGGGCATGCTGCGCGTCGAGCATTCGGAGAAGGGCATCACGGGCCTCTACACGGCCAACCCCAAGGCCCGCTACGCGCGGACGCAAGGGCAGCTCAGCCTGGGTTCGCGCAGCGAGGCGGCATGGGACATCCCTTGGCAAGCGGCGCTGCGATTGAGCACCAGCCGTTGGCGCGACAGCGCGGGAGGCCTGGACTACCGGTCGAATCTCGAGGCCGACGAACTCGGCGGCAGCGGCTCCGGCAGCGTGGCGCTGGTCCATCAGGAGGGCGGCTGGTTCGACGGCTCGCTGCGGCTGGGCGGATCGCACGAACGGAGCTCCTGGGAAAGCACCACGCCTCGCCAGGTCCATCTCACGCCCGACGCTTCCCGCACGCGAGGGTCGCTGGCGCTTGTCTGGAAAGGACAGAATCTGTCCGGAACCTTCGGTGCCGGTGTTTCGGGCCGGATCGAACGGGTCCAGGACGGCAGCGACGTGGCGTCGTCGGCACTGGATGCCGCCGTGGCCGTCCCCGACTCGTCGTGGGGGCGGACGGCCCAGGACGCCCAGGCGCGCCTGTGGGTGCGCACTCCGGACCGCAGCATCCAGGCCTGGATCTCCGGGTCGGAATCGGTGCGCGTGCCGGACTTCTACGAGATCTACGGCGACAACGGATCGACCATCGCCAACTACCGCCTCGAACCCGAGGAAAGCTGGACCGCCGAACTGGGGCTGCGCGGCACGTGGGGCCCGCTCGCGCTTGGGATGCAGCCTTGGCTGGGCCTCTACAAGAAGCCCATCCGCCGCACCATGATCGGCGCCTCGCTGGTTTCGCGCTACGAGAACGACTCGGGCTACGTGGCCCGGGGCATCGACGGCGATGCGGCCTTGTGCACGCGCTACGGATCGGCCAAGGTGCAGGGCGGCTGGTCGCAGACCTCGCTCCGCTCGGACCTGGCGGCCTATCGCGGCAGGGAGCTCGACCGTTCCCCCCGCTGGCGCTGGAACTCCACCCTGTCCAGCCCCGTCTGGCAGGGCCTGCAGCTCGAGGAGCTCGCGACCTACACCGGCAGCTCCTGGTCCACGGCCCTCAACGGGCCCAAGGACCGCATCGATGGCCACACCCTCCACGGCCTGCGCCTCTCGTGGCGCCGTGGTCCCTTCGCCCTCGTGGTGCAAGGGGACAACCTGACGAATGAAGAATTCGAGGAATTCGCGGACGCTCCGCTGGCCGGAAGATCCTGGCGCGTCCGCATCGAATGGAACCAACCAAAGGAAACGAAATGAAGAAGAACCTGCTGCTTTCCCTCTTGCCCGCAGTGCTGCTGGCCGGCTGTTTCGACGACGCCGCCAGTCCGGTAGCCTCTCCCGAGGCGAACTCTGGTCTCCCCACGGTCTTTGTGGATTGCACCGATCCTAATTACACCACCTATTCGATCCAGAGCATCCAAGGCACGGCGCTTGCAAACGTGGGTACCGAAGACGCCAGTGGCGGCGGTGTGGCACTGTCCGCAGCGGATGGAGTCCTGTACATCCTCAACCAGAAGACCTCTGTGGTGACAGCCTTCAGGCAGGGCATTGAGGACAAGGCGCATCTTGTGTTCCAGCAGAGTGTCGGCATCGGCACCAACCCTTACCAGGTGACAAAGGTTGGCAGCAAGCTGTACGTGACCCGCTTCGCGGTCAACAGCTTACTGGTGCTGGATGCCGCCACCGGAGACTCGCTCGGCAACGTCGATCTCTCCGCTTTCGCCAATTCCGACGGTCTCGTCAGCCCGGTGCAGACGGAATTTGTCGACGATAAGCTCTGGATCCTGGCCCAGTCCACCAACAAGTCTTGGGGATTCGATGCTGCCCGCGTGATCCTGGCCGACACCGGCGCCTCCAAGGCATCGTCCTCCATCGCGCTCAAACTGCTCAATCCGCAGGCGATGGCAGTCCTTTCCGGCAAGCTCTACATCTCGAGCCACGGCACCTACGATGACGTCGCCAACAGCGGCATTGAGGTCATGGACATCGCCACGCGCAGCTACGGAAAGATCCTGGTCGGTCCGCTTTCTACGGGCAAGCTGGGCAAGCTCGTGGTCGCGTCCGGAACATTGTGGACCATCGCCAACGGCACCTGGCCTGCCGCCAACGCGGTTCCTGTCGACCTGTCTACGGGCAAACTTGGGACGGCCGTCGCAGGCCTTGCCAATGTCGGAAGCCTTGCGGCTGACGGGACGCATCTGTGGGTCGGTGATAGGACTGCCGGGGACAAGCATTCCGTCGCACAGGTGGATCCTTCCACCGGTGCCATCCTTTCCAGCGTGAAGACCGTCCTGCCGCCGGACGCCATGGTTGTGATGCCGTAAGATGAAGGAGCTCTGGCTGGTGCGCCACGGCACCACGGAATGGAACGTCTCGGGCAGGATCCAGGGGCACGCCGACATCCCCCTCAACGCCTTGGGGGAGGAGCAGGCGCGGGCCGTGGGACAGAAACTGTCCGAGATTCCCTTCGACGCGGTGTGGTGCTCCGACCTGGGGCGCGCACGGCGCACGGCCCAGCTGGCCGGGCACCTGCGGGCGGTGCCCGACGCGCGCATCCGCGAGCTGGACTTCGGGGGCTGCGAAGGGCTCACCTGGGACGAGCTGGACGGCCTGACCCGCGACGACCTGATGGCCTACGAGGGATTCCAGGCGCCCAGCGGCGAATCCACGGCCGCGCTCACCGCCCGTGTGACGGAATTTGTCGATGAACTCCCCGACGGCCGCCACCTGCTGTTCACCCACGGCGGCGTGGTGCGGGCGCTGCTGCACGAGTGCGGCGAGGGTCCGACCCACCTGGCCAACGGATCGGTCACCCGCATCGCCTGGGATTGCCGCAGGAAGCTCGGCCGCCTGGCGGTGCTGACCGGTGGGGTCCGCTCGGGCAAGAGCTCGCGGGCCCTCAAGGTCGCGGCGGAATGGGGGAAAGGGGACGTCTCGTTCCTGGCCACCGCCGAAGGGCTGGACGACGAGATGCGGCTGCGCATCGCCAACCACCGCCGGGAACGCGAAGAGACCGGTTGGGAGACGCTGGAATGCCCCCGCGACGCCGCTGCTGCACTGCTGCGCGCCAAGAACCAGGTCTGCGTGCTGGACTGCCTCACGCTTCTGGTCACCAACCTGCTGCTGGAAGGCGGGACAGATTTTGTCAAATCCGGCATCGACGACCTGGTCGCCGCCTGGCGCTCCAGCGGCAAGGACCTGATCGTGGTCACCAATGAGGTTGGTTGGGGCATCGTCCCCGACAACGAACTGTCCCGGGACTTCCGGGACCTGCTGGGCTGGGCCAACCAGCGCCTGATGGACCAGGCATCCGAAGGCTGGCTCTGCGCCTCCGGTCGCGCCCTCGTGCTCAAACCCTCACTCTGAACAAGGAGTCTCCCATGTCCATCCGTCCCATCGCGCCCGAGGCCTACGGCCCCATCGTCGCGCGCCAGAATGACCTCCTCAAGATCCCCGGATCGCTGGGCCTGCTCGAGGCGATCGGCAACAAGATCGGCGCCATCCAGGGCACCGACCATCCCGTGCTGGGCAAGGGCGCTGTGGTGGTGTGCTGTGGCGACCACGGAGTGCTGGCCGAGGGCGTGAGCAACTTTCCGCCCAGCATCACCCGCATGCAGGCGCAGAACTTCCTGGACCACGGCGCGGGGATCAACCAGATCGCCAAGGCCTCGGACGCCGAGGTGTGGGTGGTGGATGCGGGCATCGATGGCGAGGCGCTCCCGGAGCACCCGCGCCTGGTGGGCAAGGGCGTCCGCAAGGGCGCCGGCAACATCGCCCGCGAACCGGCCATGACCCGCGACGAGGTCGAAGCCGCCTTGGAGCTGGGCCGCGAAGCCGCCCGCCGCGCCGTCGCGAACGGCGCCACCATGCTTGCGGCCGGGGACATGGGCATCGGCAACACGACGCCTGCGGCGACCCTGACCTGCGCCTACCTGGGCCTGGATCCGGAGATCGTGACCGGACGCGGTTCGGGTCTGGACGACGCGAGTCTGGCTCGCAAGCGCGAGACCGTCACCCGCTCGGTGGCACGCGCCCGCCTGGCCCTGGGCGACCTGCAGCAGGCCGATCCGGTCGAGGTCCTGCGCCACCTGGGAAGCTGCGAGATCGCCGCCATCGCGGGCGTGTACCTCGAAGGTGCCGCCTTGGGCGTGCCGGTGGTGGCCGACGGCTTTCCCGTGACGTCCGGGGTGCTGGCGGCCGCGCGCATCGAACCGGCCATGAAGGACTACCTGTTCGCAAGCCACCAGTCCGCCGAGCCCGGCCACGCCTGGCAGCTCAAGGACCTGGGGATCGAGCCGGTCTTCCGCATCGGCATGCGCCTGGGAGAAGGCACCGGAGCGGTGCTGGCCTTTCCCGTGCTGCGCGCCGCCGCGCAGGTCTTGGCCGGCATGCGCACCTTCAGCGAGTTCGGCATCTCGTTGTGAAGCCCTTCTGGCTGGCGCTGGGATTCCTCACGGTGCTGCCTTCGCCCGAACTGGGCGAGGTGAGCGCCGAGGACTTCCGTCGGTCGCGGATCCTCTATCCGGTGGTGGGGGCGCTCCTGGGGACAATTTCTGTCCTGACGGCGTTCCTGCTGCGCCGGAGCGGGATCGCTTCCGGTGTGGAGGCTGCGATTCTCCTTGCTGCGATGTTCTTCGCGACGGGATTTTTGCACCTGGACGGTCTGCTTGATTGTGCCGACGCCTTGCTGGCGCCGGTCCCGGCCAAGCGCCGCCTGGAGATCCTCAAGGACGTCCACATGGGCGCCTTCGCCTTCGGCGTGGGGGCCCTGGTGCTTCTGGTGTTTTGGCAGCTGCTGGCGCAGCGGCCTACGTCCGTGCAGCTGCTTTGCCTGCCGGTGCTCTCGCGCACCGGGGTGGTGTTCCTGATGTGGCATTGGCCGTACGCCCGCAAGGACGGTTCGGGCATCCTGGCCAGCCGCCCCTGGCACGAGAAGCGCGACGGGATTTTGACACTTTCCGTCGCCGTGCTGCTGGCCGTGCCGGCGGTCGTCATGGCGCCGTGGACGGCGCTGGGCGTGGTGGCCTGCCAGCTGGCCTTTGCCGCCTTCGCGGCCCGACGCCTGGACGGCGGACTCACGGGCGACTGCTACGGCGCGGCCATCGTGCTGTCCGAGGCCGCCGGGCTGCTGGCAAGTTCCCTGCTGGCCGGTTAGCGGACCTCGGGGTACACGCCCAACTTGCGCACGGTCTCGAGCGTCTCCCCGTCGTCGGCTCGGGCCTCTATCTTCCAGAGGTAGACGCCGGTCGGGACGTTGCGTCCGGCGGCCGAGCGCAGGTTCCATCGGATCTCCAGGAGGCGGCGTCCATCCGCTGCTGCGGGCAGCCGGAGCAGTTCCCGGCTTGTGACGGTGCGCTCCCACGAGTTCACCAGCGTCCCCAGGTTGTCGTGGATGCTCACGGAAACGCGGGTCGGCGATCCGAGCCGCAAGGCGACGGCTTGGCAGGAGGTCTCTTGGCTGCAGTCGCGCAGGTCGCTGCCTAGGGATCCGTTGCCGATGTCGTGTCGGATCGTGGGACGCGAGGCCGGCACGTCGAGATCGAGGCCTCGGGTGGTCGCCTTGCGGTCGATCTGGGCGATGCTGGTCGGGATGGGACGCGCCAGCACGGTGCAGACGATGCGGCGGGGAACGGATGCGGCGGCGGAATCGTCGGTGGCCGTGAATTCCAACGTGTCGTCCCCATGGAATCCGGCATCGGCATCGAAGGAGAGCGTGCTTCCGACGAGGGTCGCCAGGCCGTGCCTGGGGCGCCGGCTGATCGCGAACGCCGCGATGCGTCCGTCGCGATCCGTGGCCTCCAGTTCGATGCGGACGGTCTTTCCTTGGGTCGTCGAGACGGCGGTGTCGCGCACGGTGGGGATGTCGTTGACGGAGGCGACCTCGATCAGGAAGGTGTCGGCCACGGCCAGTCCGCTGGGATCGGTGGCCGAGACGACCACGGTGTCCTTGCCGTAGGCATCGGGAGTCAGGGCGAGCGCGATAGTCTTCCCGGAGACGGCGAGAGTGGCGGGGCTGGCGACGGAGTGCGTGACAGAAATTGTCAAGGAGTCACCGTCGCGGTCGGCAAAGGCCTTGGTCAGGTCGATGTTTGGAACGGTGCCGTCTTCCGGAACCTGGATGCCGGGCAGGCTCTGCGCAACGGTCGGGGCGTGGTTCACGTGGGCGACGTCGAAGACGACGCGTGCAGAGGCGGAATGCGCCCCGGAATCGTCAATGACCTGGAAGAACATGGTGTCCTTGCCGAAGAACCCGTCGGCCGGAAGGAAGACGACGGCATTTGCGACGATGCTTGCAATGCCGTACTTGGGGCTCTGGGCAATGGCGAAGGATGCGATCTGCCCGTCCTTGTCGCTGGCCTGTAGAACCACGGTGTCTGCGGTTTCCTGCAAGCTGGATGCGGCGGTGTCGCGCGCGGTGGGGATGTCGTTGACGGAGGCGACCTCGACTAGAAAGGTGTCGGCCACGGCCAGTCCGCTGGGATCGGTGGCCGAGACGACCACGGTGTCCTTTCCGTAGGCATCGGGTGCCAGGGCGAGCGCGAGAGTCTTCCCGGAGACGGCGAGAGTGGCGGGGCTGGCAACGGAGTGCGTGACAGAAATTGTCAAGGAGTCACCGTCGCGGTCGGCAAAGGCCTTGGCCAGGTCGATGCTTGGAACGGTGCCGTCTTCCGGAACCTGGATGCCGGGCAGGCTCTGCGCAACGGTCGGGGCGTGGTTCACGTGGGTGGTGATGACTTGCCGCAGCACGATGCTGTCGATCCAGACCGATGGCGTGTCCAGTCCCAGGTCGAATTCCAGGCGGGCGTTGGCGTCGCTTGCGGAATCCATGGCAAAGGGGATGCGGTAGCGGGCAAACGAGGTTCCCAGAGCCAAGGTGTCTCCGTTGGAATAGGAGGGATACTTTCCACCGTCCATGCCCACGTTGGGGTATACGGTCCTGGCGTTGCTGGCCTTGGCGACAAAGCTCAGTTCGTAGCTGCGGCCCTTCACGAGGGGAAGGGCTCCTTGGGTGAGCTGCACGTGCCACACCTGGCTGCCGCCAGCGGTGATGCTGGCCTTGTACTGGCCGTCCTCGATCGCGACATTCCCCGAAGCGCTGCCGTTCCAGCCCATGTTCCAGGTGCTCAGGCCGTCGTCGAAGTTGCCGTTCTTCACCAAGTTGGGGCCGCCGCTGTCGGGGAGGAAGTCGGCTCCGATGCTGCTGTCGGTGCGCATCGTCATGGAAAGCGGATTGGTGCTCCCGGAGACGCCGCCAGTCCAACCCAGGAAGGAGCAGCCGGGATCGGGCCGGGCCGTGAGCGTGACGGACTGGCCTTGGGCAAAGCTCGATCCGGATGCGGACGACTCGATGGTCCCGCAACCGTTGGGCGAGAGCGTCAGCGCCACCGGTCCGATGTACTGGAAGTTGGCTTGCACCACGCGGTTGCCGTCCATCACGACCTGCGCGATGGTGTCGGTCCCCGAGGCGGCTCCGCTCCAGTCGAGGAAGCGGTAATCGGTCGGGGTGCGGGCGATCAGTTGGACCACCTCGCCTTTGTCGTAGGCGTCCTTGATCGGGGAGGCGACGATGAGCCCGCCGTTGGTCTGCAAGCGCAGCAGGAACGGACCCTTGCCGGCGGGGAAGTCGTCGGCCGGTTCCAGCATCTTGCGGCGCACGTAGCGTCCCGATGGCGTGAGGGCGGAGGCTGCCCAGTTGCCGTCGACGCCTGCGCCGGATCGAAGCGCCGCCGAGGACTCGCCCTTGTCGCTGATCGACCAGTTGCACCAGCTGATCTTGCGGTCCTTGAGGAAATCGAGCCAGACGTCCGAGGAGGCGGAATCCACCTTGCCGTCGCCCGAGGCGTCGGTGGTTCCCCATTCGGTGGCGAAGATGGCCAGGCCCTTGTCGATCGCGGCCTGCGCCTTGTCGCGCAAGGACTGCCCGTGCCATCCCGCGTAGAAGTGCAAGGTGTACATGAGGTTGCCGCCGATCAGGGGATCCTTGGCGGCCAGGTCGAGGTCCTGACTCCAGGTGGGGGTTCCCACGATGACGATGGCCTGCGGGTCGATGGCGCGGATGGCGGGGATGACGGCGCTGGCGTAGGAGCGGATCTGCGCCCAGGTGGTGGATCCGTTGGGCTCGTTGCAGATCTCGTACAGGATGTGCGACTTGTCCTTGTACTTGGCAGCCATCTTCTGGAAGAAGGCGATGGCCTTGGTCTGGTTGGTCTGGGGGTTGTTGTCCGAGAGGATGTGCCAGTCGATGATCAGGTACACGCCGGCGGCCTCGGTCGCCGCCACCATGGTATCGATCCGCTCTTCCAACTGCCTTCTGGTGTCGTCGCTGCCGTCGGCATACCCGCCTTCGGCGGTGTACATGGCGGCCCGGACCACGTCGGTACCCCAGTCGGAGGCCATCCATCCGATGGCCTTGCGGTTCATGTACTGCCCGAACCACTGCAGTCCGTGCGAGCTCACGCCCCGCAGTTGGATGGGGGCGGCGCCTTCGTTGCACATCTGCGTGCCGCAGACGGACAGGCGTCCGTTGACCGCGACCGGCGAGCCTGCCGGGTAGGTCGTGGAGGCCTTGGCCGTGAAGCACAGGAGGCCCAGGGCGAGAGTGATCAGTTGCGTGCGCATGGTGCGGAGCCTTTGGTGTAAGTCGCAAGCGGCAAGCTATAAACCACCGTCTTGTTGATCAATTTCAGGATCGAAGCATCCGGATGGCAGCGGAGGATGCCGAGATCCTCCCCGTGGTTCGTTCGACTCGAACGTACCAGCGGATCCCGTATCTGTCTGCCGTAGGAATACGGCAAGACCGGAAAATACCTTGGGGCTACCAGGCCCTGTTGTTCTACCGGAAATGCCCGCCAGGACAGGAAGCTCAGCAGTACCCTTTGCTAAGTCAGAGTATGCGGCAGGTACCGCAAAAATTTCCAGTGGAGCTTCCCATGAATCATCGATCCCCAATCGCCGGTGTCTTTCTTTTAGCCCTTCTATTTGCCGTGTCGGCCCGAGCCGATCGGCTCCTGACCTACTCGCAGCCTGTCACTGCGAACAATGTGTACTCGGCTTACAAGGCGTCTTCGTACCCGGATCGTTCGGCCAATGGAGATGCTGCGGTGCTTTCCGATGATTCCGGCAAAGGCTTGCGCTTGGCCTATTCCTGGGGGGGGAACCGCGAAGTCCCGGCCGGGATCACGCAAGCCCTCTTCTCAAGATACACGAATCAACAGCTGTCAGGAGAAGTCCAGGATTACTCCAATTGCAGCGGCATCTCGTTCCGCTACCGCACCACCGGGGCTGTCCGTCTGTCCGTATCCTTGCTCTCTGCATTTGCTGCGGAACCGTACCAAGGAGTGGGTGCCCCGGAGGGAGCGCGGGACTCGGTGGACTTCCCCGCCTCGAAGGAATGGACGACCGCGAACTTCATTCCATGGAAGGATCTCGATCACTTGGGGCATTGGAACCGTGAACGCCTTGGGATCACCTATCTGAACTTCGCACTGCGATCGCTGGCCGCATCGGGATCGACGGACACGTTCGGTACCCTGGAGATCGACTCGGTTCGGATCGTCGGGGACGTGAAGGCTTCCATGTTCTTTGCCCAGAATACGAAAGGATGGGGGGATGATTTGCTGATCGCCAATTTCGCCGACGCCAACCTATCGGCAGTGAATGTTCCCAAGTTTTCCAGTCGTTGGTCGGCCACTTCGGACGGCGGGACCACGTGGTTGGATACCGCAGATGACCTGTCGGGAAGCGATTTGTTACCGGTCCAGGGCGGCTTGTACCAATCATCGTATCAGAGCGATCCCTGGATTGCCATTGCTGCGCGACTTGCCCGCAAGGCAAGCGATGTTGCGGACGGCTGGGCAGCCATCTCCGGCGTCGTGGCCAGCAAGGTGGCGGATCGGTGCGGGAACTACATGGAAGGAATCGGGTTCGATATCGCGATGGGCGATAGCCTGGGGCGCAATTTCGATACGACGGCTCTGGGCGGCGTCGAGTTCCGTGCCGTCCGGATTCGCGACAGTAGCATCTTCTACCAAGCGGGGATTCCTTGGGCCACCAATCGCCGGGGACATGTCGTGATCTGGTTCGACTCGACGCTGTTCCTCGACTCGATCCGATTGGAATGGCGCCTGCATCTGCTCGAACGCGATGCCAAAGGACGAGCCATCGACACGGCAGCCTTCTCCGTGGTTTCGTTGAGTGGATTGTATGCGGTGAATCCTCCGGCTATGCTGGGGAGCTCTTCCTCCTCACCCTGCCAAATCCCAGGCCTCATCGCATCTCGTCCGGTTCGTACGGATTTTCTCGCCCGCTACGTCCACGGTCTGGTTCTCGACTACGCGACCAGTGCTCAACAGGCTAGTGTCGATGTCTTGCGCTTGGATGGAAGCCGCGTAGCCAGCTTCCCGCATCTGAAGCCGAGCGCTTCCGGGATGGCTTTGCCGCTCACGCTCTCCAAGGGCACCTACTTGGTGCGCCTGCAGGCGGGCAAGGAACGCTTCGTTTCGACCATGAAGGTGTTCTGACCCGGCGCTCCGCTGCGCTCCCCTTGGCATCGTCTTCCGGGGGAGACGGGAGCGGGGAAGGTATCTTTGCCGGTAGATGAAAGAAAAAGCGCTGGAAGTTCTGCGGTCGGTCTTCGGGTACCGGGAATTCCGCCCTCCTCAGGATGAGATCGTCCACCACGTGGCAAGCGGGGGCGATGCCTTCGTGCTCCTGCCCACCGGTGGCGGCAAGTCGCTGTGCTACCAGATCCCGGCGCTGTTGCGCGACGGGGTGGCCATCGTGGTCTCGCCTTTGATTGCGCTCATGGACGACCAGGTGGCGGCGCTTAGGCAGAACGGCGTGGCGGCGGCGGCGCTGCATTCGGGCAACAAGATGGCCTGGGCCGACGAGGCCGACCTGCGCGAAGGCCGCATTCGCCTGGCTTACGTGGCACCGGAACGGCTCCTGACCGAACGCTTCCTGGAGCTGATGGAGCAGAGCAACATATCGCTCTTCGCCATCGACGAGGCCCACTGCGTGAGCCAGTGGGGCCACGACTTCCGCCCCGAGTACCTGGCCATTGGGCAATTGGCCGAGCGCTTCCCGCACATCCCGCGCATGGCCCTCACCGCCACCGCCGACGGTCCCACGCGCAAGGACATCGTGGAGAAGCTCCACCTGGAGAACGCGCGCTGGTTCACCAAAAGCTTCGACCGGCCCAACATCCGTTACCGCATCGGACTCAAGGACAAGCCGCGCGACCAGCTCTTGCGCTTCATCCGCGAGGAGCACTGGGGCGATTCGGGCATCGTGTACCGCATCTCGCGCAAGGACGTGGACGAGACGGCCGAATGGCTGCGCAAGCAGGGTGTGCCTGCACTGCCGTACCATGCCGGCCTGCCGGCCCAGACGCGTTCGCAGAACCAGACCAAGTTCCTCAAGGAAGAGGGCATCGTGATGGTGGCGACCATCGCCTTCGGGATGGGCATCGACAAACCCGACGTGCGCTTCGTGGCGCACCTGGACCTGCCCAAGTCGATGGAATCCTACTACCAGGAGACGGGCCGCGCCGGTCGCGACGGACTGGCCTCGCAGGCCTGGATGGTCTACGGACTTCAGGACGTGGCGCGCCAGCGTTCCATGCTGCTGTCCTCCGAGCTTCCTGCCGATCGCAAGCTTTTGGAAGGCCAGAAGCTCAGCGCGCTTCTGGGGCTTTGCGAGACGGCCACCTGCCGCCGCCAGGTGCTGCTGGCCTACTTCGGCGAGGAGCTGGCCGAGCCGTGCGGCAACTGCGACACCTGCCTGGAACCCGTCAAGACCTGGGACGGCACCATCGCGGCCCAGAAGGCCATGTCGGCCATCGTGCGCACCGGCGAGCGCTTCGGTTCCAACCATGTGATCGATGTCCTGATGGGCGAGGCCACCGAGAAGGTGCGCCAGTTCGGGCACGACCGCCTGCCCACCTTCGGCGTCGGACAGGATCTGTCGCGATCCACCTGGACCTCCGCCATCCGCCAGCTGGTGGCGTCCGGCGTACTGGCCGTGGACATGGAGCAGCACAGCCGCATCTGCCTCACCGCCGACTCGCGCGAGGTGCTCAAGGGCGAGCGGAAGGTGCAGCTGCGCCACGACCCGACCCCCGAGAAGAAGTCCACCAAGGTGCGCAGCCTCAAGGTGCGCGCCAGCAAGACGGCTCCCAGCGGAATGGACAGCGACCTCTTCGAGGTGCTGCGCAAGGAACGCGCGACCTTGGCGCGCGAACTGGACATCCCCCCGTACATGATCGCCAGCGACCGTTCGCTCCAGGACATGGCCATGCTCAAGCCCCGCGACGAGGTCGAGCTGCTGGCCGTCTACGGTTTCGGCGAGGCCAAGGTGGAACGCTTCGGCCAGATCTTCCTGAGCGCCCTGCGCCCCTGGCTCTAGGCACCTCCTCGCTAAGGAGGTAGCTTTCGGGGATGCGCATCCCCCTCCTGATCGCCGCCCTGTCGTTTGCTGCATCCGTGCCCGCGTTCCAGAGCTACCAAGGCTCCCGATTCGGTCATGTGGATATTTCAGGTATTGACAAAGCTTGGGGCATCACCCGATCCGGAACCGGCTATTTCGTCGTCGGAACTGCGGACGATTCGTCCTGCTGCGACACAAACGGAACCACCATAGGCAATCTATTGGTACCCAACTCAAGCTTCTCGTTTTCGATTATGGCGTGGACCGGCAGACTTTTCGGCGATTTTGCGCTGGAATCTTCCCGCTTGATATGGAGTGATGTCAGTTCTAGATTCGCTTCGCGAATGCATCTGAACTCTGGATCGACTCCACGAAGTTCTCGGTTCCCGCTGGCAGCCAAGCCTTTCTAGCCGGATTGGACTCGACGGGAAAAGGCCTGTGGTTTAGGAGTGCGTTCCTTTGTCTTGGCGGCATGCCGTCAGCCCACGTCCGCACAGCCAACGGCCTCTGGCTGACCCAAGGTGACTCCGTCTTTCCGACGGATTCCGGCCCCACCTTACGGGAAATACCAGCCTATCTTGGTTCGCTACGATTCGCTTGGGCAGGAACTGTCACGCACCCATCCGTTGGGGAACATGCGCGGTGTCTTCTTTTCCATCGCGGCCCATGAAAACGGGAGCCTACTCCTTTCCGGACAGCAGGCCTCGGATCTTGCCTTCCAAGGAAGCTCTTTTCCCTTGCAGATCGATACGGCCACAGGCCTTTACGGAATGACAGGTCGCAGCAGTGCGTTTCTCCTGCTCACCGACAGTCTTGGCAGGCCTGTGAAGTACAAGTCCCTGTCGGGGATCGGATATGTGGGCGATTGGAAGATCCTTCGCGCTCCGGGCAAGGGCTGGCTGCTGTTGGGGTGGGACCAGCGGGACATGCTGGGATGGGCGCGGCTGTTCCTCTTGAACGATTCCCTCGACGTTATCGAACGTTCCGACAGTCTTCCCCCTGCGTTGGGCATTTCCCTCGATAGTGACTCCGCTGTCCTGCTTACGGGCAGGGCATCTTCCTCTGGGTACAACCCCGCTTGGCTTCAGAACAGCGGTTCCATGTGGGCTGGATCCGTCCGGTTCGGATCGCCTGCCGTTCCCGTCGGCATCTCGTCGCGCTCAGGGGTGCCGCTGCTGCATCGTCAAGACAATCGTCTGATCGTCGATGCGCCTTGCCGCCTGGAGATCCGCAGCATTCGCGGCGAGCTGCTGCAGTCGCGTGCGATGGCCGCGCACGAAGATGTGGAGCTTCCCCGTGGCGTGAGCGTGGTGCACATCAAATCGTCCGGGCGCTGGGTGAACCAGCGCTTCGTGCGCTGGTGACGGGCTTTCACCCTCGGAAGTTCGGGAACTTCCATAAAGGCATGGCGGTGATCTTCTCGCCCAGCGGGTATTCGCGGTCGCCGGGGTAGATCACCCACAGGTGCTCCAGGTTCAGGTCCTGCATCGCTACCGTCATCGAGCGGGTGCGGCGCGGGGCGTCGGCGAACTTGAATTCGCATCCGTAGAGCTTCCCCTCCTGCTCCCACAGCAGGTCGAGCTCCCCTCCCGCCTGCGTGCCCCAGAAGAACAGTTCCTGTCCGGGCGGCAGCTGCAAGGAGATCTGCTCCAGAGCGAACCCTTCCCACGAAGCGCCGAGCTTGGGGTGCGAAAGCAGCGCCGGGATCGAAGGGATCCCTTGCAGGAAATGGAAAAGGCCGCTGTCGCGCAAATAGACCTTGGGCGACTTGACCAAGCGCTTCGAGGTATTGGTGAACCATGGCCGCAGAAGCCGCACCATGTAGGTGCCCTCGAGGATGTCCAGGTGGTGCCGCACCGCGGCATCGGAGGCGTCCATGGATCGGCCCAATTCCGAATAGGACAGGATCTGTCCGTGGACATGGCTGAGCATGGTCCAGAACCGCCGCATCGTCAGGGCCGGAACCCGGATCCCCAGCGCCGGGATGTCCTGCTCCAGGAAGGTCTTCACGTAGCTCTCGCGCCACAGCGCGCTGGTGGCATCGTCGGGAGCAAGGCAGGAACGCGGAAATCCCCCGCGCAACCACAGGGAACGCCAGGAGTCCTCGCCCACCTCGGAAATGCGGAAACCTCCCAGCGGATAGTAGGCGATGCGTCCAGCCAGGCTCTCGGACGATGCGCGCACCAAATCGGGCGATGCGCTTCCCATCAGCAGGTATTTCGTCTGAGGGCGGGTATCGATCAGGTAACGCAGCGTTGGGAACAGGTCTGGCTTGCGTTGGACCTCATCGATCACCACCAGTCCGCTCAACGACTCCAGCAGCGTCTGTGCCGCATCGAAGACCACGAGATCGCGTGGGTTTTCCAGGTCGTAGAAGTGGTCGCCACCCAGATCCCGCGCCAAAGTGGTCTTTCCGCACTGGCGCGGCCCAAGGATCGCGGTCGCAGGGAAGTACCCTATCCGCTTGGCCAATTCGGCGCGATCCAGTGGTCTTGTCTTCGGCATGAAGAAATTATACTTGTAAAACCAATGCTTATCAATGGAAATACAAGTTTAATTGGGATATATCCTCCCTCTTGCCCCCGACCGTGACCCCCTGCGGGGCCAAGACCCCGCAGCCGCCCTTCGACTCCGCTCAGGGACCGGCTGCGGCTGCGGAGGCTTGGTGCCGCCGCAGGCGGCATAGGGCGGGAACAGGCCCATTCCTCCAAAATGGGCAAACGAAAGGCCCCATCGGTGAACCCGACGGGGCCTTTTGACAGGATTTGTCTGAAGGCCTAGGCCAGCAGGCTCTCGTTGTAGTCAGCGGGGGCCTCGTAGCCCAGCAGGTTCAGGCAGGTGGCGGCGATGTTGGCCAGGCCGGGTTTGCCGTTGAACTCCGACTTAAACTTGATCTCGACGCCGACCGGGGCGACCGCGATGAAGGGGACCGGGTTCAGGGTGTGGCTGGTCTTGGCCTTGCCGACCTTCACGTTGCCCTTTTTGTCGATCTCGTACATCTCGTCGGCGTTGCCGTGGTCGGCGGTGATCAGCGCGATGCCGCCGGCCTTCTCGATGACGGGCAAGAGGCGCGCCAGCTGGAGGTCCAGGGCTTGCATGGCGGTAACCACGGCCTCGAAGTTGCCGGTGTGGCCGACCATGTCGCCGTTGGCGTAGTTCACGCGCAGGTACTTGTACTTGCCCGAGGCCACAGCCTCGATCAGCGCGTCGGTCACCTCGGCGGCCTTCATCCAGGGGCGCTGCTCGAAGGGCACCACGTCGGAGGTGATCTCCACGTAGGTCTCGTTGGTGTCGCTGAACTTGCCGGACTTGTTGCCGTTCCAGAAGTAGGTCACGTGGCCGAACTTCTGGGTCTCGGAGATGGCGTACTGCGACACGCCGTTGGCGGCCAGGTACTCGCCGAAGGTGCGGCTGATGGCGGGGGGCACCACCAGGAAGCGGGGCGGGATCTTGAGGTCGCCGTCGTACTGCATCATGCCGGCGTAGGTCACCTTCGGGACGCGCACGCGGTCGAACACGGCAAACGAAGCTTCGGTGAAGGCGCGGGAGATCTCGATGGAGCGGTCGCCGCGGAAGTTGTAGAAGACCACCGCGTCACCGTCGACGATGGGGCCCAGGGCCTTGCCGTCCTTCGCGACGATGAAGGCGGGCAGGTCCTGGTCGATGACCTTGGCCTCGGCGCGGAAGGTCTCGATGGCCTCCTTGGCGGAGGAGAACTGGCGGCCCTCGGCCAGCACATGGCACTTCCAGCCGCGCTCGACCATGCTCCAGTCGGCCTCGTAGCGGTCCATGGTCAGGAACATGCGGCCGCCGCCGGAGGCGATGGCCGCGTCGAAGGACGCGTCGTTCACGGAGGCCAGGAAGGCCTCGAAGGGCTCGACGTACTCCAGGGCGGAGGTCTCGCCCACGTCGCGGCCGTCGATCAGGGCGTGCACGCGGACGGTCTTGGCGCCTTCCTTCTTGGCCTGGGCGATCATGGCCTTGAGGTGGTCGATGTGGCTGTGGACGTTGCCGTCGGAGAAGAGGCCCAGGAAGTGCAGGGTGCCGCCTGCCTTGGCGGTCGCGACGACCTCCTTCCAGCCTTGGCCCTGCCACATGGCGCCGGTGTCGATCGACTCGGCCACGAGCTTGGCGCCTTGGGCGAACACGCGGCCCGCGCCGATGGCGTTGTGGCCGACCTCGGAGTTGCCCATGTCGTCGTCGGAGGGCATGCCCACCGCAGTGCCGTGCGCCTGGAGCGAGAGCATCGGACAGTTCTTCATCAGACCGTCGAGCACCGGGGTGCGGGCGGCTACGACGGCATCGCCCTCGGTGCGGCCGGAAAGGCCCACGCCGTCGAGGACGATGGTCACGAGGGGGCCCTTCAGGGCGGCGTGGCGGCTGGACTTTTCGAGAGCCAAAGCGGACATGTTCTTCTCCAAGGTTTTGTCGTTTTTTGTCGTTTACGCGGAAATCAGTCTTGCAGCAGGTTGCGGTCCCAGCCCAGGCTCAGTTCCAGGCGGGGCTCCAGGTGCTTGTATTGGTTCTGGCTCCAGAGGTCGACCCGCGAGAAGAGCGACCAATAGCGCATCTCGCCGCCCGAGCGGCCGCTGAATGGCCACATCTGGAACCACACGCCCGAGCGTTGGCTGGTGATGTCGTGGTCCACGGTCCAGGAGAGCGTGTGGGCGATGCCGACGCCAAATAGGAATGGTGCGTCGAAGCGGTAGCCCACCATGGGGGCGATCTTCATGTAATCGTCGCGGGAGCGAGCCAGCAGGTCCCAGGAGGGCACGTAGATGGAATCACGCAGCTCGTCCCGGATGTCCAGACGCGCCCATTCCACGGGCACGCTGCCTTGCCAGGGACCCCAGTCCTTGTGGAGCGAGAGCTTGAGGGAAAACTCGTCGCCGAAAGTATTGAACTTCAATTTGTTTTTGTGCCAAAGCTCTTCCTTGACGCTTGACTCCTCCCAGTCCTTGCCGCCCTCGAACGAGGCCACGCCGTTGGGAAAGCACACCAAGCGGTAGGAGAGCGCCGCCGAAAAAAAACTGGTGGGCTGCACCATCAGGCGACTGCCGAGGGACACCTCGTTCAAGTGAATGTCGCCGAAGATTTCCTCGCCCAGGAAGTTGTACCCGAGCCACGGATTCTCGTTGTCGTAGATGCGCTCGCGCCAGCCCAGGGCACTGTAAGATCCTCCCGTCAGCGGGTTGAGTGCGAACTCTCCCTTCCAGATCAGGTACGGTCCTTGGACTGCGGGTGCCAAGTTGCGCTCGTTGGACGCATGGGCTGCGGCCATCGCGAGGAGAAGACAGAGTGCGGCCTGAAGTTTCATTGCCCACGAAAGATAGCGCTTTGCACCTGATTCAGGATTGACCGTTCTTGCTATGGCCAGGGCTGCTATCTTATGCACCTATGCAGTTGCCCGAAGAAGTGGTGCGACAGCTCCTGATGCACTTCTCCCGTCTAACGGGTACGCGACTGTCGTCCCTGCAGGATCTGGCCGAACTTCCTTCGCACACCCTGCTGGAGCTGGCCCGCGTCCTGCCCGACAACTTCTTGCCGGCCTTGGTGGGGATGCTCAAGGGTGCGGGACCGGGCGTCTTCCAGAAGCTTCTGGGCGAGCATGAGGAAGAATACCGGGAACTGTCCGAGGAGTTCTTCGTGCGCTATTCGCGCATCGTGCTGGAGCCCGAGGACCTGGAGGCCTGCAATCCGCTGTTCCTGTACCTGCCCAAGGAGACCCTGAACGACCTGGTGCTGGTGGAAAGCCGCCAGTCCTTCTTCCTCAGGCAGGAGATCGCCGTCATCAACGAGTGGATGTGGGAACTATTCGGCCTGGGTCCCTTTGCCGCCGACGCGCAGGAAGAGGCCTGGGAGGTGCTCTGGAGCCATCTGTTGCGGAGCAGGACGTGAACGAACCGGAATCGGAGTTCGGAGTCCAGACCATGGAGGAGACGCAGGTCTCCCCGCAGTGGAAGCTGTTGCTGCTGGACGACGACGACCATACCTACGATTACGTGGTCGAGATGCTGGTGCACTGCTGCAGCCTCTCGAAGGAGTCGGCCTTCCGCTGCGCCGTGGAGGTGGATCTGTGCGGCGAGACCACGGTCTTCTACGGTACCCACGACGAATGCAAGCGGCGGCAGGGCAAGATCCACGGCTACGGCGCCGACCCGCGGCTGCTGCGCTCGCGCGGTTCCATGACCGCCGACATCCGCGCCCGCTAGCCGCCTTCGCTCCTTGCAGGTAGTTTGCCTTTCTTTGCGAAAGGAACTCGACGATGGCCGTTGCTGCCGATCTCGCCACAGGCCTATTGGCCCTGTTGCACCTCTACATCCTGGTGCTGGAGATGTTCTTCTGGGACACGCCCCGAGGGCGCAAGGCCTTCGGACTCACGCCGGAATTCTCGGCCGCCACCAAGGTCCTGGCCGCCAACCAGGGACTGTACAACGGCTTCCTGGCGGCAGGACTGGTCTGGGGACTGCTTGCCGGAGCGGCCGGGACGCCGATCAAGGTCTTCTTCCTGGCCTGCATCGTGGTGGCCGGGATCTTCGGGGCGGTCACATCCAGCCGGAAGATCCTGTTCGTGCAGGCCCTGCCCGGCGCGGTCGCGCTTGCGCTGGTGCTGGCTGCGGCGTAGCGAGCATCGCGCCAGGGATGCCGGCCGGTAGGCCCGAGACCCCGCAGCACCCCTTGTACAGACGCCCCGCCGGGGCGTCTCGCGATGCGGGGGCGAGGAGGCTTGGCAGGCAGCCCGGCCCTGCGCCTGCGCAGGGAGGCGCCCGGCACCTAGATTGACTTGGAATGATCCTTCTCCTCTCGGTCCTGTCGGGCCTCCTGCTGGTCGTGTCCATTCTCCTTCTGCTTGCCCTGCTGCGCCTGCGCGAGACATCGGCAATGCTCGATACGGAAAGACAGAAATTGTCACAGAGCCTGGTGGAAGCCGCGAGGCTGCGGGCCGAGCGCGATGCGGCGCGGGCGGAGCTGGAGCGCCATCGGGCGGGCGAGGCCGAGCGCGGGGCGCTGGTGCGCTCCGAGATCGAGAACCTGTCGAACCGCATCTTCGAGGAGAAGGCGGGCACCTTCAGGGAGCTGGGCACGGCGGCCATGGCGGGGCTGGTGGGGCCGGTGCGCGAGAACCTGGAGAAGCTCCAGAAGGCGCTGACGGAATCGGAGACCAAGGACGCCGTGCGGGAACAGAGCCTGCGCGAGGCGCTGGAACGGGTGGCCAGCGTCAACGCGCAACTGGGCAGCCAGGCCGACCACCTGGCGCGGGCGCTTTCCAGCGACAACAAGCTGGTGGGCGACTTCGGGGAGGAGATCCTGGCGCGGCTCCTGGAACATTCGGGGCTCAAGGCCGGCATCGACTACGTGGAGCAGGGCGAGGGGCTGGATCTCAAGGGCGAGACGGGCGGGCGGCTGCTGCCCGACGTGGTGGTCTTCCTGCCCGAGGACCGCTGCCTGGTGGTGGACTCCAAGATGAGCCTGAAGTCCTGGGCCGAGGCGCAGACCGATGACGAGGCGGTGCGGACGGCGGCCTTGGCGGCCTTTCGCCGCTCGGTGCGGGCGCACGTGGACAACCTGGCCTCCAAGCCCTACACCGAGGCGCTGCTGGCGACCGGGCGCGGGAGCATCGACTTCAAGTTCCTCTTCGTGCCGGTCGAGAGCGCCTTCCACGCCTGCCTGCAGCAGGACCGCGACCTGTACCGCTACGCTTTTGATCGCCGCGTCATCCTGGTCAGTCCGACGACCCTGCTTGCGGTGCTGGTGACGGTGAGCCACACCTGGAAGCAGTTCGAGATCGGCCGCAACGCTCAAGCCATCCGCGACCGGGCGGGGATGCTGCTGGACAAGCTGCAGGACTTCTTCGGCTCGATGGAAAAGGTGGGCGAGTCGCTCGGGAAGGCCCAGGAGGCCTTCGAGACGGCGCGCAAGCGCTTGGCCACGGGAACGGGGAATCTGGTGGGCCAGGCCCGCAAGCTCAGGGAGCTCAAGGTGGATTCGGCCAAGGCGGTGCCGCCGTCGCTTGCGGCGCTTGCCGAGACGGACGAGATCGACGCGTCCTGACGCGGCGCGGTCAGCGGGACTTGGAGACGCTGTCGGGAAGGGCGAGACTCAGGGTGTCCCAGGACCAGTCGGTGCGGCCGCGCTGCACGTCGTGGAAGCGGTAGGCCAGGCGGATGCGCAGCGGCCACTGGCGCAGCCCGGCCTGCTGCAGCGTCTTGGGCCAATTCTTGTCAAATCGGTTTCGCCAGCGGGCGATCTCCAATTGTGCCAGCTGGAGCGAGTCCTTGCCGTGCGAGTTCCAGCCGTTGGCGTCGGTCAGCTCGATCTCCAGCCCCAAGGTGTCCAGGGTGTCGCGGAAGGCCAGGCGCTCGATCAGGGGCGCATCGTTGGACAGGCGCGTGGCGGCCCATTCCAGTCGGGTGCGCAGGCTGTCCTGGTAGCGTCCGGCCCGACTCGAAAGGCCGGCGCCGGGCGGGACGGCCTGGGAGAGGTTCTGGGCCTGGGCCGGGAGCTGCTGGCGGATGGAGCTTGGCAGCAGCGAGCAGCCGGCCAGGGAAAGGGCGGCGATCAGGGCGGACTTACGGAGCATCTGGAGCGGGCTTCTTCTTATTGAATATCCACCAGGCGATCCCGGCGGCCAAGAGGATGGGCAGGATCCACCACAACAGGCCGGATTCTGCCAAGGCCTCGATGCGGTCGGGGATCCAGAGCATCAGGACCGTCCAGGGAAGGATGGAGATCACGCTGTAGGACAGGTACCGAAGGAAGGACATCCCTAGGATGCCAGCGACAGCGCAGACCGGAATGCGGGTTCCTGGCAGGAACCGCGAAGCAAGGATGGCGAGGAAGCCGGATCGGTCAAATTGGCTGCGCGCTTTGTCCATGGCGCCGTTCCTTTCGGCCTTGCGCAGTCCAGGGAGCCTCAAGGCGGCTGGGCCTAGGATGCGCCCCGCCAGCCAGAACGCCAGATTGGCTGACAGAGCACCACAGAACACTCCGACGGCTGCCGTGGACAAGGACAGGCGGCCTTCTGCCACGGCTGTGCCTACGGCCAAGGCAACTAGGTCTTCCTGGACGAATGTGGCCGCGATGATCAAGGCCATCTGCCAAGCGATGGAAAGATGGCCAAGCGAGTGGAAGTCAAATGGCATGATGTGTCTTCATGTTAGGGCAAGTGATCGATGTACCTTGAATAGACCACATGGCGCAGCTTCCGCGCTTGGAGTACGGCGATACGGATGAATACATACCCGATGATGCCGCCTAGCAAAGATACCACGAGGATTCCGAGCAAGAACGATGGTCCGTGGGATAGAGGCCGCATGATCGGCTCGTACCAGTGGGCGTGCGCACTGGTGCCTTCGGCTGCGTGCAGCTGAAACTGTGGGGCGTGTCCTGTGGTCAGGATGCTGCCGATCCAAAACGATGCGGCATAGATGAACGGTGCGGTGATCCAGTTTCCGGTGAGTGTGCCGGCGACTGCAGCCGGAAGCGGCAGGTGGGTACGGCGAGAGACCATGATGGCCAGGACAGTGGCCAATGCGCCCATTGGCAGGAAGCCCAAGAACACGCCCATGCCAAATGACAGTCCAGAGATGTGAGGATCGCGAGAACGATGGACCGACATCAACCAATGGAGGCGTACTAGGCGTGTCAAGCCTCGGAATCGAGCACGGTCAACCATTGTGCGAAAGATACACTGGCATTGCATCTGCTGGGCCTGGTTATGTTGCAGCCATGCGACACTACCTGGATTGGAACGCGACGGCCGAGCCCGACGAGGAGGTTGTCGCGCTGGTGGCCGAAGCTTGGCGCGAGGCTTGGGGCAACGCATCCAGCCTGCACGGCGAAGGCCGGAGGGCCGACGCGCTTGCCCGGCAGGCCCGACAGGACCTGGCGAACGCGACGAGTTCCCGCGAGACGGAGTGGGTCCTTTGCAGCGGAGCCACGGAAGCGCTCCACATGGGGATCCTGGGAACGTGGATGGCCCGGCAGGGCAAAGGGCCGATCGTCACCAGTGCCGGGGAACATTCGGCCACGCTGGGCGCTCTGGAGCTGGCTCGACAGCTGGGAGCCCGGGTGGCGACGGTCGGGCTGGATCGGAACGGTTGCTGGGATCCCGATGCGGTGCTGGCGGCGTGCGCGGACGGGGCGTCTCTGGTGAGCCTGATCTGGGCCAACAACGAGACGGGGGCGATCTCGGAGGCGGAGGAATTGGCGCGGGAATTGGCGCGTCGTCGCATCCCGCTGCTGTTGGATGCGACCCAGTGCCTGGGGCGGATCCCGGTGGACCTGGGACGGATTCCGGCAAATCTGCTGGCCCTTTCGGGGCACAAGTTCGGGGCCCCGAAGGGCATCGGCGCGTTGTTCCTGCGATCGGGGACGCCGTGGATCCCGTGGCTGCGAGGCGGCGGCCAGGAGCGCGGCCGTCGGGGCGGAACGACCAACGCCGCCGGAGCGGCGGGATTGCGCGCTGCCTTGGCGCGGCTTCCGGGCCAGGATGCGCTGGCAGCCATGGAGGTGCGGCAGCGCTGCTTCGAGGCCAAGCTCCTGCAGGCGGTTCCGGGGAGCCTGATCGTGGCGCAGGCGGCGCCGCGACTGCCCAACACCACTTGCGTGGTGCTGGAAGGGGCGGACTCCGAGAGTTTGCTGTCACGCCTGGATGCGCTGGGCTTTGCCGTCTCGTCGGGATCGGCCTGCACGTCGGGAAAGACCGAACCGAGCCATGTGCTCACGGCCATGGGGCTGCGCGAGGCGCAGGCCCACTGCACCCTGCGGATCTCCACCGGGCCGACCACCTCCGAGGCCAGTCTGGACGCGCTGCTTGCGGTGCTGCCTGCCGAGGTGGCCAGGATCCGGGCCGTGGGGAAGTGAGGGCATCAAGCTGCTCGGGAACTAGATTTGCCCGTTCACCAGCCTTCAGGAGCGCTCATGTTCGCCATGCCCATCACGTTGGTCGCCTTCGACCTGGAAACCACCGGACTCTCGAACAAGAACGATGACATCATCGAGGTCGGCGCGGTCAAGTTCCAGCTGGTGAACAAGGGCAAGGGGCTGGAAGTGGTGGAAAAGGGCACCTTCGAGAGCTTCGTGAAGCCTGATCGCCTGATCCCGGCCGAAGCCACCCGGGTGAACCACATCACCAACGAGATGGTCGAGAACGCCCCGCTGGCCAAGGACGTGCTGCCCACGTTCCTGCGCTTCTGCGGCCTGTCTTCCGTGCTGGTGGCCCACAACGGCCATTCCTTCGACGGTCCCTTCCTGGCCAACGTGCTGGCGCGCAAGGGACTGCCGGTGCCCAAGCTTGCGATCCTGGATTCGCTCAAGCTCTCGCGCAACTTCATGCCGGAGTCCAGCTCCCACAAGCTCGGCGAGATCGCCAGCCGCTTCATCGCCGCCGGCGAGATCACCATGAACCTCAATCCCGAGGAGCTCCACCGGGCCCTCTACGATTGCCGGGTGCTGGCCGAAGTGACTGCGCGCCTCTTGGTGCGGGCCATTCCCGAGAAGGATCTGGCGCTGGACAAGTTCGCCAAGGCGTTGGATCGGGCCAAGCCCGGACTGCTTTCCGCCCTGGCCTGAAATCGCCCCGGAATGGCGGATGGCGTCGGTTTTCCTGTCAAGGGGCATTTGGCAACCTAGATTTGCAGCATATGTCGAATGAACAGGAATTGAAGGATCCGACGAACCCGTCGGAAGCAACGCTCGCCCAGGAGACCGCCGCAGAGGTGAACGCCTCCGAGACCGCAGACACCCTGGTGCTGCCCGCGGCGGATGAGATCGCATCGGAAACGGACGCCGTGGACGAGGAAGCCACTGCCGCCTACGTCGGATCGCCCCTCGAGGACTCCGGCATCGACGACAATCCCGAGGACATCATCGAGCCGGACCCGCCGCTGCCCGACTACGAGTTCTCGCAGGCCTCCGAGTCGCTGCGCCCCGTATTCGAGGCCCAGGGCTGGAAGGCACCGATGCAGGTCCAGCGCAAGGCGATCCCGTACATGCTGGCCGGCCAGGACCTGATCGTCCAGTCGCGCACCGGCTCTGGCAAGACCGGCGCCTTCATGATCCCGCTGGTCGAGGTCATCGAGCCCACGCACCTGTTCCCGCAGGCCCTGGTGCTGATCCCCACCCGCGAGCTGGCCCTGCAGGTCGGACGCGAAGCCGAGATCCTTGGCGCTGCACGTGGCGTCAAGGTGGTGACCCTGTACGGTGGCGTGGGCTACGAGAAGCAGCTCAAGCAGCTCCAGGAAGGCGCGCAGCTAGTGGTGGGAACCCCCGGACGCGTGATCGACCTGATGCAGCGCGGCGACTTCCCGGTCCACTCCATCCGCGACCTGGTGCTGGACGAGGCCGATGAGATGCTGGGCATGGGATTCTATCCCGACATGTCGCGCATCCGCCAGATGATCCCCAAGGACCGATGCACCTACCTCTTTTCGGCCACTATCACCGAGAACGTGAAGCACCTGGCCCGCGAGTTCCTGCGCTCGCCGAAGTTCCTGTCGCTTTCCCACAAGAAGCGCTCGGTGGACTCCATCAGCCACCGCTACATCATGACCGACCGCGCCCGCAAGGACGAGGCCGTGCTGGGCATCCTCGAGAACGACCACCCCGAGCAGGCCTTCATCTTCTGCAACACCAAGCGCGACGTGGCCTACATTGGCGACTTCCTGCGCACCCACGGCCTGGCGGCCGAAGGGTTCTCGGGCGACCTCTCGCAGGCGGCCCGCGAGCAGGTGATGGCCCGCTTCCGCACCAAGGACGTGCGGTACCTGGTGACGACGGACGTGGCCGCCCGCGGCATCGACATCCAAGACATCCCCTGTGTCATCCAGTACGAGCAGCCGGCCGACCCGGACGTCTACGTCCACCGCGCCGGCCGCACTGCCCGCGCCGGCAAGACCGGCGTGGCCTGGTCGGTGGTCTCGGACCTCGAGGAGATCGCGCTCAAGGCCATCGGTCGCCGCTTCGAGATCCGCTTCGAGAAGAAGCCGATGTTCAGTCGCGAGGCGCTGGACAACCTGTTCGCCGAGCGCTGCGTGACCATCCTGGAGCGTTCGGCCCGCGAGGCCAATCGCGCCGGTCGTCGTCTGGCCGAGAAGATGCTCCCCGCCGCCAAGATGGTGGCCGAGAGCGAGTCCCTCCAGCTGAGCCTGGCCATGATGCTCTCCCGCCTCTACCGCGAGGAGTTCTACGGACAGGCCGGTGCCAGCCTCACCGGCAACGAGACGCACCAGACCGGCGAGCGCGAGAAGACCGCCGGCTTCGGCGACCGTCCTCCGCGCCGCGACGGCGGCAGCCGCTCGGGCGGCCGCAGCGGCGGCGACCGCAACCGCAGGCGCTGAGCCGACCGGAACCGATGATCGTGAAAGGCTCTCCGCTTCGGGGAGCCTTTCTTGTTCTACGAAAGATGCCCACGCCATCGCTTGCGCGGATCCTTGCTCGGGCCTATCTTCGCATCCATGAGCCTGCCCAGCGTCTACGCCTACACCGACTTCCGCATGTTCCTGCTGGATTGGTTGACGGCGAGGCAGAAGGACGATGCCGGCTTCACCCGCAGCGAGATGCACCGACGGCTGGGGCTGCCCAACACCCGCAGCTACCTGCCAGACATCCTGGCGGGCAAGGCCATCTCGGCGACCTTCCTGGAGCGCTTCGTCGTCGCGTTGGAGCTCTCCTCGGAAGAGGCCCGCTTCTTCCGGGTGCTGGTGCGCTTCAACCAGGCCACGGTGCCTGAGGAACGGGAGATCGCCTTCGATCAGCTGGTGAGCCTGAACAAGACCCCGCGCAGCATCCTCGATCCGGGCCACTACCGCTACTACCGGAACTGGTGGAACGGGGCCGTGCGCGCACTGCTTGCCATCCACGACATCGGCGACGATCCCAAGACTTTGGCGAACCTCCTGGTGCCGGCCGTGACCGAGGGGCAGGCGCGCGAGTCGCTTGCCCTGCTGGCGGAGCTCGGCTTGATCGCCAGGAACGGTGCGGGTTCCTGGAAGCCCACCGAACATACCCTTTCCAGCGGCGAAGGCGCGCGCGGCGAGCTGGTCCGGCAGCTGCAGGTGCAGCAGATGCAGCTGGTGCAGAAGGCCGTGATCCGCCCCGAGGCATCCGGCACCCAGGTGGTGGCGACCAACACCATCTCCGTCTCGGAGGAAGGGCTGGCGCTGGTGCGCAAGCGGCTGGAGACGTTCCGCTCCGAGATCCGATCCATCGTGCACAAGGATCCGCACCCGGCCAGCCGGGCCCACCTGGTGACGCTGGCCATCGTGCCTCTGACAAGAACTGTCAAATCGGAGAGTGTCCAGGCGGCGGACCCGAAGGCGAGAAAGGCGAAGGCATGAAGCTCCTGCATTGGCTGGCGGCGGCGGGGATGGCGGCGCTTGCCGCCTGCTCCGCGGACCGCTCCACCGGCACCAACGACGAGACCCACACCGAGAGCCTGGCGCGCATCGTGCTCCCCGACGGCGTGACCCCGGCCTCCGGCGCCGTGGTGACGGTGACTCCGCGCGAGGCGATCCAGTCCGTGGCCAGCGGCCAGGTGGACGCGAAGGGCGATCCCGTGGTCGCGACCGCGCTTCCCGACGGCGTCTACACGGTGCTGGTGAAGCAGGGATCGCTTGCCCTGCTCATCGACTCGATGCCTGCGGTGGGCGGCCAGCTGGTATGGAAGGGCCAGGACACGCTGCAGCCCGGCGGCAGCGTGCGCGGCACGGTGGTCATGGAGCCGCAGGACGATCCCGCCACGGTCACGGTGAACCTGCTGGGCACCGAGATCTACGCCAACGTGGGGCACGACGGATCCTTCGACCTGGCAGGCGTCGGCGCGGGGCGGCTGCGGCTGCGCTTCCTCACGACCGTGCCCAACTACACGACCACCTACGTCACGCCCTTCCTCCCGTCGAAGGCGTCCAGCCTGTCGCTGGACACGGTGCGGATGGTCTACACGGGAATCCCGGTGGTGACGGGGCTTGCGGTGCGCAACGACCCGCTCACGGGCGACCTGCTGCTGTCCTGGAACGCCCTGAAGTACGGGCAGCTGGCCAGCTACGTGATCTTCCGCGACACGGCAGGATCCTTGACCTTTTCCGACCAGCCCTTCGCGGCGGTCACGGGGAACTCGTGGCGCGACACCCTGGCCAAGGGCGAGTTCGAACGCCGGGCCTGGCGCTACCGCGTGGCGGTGCGCACCCAGACGGGGGCGCTGGGCAGCTGGTACGGATCGGTGGAAGGGATCTCCGTCCCGCCGGCGCTTGCTCATCTGGATGCGCTTGCCTGGAAGGAGATCGCCCGAGGCTCGGCGGGCGAGATCGGCGTGCTGGCGGGACGGTTGGCGGACGAGCACCGCTATCCCGGCTACGACTCGCTGCGTCTGGGCGTGCGCCGCACGAAGGACGGCATGGTCATGGACAGCGCTGTGCTGAGCCTGCCCGCGACCCGCTTCGGCCGGGAGATCCATTGGGCCACCGGCTTCGGGGCAGGGCGGTACTGGGCCTTCGGGCACAGCCTGCTGGGGGACGGCGTCTACTTCGCGCGCAGCGATTCCGGCACGGCCTGGGACAGCCTCGGGACGCTGCCCGACAGCCTCTGGCCCGAGACCACCGACAGCCTGCGCGTGCAGGGCTGCGCGACGCGCCTGGTGCTGACGGCGCGGGATGGGCACGGGACGGCGCTCCTCAGCCGGGACGGCAGGGACTGGATGCGACAGGATCTGTCAGGGCACTTCTTGGGCGTGGACGACTCGGGTTGGCTGCACGACGGGGGAGGCCTGCACCTGCTGCACACGTCCTGGGACGGAGCCGTGCGCGATCTCGGGGCTTGGACGGCATCTTCCCCGATGGCTCAGGCCTCGACGGGGGCAGGCGCTGCGACGGTGATCTCCGAAGGGCGGTTGTGGGTCCGCAGCGGCACCGCCTGGGAAATGCGGGCCGGCACCGGACTCGCGGCGATGGCCTGGTGGAACGGTTCGCTCTTCGTGCAGGATGCGGCCGGACGTCTTTGGCAGGCGGAGGAGTCCCGATGATCCGGTCCATGCTGACCTTCGCGATGCTTGCGGCCTTGGCGGCGCAGGCCCGTCTGCAGGCGGTCGCGCTCGGGGGCTCCTTCGGGTACGCGAACCTGGTCCAGTCGCGGCTGCGCGTCACGGTGGGGGCGCAGTGGCTGGATGTCGAGGAGGACGCGGAGCTGGGGGCGACCCGGAGCGCTTCGTCTGCCGCAGGCATCAGCGTCTGGCAGATCGCGGGAGAGGTGAGGTTGCCCGCCCACGCGGCGATCGTCAGCTGCCTGCTTTGGAACGGCGACACGCTCCTGATGGGCAAGCTGCGCGGCCAGGCCGATGCGGAGCACGTCTTCGACAGCCTCGTGCCGCCGCTTCCCTCGGATTGGCCCAAGGACCCGCTCCTGATCCAGCAGACCGGCGACAGCACCTACTCGATCCGGCTCTATCCGGTGCGGCAAGGTGGCACGCGCCACATCCGCATCCGCTACCTGGTGCCGGTGGAGCGTCCCGACGGCAACATCTCGGTGTTGCCCATCCTTTCCCAGGTGAACGGATCCAAGCCGTCCCAGTGGACCTTCGATCTGCGCGGAGGTCATGACGTGACGCTCGGGATCGACGGCACCGTCTGGCCGATGTCTTCGCCTGCCTTGCGCGTCTATCCGTTCCCGCAAGGGGACGTGCTGCTGCGTTGGGACGGAAGCGCCAATCCCGACGGCACGCGGGCGCTGCGCAACCGCACCGAGGCCGGTTCGTGGAGCGGTGACTTCGCCTTGTACCGGGGGCGGCTTCCGGACTCCGTGGCGAGCCGGATCGAGCGGCGATCGGATCTGGTCGTACTGTGGCGCTGGATCAAGCCGCACACCTTCCTCTTGGGGCAGCTCGACTGCGACGGCTGCGGCACCGTGACGGAGGACGGGGCTCGCCTGGTCTCGCAGGCAGGACAGATCCTGTCGCTGCTGAAGAGGCTTGCCGAGCGCGGGAACAAGGTCGCCCTGATGGTGGACGACGACCTCGGAGGCGGTCTGAAGACCTTCGCGCTTGGGGATTCCGGAAGCGCCGAGTTCGCGCGGATGGCGTCCTGGCTGCAGGGGATCGACGAGGCCTGGCTCAATGCGGGGCTTCCGACCTACGGCACGGCGGTCGAGACCAACCCGGCGGCGCTGGAGCTTTCGCGCAACCGTGCGAGCTTCGTGACCGACGTGCGCGCGGCCGCGGCGCAGTTCGGGAGCGATACGGCCAAGGTGCAGGAGCTGCTGGTGGTCACGGCGGGGCCGGTGCCGGACGCCTCGAGCTTCGAGGAGGCCGTGGTGCTGGAGCTGCCGGCGAACATTGCGGTGCGCGCCTCGGACCTTGCCGTTCCCGACGGCGGCGCCGTCGCGGGGCTTGGGGCCTGGCCGGGTGTCAGCCTGGGCGGCTTCGCGGCGGCCCATCCCGGACCCAAGGCGCTGGTGCGGGTGGACGGGGTCGAGGTGCCTGCCTTGCGCGACCGGCTGGCGGTGACGGTGTCCGTCCAGTCCGACAAGGGCACGCTTGCCAAGGACGCGGTGCTTGAACGCGGGGCGCAGGGGGAATGGGAGACGTCCTTCAACGTCCACTCAAGGACCTTGGCCAAGACCATGACCTGGCAGCTCTGGGGGGACGGTGCATCGCTGCTTGCCAGCTGGATCGACAATCCGCAGTGGCTCGAGACGGCCGGAGACTCCGTGGTGCCGCGCCTGTGGGCCCGGTCCGAGGCGCATCTCTCCACCGTCTTTCCCAACGGAAGGTCGCTGGCGCCGCTCTTCGGGTTCGTGGACCGCGAGTACTCGCTGCTGGCGATCCCTTCCGACACGCTGGACCAGTGGCATCGCACGACCTACGCGGACAGCGGTGTCCCGTACCTGCGCGGCCAGGACATCTTCGCCAAGATCGGCTACTATGACGAGACGGGGCCGCCGCCTGTCGGAATCCGGACGCTCCGTGCATCGCGCGGGAGCTTGACGGCCCATTTGCTGCCGGGAGGACGGGGAGCCCTGATCGCCTTCGGGGAACAGGATCCCCGGGAGATCCTCGTCCGAGACCTGCAGGGCCGCACGGTGGCGCGTTGGGGCGCCGCCGAGCTTGCCGGGCGGACGTCGGTGAACTGGGACGGGCGGGACCTGTCGGGGAAGGCCTCCGGGCACGGCGTCTACCTGGTCACGCTGGTCATGGCGCAGGGCAGCCGCACGGCGACGGTCGCGCTTCCTTGATTTGACATTTTCTGTCATCTTGACCGGTTCGAAAGGGCTCCTGCTGGAGCCCTTTTCTGTTCTACGGATCATGCCCACCGCAAGCGCCGTGTCGGCCATAACTTAGTCGTGAAGGTCGCGCGGCTTGCGGGGCCGCAAGGAAGACTTCCCGACGAAGGAGAGGGCGATGAGATCACGCAGATGGGACATGGTGCTGGCGGCTTGGCTTGCCGGAGCGGCGGGAGCGAGCGCTCAGTTGGTTGCCCAGAGCTCGGACGGTTACCAGGGAACGGCCAACCTGGTGCAGTCGCGCTTGCGCGCCACGGTCGGTGCGCAGTGGGTCGATGTGGAGGAGGAGGCCGAGATCGGGGCCGTCGAGTCGGTCAATGGCTGGTACCCCAACGGGAATCCCAGCGTCTGGCAGGTAGCGGGTTCGGTCACGCTTCCGCCCCAGGCGGTCGTGACCAGCTGCCTCTTGTGGAACGGCGACACGCTCCTGATGGGCAAGCTGCGCGGACAGGCAGATGCGGAGCACATCTACGATAGCTTGGTCCCTGCCCGGCCGGTGCAGTGGGCTCGTGATCCGCTCCTGGTGCAGCAGGTCGGCAGCAACACCTACAGCATCCAGCTCTACCCGGTGGCCAGCGGTGGCACACGCCGTTTTCGTTTGCGCTACCTCCTGCCGGTCCTGAATGCTTCCGGTGAGGTGTCGATCAAGCCGGTCCTGTCGCAAGTGAACGGATCGCGGCCGTCGCTCTGGACCTTCGAGCTGCGGGGCAACCAGACGGTGAAGCTTTCCATGAACGGCAACCTGTGGCCCGTCACGGCTCCGGCGCAGCGCGTCTACGATTTCCCGAGCGGGGATGTGACGCTGCGCTGGAACAGCAGCTCCGATCCCGACGGCAGCCGCGCCGTGCGCAACCACACCGACTCCGGCTCGTGGGCCGGCGACTATGTCCTCTACACCGGGAAGCTTCCGGACTCCATCGCCAAGCGCTTGGACATCCGCTCCGAGACGATGTTCCTGTGGCACTGGATCCAGCCGCAGACGTTCATTCGGCGCCTCTGCGACGGCTGCTCCGGGTACTTGAACGACGACGGCAGCACGCTCGTGAGCCAAGCGCAGCAGATCTCGAACTATTCCAGTCAGCTCACGAGCTTCGGGAACAAGGTGGGTCTGGTGGCGGACGAGGGCCTGGGCGACAGTGTCCGCACCTTTCCCTTGGGGGACTCGGCCAGCGCAAGCTACGTCAATCTCAAGTCGTGGCTGGCCGGGATCGGGTACGATTATCTGAACGCCAGGATCCCATCGGGAGGCATTGGCAATCCCAGTGCAATGGATGCCGGGAAGAGCCGCGAGCGTTTTCGTGCCGACATCGTGAAGGCCGGCACCTTCTTCTCCAAGGATTCCGGCATCGTGCGGGAAATCCTGGTGGTCACGGTAGGGCCTGTGCCTGCTGGCCAGGATCGACTGGAGATCCCGGCGATTGCCCTGCCCGAGGACGTCTCCGTCAGGTCGTCCGATGTCGTGCCGACATCGCGATACACCTGCACCGAATACAACTGCCGTCTTGTCGATGTTCCGGCCGGATCGGGAGCCTGGCCCGGCGTGGACCTGGTGGGCTTTGCCAAGGCTCACCCCGGGACAGGCAAGCTCCGCAAGCTCGACGGCACCGAGCTGCCCGCCGTCCGCACGGCCGCCGCCGCCACCATCTCGATCGTTTCCGAGAAGGGGTTGGTGGCCCGTGACGTGCAGCTCCAACGCGGCCCGAGCGGCGAATGGTTGACTTCCTTCAACGTCCACGGCAAAAGCCTGGAGCGCAGCCTGAAGTGGGACATCTGGGACGACAGCGCCAATTCCATCGCCAGTTGGGCCACGACACCGGAATGGAAGACCGTGACCAACGATTCGGTGGTGCCGCGCCTGTGGGCCCGCTCGCAAGGGCATGTCTCCACGGTGTTCCCCAGCGCCGTTTCGCTGGCGCCGTACTTTGGCTTCGTGGACCAGCAGTACTCCCTTCTTGCTACACCCTCCGACACGCTGGGCAAGTCCATGCAGCAGGTCTACGCCGATAGCGGCGTGCCCTTCCTACGCGGTCAGGACATCTTTGCCGCAGTCGGCTACGGCAAGGAGGGCGGTGCATCGGGCATCACGGGATCGCGGTCGGTGGCGGCCAATGGAGCCTTGCGCGCCTCGCTCCTGTCGGGTACCCGCAAGGTGGTGATCCGCTTCGATGGCTTGGAGCTGAGCCAACTGGTGATCCGCGACCTGCGTGGACGGGTGGTCGCCCAGTGGAGCGCATCGGAGCTTTCGCACCGCAGCTCGGTGCAGTGGAACGGACAGGATCTGTCGCGCCAGAGCGTTGCTCGCGGCATCTACCTGGTCTCGGCCCGCAGTGCCGTCGGCAGCCACACGGTCACGGTCGCGCTTCCCTAAGCCCCGTTTCAGGATCCAACAAAAACGCCTCCTCGGGATTCCCGGGGAGGCGTTCGTATTTCTGGTTGGGAGTCGCGGATCAGACCAGCAAGGTTTCCCACAGGACTCGCGAGCCGGTGATGGTGCGCGTCTCGGGGTTCACGGTGCATTTGAAGGCGCCTTCCAGAGGCAGGAAGACCTCCTGCTTGCCGTCGCTGGTGCGGCACAGCACGGCATCGCCACCGGGCAGTTCCTCCAGCGAGACGCCGGTTCCCAATTCCTGGCCGTCCTCGTCCAGCACTTGCATGCCGGCGATGTCGGCGGCGATCCAGCCGCCCTTGGGGCGGACCGTCTCGGTATCCGGTACGCAAAGGAACGCTCCGTGCCAAGGCTTGGCCGCTTCCGGAGAGCTGATGCCTTCCAGGCGCAAGAGCCATTCCTCGCCGATGCGTCGAGCTGAAAGGATGTTCCGCTTCTGACTCCCGGCGGGATGGCAGAGCCACACTTCCTTCAAACGCAAAAAACGATCCTTGACCCAGGTCAAGGATTCGATTTTCACATCGCCTTGGACTCCGTGGGCTCGTATCAGGCGACCAATCGCCGTGAAGCCCGCCGGAAGTTGCGAATCAAGCAGCAGTGGCTTCGGCCTTGGCCTTGGCCTTGCGGGACACCGTGGGCTTCTTGGCCTTCTCGGCGCGAGGAGCGATCTCGACGGTCTTGCCCACCTTGGCGGCCTCGAACTTGGCGAGGATGCCCTGGCGACGCAGGATCGACTTGACAGTGGCGCTGGGCACTGCACCGGTCTTGAGCCACTCGATGGCGCGCTCTTCCTTGATCACGATCTGGGCGGGGGTGGGGTTCGGATCGTACTGACCGAGCTCCTCAAGGAAGCGACCGTCGCGCTTCTGGGACGACTCGGCGACCATGATACGATAGAAGTCCAGATTCTTCCGGCCTCCGCGCTGCAGACGAATGACAGTAGCCATGTATTTCCTCGAATGGATTATAGAAAGGCTGGCAAATTTAGCATTACTTGCTGTGTCGGCAAGGGCTTAAAATGCCAAAGAACCCCGCAAGTGGGTGTCGAGCCCAGCTTTGGGAGCAAAGTGAGCGCTCAATCTAGGAAATCTCGTCCATCATTTCACGAAATACTGCTTCGAGGTGCGTTGCCAGCGTGTCTGCAGCGGGCAGTTCCTGCCAAGGGCGTTCGTCGGCCATGCGGTTTCCCGAGAGCCATTCCTCCAAGCGATCCCCTGCCGCCCCCAACCGGATGGCGCCGTGCTGCAGCAGCGCGTGGCTGGTGAGGCGTCGTGCCGACCCCACCCACTTCTTTCCATACCAAGTGAGTTCGTGCCGCGAGGTGGAGGCAAAGCACGGGGCAGCGCCGACTCCCAGCGGATCCCGACCGAGCTTCCCGCGTTCCAGGGCCAACTCGCGAACCCCTGCGCGCTGGGCGGCTTCCAGCAGCCACGTGCCGAACAGTTCCTCGGGGCCGCGCTGCCCTCCCCGAAAGAGCGGATGGTTCAAGGGAAAGAGCACGGAGTAGGTGATCTCCTCTTCATGCCACACCGCCCGGCCTCCGGTGGGGCGCTTCACGAGCGCTCCGGGTCCTTTGGGGTCGCGCCCCGGGGCACGGTTCCACTCTTCCCAGCGAGGACCCAGGGCGACCTCGGGCGTCTGGCTCTTGCCCAGCGTGAGCGTCGGCACCTCCCAGGTGTACAGGCGCAGGAGCGGAAGCGTCGCGTCGCTCGCCTCCCCGGCCCGGAGCGCGGCCTCCATGGCAAGCAACTGTTCCTCCTCGTGGCGCATGTGGTGTTCGCCCGAGGCGCAGTGGAGAGGTTCGAAACGGAATGGGTGCATGGCAGGAAGATACGAGACTTGCCCCGGACTGTGCGGGCGGGCCTGCATCCCACAGATTCCTAACTTGTCCCGATGGACAGAATCGTGCGTTGGATCGATGGCAAGGACGAGTTGCGGGCATCGCTCGTGGAAGCGGGCAACCTGGAGAAGTTCCTGCGGGAACTGCATGAGATTCCGCAGGAGGAGGCGCAGTCCTTCTTCCAGACGGTGCTGGGGACGCTTTTGTTCGCGCAGGATCTGAAGACCCATCAGACGCTGTCCCTGCAGGTGGAACACGCGGGACGCGCTTGGCATTGCGACGCCACCCTTGAAGGGCTGGCCCGCGCCATGACCACCGGCAGCAAGTGGCTGGAGCCGGGATTTCGCATCTCGGTGCGGCGCTTGGGGCACAAGGGGCTCATCTACCAGAGCGTGGTGGAGAGCAAGGAAAATTCGGTGCTCCTGGCATTGCGGGAATACCTGGAGGTCTCGGAGCAGTCTCCGGCCCACCTGTCCTGTTACATCGATCCGGTTGCCCGTCGGGCGGAAGCTTTCCTGCTGCGCGGCTTTCCCGACACGCCCGTCGAGACGCTTTCCAAGGCCCTGGTGGCCACCGACGCGCTCGACCCCTCCACGCCCATCCGTGAGCTCTTGACGGCAGCCAATCCCGGACGCTGGGACATCCTCAACGAGACGACCGTCGAGCATCACTGCCCTTGTACGCGATTGCGAGCCATGGCATCGCTTGCGACCTTAGGGTCGCCCGAGCTGGAAGAAGCTGCGGCCAAGGATGGCGAACTGGAAGTGGTCTGCGATTTTTGTCGCACAAGATACGTCTACAACGCCTCGGAATTGCTGGAGCTTGCGCAAGTGCTCAATTCCGAAACGCCGGAATGAGCTGGGATATGACATATTTGCAAGGATGCCCGTGCCTGCGCCTACCATGATCGCCCAAGTCGTCCTGGGATTCTCCCTTTACTGGATCTGCGTCGGCTGGATGCTGCGCGAAGAGCAGGAAGATCCCGACATGCCCGGTCGCAGCACTTCGGGGACGCCTGCGTACCTGGCCGGGCAAGCCATGGCGCTGATCGCCACCACCGCTGTGGCCGGCCTGCTGGGCTTGGCTCTCGGGGAGTGGGTTCGGCAGGAACGGCTGGTTTTTGCCATTTACCTCCTGATCGCACTGTTCCTGATGCTGCAGGCATGGTGGATCCGGCGTGACCAGCCGGTGCACGAAAGCCACGAGCCGGTGCGCCGCCTGGAGTTCGAGGCGGGGCGCAATCTGGTGCTTCGCCATGGACTGCCTCTGTTCCTGTTGTTTTCCCTGTTCGTGGCGGCAGATTCCCAATTGGCCGTGCGGCGACAGCTGCTGGGCCTATTCCTGGGCTGGGCCACGACCAACTCTCTTTGGGGCGCTCGGCTGGAAAAAAACGGCGCTCGTCTGCGGATCGGGCTGTCGCTCCTGGCGGCTGGGATCGGTGTGCTGTTCCTGCTGAAAGCCTGGCACAAGCTTTACTGAGCTTAGGCGAATCCGTGCTGTTTTCTGAAATCTGCACAGATTTGACGGCAAAATGCTCTATTGCAGTGTACCTTGCTTTTCGTGGGAATGGATCAAAACAATGCGCTGGCCCTTGAAAGGGTGGAAGAATCCGGTCGAGTGACGTTTCACTTGGCTGGAGTTGCCAGCTTGCGCACCTCGCGCGAGCTCAAGGAACACCTGATCCAGGATGCTGCCCGTACCGATGTGCGCCAGATCGTGCTGGAGATGGGACGCATCGAGATGCTCGACAGCTCCGTCTTGGGCATCCTACTCGAAGCGCAGCAGAAGCTGGTGCGCCGCGCCGGACAGGTCCTGATCCTCACCCCCAGCGAAGAAATGAGCGATCTCCTGGCCATGACGGACTTGGAACAGCTCATTCCGGTGGTGCGCGAAGTCTCCCTTCTGCCTGCAGTTTCCTGAAGCCATCCGGCTCGATGGGTGACTAACTTGCCGGAAGGTTCCGAAGGTTTCGGGGCCAGACCGCAAGAATGGGGCTCAGACCGATGGATTACTGCTGGATCGCAACGCGCAAGATGGAATTGCAAAAGGTCCTCGACGCCTTGTCGCTTTCCGAGACGGACGCACGCGACGACGCGATGACGGCGCCTTTCTGTGCCGTCGAGCTGCCTTCGGGAGTCCTTGTGGTGCAGACCTCGCAGGAAGACGAGAGCTTCATGGACACTGAGACGGTCGAGGCGCTGTCGGAGGAAGGCGAAGCCTTCCTGTGCATGGTCAGCGAAGACTCGATGATGGCCATCCTGATGTATTGCCGCGACGGTGAGGCCCGGTGGCTGGTCAGTCACGACGGCGAGCAGGGGCCCGACCATCTGGAGGTGGAAGGCGACCTGCCCGAGATCTTCGGCGAACTGCGCGAGGATCTGCAGGATAGGGCCTCCAAGGACGAGGAGCCGGTGGAGTTCTTCACCTTGCCGGTGGAGCTGGCGCTGGCGCTCACCGGCTACCAGGGCTACGGCGACGTGCCGGGCATCGTCCCTGGCAGTGTGCGCGTGCTGTCGCGGCGCGATCCCCAGCCCGAGTGATGCTGTAACCTTTGCCGGATCACTGCCGTCCCCTCGTCGGGTACCTGCCAGGCGGGTACTTTGGTTCCAAAGGGGGGCTTGACTCATGACAGGTCTTTTGCTTGCGCTGTGGACCACGGCGACGCAGATCGCGCCATACTTGCTGCTGGGGCTGGCGGTCGCCGGAGCGATGCATGTCCTGGTGCCTTCTAGCACCATCCGCAGGCATCTTTCCGGGGCCGGATGGCTTCCGATCCTGAAGGCCGCCTTGGCCGGAGTGCCCCTGCCGCTGTGCTCCTGCGGAGTGATTCCCGTGGCGGAGCATCTGCGCCGGGAAGGCGCAGGACGCGGCGCGACCTTGTCGTTCCTGGCCTCCACTCCCAGTACGGGTGTGGATTCGATCCTGGCGACCTCCGGACTGCTTGGCCCCGTCTTTGCCGTGGTGCGGATGGCCTATGCCTTCGCGGCAGGCTTGCTGGCCGGAGTGCTGACGGAAAGCGTCGGCGGTCCCGCACCTGCGGCTGCCCCGTCGGCCATCGTCTGCGTGCCTTCGGACGAACCGACGAGCGCTTCCTGGAGCGGAGCATTGGGCAGGGCCATGCGGCACGGCTTCGAGGACGTGCTTTTCGGGATGCGCAGCTGGCTCTGGATCGGCATTGTGGCGGGCGGCCTGCTGAGCTGGGCCTTGCCGGCCGACCTGTTCGCCGGAGCACTCGGGAATCCCGTCCTAAGCTATCTCGCGATGGCGGCCATCGGCGTGCCGCTCTACGTTTGCGCGACCGGATCGCTTCCCATCGCGGCGGCTCTGCTGGCCAAGGGGCTCTCGCCCGGTGCGACCCTGGTGTTCCTGGCTGTGGGCCCGGCCACCAACACGGCGACCATCGGCTTTGTCGCAAAGAGCTTCGGAAAGCGCGTGCTTGCGATCTACCTGGGCGTGCTGGTGGGCGTGGCCTTTGCCTTGGGTGCCGTCATCGACCTCACGGGCCTGCAAGCCGTCATCCGCAAGGCCGTCAGCTGCCACACCGGCATCGCCTGGTGGGAACATGCCAGCGCCGTCCTGCTGCTGTTCCTGTCGCTTCGCCACCTTCCGCTTCCCTCGTTCCGAAAGAAGGCCGTCTCCATGAAGATTTCCGTTCCCTCCATCTCGTGCGGCAACTGCGCCCGCCATGTCACCAAGGCCCTGGAAATGGTGCCCGGCATCACCGACATCGCGGTGGACGTAGGGGCTAAGACGGTGAGCTTTTCCGGTGCCTCAGATGCCGCCGCTGCCTTGGCGGCCTTGGAGCGTGACGGATATCCCGGCGTGCTTCTGGGCTGAAGCTTGCCGCACATTCTGATGGGTGCACAGCCTCCATCGAGGGGTTGGGCAATTAGATTGGAGGCATTGGTCGGCATGCATCCGCGTGCGGCCGCAATGCGGTTCTTGGAGGACTCGGGAATGAAGAAGACGTTGGCCCTTGGTGGCGCTGTGGCGATGCTCCTGCTTTCTGCGTGCAAGGAAAAGGACGATGCTCCCGCCGCCCCGCCGCCGCCGCCCAAGCCCAAGGAATTCACCGCTCCTGTCGATGGCAAGGTGACGGCCGAGCGCATGGCCCAGTGGAAGCAGGCCGATTCGCTGGTGCGCTTGGTGGACAGCGTGTTCCTGGACTCGATCCGCAAGAACTCCGGCGAGACCTCCCGCTACCTCACGCAGCGCGACGCCGCTCGCGACGCCGCCGCCAAGAAGGCCGGCCTACTGGGTTGGAAGGAATACGCCTGGGTGCTGGAGACGGCCGCCCGCAATCCCGCCAACAACGAAGCCTTCGAGAAGGCCGGAGTCTCGACCGCCGCCACGCCGTAAAGCTTGCGGTTCGAATGTGCTGCCGGGGCGCAAAGCCCCGGATTCCCCAATTCCCTGCGCACGTTGTTCAAGCTCTACTCGGGCGATGCCTACACGCCTGCTGTTAGGTGTGCTTTACGGCCATGGTAGTCTCTCTCATGTTGTACAGCATGGACTGCCCGTTCGTGTCCGATGAACGCGGAGTCAAACTCCTGAGCCTGCGGACGCTCCTGCGGGACGGATGGGGAACGTGAGACCCTGGAGAATATGACGGAAATTGCCGGTCAGTCCTTGAGACAGCGCAGGGATACGGCTGTCCCGGAGGGGATGGAGTCTTCCTGATAGGTGTGGTGGAAAAGATTGTTCACGTAAGTGATTTGAGCCGTGCCGCCTTCTGTGGGAGATCTGCTCCACCAGACTCCCATCGTTCCGAAAGAGATGAACTCTACGGAATCTCTGCGGCCAGAAGGCAATGCACGGAACCCCAAGCTGTCGCTTCCATTGACGTCGACTTGATACTCCTGGCTAGGCAGCCAGCCAGTGCTTGATTTGAGGGAATGCCCGGCTTCGTAATGCCCGCCGGAAATGGTGATGAGGATGCTCCATTCCAAGCTGTCCGGAAAATGCCAACCGTCAGGGCAGAGGCCCTGCTGCGTCCCATCTGATCCGGACGCACTCTTGCTGTCGGTGTAAGAGCCAAGGGCCTCTGCTGAGGAATAGAGACGTCCCAGCGTGGAGCAATTCATGGGGTTGTCTGCATAACAGATACCGATGTCCCCATGTGCTCCGGAATAAATCAGGTTCTCTGCCATCCATGTCTGGCTGCCGATGGTGACCGTGCGGTAGGTCTGGCCGTCGCGCGCATCCAGAAGCGATCCGTAGGAAATGTACGGATTCCAGGGGATCCCGGCGTCGTCCTTCCATGCGGTGTCGATCTTGAACGTGACGTTGCCGGTGTCTGCCGGGACGGGCAGGACGGTGAGTCGCTTGCCCTTCCAATAGACGCGCAGGGTGTCGCTTGCTGCCTGGCTTCGTGCAGCCGCGAGATTTGACGGAATCTGTCCAGTTGCTGGCTTGTGCGCAGTGCGTCCTGTGATGTCCATGCCGCCGAACGAGAGGCGCGGCCTTCCGTTCTCCAGCGTCAGGTTAGACGTGACAGAAATTGTCTTTCCTGACCGCGAGGCGATGCTTGCGGCACGGGCCAGCGACCACGTTCCGTTGGCCGTGGTCGTGACGGAATCCGTCCCGACCTTGATCACGGCGCCGGCGACGGGGGTGCCATCTAGCGATACGACGGTGCCGGAATAGGACCCGGCCAGCGCCAAGGCGGGGGCAAGGAGGAAGGAAAGGAGCTTCATGGGGTGTCCTTGATGCAGCGGACTGGCTGCCCGTAGGTTTTGTTTCCTTCGTAAGTCCCAAGGGCATATGGGCCATGCCATGCGTGGTACCAAGCACTTTTGGTATTGTAGATGCCCAGGTCGGTATTGGCCCACCATCCACCATGGGTTATGAATACGGATGTTGGAAGCCTTAATCCGGAATGCACGGCGCGGAAGCCTATGAGATCAAGACCTTCGGCATCGCCCACTCCTTTGCTTGCGAGCCATCCCCAACCTTTGACGGACTTGATCGCCTGACCGATGATGGAATCGGCTGTACTGAGGCCATTCCCCGGCTGTACGATGCTCCATTCGTCATTGCTGGGGACGTGCCAGTTTGCGGGGCACACTCCTGTGGCTGTGGTTGAACAGGGTTTGGTGAGGCAGCTATCAGGCAAGTTCATGGCTCCTGACCATTGATAGTAGCGGCCATATTTGGCGCCATGGGTCAGGTTTTCGTCCAGGGAGTCGAAGGAGCCAGCCGCATTGAATTCGGAAGTGTCGACACCTTTGAACCACCAGGAGTTAGCTGCGGCATAATTCAGGTTCTCTGCCATCCAGGTCTGCGTTCCAATCGTGACAGTGCGGTAGGTCTGACTATCACGGGTATCGAATAGAGAGCCGTAGGCAATGCGGGGGTTCCACGGGATCCCGGCGTCGTCCTTCCATGCGGTGTCGATCTTGAACGTGACGTTCCCGGTGTCTGCGGGGACGGGCAGGACGGTGATCCGCTTTCCCTTCCAGTAGACGGTGAGGGTGTCCTCCTGGCTTCGTGCCGCTGCGGGACGCGGGGCCTGCATGCGACCGGCGGCCTGCCGTGCATCCGCCGGGGAGACGGATGCACGGGCGCGGCCGCGGATGTCCCCGCCGGCAAAGGAGAGGCGGGGATGCCCGTTCTCGACGGCAAGGTGCGATGTGACAGGACTTGCGCTGAGCGAAGTCGAAGCGATTGTCTTTCCCGGGCGCGAGGCGATGCCTGCGGCACGGGCCAGGGCGAAGCTGCCGTCAGCCGTGGTGGTGACAGAATCTGTCCCGACCTTGATGACTGCGCCTGCGACGGGGGTGCCGTCCAACAGGGTGATCGCGCCGGAGTAGGTTCCACAAAGGGCTAGTGTGGGGGCGAGAAGAAAAGGGAGGAATTTCATGGGGCGTCCTTGACGCAGCGGAGGGAATATCCGTCATTCAATTCGCTCGATCCCTTGGGTTTACTGAAACCACAGCCACGATACAGATGGCCCCATTTGGAGTCGCCACCAGAAACCCAGAAGCGTGTGGAGTATGTTCGATCTGTGTACCTTTCGAGTGTTTGGTTGGATGGGATATACCCTCCAAAGATGATTCGCATGGAGCTGAAGTGCCAGAGGGTGAGCATTGTGCCCCATTCCGTGTCGCTCGGTACATGCCAGCCGGTTGGGCAAATTCCATGGAGGACATTACCGGGAATGGTGTCGGTTCCGACAAGGGTGCTCCATCCGTACAGGCGCCCTTCCACCTCGCACACGCCGCCTTTGCCGGAGAAGTCCGCGTAATAGCACCCTCCCGTATACCCATTGGGGTCTGTGAATCGCAGGTTCTCGGCCATCCAGGTTTGCGCACCGATCTGCAATGTCCGATAGACTCTCCCGTCTCGGGAGTCATGAAGGGTGCCATACTCTGCGGTCGGATCCCAAAGATATCCGTAGTCGCTATCCCAGGCAGTATCGATCCGCAGGGTCACGGTGGTATCCGAAGGCACCGGCAAAACCGTGAGGCGCTTCCCTTTCCAGTAAAGGCGCAGGGTGTCCCGGCTTGCCGATGAACGGGCTGCCGTGGTCCGCGACCCTTCGACTCCGTCCCTCGGCTCCGCTCGGGGCACGCTCAGTGACCGCTTGGCGTCGAACACAGAACTTTGGGGACGGCCTGAGAGATCGAAGCCTGCGAAGTTCAAACGGGGGTGGCCATTCTCCAGCGTGAGATGGGACGTGACAGATCTTGTCTTGCCGCTGCGGGTGGAGATTCCCGCTGAACGCGCCAAGGCGAAGGTGCCGCCAGCTGTAGTGGTGACAGAATCTGTCCCAACCTTGAGGACCGCCCCAGCGATGGGCGTGCCGTCCAACATGGTGACGGTGCCGGAGACCGCTGCCAAGGAAAGGGTGGGGGCGAGGAGGAGGGGAAGGAACTTCATGGTCGGACCTTGGATCGGGTCTGGAAGGGAACCGCGGACGTTTCCTGTAAGTATGAAAGTTTTCTGGAGGAATCACAACGGCGCGCAGGCAATTGGTGCGGCCAAAATGTCCGCATTTATTGTGCGGTGGATCACACGTTCGGCTGCAGAGTGAATCAAATTGTGTGGATGGGCGTCGAAAGCATGGACGACATTCTCTGGACAGCCAAAGGATACCGGGAGTTCCTGGCGGCCTGGCTTGCACGTGAGCAGGAGCGGCGCCCGTCCTTCTCGATCCGGTTGGTCGCAAAGAAGCTGGCGCTGGATCCGAGCCTTCTGGGCAAGATCCTGCTGGGGGAGCGGCATCTGGCCACCTCGCGCATCCAGCCGGTGTGCGACCTCGTGGGATTGGAAGGCAATCAGGCCGAGTACTTCCGGCACCTGGTGCTGCACGCCAAGTCCAAGACCGCCCGCGAGGCGCAGGCCTGCTTCGAGCGGCTGCAGGAGCTGCGGCGCATCGCCCCGCTGCCGCTGGCCGACGTCCAGGAGTCCTATTGGGACAAGTGGATCCACATCGCGCTGCGCTCGCTCCTGACCTGCGGGAACTTCCGGGACGACTGGGTCGCGATGGGCGAGCTGTTACATCCGCGTCAGAGTGCGAAAATGGTGAAGACTGCCATGGCAACTCTCGAACGGCTGGGCATGGTGGCCAAGGATCAAGGGGGGTGCTGGCGTACGGCGGAGCCCTTCGTGAAGAACGCCCCTGGCACCCAGGCACGGGCGCTGCGAAACTTTCACAGGCAGTCGCTGCTGCTTGCCATGGATTCGCTGGAAGGGCTCGATCCGTCCAAGCGCAATGTGTCGTCGGCCACGATCACGGTGGACGACGCCGAATATAAGGAGCTGGTGGCGCTGGTCGCGGACCTGCGTTCGCGCGCCCTCACCCGTTCGGCGAAGGTGGAACGGCCCACCAAGGTGGTGCAGCTCAACCTGCAGCTGGTCCCGGTGGCCGGATACGGCATCCGCGACGCGGCCGGAACAGTTTAGGTTTTCCCGGCAATGACTGCTTCCCGAAACCTGTGGTGGCTACTAGGGGCGCTTGCGCTGGCCGGATGCGGTGCGTCCGAGGACGTTGCGGGCGGCTCGGGGACGGAAGCGGAAAATGCGCTCACGGTTTCGGCGCGGTCGCAGGACGGTGCGGCCGTGGCGGGGGCACAGGTGAGCGCCTGGCCGGCCGGTCAGGTGGCGGCACTGGGCGGAACGGTTCCCGCCGCGCGCGGGATCACCGATGCCGCCGGGGAGGCCCGATTGATCTTGCCGACGGGCGAGTGGTCCGTCTTGGTGCGCAGCGGGGGAACGGCGTATTGGAGGCTCTCCACGGGTTCCGGGACGATCCGGGACACGCTGCGGCCGATGGCATATTTGACAGGAACTGTCTTGAGTGGAGCGGGAAGTTTGGTCTCGCTGGCGGGACTGGGAACTACGGTGGCGTGCGACTCTGCAGGGAACTTCCGCTTCGACAGCCTGCCGTCGGGCGCGCTGCCCTTGGTGGTGCAGCGTGCGGGCAAGCGGATCGCCAAGTTGGTGATGCTGGCACCCGGAGCCAGCGTGCGGACGACGGTGCCCCGGGACACGGTGGTGCCCTTGGCCTCGGACACGCTGGTCCCGACGGCGGGTTCCACGGCGAAGGTCGTCTTCGCGGATGCCTTGCTGGGCGACACGGGGAGCTTCGCGGTGGCCATGCGCGTGCAGCGCGCCTCCCTGACGGACACGGCCTGGGTCTTCGCCTGGGGCGACGGCGCGAGCTCCGGGGTCCGGCTGGGCTGGGCGGGCGGCGACACGATGCTGCTTGCGGTCCAGGGCCGTTCCCTCATCGCGGTCCAGGGCATTCCGTTGGGATCGACGCCGGAGCTGGTGGGCCTGTCGTGGCGAGATGGTGCCTTGGAGATCTACCTGGGTACGGACCTGGTGACTTCGTTGACGACTGCGGTCCCGGCCGACCGCGTCCAGTGGACGGGGCTGCCGACGGCGGGCGAGAAGGGCGTGTCGGCGGTGACGGGACTGTTCACCAAGAGTGGGGAGCTCTCGCCGGACTGGTTCGCGTTCCTAGCGAACCGGTGAGTCTGCGCCAGGGACACCGCCCGGAAGGGCCGGGACCCGGACCCACCGGACCGCGGCCCGGCAGGTGGCCCGGTGCCCCGCGCAGCGGGGCAGGCGCCTGTTTCGAATGGATCACAAAGGCGGTAGACGGCAACGGGGCGGTGTGATTACTTTTGCTCCTTCGAGGAAAACGGAGTGTAGCTCAGCTGGTAGAGCGCTACGTTCGGGTCGTAGAGGCCGCATGTTCGAATCATGTCACTCCGATGGCGCCTGGGACGAAAGTCTCGGGCGCTTTTTTCATTGTCGCCGGGAGGTTCGCGTGCGCATCGATGTCTTGACGGTCTTTCCCGACATGTTCGCCGCCCTGGACCACACCATTCCGGCCAAGGCCCGCAAGCTGGGCGCCCTGGACCTGCGGGTGCACGGGCTGCGCAAGCACGCCGTGAACCGCTACGGCGCCGTGGACGACTATCCGTTCGGGGGCGAGCCGGGTATGGTGCTGCGTCCCGAGCCCATCGAGAAGAGCCTGGAAGAGGCGTTGGAAGGCCGACCGGACGTGCCGGTGTTCTATCCGTGCCCACACGGCGAGCCGCTGACCCAGGCGCGGGTGCGGGAATGGGCGGCCATGCCCGAGATGGTCATCCTGTGCGGCCACTACAAGGGCATCGACGAGCGCATCCGCTACGCCTACGTGACCCACGAGTTCTCGCTGGGGGACTTCATCGTGTCGGGCGGGGAACTGCCCACCATCGCCTTCATCGATGCGCTGGCACGCCTTCAGCCCGGGGTTTTGGGCGACGACGGCAGCGCCAACACCGACTCCTTCGAGGAGCCCATGCTGGGCTGGCCGGTGTACACCAGGCCTGAGATCTGGAACGGTCTGAGGGTCCCGCAGGCCCTTCTTTCGGGTGATCACGAGCGCATCCGGAAGTGGCGCAGAGCCCAGCAATTGCAGTGGACTCGGGAGCGCCGACCTGATCTCTATGAACGACTTGAACTTACAAGTGAAGATCACCTCTTGCTGAATCCGCAGGATGATGTATTTTTGCCCCTCTCAACCAAGTTACACGCGAGTTCGCGAGGCAAACATCATGAGCATTCTGCAGACGATCCAGTTCCAAGGCCTCAAGGCTGATTTGCCGGAGTTCCGCGCTGGTGACACCGTCAAGGTGAACTACACCATCAAGGAAGGCGACAAGGAGCGCATCCAGCCGTTCCAGGGCGTCGTTCTCCAGATCCGCGGCGAAGGCATCTCCCGCGCCTTCACCGTCCGCAAGCTGTCCAACGGCGTGGCGATCGAGCGCGTGTTCCCACTCCACTCCCCCCGCATCGCCAGCATCGAAGTCGTGCGCCAGGGCAAGGTCCGCCGCGCTCGCATCTTCTACATGCGTGACCTGCAGGGCAAGGCCGCTCGCATCAAGGAGCGCGATTCCCGCCCGAAGGGCGCAGCCAAGGCCAAGTAAGGCCGGTTGCTTGAGTTTGCCTCTCTTCGCTCGCGCGGGGAGAGGTTTTTTGTTTTGGGAACAATGGATTTGTCTTAGCATGGATGCCGTGCTATACTGTAGGCATGATCCTGTCGTTTGCCGACAAAGGAACGGAAGACCTTTATCACGGTGAGGTTTCGCGGAAGGCGAGGGCGTGCTGCCCCAGCGAACTTTGGGATGCAGCAAGGCGAAAGATGGATCTGATCCATTGGTGCGAGGATCTGGAGACATTGAGAATTCCGCCGGGAAACCGATTGGAAGCCCTTCGAGGGGATCGGAGCGGACAGCACTCGATTCGGATCAATCAGCAATTTCGGATCTGTTTTCAATGGACGCCCCTTGGGGCAAGGGATGTTGAAATTGTCGATTACCACTGACGCAGGCGTTGGAAAGGGGAACATCATGACGCAGGGAGTCGGATCGCCAAGGCTGCGTGCACCTACGCATCCCGGAGAAATGCTTCTGAAGGAGTTCCTGGAGCCGATGGGGATTTCACAAGCCGAACTGGCACGCTCTCTGGGGATCTCCTTTCAGCGCGTGAACGAAATCGTACATGGCCGCCGGGGCATCACTGCGGAGACGGCGGTCCTGTTGGGGCAGTTTTTCGGGATGTCGGCAAATTTCTGGATCCGCGCCCAATCGGAGATCGACCTGCATTGTGCACATCAGGAACTGGCTGGACAGTTGGCTCGGATTCCCCGTGCACAGGATCTGCATCCAGAATTGGCGGCAGCGCATTAGCGTTGCCATGAGTTTCAATGGGCTGCAAGTGGCCCGGTCAGGAATGTTCATGAAGAAGGATGAAAGAAACCACTGCCCGGTGTGCGGTTGGAACGGCCTGCAGGCACCTGCCTACGCAAACATCAAGGATGCCGTGGTGGACTATGCCGCCAAGCCCCCGTACGCGGCGCTGTACGGCGAAGCGTCCTTCGAGATGTGCCTGTGCTGCGGCTACGAGTTCGGCTACCACGACGACGACGAGGCCGGAAGGCCCCAGAGCTTCTCGGAGCACCTGAAGGAATGGATGGCCGAAGGCACGCCTTGGTACGACAGTGCCCGCGAACCTGAAGGTTGGCGCATCCAGGATCAGCTGCGCGGCCGGAAGATCCCCGAGCCGGGCCGGGCCCAGAGCCAGCAGAAGCCCAAGGGAGACAAGCCCAAGACGGTCAGGACGCGACGCGGGGCAGGGATCGAGAACGAATAGGAATCAGGAGGGGCTTGCTGGTTGCTGAAGGGCGATCAGCGGGTCGCGCGCAGCAGGTCGCAGCGGATGCGGCCCAGCGAGATGCGCGACTCCATGCGCACGGGCAGGCGGTTGGCGTCGTCGGTGAGCCAGACGTAGAGGCTGCCCTTGGCCTTGAACAGCGCCTCGGCGTGGATCTTGGGTTCGATCACGATGCAGTTGAACTTGCCGGCCGGAACCTCGATGGTCTCCTTGCGCAGACAGTGGATTTCGATGTCGCGGAACATCTTGCGGTTGTCCAGGATGTTCATGTGCGAGGTCACGCCGACCTTAAGGTCCATGCGGCGGAAGGCGTAAAAGGCCGACAGGAGATCGTGCACGTCGCCGGTGGTGGCCATGGAGCTGTCGGGTCGTGCGGGCTTGCCCTTGGACGATCCCGAGACCACGGCCGTGTTGTTGGAGCGGTTGAAGGCGGTCCGGAAGTTGGCCCAGTAGGAGCCTTCGTGGACCTTCTTTTCAAAGCGCAGCGGGAATCCGTCCAGGCGGGCGTGGGATTCCAGCGTGTCGTGGACCGGATACATGGACTGGATGGCGGCGTTGGCAGTGGCGACGGTGCGGATCACGGCGCCGTCCCCTTCGGGCAGGCACATCATGTCGGCGTAGCCGGCCGTCATGCCGCTCCAGGTGACCTGGAAACGCAGCTTCTCCCCCAGGTACGGGGAAAGCTGCGCGTAGGACAGCTGCCCCATGAGGAGAAGTGCCGCCAGGAGCCTCATCATCAGCCGGCTGCCTGCTCGGCCCAGGCAGCAAGGCCCTTCTGGGCGATGTCGGTGCGGAACTGTGCGCCTTGGAAGGAGATCTTGGCCACGGCCTGGTAGGCCAGGTCGACGGCGTCCTTGAGCGTCTCGCCCACGCCGGTCACGCCCAGCACGCGTCCTCCGTTGGTGACCACGTGCCCGGAGTCGTCCATGGCAGTTCCGGCGTGGAACACGCGCACGTTTTCCAGGGACCCGGCTTCCAGCAGTCCTTCGATGACGCGGCCCTTGGGACCGGACTCGGGATAGTTCTCGGAGGCCATCACCACCACGGCGGCGTGGCGGCGCGGGGCCGGCACGTGCACTTCGCCCAGCTTGCCGTCCACGGCAGCTAGGCACAGGTCGACGAAGTCGGCTTCCAGGACCGAGAAGACCACTTGGGTCTCGGGGTCGCCCATGCGGCAGTTGTATTCCACCACCTTCGGACCCTGTTTGGTGAGCATGATGCCCACGTAGAGGAAGCCCTTGAAGGGACAGCCTTCAAGCTCCATGGCGCGCAGGGTGGGCTCGATCACGCTCTGGCACACGGTGGCCAGGATCTGTGGGGTGGCGCGGGGTGCCGGGGAGTAGGCACCCATGCCGCCGGTGTTGGGGCCCAAGTCGCCGTCGAAGATGCGCTTGTGGTCCTGGGCCGAAGGCAGCAGCACGTAGCGGGAGCCGTCGCACAGGGCGAAGATGGAGGCTTCCTCGCCCATCATGAACTCTTCCACCACGACTTCGTCGCCGGCGTCGCCGAACTGGCGGTCGTCGCCGAGCATGGAGCGGGCGGCGTCCAGAGCCTCTTCACGGGTCATGCAGACCACGGCGCCCTTGCCGGCGGCCAAGCCCGAAGCCTTGACCACCACGGGCACGGGGCACTCCGACAGGTGCGCAAGCAGCGGCTCGAGTTCGCTGAAGGTGAGGTGGGCGGCAGTAGGAATCCCGTGGCGGGCCATCAGGTCCTTGGAGAAAGCCTTGCTCGACTCGATGCGGGCGGCGGCCTGGGTCGGACCCAGGGCGCGGATGCCGGCGGCGTCGAGGCGATCGACCAAGCCCAGCGCGAGCGGGATCTCGGGGCCGACCAGCACGAAGTCTACTGCCAGTTCCGAGGCCAGGCGCACCAATCCGTCGACGTCGTCGGCCGGAACCGGATGCAGACGCCCCAAGCTCTGGAAGCCGGGATTGCCGGGTGCAAAGTGCAACTCGGGCTTGTGGACACTCTCGAACAGCTTTCGCGCCATGGCGTGTTCACGCCCACCTGCGCCAACCAGAAGGATCTTCATGCGCGACAAGTTAGAATGCCAAAGCGCCAAGCGTCGCAGTTGCTCGGAAAACGAGAGGTGTTCAAGTGCGTGGGGATTGGTACCTTTGCCGCTCATTCTTTTTTGGAGGCGAAACTATGAGCGCACCGGCACCCACGGGACCTGCCGACTTCCTGACCAGCATGCTGCCGATGATCGTGATCATGGGTGCCGTGATGTGGTTCTTCAGCATCCGTCCCCAGATGCGCAAGCAGAAGGAACATGCGGCCTTGCTCAACGGCTTGAAGAAGGGCGATCGCGTGCTCACGCAGGCTGGCTTCTTTGCCGAGGTCATCTCGGTCGAAGCCGACCGCGTGGTCGTGACCTTGGGCGATTCCGGGCGCGTCGAGATGGCTAAGAGCGCCATCGTCGGACTCGATACCGCCAAGGCCTGAGCGTGGCGGTTCTTTCCGTCCTGATCTATGGGGATCAGATGTTGCGTAACAAGTCTGTACCGGTCAAGCCGGAGGACTTCACGCCCGAGTTCCAGACCTTCCTGGACGACATGATCGAGACCATGTACGTGGCCGACGGCATCGGCTTGGCGGCCGCCCAGGTGGGCGTGCTCAAGCGGCTGTTCGTGATGGACGTGTCGTGGGTGGAGAAGGAAGTCAAGGAGCCGATGGTGTTCATCAATCCGGTGATCGAGCCGGTGGGCGAACCCTGCGACTTCGACGAGGGCTGCCTGTCGCTTCCGGAGATCCGAGGCAAGGTGATCCGTCCGAGCACGGTGCGCATCACGTGGCTGGACCGCGAGGGCAAGGCCCAGGAGATGGTCGCCGAGGGGTTGTTTGCCCGCTGTGCTCAGCACGAGATGGACCATCTCGAAGGCATCCTGTTCGTGGATCGGCTCTCTGCGACCGGCAAGGCGCTGGCGCAGGGCAAGCTCAAGCGCCTGGCCAAGCAAGGGAAATGAGGGTGCTCGGCCCCTTGTTGGGTGCCGTGTTCCTCGCGGGATGCGCACATGCCCCTGTGGCGCATCCTCCCGATTCGTCCTACCGCCGTCCGGTCACCGTGGGCATCCTGGTGGCCCAGAAGGCCGCAGCCGTGCGCCTGGAGGAAGGCTCCTGGGCAGGTGAGACGTCTGTGGAGGCCCAATTGGCCACTGCGGTGCGCAACGGCCGCGACGTGGTGCTCAAGGGCGCCGACGGCAAGACCCTGGCCGAAGGCCCGGCCATCGTCCTGCGCACCAGCTCCCCCAAAGGGATCGGGCTGGGCAAGATCCATGTGCGTGGCGAGGTGCGGTTGGTGCCCGACGGCTCGGGGGTCTCGGCGGTGAACCGCCTGGACCTGGAGGACTACCTCAAGGGCGTGGTGCCCGGCGAGATCGGACGGAAATTGTCAAAAGACAAGACCGAGGCGGTGAAGGCGCAGGCCGTGGTGGCCCGCACCTACGCTCTCAAGAAGCTGGGGCAGTATCCGGGCCGGGCTTACGACTTGCTTGCGACCATCTCCGATCAGGTGTACGGCGGCATCGGGATGGAAGACCCGTTGTGCAGCGCCTCGGTGGAAGCCACGCGCGGGCTCTATCTCACCGACGGCAACGGCTACGCCGACGCGTACTACCACAGCGCCTCGGGCGGGCACACCAGCGCCATCCAGGACGCCTGGCCCAACAAGCCCCCGCGCGGCTATCTGGCTGGGGTGGTGGACTCCTCGGAAGGCGGGGCCTGGTGCCGGAAGGCATCCGTCTACAAGTGGAAGGAAAGCTGGGACGAGGCGACGCTCCACAAGGCCGTGGCCCGCGACCTCACCGAGGCGCTGGGCAAGAACCCCGGCAACGTGGACGTGACCGGCCTGCGCACCGAAGGGCGCGACTCGTCGGGACGGGTGCGGCGGCTGGTGGTCGAGACCGCCAAGGGCGAGACACTTTCGGTGAGCTCGGACCGGATCCGCTGGGCGCTGCGCCGGGGCACCGGGCGCGACATCCTGCGCTCCACCCGCTTCACACTCACTCGCGCCGACGGCAAGTACGTCGCCGAGGGAACGGGCAACGGGCACGGGGTGGGCATGGACCAGTGGGGCGCCATGGGCCGCTCCCAGGCGGGCCAGAGCTTCGGACAGATCCTGTCGGCCTACTATCCGGGCACCCGGCTGGAGACGCTGCCGGAGTAGTGCGCCTGCCCCGGACCGTCGCGCGACAGCGGCGGGACCCCGCAGCCGCAGGCGAGGAGGCCCGATGAGCCCCTTCGGGGCGAGCAGGGCCGGACCGGGCCCGTTCATAAATGTCGGGCAAGACCCGCGCAGGGAAATACTTTTCATCCATTGAACCAATGCGCCATCCGTGGCGCAACCATTTCTGGGAGACCTCATGAGCCAACGTCGCGTCGTCATCACCGGCCTCGGAACCGTCAATCCGCTGGGCCATTCCGTGGAAGCCACCTGGGAAGGTCTGGCTGCGGGCCGGAGCGGCATCGCTCCCGTGACGCTGTTCGATGCCTCCAGTTACAACACCAAGATCGGCGGCGAGGTCAAGGGCTTCGACGCCATGCCCTACTTCTTGGACCAGAAGATGGGCGCCCGCCTGGACCGCTACCAGCACTTCGGGCACGCCGCCGCCAAGATGGCCCTGGACGACTCGGGCATCGAGATCGAGCCCATCGCCGACCGCTTCGGCGTCCTGATCGGCACCGGCATCGGCGCCATGACCTCCATCACCCGCGAGCAGCGCGTGCTGGACACCCGCGGCCACAAGCGCGTGACCCCGTTCCTGATCCCCATCATCATCACCAACACGCTGTCGGGATACTTCTCGATCGAGTACGGCCTGCGCGGGCCGAACCTGACCATCGTCACGGCCTGCGCGACCGCCAACCACTCCATCGGCGAAGCGGCCGAGATCATCCTGCGCGGCGACGCCGATGCCATGGTGGCCGGCGGTGCCGAAGCCGCCATCTGCGAGCTGGGCTACGCCGGCTTCTGCAACATGAAGGCCATGTCCACCCGCAACGATGACCCCACCGGCGCTTCCCGCCCCTTCGACAAGGGACGCGACGGCTTCGTGATGGGCGAAGGCGCGGCCGTGGTGGTCCTCGAGGAGCTCGAGCACGCCAAGAAGCGCGGCGCCAAGATCTACGGCGAGATCGCGGGCTTCGGCATGAGCGCCGATGCCCACCACATCACCGCTCCGCACCCGGAAGGCAACGGCGGCTACCGCTCCATGCAGATGGCCATCCAGAAGGCCAAGCTCAATCCCGAGCAGATCCAGCTGGTCAATGCCCACGGCACCTCCACCCCGCTGGGCGACGCGGGCGAGACCCAGGCCATCAAGAAGGCCTTCGGAAGCTTCGCCAAGGACGGCCTGATGGTCCATTCCACCAAGTCGATCGTCGGTCACCTGCTGGGCGCTGCGGGCGGTGTGGAGCTGGTCGCCTCGCTGATGGCGTTGGAAAAGGGCATCGTGCACCCCACCCTCAATCAGGTGGACGCCGATCCCGACTGCGATCTGGACTACGTGCCCAACACGGCGCGCGAAGCCAAGGTGGACGCGTTCCTGTCGAACTCCTTCGGGTTCGCCGGACACAACGCCACCCTGATCGTGAAGAAGTTCAACGGATGATCCGGCGGGGGCTGTTCCTGCTCCTTTGCCTGGCGCTGGCGCCTCGGGCGGCGGAAGACGCCGCCAAGCAGCTGGAAAAGCGCCGCACGCTGTGCAACGCCTTGAAGGTCTGCAGGATCCCGGGCGAAGGCGCGCGTTGCACGGAGGCGGAGTCGGCCCCCCTGGAAGATGTGGACCTGGACGAGAACTACTGTTCGTGGGTGCGCGGCTTTGCCCGCAAGGGCATCTTGCCGGGCACGGCGGCCACCAACGAATTGTATCGCCGCATGGGCAACCAGTACCACATCATGTACGTCATGCACGACACCATCCCGGTTCCAGCCAAGGCCCTGGACCTGCTGGTGGCCAACGTGCCGCTAACCTGCAAGCTCATCAACGCCTACCAGAAGACGGATTATGCCGCAAGCTATCCGCACGCCGGTGACAGCTCGGTGTTCACCGGAACCAACGGCAGGAACCTAACTGGTACGGCCAAGCAGGTGTGGGCGGGCTCGGGCGGCATGGAGCGGGTATTCTACGGCGACGGCAAGGTCAGCATCCTGACCTGGAAGATGCGCGGGGACGTGATCGTGGAGCTGCGCTACTGGCCTCGCGGTGAGAAGAGCTGCAACTACAGCGCCCGCTTCACCATGTTCCCGGTCAACAGCTTCATCAACTCGGTGATGAACATGGGGCTGTTCCGCAACACGGCCATCGACAAGATCGGCGAAGTGCTCACCGACATCTCGCGAGCCGCCAACGCGTACGCGGTCGGCAAGACCCCCAAGAAGCCGCAGGACTACACTCCGGCCGAACAGGAATCGCTCAAGCGCTTCGAGGCGCTGTTCAAGGCGGGGAACTAGGGCGCCCGGGCGGGCTGCCTGCCAAGCCCCGGCTGCCGGGGTCTTGGGCCTGTCGGCCGGCATCCCTGGCGCTCAGATCCTTGCCAGGATCGCCTCCATGCCTGAAACGAGCGTCTCGGGCGGCGTCAAGAGGCTCACGACCAGGAAGTGCTCCTCCTCGAAGTCGTAGAGGTAACCCGGTTGCACCAGCACCCCGGCCTCTTCGATCAGGCGGATCGCAAAGGCCTCGTCGTCTTCCAGGCCCGGGATCTCCAGCAGGCCGCACCAGCCTCCGGAAAGGCCGTGGAACCGGATGCCGCTGCCTTGGGTCGTCTGCTGGAGGATCAGCTCGCTCTCCCGCAAGCGGGCGCGGATGGGATCGCCCAGTTGCGGCTGCAGCGCCAGGAGTTCCGGCAAGGCCACCTGCAACGGGGTGGAGACCGAGAGGAAGGTGTCGCACAGGAGGTCCAAGCGGGCGCGGGCTTCGCTGGCCTGGGGGCCGGAGGTGGCGATCCAGCCCAGCTTGAAGTGCGGAAGTCCCAGACTCTTGCTCAAGCCGCCCAGAGTGAAGGCGAGGCATTCTTCCCAACCCAAAAAGCTGGCTGGCAAGGGGGAAAAAGAACTGTGGGAAGAATGTGGATAGAATTCCGCGAACACTTCATCGGAAATCACCGCGAGATCCCACTTGGCACAGAACGCGCTTAGCTCTTCTCTCTCTTTCTGATCGAGAACAGCACCGGTGGGATTGCCGGGTTGGATCACCACGACGGCCTTCGTACGGCTGTCCATGGCATTTTTCAACCCTTGCAGGTCGATTTTCCAGCGATTCTGTTGGCAAATCAGTGGATAACCTTGGATATCCACGCCATCCCACTGCAAAATGTGATCTAAAAGTGGATAACTTGGTTGTGGAGCTAGAATGGTGTCGCCGGGGTTGCACAGCAGGCGGAACAGATGCGAATAGCCTTCGCTGGTGCTGGCCACCAGGTGGAGCGTTTCGGGAGAAATTGTGGATGTGTGTGTGGATAAATATGTTGACAGAGCTGTTCTAGCTGTCGATAACCCTTGGGCAGAAGGGGAATACTCGACTCCATCATGGTGGATAAGCGACGCAAGTGCTTGCTGCTCGGCGACTTGCCGATTCAGGCCGCAGCGGGTCGGATTGGTGACGGTCAGGTCCAGTAACGACTGACCCGAGGCTTGACGCCGGGCCATGGCCTGCGCCAGCGGATTGGGCTCCGTGACGAAGCGACTACGCTGGCTGAACAAGGTGAAGCGTGGTGTTTTCGAAGCCGGGCACGCTCCGTACGGCTTCGTCGGCATGGTAGGAGCTGCGCACCATGGGGGCACTTTCTACGGCTTCGAAGCCCAGGGCCAGGGCAATGCTCTTGTAGTGGGCGAACTCTTCCGGGGTCACCCAGCGGTCCACCGGCAGGTGCTTGGGACTGGGTTGGAGGTACTGCCCCAGGGTCAGGACACACACGCCGGCATCGCGCAGGCGCACGAGCGTCGGTTCGACTTCCTCGGGCCGCTCGCCGATGCCCAGCATCATGCCGCTCTTGGTGGTGAAACCTTCCTGCCTGGCCCAGGTCAGGATCTGCAGGGAGCGCTCGTAGCTGGCCTGGGGCCGCACGGCGCGGCTCATGCGCTCCACCGTCTCGAGGTTGTGATTGTAGATGTCGGGTCCGGCGGCCAGCACCGTCATCAGCAGCTCGCGGTTGCCCTTGAAGTCGCCGGTGAGCACTTCCAGCGAAGTGGTGGGGGAAGCTGATTTGACGGCGCGGATGGTGGCGGCCCACACCGAGGCGCCGTTGTCGGCCAGTTCGTCGCGGTTGACCGAGGTGATGACGCAATGGCGCAATTTGAGGGTGGCGACGGCTTCGGCGACCCGGCGGGGCTCGTCCAGGTCCAGCTCCGTGGGGCGTCCGGTGGCCACGTTGCAGAAGCCGCAGGCGCGGGTACAGACGTTCCCCAGGATCATGAAGGTTGCGGTGCCGCGCGCCCAGCATTCGCCCATGTTGGGGCAGGCTGCGCTCTGGCAGACGGTGTGGAGCTGGTGCTTGTCCACGAGCTCCCGAACGGCGCTGTAGGCCGGTCCTCCGGGCAGCTTGCTGCGGATCCAGGAGGGCAGGCGAGCGGGCTTGGTCGTGTCGTCAGGCATCGCTGCATAAGGTAGGAAGTTCCGCAGCGCCTGGCGCTGGGCTCAGGGCTGGGAGGAGGCGGTTTTCCGGGCCAAGTGCAGGGAGCGGAACTCGCGGAATGCGACCAGTTTGTCCACGCAGCCCACCAGGAACGACTCCATGTGGCGGGGGGGATTCCAGGTCAGGGGCCACATGTGCTTGACGATGATGTCCCGCTCCAGGGCGGTGATAGTGAAGTGCTTGCGGGCGTTCTCCAGGGCGATCCGGGGGTGCTCCAGGCCGTGGAACTTCTCGCGCGCCAGCTCCGGCAGGTCGTGGTGGCGCCAGTCGTAGAGGAAGAAGTCGTGGAGCAGTCCGCCACGGGCCATGGCACGGGCATCCAGGTGCAGGAACTTCCCCAGCCGGTAGGACTGGAAGGATACGCGCAGGGCGTGTCGGAAGATCGAGCTGTCGTGGTGCAGGAAGTCCTTGGTGCGCATGAACTCGGGGTGAACGGCGATCTCGCGGACGAAGCGGCGGAACTCCTCCTCGCGCGGGCTGCGGGACTCGACAAAGCCCAGGAAGCGCGCCTGCAGGAGCGAGCGCCGGTCGTCGAGGCGGTCGCGCAGGCCATTGACGCCCTCGACGTACTTGCGCAGGATGGGAAAGGCGGTCAGCAGTCGCTGGAAGGGCTCTTCGAGGCGGCTCAGGTCGGGATGCAGGTGGCGCAGGTGGATCCGGGACAGGCGGGCGACGAATAGGCGCAGCAGGTTGACGGAGAAGGCGAAGTCCAGCAGGAAGTAGGCGAGCAGCAGCGGGGCGACGGTGTGGATGAGGTCGGGATTGAGTTGCGCGGTCCAGCGGACCACGGCAGGATGGAGGACGCGTTCGAAGCCCACGGCCAACCCGGCCCACAGGGCAGAAAATGTCAGGCAGACGCGACCATGGAGATTGAAGCGGCTGTCCGAGTAGTCCCACATGCGCAGACCGAAGTAGCGCTCGCACACGGTGCCGACCGCATATTCCACCGCCGTGAGCACGACGCCGTAGCCGATGAACTCCCCGATCATCCCCGCGCAGCGAAGATGCGGTGCCAGCAAAAGGACGCACAGCGCTCCCGTCCCGTAGATGGGTAGGAAGGGGCCGTGCAGGAAGCCTGCGTTGACGAAACGCTTCTGGTTCCAGGAACGGTAGATGACTTCCAGCAACCAGCCTGCAGCGGCGTAGATGGAGACGTGCAGGATGGTCAGGGAGAGAGGATGGAGGAACGCGTCCAGGATGCCGAGCTGCTGCATGTCCGACCTCCGCTTGGGTTTGCCTTGACGTGGAAGGTTCGCAAAGGGGGCAAAGTACCTCGGGATGGAGGCATCCATCAAGATTCGATCCGATTTCCCAGCAAAACTCCAGAAAGGACGGCAAGGATCGCGGGCGTTAGTGGCTCTCGCTGCGGTCGGTCGAGGCATGAAAAAGCCCATCCCACGGCGTGGAACGGGCTTTGGGTGTTTCCTGAAGAGCGATCAGCCGCCGAAGTATTCCTTCAGGCCATCGGAGGTGGCCTTCATGGACTTGGCTTCCTCGGTCCAGCCGGCCGGGCAGACTTCACCGTGCTTCTCGGTGAACTGCAGGGCCTTGAGGGTGCGCAGCGTCTCGTCGATGTTGCGGCCCAAGGGCAGGTTGTTCACGACCTGGGACTGCACCACGCCGTCCTTGTCGATGATGAAGGTGCCGCGCAGGGCCATGCCGCCGGGCAGGAGCACGTCGTAGTCGGCCGCGACGGTCTTGTTGAAGTCGCTGATGATGGGATAGGTGACTCCCTGGATGCCGCCGACCTTCTTGGGGGTCTCGAGCCAGGCCACATGGGAGAACCAGGAGTCGGTGGAGGCGCCGATGACCTGGGCGTCCAGCTTCTCGAACTCGGAAAGCTTGGCCTGGAACTCGTGCAGCTCGGTGGGGCACACGAAGGTGAAGTCCAGCGGGTAGAAAAACAGTACCACGTACTTTTTGCCCTTGAACTGCGAGAGGGTGAAGTCCTCGACGACTTCCCCGGCCTTGACGGCCTTGACGTTGAACTCGGGAGCGGACTTGCCGACCAGAACTGCCATGTGTGACTCCAGTGTGGGTGACGATGAGCTTCGCGAAGAGCGATGAGGCGAAGATACAAGGTCTCAATCTTGCGACCAGTCCAACAAGAAAGGCAGGATGCTGGGGCCATCCTGCCTCGTGGTCTTCTCGTGGAAGATTCGGGCTCAGGCCATGGCGGCGAGGAACTGTCGACGCGCCGGGCAGGCCGTCGCAATGGGCAGGCGGATCTCGAAGGTGGTTCCCTTGCCTTCCTTGGTGCGGATGCGGACCTGTCCTTGCAGGCCGCGTACGATGTACTGCACCACATCCAGACCGACGCCGCGCCCCGAAGTGTCCGTGACTTGATCGCGAGTGGAGAAGCCGCTGAAGAACAGGTGCGAGAGCACGTCCTCTTCGGACAATGCATCGACTTCCGTCGCGCTCAGTTCCTTCATGGCAGCGATCTTGCGGCGAGCTGCGGCGATGTCCACGCCTCGGCCGTCGTCCGAGAAGATCAGCACGACGGTGTCGGACACTTCGCTACAGGTCATGGACACGATGCCTGCTTCCGTCTTGCCTGCGGCCTTGCGTTCTCCCGGCGATTCCAAACCGTGGTCCACGGCGTTGTTCACCATGTGAACCAGGGCCTTGTGGAGCTTGCGCATGATCTCGATGTCGATGCCGATGTCGCCTTGCCAGGAGAAGACGGCCTTCTTGTTCAGTCGAGTCCCCAATCTTTCCACAACGGCTTGGAAAGTGTGGGCAATTTGTGTGAATCTCACCTCGCGCAGCTTTGACGCGGTGGTGCCCAGAAGACCGAGCGTGTTCACGAGGATCGGGCTGGATCCCAATGCGCGTGCGGCTCGGTACATCTCGGCGGTCTGCCGAATGAGCTCGTCGATCTCGCGCAGCGGAACCATGGCGGTGGGTTCGGTGCGGAGCGCCTTCTTCTCCGAGCTCTCCTCGCGGGAGCCCAGCTTGACGCGCAGGTCTTCCAGCCTCTGCAGGTAGCTGTCGGCTTCCTTCAGGCGCTCGTCGATCCCGCTCAGTCGCTCCGACAGGTAGTCGTCGCCTTCGTCCATGGCGTCCATAGTGCGGATGTCTTGCAGTTGGGTCTCGATTTCCGAAGCCAGTTTCTGCAGGCTCTTGAACTGGAACTGCCCGGAGTTTCCCTTGAGGGTGTGAACGGTGCGGAAGAGCGAATCGATAAATTCGCGGCTGCGCTTCTGGGAACCCATCAGCTTCTTGGCCTCGCTCAGGAGACCGGCGCTGTCGTAGACGAAGTCGGTGACTTCGTCGGGTTCCAGGTTGACCAGCTGCCCAACCAACTCCACGCTCTCCTCGTTCTGGTGCGAGAGGCGTTTCATCTCGGATTCGATGTGGCGCTTTTCCGTCACGTCCTCGATGAGCAGGAGCAGTCGTTCGAGGGATCCGTTCTCGGACTCGACCGGCATCCATTCCAGCGTCAGGATGCGCTGGCGCTCGTTCTCGGTTTCGCTCAGCGGGCAGAGACCGGCCATGTCGGGAAAGGGCATGGCGCCGAAGCGCTCGAACAACACGCCCAGCCACGCCTTGAAGCCTTGGGCCATGGTGCCGTCAGGGTCGGGGTATCCCAGCAGATCGATCAGTTGCATGCCTGTGAGGCTGGGTTCGCCGTTCAGGCCCACGACCTTGGCGGTCTTGCGGGCATAGCCCGGGAGCACCATGCCTTGGGCGTCGATGGTGACCAGTCCAGAAGGAAATGCGCCGAGCATGTACTCGACGTTGCGCTTGGCTGCAGAGGCCTCCTGGGCGGAGTCCTGGAGCTTCTGGAGGGTCTCCTGAAGGCGGTCGCCCAGCTCGAGGCCCATCATGTTCAGTACGAAGGAACATTCGATGCCGCCTGCCTCGCCGGCAAGGCTCATCCGGCCGGCCGGGACGGCCGGGTACTCGAGCTCTCCGTAGATCACGATCGCGGGCAGGAAGGTGAGGTCGCTGAACTCGCTGCTCAGTTCCTCGATGGCCATGCCCACGGCGGCGTTCAAGGCTTCCTTCAAGAAGCCCGAGTAGTCTGAGCGCATCTCGCGCAGGGCTTCGGTGCCTTGGGATGGATCCCAACAGCCGATGACCTTGGCCGCCGTGTCCTCTCCCATCGATACGGCGTATTCCCCTTGGATCGGGCCGGTGAAGTGGATCATCGCGGTCATCGGGAATGACGGCTTGAAGATGTCCTCTCGGTAGCCGTCTTCGACGGGGGAATAGGCGGCGCCCACCATGTCGGCAAAGGACTGGCAGACGGCCGCTGCGAAGGACTCGGCGTTGTGGCGCAGGGTTACGGTGGCCATGATCGTTTAGGCGTTGAAGATTTCGTCTATAGATGCCTTGAAGTCGTCCACGAACACCGGGTCCGAGAACTTCAGAGGCTTCTCGACGTAGCCCTTGGCGCCGAGCTTCATGCATTCGAGCATGGTGTTTCCTTTCACGGCGGAGATCACCATGATGCGGGCCTCGGGATGGTCGCGGAGAATCTCGGCGATGGCGGTCTTGCCGTCCTTGTTGGGCATAGTCAGGTCCATGGTGACGAAGTCGGGCTTGTGCTGCTCGTAGAGCTCGATGGCCTCGTTGCCGTCCTTGCCGATTCCCAGCACCTGGAACTTCATCTGGTTGGTGAAGAAATCGGCGATTTGCTTCGACAGGAAGCTCGAATCATCCACGATCACGACGGTCTTCGACATACGGTTCTCCTTGTGGCACGACAAAATGGGCACATCAGTACTTACCATCCTATCAGAGGTCGAACCGCCATTGCAAGCGGAAAATTGCAAGGCCACGCATCCGGGAGCGGCTCCAACTTCCTTGTAGCCAACGCCTTGCAAGGGTGGTAGGATGTGCCACACGGAGGCAATACATGCAAGAGATCATTCAAGCTCTTCAGCCGATTTTTCAGGACGTTTCGCGGGGGGTCTTTGCCGACATGTTCGGCAAGGAAACGCTCATCCAGTCTGACTGGGAGACGGTGCCGCGGTTGATGAACGCCTGCGACTGCGTGGTCAGTCTGGGGCACTGCAACGGACGTTTCCAAGGCGTGTGCACGCTGGGAATGCAGCAGGATGCGATGGACAAGGTGTTTGCGGGCTTCGAGCCCGACATCCAGATCGACGGGCTGGGCGAAGTGGCCAATTCGATCTGTGGCCAGCTGGCTGCCGCGCCGAAATTCCTGGAGGCCTTCGGGGTTCTGGAACAGGCGCCACCGCTCTTCTCCATGGGGGGGGCGATGTATCCGCGCGCTTTCGGGGCCCTGGGCCACTTGAGCGTAGATGGGGCTTTGGTCGTCTTCGGCTATTCTATCCGCGATGTGATGTCTGCGCCCACGTTCCTGCGGCGGTCGTGATGGCAGGTGTTGGCGGGAACTAGCCGTGCTTCGGGGAAGCGCGCTTGCCTGCGTCGGGCTGCGCCTTCGCCGCATGCCACCTCAAGTAGACCTCGCCCCAGCTGGTCAGAGTGGCCAGCACCGGCCGCAAGCTGACTCCGAGGTCCGTCAGCGAGTATTCCACGCGTGGTGGGACTTCCGCGTAGACGGTCCGAAGGATCAGTCCGTCGCTTTCCAGCTCGCGCAACTGTTGTGTCAGCATCTTCTGGGTGATTCCCGGCAGGAGCCGGTTCAGTTCCCCGAACCGCTGGAGTCCATCCTGCAGGTTCCACAGGATGGGGACTTTCCAGCGACCTCCAATGACGGCCAGGGTCGCTTCGGTCGGGCATCCTTGGCTTTTTTTCTTGGCGGCTGGCATGTGATGAATATACAGAATCCCCATTAAGGATCAAATACTTCCGTTTTGGTAAGTACATACCAATTTGGTGAGTACTTGCCTTTATGATCGTAACCCTGTACATTGAATTTCATAGAATGAGAATCATTCTTTGATCAGCAACCATCCAAAGGAGTCACGCATGAAGACCGCTCTACTGCTTTCCGCCCTTGTCCTAGTAGCCGGAACCGCTAAGGCCCAGACCTGGTCCTACGATGCCGCCCACTCCAGCGTGGCATTCGCCATCAAGCACCTGGCCGTGAGCACCACCCGCGGCGAGTTCGACAAGATCGACGCGAAGCTCACCGGCGATGCGGCCAAGCCGACCACGCTGCAGGCCGACGTCACCATCCAGGCCACGTCCGTCAACACCAAGAACGACAAGCGCGACGAGCATCTGCGCACGCCGGATTTCTTTGATGTCGCGAAGTATCCTACCATCACGTTCAAGTCCGATAAGGTGGAAGCCAAGGGCGGCAAGTACGTGATGCACGGGACTCTGACCTTGCACGGCGTGAGCAAGAAGGTCGCGATCCCCTTCGAGATCTCGGGCCCCGTCACCGATCCGTACAAGAACGTCAAGGTCGGCCTGGAAGGCTCGCTGACGATCAATCGCCAGGACTACGGGCTGGCCGCTGGCTTCCCGGCCGCCGTGGTGGGCAACGAGGTCAAGATCGACATCTCGGCGGAATACTCGCTGACCAAGTGATCCGTCCAGGATGTTGACAGCGCCTCAGCCGTCTGTAGGCGCCAGAAACGCGCAAAAGTCGAGGCCTCGGAAGACTGCAGTCTCCCGAGGCTAGTACTTTTAGGGGTCTATGCCACTTTCCGACAAGATCCCACTCCTGCATCTGCTTTTGAACATGGGCCTGGAAGGCCTGCTCATCATCGGCCTCATCGCCACGCTGTCAGTGGTGTCTCTGGCCGTGCTGTTCCAGAAGATCGGCCAGTTCCGATCCATCGCCGAATCCGACCGGCAGACGGTCGCGGCCTTGGGACGCGCGACGACCTTCGCGGACGTCAGCCGCATCGTCACCCAGGGCACTCCCGAGGGGCTGCGGGTGGTGCTGCGCTGGGGCGTGGCGGAGGCCGGGATCGTCCCGCCCGGTCATCCCGAGGCGACCTTGATGGTGCAGGAAGCCCTGGAAAGCGGCATCGAGCAGGAACGTACCCGACTGGAAGAACGCATGGCGATCCTGGTGGTGACCTCGGCGGTCGGGCCATTCCTAGGCCTTCTGGGCACGGTATGGGGCATCATGGATGCCTTCTTCGCCATCGGCAAGCTCGGATCGGCAAGTCTCAATGTGGTGGCTCCCGGCATCGCCGAGGCGCTGGTGACCACGTTGGCGGGCCTCCTGGTGGCCATTCCGGCCTCGGCCGGCCACCAGCTGCTGTCGGCGCGCATCCGACGGCTGGAAAGCAACTGGATGGTGGGCAGCTCGCGCTTGCTGTCGCTCCATCGCCGCGGCGAGGGCTGAGCCTTGCGTCGTCGCACCCGGGCCCCGGCGCCCCAGCCGGATCTCAACCTCACCAATCTCATGGACGTGGTCTTTGCGATTCTGGTGGTCTTCATGATCACTGCCCCGATGATGAGCCAAGGCGTGAAGGTGGAGTTGCCCAAGGGAAGCTCGCCGGCCGTGAACGAGAAGAAGACGGTGACCGTGAGCTTCGATGCGCAGCGCCGCGTCTATGTGGAGGGCAAGGAAGTCGGATCGGAGGACTTCCCTGCTGCATTCGAGCAGGCCTGGGGGGGCGATCCCGACAAGGCCGTGCTGATTGAGGGTGATCGCGCCGTTCCGTACGGTCTGGTCCTTGAGACCGTGGACCGCATCCGTCAGGCGGGTGCGACCCGGATCGGATTCCTCACCCAGCCGGGCCAAGCCGCCATCCCGGCCCGATGATCCGCTCCGAGACGGAATTTTCCCGCTTCGTCGGGGTTTCGGTGGTGGCCCATGGCGGCATCTTGCTGGCCATCTTCGCTTTCCTGTTGCTGGGGCGGCGACAGGAAACGCCTGCCGTGGCGAGCTTCGAGCTGGTGGGCGTGCCGGGCAAGGCTCCAGGCAGTGCCGGTGCTGCCAAGCGGGAAGGACCGCGACAGGTCGAGGAAGAGAGCGTTGCGCCGCCCGAGGTGCCTGCGCCCGAGGAGCCTCTCGCGAAGCCCGACGACCTGGCGCTGCGGAAGACTCCGGCCAAGTCTGCGCCCTCCGTGGTCGCAAAGCCCGGGGCAACGGCCAAGTCCACGGGAAAGAGCGGTGACGACGGCACGTCCAAGCTCGCGGGCAAAAGCGGTACGGGAAGCGACACACTGGTTGTAGGGACCGGCGCGGGCGGTGGCGGAGCGCCGTCCTACATGACCGCCTGGCTCACCCGCGTCCGCACCTTGGTAGAGCGGCAATGGCGGGTTCCCGAAGGGAGTTCGACTCCCAAGGGTGCTCCGGTAGTAGCTTTCGCAGTGGCACGGGACGGCCGTCCCGGCCGACCGGCATTGGTTTCCGCATCGGGAAACCCTCTGGTGGATCGTCTGGCATTGAGGGCCATCCAGGCGGTGGAGACGTTTCCGCCGCCACCGGATGCCTGGCCCAAGCAAGAGGTAAAGCTTCGTTATGTCCTGGAAATCCGCTCTCCGTAGCTGTCTGATCCTGCCCTTCCTCCTGCTCCTGCGTGCCACTGCGCAGGAGGACTTCGTGCTGCGCTCGCAGGCCGGGACCGCCGACATGACCCGCATCGCCATCCTGCCCTTCGAAGGCGTGCCGGCGTTGGCGGAGTTCGGCAGCCAAGCCCGGCCGGAGGAGGTCATTCGCACGGACCTGCTGTTCTCAGGGCGCTTTGAGGTGGTGGATCTGCCGGGAGGCAAGAACGACAGCGCTTCGGTGGTGCGCAGTGGCGCCTCGGTCTTGCTCAAAGGCGCGGCTAGGTTGCTGGCCGGCGGCGAGGTGGAGATCCGCTATCGCCTGCTGGATGCGATGAGCCTGCAGCCGCTTTCGGAGAAGGTCTATGCCGGCAAGGAGCGAGACCTGCGGCGGCTTTCCCATCGCTTCAGCGATGACGTGGTCTTCCAGACCTACGGCGAACGCGGCATCGCCTCCACCCGCATCGCCTACGTGCAGGGCAAACCCGGCAAGAAGGAAATTTGGGCGATGGACTACGATGGCTTCAACGCCGAGCCGATGACGCGCAATGGTTCGATCAACCTGGCGCCCAGCTTCGATCGCGACGGCAACCTGATCTGGATCTCCTTCCTGGGCGGCAACGGAGCGCAGGCCTGGAAGATGGCGCCGGGAGGCAAGGCCAAACGCCTGCTGCCGGGCCTGGAGGGAACCCAATCGTCGGTGACGGTCAGCCCCATTGATGGCGAAATCGCGGTGGCGTCTTCGGCCACCGGCCAGAGCCAGATCTACCGGGCTTCGGCCGGGGGAGGCAACCTCATGCGACTCACCTACAACGATGCCATCCAGACCTCTCCGTCCTGGTCGCCTAACGGTTGGGAGATGGCCTTCACCTCCGATCGCACCGGCCACCCCCAGGTTTACATCATGGATCGGGAAGGTTCGGGAGTGCGACGCCTGAGCTTCCAAGGCTCCTACAACGACCAGGCGCAGTGGTCTCCCAACGGCGACCGCATCGCCTTCGGGAGGTTGGCGGGGGACTGGCAGGTGGTGACGATCCGGCCCGACGGCAGCGACGAGCAGGTGGTCGCCAACGGCCGCAATCCCAAGTGGTCGCCCGACGGCCGCCACTTGGTCTACATGGTTGAGTGGCAAGGGCGGAGTGATCTGTGGACATGCAATCCCGACGGCAGTGGACGCAAGCAGCTCACACACACCGGCCTGGCCTCCTTGCCTGCCTGGTCGCCCTGAGTCTTCAGAGACCGCTTTTGCTTGAGAGGATGGCGCGGCTGTAGGCTTGGTTTGCCTTGTTGCGGCTGTTGCTTTCCGTCGCCTGGACCTTCAGTCGATCGATCTTCTCCTGCAGGACCCGTTCGATGCGCGAGTCGCTGCGCGAGACCTCCACTCCCAGCGTGATGAGGCGATTGCGGACCTGTCCGATGGCCAACCGTTCGGCATCGGTGTGGGCGGCGGCTTCCCAGCTGGCCCACAGGACCGGCAGGCGATCCAGCAGAGGCTCTGCGGCCAGCAGGGCTTGGTCGCGCGCGGCCAGCAGGGCATCCAGCCCTTCCTCGCCGTCGCGCCAGTCGTTGCCCGGTTCGGCAAAGGGGGCATAGATCCCGATCAGGGATTCGTAGACGCCTTTGAGTTCTTCCGCGACCGGCATGTCAGACCGAAATGGCGATGCCGCGAGCCGATCCGGTCAGCACGGAGGCGTCGGTCTTGCGGACGTTCTCGGCCGCGACCACCCAGGCCGAGCGCAGTTCGTCCATCAGGTTGCGGACTTTGGCCACCTTGTCCATCTCGCCGGTGCGGATGGACTGCGACAGGTACCACATCATGAAGTCGTAGATGCGCCAGAGGTTGCGGGAGATCTCGCCGCCCTTCTCCATGTCAAGGGCGCAGGTCAGCTCCGTGATCCCGCTCTGCACCTTGGTGATGGCCGTGACGCGTCCGGTGGTGTCGTGGTTCTCGGCGCATTCCGTGGCCTTGTCGCACCAGTTGATGCAGTAGTCGTAGACCATGACCACGAGCTTGCCGCGGTCGGCGGTCTGGATGGAGGTGTTGCGGTAGGTCTGGTAGGGATTGCTCATTTAGGATCTCCCGAGTTGGGACGAGAAGGAGCTGTTCTGGCTCTTGATCTTCTGCATGGATTGTTCCATTGCTGCGAACTGCTTGGAGAGGCGGTCCTTGTAGGAGTCCACGCGGCTTTGCTGCTGGGCGACCTGCTTGGAGATGTCTGCGGAGCGCTGCTGCACCGACTTTGTGGCGGAGTTCAGCGACCCGTCGTTGTAGCTGGTGAGCTTGGCGTAGAGCTGGGCGATCTGGTCGGCCACGCCGCGCACGAAGTGGGCGGAGCCGGTGCCGGCCTCGGGGGCGCCGTCCAGGAACATGCCACTGGCGCCGCCGGAGTTCAGGATCATGAGGTTGCCGTTGCGCTTGGCGGTGGCCAGGGTGGACGAGTCCACGGTGCCGTCGGGAAGAACCTCGGCGTAGCGGCCGGAGGCGGTGTCGAAGGCGTAGGTGCCGGCCTTGGTGTCCTTGCTCCAGTGGCCCACGGTGACGCCGGGGTTGTTGGTCCAGCCGGAGCTTGCGAACAGGCGTCGCACCCCGTCGAAGTCGTTGTTGAGCGACTTCTTGAACTTGGCTTCGTCCATCGCCAGCTCGCCGGTCTTGGCGGTGGTGGTGATGCCGATGGAGGCAAGCGAGGTGTACTGGGTCTTGGAGGCCAACTGGGGAATGGCCGAGGTCAGGATCGACTGCAGCTGGTTCTTGATGGAGCTGGCCGAGAACTCGCCGGTCAAGGGGCCCGAGATGGGGGTGTTCACGGTCTTGCCCTGGGCGTCCTTGGACTCCTTGATCGTGATGGCGGAATTCTCCTTGATGAACTTCTGGATGCCGTTGTAGGCGTCCAGAAAATCCTGCACGGACTTCTTGATGGCGTCGTCGTCGCGGGCCACGGTGATCTGGACGGGATTGTCCGAACCGGAGGTCTGGAAGAGCTGGATGGTGGCGCCCTGGACGGTGGACGTGTCCTCGTTCTTGCTGGACTGCAACGAAAGGCCGTTGAGGGTGTAGAAGGCGTCCTGGCCTTCCTGGACCACGTTGGCAAAGGCCTTCTGCTGCTTGAAGCCCGACAGCGTCACGTAGTTGTCCTTGTCAGAGGCCAAGTCCAACTTGTAGGTCAGCTTGGACACGTCGACGTTCTCTGCGCTGACCACGATGCGGCCGGAGTTGTCCAGCTCCAGGCTACCGGGGGTGGCTCCCAGCTGGGTCTCGGTCTGGGCGAGCAGGTCCTGGATGGTGCTGTCGGCGGTCACTGTGAGCGGGGTGGCGCTGCCGGTCTCGATGTAGTCGCCCACGGCCACTTTGAGGCCCACGCCGACGAAGAGGTCGGTGAGCAGGGTGTCTTCGGTGGCAGCGCCACCGCTGGTCTGTCGCAACGAGAAGGCCGAGACGGACTTGTCGGGCATGGCCGCCGAGGTGAAGCCCAATGCGTTGGCCAGGTCGGTGACGACAGGCTTCAGGGTCGTGGGGTCGATGGTGGTGGCCGCGTTGGGATCGGTGACCTTGAAGCCGTCGGCACCGGTCTCCAGGCCGGTCAGGACTAGGCGCGTGTCGCCTTCGGCCAGCTTCAGGATCGAGGCACTGACGTTGGCTCCGGAAGCCGCATTGATGTGCGCGGCGATGTCGCTGAGGGCATCCTCGGGGCGGATGACGACGTCCACGAAGGTCTGGTCGGGATTGCTCTTCTGGTGTTCGGCGGTGGTGGCAAAGCGCAGCGTGCCGCTGTTGCCCTGCGAGGTGATGGCGTCGGTGAAGTCCTTGCTGGAGATCTTGAGCCCCGAGGCCAATTGGTTCACGCCGACCGAGAAGGTGCCTTGCACTCCGCTGCCGGTGCCCACGATGTTGGCCACGGAGTCGTCGGAGCTGGTGGACTTGTACAGGCTGAAGCCGTCCATGGTGGACAGGGCCGCCGCCTTGTCCTTCAATGTGGAAAGCTGTGACTTCAGTTGCCCAAAGGCGGAGAGGGTCGTCTTGGCGCTTTCTTGCTTCTTCTGGATGTTGGTGACCTTCTGCTGCTCGATGCTCACCAAGCTATCCATCATGGAATTGGTGTCGATTCCCGACGCCAATCCTCCGACAGCCAATGTGCCTGCGTTGCTCATGAAGGTCTCCTCATCCTCAAATATCGGACAATCCCGGTCCTTCCTGTTGCCCTTTCCGCGCAAGGGCTTGCAGGAATGGCTGACCGGAAGTCCAGTGTCTCATTTTGAGTGCTGGTTGTGCATAGGCGTTTTTTGATCGTTTGGGCAGAAAACGCTTGTTTAGGTGCACTTAAGAGCAGTAAATTGTAGGCATGAGCGAAGCCCTGACTGCACGACAAAAAGACGTCTTGGACATGATCCGCACTCGCATGCAGGAGTCGCACCGTCCTCCGACGGTCCGGGAGATCGGGGAGCACTTCCAGATCCGCAGCACCAATGGCGTGCGTGCGATCTTGCTGGCCTTGGAGCGCAAAGGGTATCTGAAGCGTTCGCCTCGTCTTTCTCGTGGGCTGTTGCCAGTGGGCATGGAAGAGACGCACGAAGCTCCGGTGCGCACCGAAGCAGAGCGCGAAAGCGACGAGTGGTTGGAAGTGCCCCTGCTGGGGCGTGCCGCTGCCGGATCGCCGATCTTGGCCGAAGCGGCTGCGGATGCTGAGATGTTGCGTATCCCTCGTCCGTGGGTGCCGCGCGGACAGACCTGCTTTGCTCTCAAGGTTCGTGGCGAATCGATGCGCGATGCTGGCATCCTGGACGGCGATGTGGTGGTGGCCGCTAAGACGCACCAAGCGCGCAACGGAGAAACCGTGGTGGCGATGCTAGGGGACGAGGCGACGATCAAGACCTTCCATGCCACCAAAGGTCGCGTGGAACTGCATCCTGCCAACGCATCGTTCCAGCCGATCCTGGTGGATGCCAACAGTCCGGAGCTTCGCATCCTGGGCAAGGTCGTCGCCGTGTGGCGCACCTACGCCTTCTGAGGAACCCGAAGATCTAAGCGAATTGCCGGGCCGGTTGTTTTTCTGGCTCGGCCGCCGCTTTCAGTTGCGCCGCTTGCCCGATTTGATCTCCTTGGAGGCCTTTTCGCTTTTGGGGGCTTTCGCTTTTTCCTTGGGCTTGTCGATCTTGTGCTCGGTCTTTTCTGCTTTGACTTGAGGGCAGGCCGGTGCTTGCGGGCAAGGAGTCGTTGCTGGGCAGGCCGGGCAGTTGGGCGCAAGGCTCCCGAGCTTTCCGGTTTCCGGATACCGGAGCGTGGAGGTTGCGTTGGGAATCGGACTCTTGTCGCTCCAGCGCTCCACCAGATGCCACCACAGTGTCTTGGACCATTCGTTCAGCCAGATCTTGGCGCCTTCGCGATCGCCCCAGCCGTTTTGGAACGACTTGCAATTGGACGCCACGGGCAAGATCACGGGGTTGCCGTTGGCCACCTGCCGGAAGATCGAAGCGGCCCGGCGGGTGTGGAAGTTGCTGGTTACCAGCAGGAGGGTGTCTATGCCCAGGGAACGCAGCTGGGGAATCAGTGTGCGCGCTTCTTCCAAGGTGCTGTGGGAGTTGTGATGGATCTCCACGATGCGCCGCTTCTCTTCCGGTCCCTGGGGAAGCCGTGCGGCCAGCAGGCTGCTCATCCAGACGTCTTCGAGCAGTGGCGTGCCGGACAAGATGATGGTGTCGGTGCGGTGGTCGCGGACCAGCTGCAGCGCCATGGCCGTCCGGTCGGCGTCCCCTCCGCCTTCTCCGGCCAGTACGAGGCTCCAGCGGGCATGGGCTCCGGGAGTGTCCTCGACCAGCATGCCCCATCGGAAGGCAGCGGTCAGGATTGCGGCAATCAAGCCTAGGAGGAGCGCGGATGCCGCCAGGATCGGCCAGATGCGGCGGACGGATTTCTTGCGTGTCTTGCGGAGCGGGAATGGAATGGGACCCTGAATCGGCATAGATAGGGAAACTAGTCATCGGAGGGACGGCATTTGGCGATGGGATGAAAATGCCCTCTTGCATTGGCTGCAAGTGCTTAGCAGCCAATGGGTTGTTACATTTCTGTGACATGAGCACTTCCGGTCCGGTTCGGGTCTTTGCGGCATTGGGAAGCAACATGGGAGATCGATGGGACGCACTTCGCCGCGCGCGCAGCTGGCTGTCCCGGATCGCCGACGGCCAACAGCTGGAGGCCAGTCCTATCTACGAGACGCTTCCAGTCGGGCCAGGTCCTCAGGACTGCTATCTGAATCAGGTGGTTGAACTCCGGACCACCTTGGATCCGGAAGCCCTGCTTCTGTTTTTCAAGGAAGTGGAGTGTTGGCTGGGGCGCCGTCCTCGCCCTCGGTTCCACTCGCGCGAGATCGACATCGACCTGCTGTTCTACGGAAATCAGGCGGTGCACACGGCAGACCTGACTGTTCCGCACGAGCGATGGGCCGAGCGTTCGTTCGTGTTGGTTCCCCTGCTGGATCTCGTCCCGGATTTTTCTTGCCCACGATCAGGGCGGAGTGCGGCGGCCTTGTTGGCGGAGAATTGCCCGGCTTGGGAGAGTGAAGTGTGGAGCTACCAGAAAGAGGCGGCATTTTGCCTGAACTGAAGGTCTTCACCACTGCTGCACAGGTGCGGGATTGGAGTCGGGAGCAGAAGATGTCGGGACGCAAGGTGGGATTCGTTCCGACCATGGGCGCGCTCCACGAGGGGCATGCCTCGCTCCTGCGGATCGCAGCGCAGCAAAGCGATGCGGTGGTGCTTTCGATCTACGTGAATCCGACCCAGTTCGGGCCGGGCGAAGACTTCGAGAAATACCCCAGGACATGGGAATCCGATCTCGAGATCGCTCGGCGCGAAGGTGTGGCGGCGGTCTTTGCTCCTGATCGCGCCTTCTACCCGGAAGGCTACCGAACAGTTGTCACCGTCCCGGGTTGGAAGGATCAGTGGGAAGGCGAGATTCGACCCGGTCACTTCGATGGCGTGACCACGGTCGTGGCCAAGCTGTTCCTGAGTACGCAGTGCGATGTGGCGGTGTTTGGCCAGAAGGATGCGCAGCAGGCGTTGCTCTTGCGTCGGATTGTCAGGGACCTGGACTTCGGTCTGAAGCTCGTTGTGGCGCCTATCGTACGCGAAGCGGATGGCTTGGCGCTCAGCTCCCGCAATCGGTATCTGACGCCGGAGCAGCGTCGCCGCTCGTTGGCGCTTTCACGGGCCCTCATGGCCTCGGTGATGGCCTGGGAATCCGGTGAGCGCGAGACTTCCAAACTGTTGGCTGCGGGGCGGAGCGTCCTGCAAGCGGATGCCCCGGACAGTGTCGATTACTTCTCGCTTCTGGACCCGGAGACCATGGGGTGTCTGGACGATGTCCCGACGTTGGACAAGCCTGCACTTTTGGTGACGGCGGCTCGCTATGGTGCGACCCGCCTGATCGACAATGCGGCGATGGGCAACATCTGGGAGTGAGCCAGCGTGCCGTTCAGGCGTGCTGGTTCCAGAGTTTCCAGGTGTCCCGCAGCACGACGATCAGGAGCAGAATGCGGCTGATATCAAACGGCCAGCCCGAACCGATCTCGATGCAGTGGAACAGGAACGAAGTGGTGGAGAAGACGAAGAGCGCGAATCCACCCGCCATGGTCAGGGTCGTGAAGCGCGGGGTGCGTGGCAGCAGCAGCGCCGCAGCCGCCAATATCAATCCGAACCCTAACGGGTGGGGGGCGATGTAGCCGTAGGTCCAGTCGCCCATGCGCTGGAGCTGGCTTGCGTCCAAGGTCATGCGCATGGCGCCGGTGCTCAGGTAAATCAGGGCCAGGATGGTGCGTGCCACCCAGATCCATTCGCTGCTGCGGGGGAGTGTTGCAGAATTCATGGTGTGCGGCTGCGGATACGTGGTGGTGTTCATGCGGTCCTCAAGGGTTCGAGGTTGCGTTCAAATTCCTGTGCGCGGCGTCGGTATACGTACAGCCAGCCTGCGGTGGCCAGCAAAAACAGCGGCAATCGCAGCCACAGTGTATCAAGCCAGAGCGAGATAAGGCACAGGCTTGTGAGCAAAGAGGCGAATCCCAGCGAGCTTTGCAGGAATTCCTTGAGCCACAGGTGCCGACCGGAGCTGCGCCAAAGTAGAACCTGAGACAGACCCCCTTGGGCCAGGGTGGAGCCGCCCAGAGCCAGGACCCCACCTAAGGCTCCCAGTTGAGGAATCAGCCAGAGGTTGAGGCCCAAATTGACAAAGAAGCCGATCAGCTGGGCCGAGATCCAGGCGCGGTTGCGGCCTAGGCTTTGGAGCATCAGGCCGCTGAAGTCGCCGAAGATGTTGAGGTAGGTGAAGGCGGTGATGGTGACCAGGGCGAGATATCCGTCCAGGTATTCCTTGTTCATGAGCGAGAGCAGGTCTTGACCCCAGAACACGATGGCCAGCATGGCCAATCCCAGCAGGTTTCCGACGGCCCACACGGCGTAGTTCAGGCGCCGACGCAACTGCGGCGTGAGGTTGCGGGCGCCGTCCCGCGAGAAGGCCGACAGCAACACGCCTTCGAAGGAAGAACGGATGGCGGTGAGACTTTTGCCGAACATCATCACCACGTTGTAGATCTCGACCGCGCGCACGTTGGCCAAGGTGCCCAGGAGCATGATGTCCAGGCGGCTGGTGAGCCCAGCCAGTAGGTCGGCGCCCGAGAGCGGCAGGCTGAACTTCCATAGGCTGCGGTCGGGGGACGTTGCGGTCATGTCCGACCAACTGGCGCCGTGCAGGCGGATGAAGGAGATGCCGGCGGCCAGCGCGTTGGCCAGGCATCCCAAGAAGAACCAAAAGGCCAGGCCCGGTCCGCCAAGAAAGTGGCTGGCCAAAGAGCCGCCCACGGTGATCAGAGGCTGTAGAAGATTCTTTCCAAGAATCCGCGCCAGCATGTTCTGACGATTGAGATTGGCTTGGAAGAGCATCTCGGAAACCGCCAACAGCGGGATGGAGCCGGCAATCAGGAGCAGGTCGGGAAACGGGAGGGTCAGGCCGCGCACGCTTCCGATGGCGGTGAGCGAAAGTCCGAGCATGGCAAGGACGCCGGCCACTGAGGCGATCAGCACCACGCCCAGCGAGGCGAACAGGTTGCGGCGATAGGTCTCGGAGTTGGCTTGGCCATAGAACCAGACGATGCCGCGATCCAGGCCCATCAGGCTCAGGCGGAAAAATAGGTAGGCAAAGGACTCTGCCAGCTTGAAGGAGCCCCAAGCTCCGCCGGCATAGACGCTGGCACAAGCAAGGACCAACAGAGGTTCCACTGGACGCAAAGCATTGTCCAGCAGCACCATCCGCATTCCCCACTTGAGATCGACAGCGTCCGTTTGAGCCATGAGGCAGTTATCTCCCTTTGATACTTGCGTTACACCGTCCGGCCGGTACAAAACCGTCTGGCTGGTACAGAATATACCGGCCAGACGGTACAAAAGCAAGTGTAGTGTGAATGAAACACGGCGGTCGCCGTGGATTTGCACTTACTGTTGGATTTTATCGTTTGGCTGACCGACGGAGCGCAGATAGGCGCTGCGGGCAAGAGCGTAGCCTTTGCGCGCGTCGATCCGCTCATCCATGGTCTTCTGGCGCAGGGCTTGGGCCTCCAGCAAGTCAGAGAAGGCTGAAAGCCCGTTGCGTTGCCGGTCGGACTCTTCGACCAGATTGACCTCAGCCTGGGCCACAGCCTCGTCTGCTACGAGGCTTGCTTGCCAGCTGCGGTCGAGTTCGTCCCAATCTTTGTCGATCCCAAGTGCGATCTTGCGGCGTGTTTCTACTTCTCGCAGACTGGCTTCCCGCACCTTGGCGCGGCGAGCTCTAGTGTTGTGTGTGCCGGACCAGAGGTCGGAGACCGGCATGCTCACCATGGCGAACCCGATCACGTTGGTGATCGGGTCCACTCCCTTGAGCTCCATGCGCATCGCAGCAGCTCCGACTGCGACGGTGGGAAGCATGGCTCCGACTTCAAGATCGGTCTGAAGCTGTTCTGCGCGCACACCTTGGGCCAACAGACCGGTCTCCAGTCTTCGATCCAGGGCTCCTTGGCTTCTTTCGCGCAAAAATTTTGGGTCGGAAGGGGTGGCCAAACTGTCGGCTAGGATCAGGGTCGAATCCTCGGGTAAGCCCAGATGCTGGCGCAGGTCCCGCACGGACAGGCGCAATCCACTTTCCAGCTGGAGACGTTGCACACGCAAACTGCTGCGTTGGAGCGAGACCTTGAGGCCGTCGTTGCGGCTGGTTAGTCCGTGCTTTACGGCATCTCCGACTTGCCGCTGGAGCGAGGCCAGCAGCGAGTCGTAGGCATCCAGTGTCCGGCGCTTTTCCTGCAGAGAAAGCAGCGCCCAGTACTTCTCCTCGGCCTGTGCCACAGCATCGCGTTGAGCCAATTGCACCTTGGTCCGGGCCACATCTTCGCCCAGTTGAGCTAGGCGGTTGCCGTTCTTTACACGTCCACCTACGTAAAGTGGCTGCTGGACGGTGAGCTGGAGCAGGTTCGCCCACTTGCCCGCCTCGAGGTTCATCGAAGGGACATAGGCCGACTGGGTTGCCGAGGCCAGGTTCGCCAGGTTCCCGTCGTAGACCGGCAGGTTCATCTGCGGCGTCTGTGCGCTCACCAGCGGATCTTTGGCCACCATCGCACCGGCGGTGGCGCTGACCTGCGGGAAGTACTTCGCGAAGGTCGCCTTGCGCGTCTCGGTGGAACTCTCCAATTCCATCTGCGCGGTCTTCACCTCGGAGTTGTGTTCGTGGGCCAGACGTCGGCAGTCCTCTAGGGATAGCGGCGTCTGTGCCCAGACGGCTGTACTGAACAGGAAACAGATGGCCTTATGCATGACGGGCCTCTTCGGGAATGGTCAGGGGCTGTTCGTTTGCGCACATCAGCCAGTACGCGACCGGCAGAACAAAAAGTGTCAGGATCATGGAAAGGACCAGGCCGAAAGCGGTGACGGATCCCAGCGGTCCCCACAGGCTCGAGCCGGAGGCGATCATAGGGATCACGCCCACGGCAGCGGCCATCGAAGTGAGGAAGATCGGGCGCATGCGCCGCTTGCCGGCGGCCAGGGCTGCCTCGGAAACAGAGAACCCTTCCTGCCGCAGCTCGTCGGCATAGCCTACCAGGATGATGCCGTTGCGCACCACGATGCCCATCAGGCCGATGATGCCGATGAAGCCGGTTAGGCTGAAGGCGTATCCTGTGATCCACAGTCCGAAGGTCGCTCCGAAGAGAGACAGGGGCATGGTGAGCATGACCAGCACGACCTTACGGAATCTCCCGAACTGCGCCAGGAGGACCGCGAAGATCAGGACCACGCTGACGGCGATGGACTTGACCAACGGAGTGAAGGATTCCACGGTGGCTTCCGCTTCGCCGCCGTAGGTCGCGGCGACGCCCGTGGGCAGCCCCTTGGCCACGATGGCTTCGACCTTCTTCTGCACGTCCATGGCAAGCTGGCCGCGACGGACGTCGATGCGCACCGTCAGGCAGCGCACGCCGTTGCGGTGATGGATGGTTCCTTGGGTCCAGTCGGGCTCGACCCGGGCGACCTGGGACAGCGGCACCGACACGCCCAGTGGCATGGAGGAGACCTGCTGTTGGCGGAACCCTTCCACGGTCTTTGAGCGCAGAGAGTCCTCCTTGAGTACGAGCTTCACCGGATGGTCCCCTTCCCATAGGGTACCGACACCGAAGCCCGAAGTGCCCATGGCCAGCGACACGCCCAGGAAGGAGGGCGAGACGCCCAGGCGTCCGGCCTCGTCCCAATCCACGTCCATGCGTACGCCGCGCAGCGGATCATCCCAGTCGTTGCGGATCCATTCGGCTTCCGGCAGCTTCTGGACGTCCCCCTGGACGCGTGCTGCCGCCTCGCGCAGGAGCGGCAGGCTGTCGCCCCACAGGCGCACCTCGATGGGCGTGGCGAAGTTCTGCATCTCCAGCTGCTTCCAGCGCACCCAGGCGTCGGGGAAGGCGCCCCGGTACTTGACGGCGTATTCGTCCAGCATTTCCTCCGTGGTCTTGTTGTCGATCGTATTGACCAGGATCTGCGCATAGCTGCGCGAAGGCATGCTGGGTGCATAGACCGTGTGGAAGCGGGGCGAGGAGGCGCCGACGAAGCTGGTCACGTTGAGCACCCGCTTGTCGGCCCGCAGGATCGCTTCGATCCGGTGCACGACGGAGTCCGTCGCCGCCAGGCTGCGCCCCTTCTGGAGGTTGATCTCCACGGCAAACTGATTGCGCTCCACCTTCGGGAAGAGCTGCTGCGGGAGCTTGGAGGCGATGAAGAGGCTGGCCACCACCGATAGGATGCCCAAGGCCAGGATGGACTTGGGGATGCGGAATCCCAGTTCGAGGAGTTTGTCGTACCCTCCCTGCAGCAGGTCGAGGAAGCTCTTCTTGTCCTCCTTCTTGCCGTGCGAGATTCCCTTGCGGATCAGGACGTAGTCCATCGCGGGGACCAGGAAGGCTGCAACCAGGAGGGAGACGACCAGAGCTACAGCGATGGTCACGGGCAGGCTCTTGATGAAGTCCCCGGAGGTTCCGCTCATGAAGAATGTCATGGGGAGGTAGCACAGGATGATGGCCAGGGTTGCGGTGATGACCGGGAGAATGAGTTCCTTGGCGCTCTTCCAGGCCGCCTTCCACGGATGCATGCCGTGGTCGAGTTTCTCCAGGTGGTTGTCGATGATGATGATGGCGTTGTCCACCACCATGCCCAGCACCACCACCAGGCCTGCGAGCGACACGGTCTGCAGCTCGACTCCGAGGAGGTTGAGCAGACCTAAGGTGATGAGTACGCAGATGGGGATGGTCAGAGCTGCCACGCCGGCCACGCGCAGCGGCAGGAAGAGCATGGTGACCAGGATCACCGCGACGATGGCCAGGCCGAAGTCGCGCAGGAAGTGGTTGATGGCATGGGAGACGGCCAGGGGCTGGTCGGCCACTCGCACGATCTCGACGCCGGCTGGAAGCCGGGCTTTCACACGGGTGATGGCGGCGTCGACATCCTTGCCGTAGCCTGTGATGTCGTTGCCGTGGGACATCTCCACCGAGAGGATCAGGGCGTTCTTGCCGTCGTAGCGCACTTGCGCGTCGTTGTCCTGGTAGCCGCGCTTCAGCTGCGCCACATCCTTCAGGCGCACAGCCGTACCATTGACGGAAAGCAGCACGGTCTCGCCCAGCTCCTTCTCGCCGTGCAGGACGGGAGAGACGTGGATGGGCATCTCAAGGTCTCCAGCATCGAGCCTTCCCGCCACCGGAAGGATGCCGGTGCCTTGGAGGGCCTGGAGGACGCTGGCCGGACGGATGCCGTACTGGGAAAGCCGGTCGCGCGAAAGTTGGATGCGGATGCTTTCTTCCTGGAGGCCGGAACGCTTGAGCTTGGAGGTGGCCGGGAGGCGTCGCAGTTCGTTCTCCAGGTCCCGCGCATAGAGGTCGATGTCCGTCCAGCTGTGCCCCTGCGCCGTGATGGCAAGCAGGAGCGCGCTGGTGTCGCCGAAGTCGTCCACGCCCACCAGGGCCACGACTTGGCTGGGCAGCTGCATCTTGAGCTCGGTCAGGCCGTGTCGCAAACGCGCCCAGAAGGCGGGAGCCTCCAAGCCCTTGACGCTTTCCTTGAGCTCCACGTAGATGACCATCTGGCCGTCGCGGGAATAGGAATAGGTCTTGGATTTTTCGACCTCGTCGAAGCCGAAGAGGTAAGCCTCCACCTTGCGTGTGAGCTGTTCCTCCACTTCGCGGGAGTTCGCTCCCGGCATCACGCCCACCACCAGCCCTTGGCGGATGGTGAATTGTGGGAACTCCTGGCGGGACATGCCCCAGAGAGACCAGGCGCCGAAGCCCACCAGGGCCAGGCAGATCGTCGCCACGATGCGCCAATGGACCATTCCCCATTCGATCGGGTTGCGTGCCTTCATGGTGTCGCTCACTTTCCGACCTGGACCGCGAGGCCCTCGGACAGCATGGGCGTCCCGGACACCACGACGGATTCGCCGGCCGCTAGGCCCGAATCGATGGCGATGCCTTCCTTGAGGTAGCCTCCCAGCTTCACCGTGCGGTGATGCACCTTGGCATCGCTAAATACCCAAAGGAAGTTGTGGCCAGCCTCGTCCACTTGCACGGCCGCCTGTGGTGCGATGGGGATGCCCTTGCGTCCCGGCATATTCAGGCGCACGTCCGCGACCATGCCCACGCGCAGGGCGCCGTCGGGATTGGGGAGGGCGACCTTGACCTTGTAGGTGCGCGTGAGGGGATCGGCCTGCACGCCGATCTCGCGGACCGTTCCTGCGGTTGTCCGGTCCAGGGCGGAAATGCTCACACGCGCCTTGGTTCCCGGCTTGAGGCGGGCAATGTCCTTTTCCGGGACGGCCACGGTTGCGAGCATGGTGCCGGTCTGGACGATGGTGAAGGCGGAAAGGCCTGGGGTGGCCTGCTCACCCGGTTCGATGGAACGCTTGGCCACGATACCCGAGAGCGGAGCTTTCAGGGTCGCGTCCTCCAGGTTGCGCGCAGCCATGGAGACCATGCTGCGAGCCTGATCCCGGCCCGTCTCGACTTCGACCCACTTGACTTCGGTGACGGTTCCGTTCTTGTGCATGGGCTCGAGGCGTGCATAGGCGTCATCGGCCTGGCGGGCCTTGGCCTGTGCCGTCGCCAGTTGGTCGCGCTGGGAGCCGGCGTCCAACACTGCCAGGACCTGACCTTGGCGTACCGCCTGTCCTTCGTTCACCAGCACCTTCTGGATCGTTCCCCCGACCGAGGCGAAGCTCACGGCCACCGATACGTCGGCATCGAGCTGGCCGGACAGGGCCAGGTCCTGGGCCGAATCACTGACCTGAACCAATGCAGTGCGCACGACAGGGGGCTGGGTGGTCACGGCGGCTTTCTCCTCCTTGCAGCCGAATAGGCTCAGAGTGCTCATCATTCCTGCGACGACGAGCGGTGCTCGGTTCGAGCGAGGGGCCTTGGTAGGGGCAATGCCTGCCTGGTTCAGCAAGTCCATGTCCTGTTCCTCCTGGTTGCGCTGTGTGATTGGATTGCGATCTTACTTCTGTGATTTGTGAGACTTCAAGGAAAAGCGTTTTCGACTAAATGAGTATTTTGGTCGAAAAATGAATTTGAATAAGCCGTTTCGCCGGGTAGAGCGGATCCAGGCGTCACGCGTGGATCCGAAGAGCCGACATGAGATGGGCGAGGAGGCAGCGGCAGTTCTTCGAGGCGATATTTCGGACTGTTGGCCTCTGGTCTGCTTGGCAGTGATGCTTGCGGTTCAATCGAATGCTGTGCTGCGTGGATCATGAGATTCATTTCGACTAGATGGTGCGAATGGTCGAATTATGAGCAAAAAGAACAGACAATGCCAGTGTTAAATTCTCAGGCCATCAGGCCGCGGATGAGGACGTCGGTGACCTCGTCGAGATGGGCCAGGGAGTCGGTCTGCATGGAGCCCCACACGAAGCCCATCTCGATCCCCTGGATCGCGGCGGTGGCAAAGCTGGCGAGACTCTTGCTGGCCGCCTCGTCCATGGGGCGGAAGATCCCCGCTGCGATTCCTTCGTTCAGGATGGCAAGGAAGATGGCCTCTTCGCGCTGACTGATCGTGTAGCGCAGGTTGGTCATTCTGCTCAGTTCCTCGCCGTTGGTGCGCAGCTCCTCGATGATCTGGCCGAAGGCGCGGATGCGGTCGAGCGTTTGCTGGAGCGGAGCGGTGAAGAAGGCCCGCAGCTTGTCCTGCGGAGTGGGTTGGACATCGATCAGCTGGCGGACATGCGAGAGAATGGCTTCCATCTCGCGTTGGACAACCGCCATGAGGATCGCGTCCTTGCTCTCGAAGTAGTAGTACAGGAAGCTCTTCTTCTTGCCCATGGCGGAGGCGATGTCTTCCAAGGTCGTCTTGCGCAAGCCGAAGCGCTGGAACTGCTTCAGGGCTGTGTCCAGGATGTCGCGGCGGGTCCGCTCTTCCTTGCTCATTCCGCTAGGTGTTAAAATTCGACCATTAGTCCTCATTGGTCGAATATACGTATTTGTGTAGCGGAAAGCAAATGGAAATGTGAGTGATGGTACAGCAATCGTTGTCCTCTCCAGCCAGTTGCTGGAGTGCGAGAAGGCCAAAGACTCTTTTGAAGTGAGGAAAAGGCGCTTCACTTTGCTTGTGGAGGCGGCTTCAGGAACGTCTCCCGGTGCCTGGCGTAGAATATCGTGCGGCCGTCGGCGGACCCGACAAGGACCGCACTGCCGTCCGTGAGGAGATACTGGTAGACATGCAGCCCGCTTCCGACATCGGCAAGAGGATTGCCGAAGCGCTGGAACAGCCCGGGCACGGTGAGCGTGTCGATGACGCCCGTGAAGTCGGAAAGCTCATGGGCCGCCAAGGCGTTCTCGATGTGGGGAGCGCGCGCCTGATGCTGGGGCTTGCCGCTGCAGCACGAAAGTGCGAAGGCCAGGAAGAGAAACGCAATCGGCAACCTCTTCTGGGTGCCGTGGTTTGGCCGTCCTGACCGGCTTTCCGATCTGGCAGCGGTGCTTGTGGTCAAGGATGGTTCTCGTTGGATGGAAGAGTGTGCCGTGGACACGCTGACGAAGATAGCGCGCTCGGCATCGGCTCAGATCCGCTCTGGCCACGATCCGCACGCTTTCGTACTCCGCATGGGTACGGCGGTGTGCAGCACGACCTCTTGCGGGGTTTCCGAAGCTTGCTTCGAAGCGGATGGCATGGTATGGTGCTTTCTAGAAATGCAGCAGGCTCCGGTCATCCTCGTCCTCATGCTGGCCTTTTCGGCGCTGCTGGCTGCTTTCATGTCCGCCTGGAGCATCTCGCGGCACAATGTCGGCGGCGCCGTGGAGCTTGCCTTGCTGCTGGCCTCCGACAGCCTGTACACCATGGGATATGCTCTGGAGATTTCCCGCAACCAGATCGGTGACATCCTGGTGACTAGCCGGGTGCAGTATCTGGGCCTGGCCTTCATGCCTTCGCTGCTTTTCCTCTTCGTCCTGAATTTCGTACGCAAACGTCCGATGGGACGGGGAGGCATCCTGCTTCTGTTGGTCATCCCGGCCATCACGCTGGGCGCGGTCTTCACCATGGATCGGCATGCGCTGTTCTATGCCTCGCCCCGCGTCATCGACACGGGATTCTTTCCGATGTTGGCCTTTGAACGGGGGCCGCTGTACTGGCTGAAGCTGGTCAACGAAGAGGTCCTTATCCTCGTATCTGTGGTGCTTCTTGCCGTGCACGCGGTCCGTACGCGTGGCAAGGTGCGGCTCCAGACGAGCCTGGTCTGCGCGGGCGCTTTGGTTCCGTTCCTTGCGAGCATGCTATACGTGCTGGGCAAGATCCCTTGGCGTCTCGATCCGGCGCCCTTTGCGGGCCTGATCACCGGCGTCCTGTTCGCGTTGGCCCTGTTCCGGCTGAAGCTCTTCGAACTCGTTCCGGCGGCTCGTGCCTTGGCATTGGATGCCGTGGAGGACGGCTTCCTGGTGGTGGACGAGGAACTGCGCCTACAGGACATGAATCGCGCGGCAAGGCAGTTGCTTGGCTCCGGAGCGGTCCTTGGACGTCCGCTTCCCAATGGCGGTGATGTGTTGAATCTCGCTGTAGAGCTCTCGACTCGAGGGGAAGGAAGGGGTGAGTGCCGGCAAGACGTCCCCGGAACGGGCGAGCGCATCTTCCAACTCAATGCCTGTCTTGTCGAGGACCCCGATGGAGCGACGACCGGGTCGGCAGTCTTGATCCGTGATGTCACGGAAAATCGCCATCTCATGGAGGCGTTGGAAAAACAGGCGCTCCTGGATCCCCTCACCGGTGTGCTCAATCGGCGGGGATTGAGCGAAGTCCTGGAGAGGGAAAACGCCCAAGCCGTTCGCAAGGGCGCAAGCTTGGCCGTCCTCATGGTGGATCTGGATCATTTCAAGCGTTTCAACGATCGTTATGGACATGCCGTGGGGGATGCGGTGCTGCGCCAGACTTGCATCCGGCTGGAGGCCTGTTTGCGGGCCGGTGATGTGTTGGGGCGATTCGGTGGCGAGGAATTCGTGGTCCTGCTGCCGGATACTGATGATGCGGCCGCTCGCCGGGCTGCCGAGCGGTTGCGCGCGGAGCTCTCGGAGTCCGCAATGGAGATCGGAGAGCTGCGGTTGGATCTTACCGCAAGCTTTGGGGGGAAGGTGGGTGCGATGGAGGGGGATGCCACCGGCCTGCTGCGCGCTGCGGATGCGGCCCTGTATCAAGCCAAGGAGCAAGGGCGCAATCGGGTGGTCTTCGCCCCGTCCTGAGGTATGCTCGGGAGGCGCCCAAGCTTCCTTGCGGAGCTACCTTGGACGGATGTCCATTGCCTCCCTTTCCGATGCCCTGCCGCAGCCCGGCGAGACCCTCTCGAGCGACGACCTGCTGTTGCGCTTCCTCGAGGTCCAGACCCTGCGCGGGATGGAGCTCTACCCGGCCCAGGAAGAAGCTTTGCTCGAACTGTGCGAGGGGAAGAACGTCATCCTCAACACCCCGACAGGATCCGGCAAATCCCTGGTCGCCTCAGGCTTGCACTTCCTCTCGATGGCGCAGGGGAGACGATCGGTCTACACCTGCCCGATCAAGGCGCTGGTGAACGAGAAGTGGATGGCCCTGTGCAAGGAGTTCGGGCCCGAGAACGTGGGGCTTTCCACGGGCGATGCCTCGGTGAACCACGGGGCGCCGATCCTGTGCTGCACCGCCGAGATCCTTTCCAACATCGCGCTCAACGAAGGCGAGGACTGCTCCATCGTGGACGTGGTGATGGACGAGTTTCACTACTACTCCGACCGCTCGCGCGGCGTGGCCTGGCAGATTCCGCTCCTGACGATGCCCAAGGCGCGGTTCCTGCTGATGTCGGCGACGCTGGGTGACACCCAGTTCTTCGAGGAAGAGATGAACAAACGCACCGGCCGCGCCACCGCCGTGGTGAAGTCGGTCACGCGCCCTGTTCCGCTGCAGTTCGACTGGTCCGAGAATGCGCTGCCCAACGCCGTGCAGATGCAGGTGAGCTCGGGCCGGTCGCCGGTCTATGTGGTCCACTTCACTCAGGCCGATGCGGCGCGCAACGCCCAGAACTTCACGAGCCTCGACCTTTGCACCAAGGAAGAGAAGGTGCTCCTTGCCAAGGCTCTGGAGGGATTCCGCTTTTCCTCGCCCTACGGCCCCGACCTCAAGCGCTGGCTCCGCCAGGGCATCGGCCTGCACCACGCGGGCTTGCTTCCCAAGTACCGCATCCTCACCGAGAAGCTTGCCCAACAAGGCCTTCTCAAGGTGATCTGCGGCACCGACACGCTGGGGGTGGGCGTGAACGTGCCCATCCGCACCGTGCTCTTCACCCAGCTGTGCAAGTGGAACGGCGACAAGACGAGCATCCTCTCGGCGCGCGACTTCCACCAGATCTCGGGCCGGGCCGGACGCAAGGGCTTCGATGACGTGGGTTACGTGGTGGCGCAGGCCCCCGAGTACGTGATCGAGAACGCCAAGGCCGCCGCCAAGGCTGCAAGCAGCGGGAAGAAGTTCCAGAAGGCCAAGCCCCCCGAGAAGGGCTACGTGCCCTGGGACGAGGCAACCTTTCGCAAGCTCATCACCGCCACCCCCGAGAAACTGCAATCGAGCTTCAAGGTGACCCACGGGATGCTCCTGAACGTGCTCTCGCGCCAGACCGACGGCTGCAAGGCATTAAGACAGATTCTGTCAGAATGCCACGAGCCGCCGCGCCAGAAGAAGGAGCACAAGACGCGCGCCTTCCAGCTCTTCCGTCCGCTGGTGGAACGCGGAATCATCGAATTCATCGAGCCCAGTGCGCCGGGGATGGCAAAGCTGCGGGTCAAGGCCGAGATGGGAGAGGACTTCTCCATGGACCACGCGCTCTCGCTGTGGCTCATGGACACCATTCCGCTCCTGGACCAGGAGAGCCCCGAGTATCCGCTGGACATCCTGACGCTGATCGAGTCGATCCTCGAGGATCCTGCGCTGATCCTGCGCAAGCAGCTCGATGTGCTCAAGACCCGCGAGATGGCTCGCATGAAGGCCGAGGGCGTGGAGTACGACGAACGCATCGCCCGCCTGGAGGAAATGGAGTACCCCAAGCCCCAGCGCGACTTCGTCTACGGAACCTTCAACACGTTTGCCGAGAAGCACCCGTGGGTGGGCCACGAGAACATCAAGCCCAAGTCGATCGTGCGCGAGATGTTTGAGAACTACCGCACCTTCTCGGACTACGTGAAGGAATACGACCTCGAAAAGAGCGAAGGCCTGCTTCTGCGGCATGTCAACTCGACCTTCCGCGTGCTGGTACAGACCGTGCCGGAGTCGGCCAAGACCGAGGAAGTGCGCGAGATGGAGGTCTACCTGGGTGAGATGCTCAAGCGCGTCGACTCCTCGCTGCTCGAGGAATGGGAGCGCCTGCGCAATCCCGAGTTCAAGGCCGAGGACGTGCAGGAACTCAAGCCCTTGGGCGCCGACGAGGCGGCCCTGGACATCACCAAGGATGCGCGAGTCTTTACGGGCAAGATCCGCGAGCGCGTGCTGTCGGCACTGCGGCTGTGGTCCCGCGGCTCCTTCGAAGAATGTCTGGAAGTGCTGGGCTCCGGTCCGCACGAGGACGAGACCGGCATGCTCTGGACGCCGCTGCGCATGGACGATGCGTGGCGCTCGTTCACCAAGGAACACATCGAGCTGCGCCTGGATGCCGAGGGACGCAATGCCCGCCATACGCGCATCGCAAAGAGCGTGGACGTGTGGCTGGTGGAGCAGATCCTGCAGGACGACGAGGATCTCAACGACTGGTCGATGAAGTTGACCGTGGACCTCGATGCTTCCAAGGCCGCCGGCGAGCCAGTGATCCGGTTGACCTGGCTGGGAGACATGGCGGGGGAGTAGACAAAAACTGTCCGGCAGGGCGGCTCTAGTCGATCGGGAAGTCGGATAGATTCAGCCAGTGCTCGATGGTTTGCAGCAGATGGGCTTGGGAGACTGGCTTGGTGAGGAAGTCGTCCATGCCGCAGGCCATCACCTTCTCGCGGTCCCCTACCAAAGCGTTGGCAGTCATGGCAACCACGGGGATGGCGTGGTTGCGTACCGGTGAGTCGGTGTCGCGGATTCGGCGTGTGGCTTCGTACCCGTCCATCACGGGCATCTGGCAATCCATCAGCACCAGGTCGAAATCCTCCTCGGACAGCATGCGCAAGGCTTCCTCGCCGTTCTCTGCGATGCGGCTCTGGTACCCGAGCTTGCGAAGGATCCCCTGCGCCACCTTCTGATTGGTGGGGTTGTCTTCCACGATCAGGATTCTGCTGGCCGAGCGTTCGGCCACGAGGCCTGATTCGCTGAGGTCGTCTTTGCTGCCGGGGTTCTGGGGCGGAATGCCGACCAGACACCGGATCAGCTCCTCTTTTCGGACCGGCTTCTGGAGGAAGCTGGCGACGCCTTGGTCACGCAGGGAGCGAGGGGAGCTGCGCAATCCGAAGGCGGAGGCCATGGCGATCCGCAGGCCTCCCCATTCGGGACGGCTGCGGATCCGGCGGATCAGTTCGTCACCGTCCATCCCGGGCATGTTGTGGTCGATGATGGCGACCTGAAAAGCCGATGCTCCCGGCTCCGATTCCAGCAGTTCCAAGGCGGCGTGGCCGCCGCTCGCAGCTTCCACCTCCACGCCCAAGGTCGTCAGCTGCTGCTCGAACACCTTGCGTGCCGCGGCGTTGTCGTCCACGATCAGGACGCGCATGCCGACGAGACTGGTGGGAAGCGGGAGGAGTTCGTCCGGGGCCCCTAGGCGCAGGCGAGTGGTGAACCAGAAGGTGGACCCCTGGCCGGGAGTGCTTTCCACTCCGATGAGCCCATCCATGTACTGCACCAGCTGACGGCTGATGGACAGGCCCAGGCCCGTGCCGCCGAAGCGGCGCGTGGTCGAGGTGTCGGCTTGGCTGAAGCTTTCGAAGATGTCTGCCTGTTTCTCCGCTGCGATGCCGATGCCGGTGTCTCTGACGGAAAAGCGCAGCAGGCAATCGGCGAGGGAGCGTTCCAGGCAGTCGCAAGACACCTCCACTTCCCCGGAGACGGTGAACTTGAGGGCGTTGCTGACAAGATTTGTCAGGATCTGGCGCAGGCGGGTTGGGTCGCCGCAGACGTTGCGAGGGAGGTCGGCGCTGCCGTGCGAGATGTACTCCAGGCCCTTTTCCTGGGCTCGGATGCTCATGACGCCCGAGAAGTCGTCCAGCCAGGACATGAGATCGAAGGGCGTCTCCTCGAGGTCCAATCGCCCGGCCTCAATCTTGGAAAGGTCGAGGATGTCGTTGACCAGCTCCAGCAACGAATCGGCGCTGGTGCGGGCGACGTCCGCAAACTGCTTCTGCTCACGATCCAGCTCGGAGTCGGCCAGCAGGTGCACCATTCCCACCACGCCGTTGAGGGGCGTGCGGATCTCGTGGCTCATGTTGGCCAGGAACTCGCTCTTGGCTCGGCTGGCTTCCTGCGCCTTGCGCTCCGCTTCGCGATGCCGCTCCAGGATCGAGCGGTAGTCCTCCTTGACCAGCCGGAATGCTTCGGCAGCTTCGTAGAGGGGATGGTTCTCCGGAAAGCGGATGTCGCTCCCTTCGATGTCCCATGCCAGCGAACCCCGCAGCCTGACCAGCTGCGAGAGGTCGTCGGCCTTGATGGCGTGGACCTCCTTCTCGTGCAGGCCGCGACGCTCCGGATCGCCGTCCATCCATTCCGTCGCAAGCTCCAGGGCGTCGCGCAGGACGGGAACATAGCGCACCGGATGGAGGGTGATGTGGCTGAAGAAGACCTGGCTGATTCGCACCATCAAGGATGCCCCCACCAGGACGGTCCGACTGGGCATCAGATTGCTGTGGGCATGGAACAGCCGCACGGAGGAGGCGTATGCGGAGCGTACGGCCATCGCTGCGGCCTGCAGTTTGCCGAAGTCCACGATCCTGAAGTACTCCGGCCCGATCAGGTAGCCGTGATCCACCAGAGATTGGCAGACCTGGGAATGCTGTGCGACCAACGACGTGTCGTGGTGGTGTCCCCAGATCTTCACGAAGAGGATCTTGAAGTGCGCCACCGCGATGTCGATGCCTGCCGATCCGTCGGCGTTGCGCAATTGCCATTCTGGCTTGAATTCGAAGTGCTCCAGCTCGAGCCCCTCAGCTCCTCCGGACGCTTCAAGTCTATTGCTGTCGTTGATGATCTGGAAGGCGCTGCCCAGGTTGGCGACGTGGCGAATCGGAAAGCTGGTGATCCGGTTGGTGAAGGTCACGCTGACGCGCACCCAGGCGGCCGCCCCGACGACTAGGGAGAGGCTGCAGCAAAGTCCGTTCTGTTCGTGGAAGCGCTTGAGGTTGTAGGCGTATTGTCGCCGGGCACTCAAGGAGGCCGATTGCATCTGGGTGAAGTCTGCGATGCGGATGTAGCTGGATCCATTGAGCCAGCCAGCCTTGAACAGGGCGTTGCAGTGCTTCAGGATCGCATCGGCTTCCCTGGCGTCTTCGATGTGCCCCCAGTAGCGCAGGAACAGGATGTTGCCACGTGCCACGCCGATGTCGATTCCGCCGCTGCGATCGGCAGAGACGACGGCCCAGCGGCTGTCGAAGTGGAATTCCGAAATGGTCAGGGTGCCGGGGCGCAAGGCTTCGCTGCAGGCTTCCATGGCCTGCTGGAGCCCGCTCAACACCTTCATCGGGTAGTGCAGTTCGTTTCCGCGCAGGGCCAGCCCGACACGGAAGACGGTCACCAGCAAGGTGTTCGTCCCGAAGATGAAGCTGCCTCGGCAGTTCCGGTAGGTGCGCGAAAAGTGGTACAGGCTGTAGACGCGCCGCAGCTCCGAGGACGGCATGCCGTGCATGCCGGTGATGTCGTGGATCTCGGCGTAAGGGGTGTCGCCAGGGAAGAACTCGTCCACGATGGCGTCGCGGAACTGTTCGTACTGCTCCTCGCTGCAGGCATGGCGCTGGCCGACGGTGTCGATGCGCAGGATCTGCCGGTCCAGGATGCTGAAGGTGAGGCGTGCACCGCCTTCCATGTGCACGTCCTTCCATTCCGGGCGGGAACGGACTTCAACCCCGGAGATCGGGTCGAACGTGATGGAATCTGCGCTCATGTTCGCATCATAGCACATGCATCGAGGACGTGGAAGGGGATCCCACTGGCGGAGGGGGTGGGACTCGAACCCACAAGCCCTTTCGGGCGGCGGTTTTCAAGACCGCTGACTTAGCCGATTAGCCTACCCCTCCGCCTCTGGGAAGCGGAGCTGAAATCTAGGAACGGCGCGCGCTGGAAGAGGTGGATTTTTGGTCAAGCGCGGGGCCCATCGTCTTCTTGCCGTCAGGAGATGATTTGCGGTTCCTGTGGGATCTAGCGCGGGTCCGTACTCCTGGCGAGTACCCCGGCGTCAACTAGATTGGGATGCGAACATCCAATTGCAGGAGACGACATGCTCAAGGATCCGACCATCCTCCTCATTGGCCGCCACGGCCAAGTTAGTTGGGAATTGCAGCGCACGCTGGCGCCGCTGGGCAAGGTGGTGGCCCTGGACTTCCCCGAAGTGGATTTGACGGATTCCGACGGCCTGCGCAAGCTGGTCCGCGAGGTCAAGCCCCAGGTGCTGGTCAATGCGGCGGCCTACACCGCCGTAGACAAGGCCGAGGATGAGCTGGAGAAATGCCGGGCTATCAACGCCACCAGTCCCGGTGTGCTGGCCGAAGAAGCGGCCAAGCTGGGTGCGCTGATGGTGCACTATTCCACCGACTACGTGTACAACGGCGGCGGCGAAGCTCCTTGGACCGAGGAATCTCCCACCGGCCCTCTCAATGTCTACGGTCAGACTAAGCTCGAAGGCGACGTGGCCATTGCCCAGGCGCTTCCTGGCAACCACTTAATCTTTCGCGTGAGCTGGGTCTACGGGGCGCGGGGCGGGAACTTCCTGCTCACCATGCTGCGGCTGGCCCGCGAGCGTGAGAGCCTTTCGATCATCGACGACCAGATCGGAGCACCCACCTGGTCGCGCCAGATTGCCGAGGCCACAGCCTTGGCCATTGCTCGTCGGCAGGACCAGAGCGGTGTGTACCACTTGCCGCAGGCCGGCTTCACCAGCTGGCACGGCTTCGCCAAGTCCATCTTCGAGCTGGACCCGAAGAAGTCCGAGCAGGTCCTGAAGGAACTCAAGGCCATCGGCACCGATGCCTACCCGACCAAGGCGGCGCGCCCGCGCAACAGCCGCATGTCGGGTGAGAAGCTGGCCTCCGATTTCGGCATCCGCCTGCCTCATTGGGAAGATTCGCTGCGGCAGGTGATCGAAACGCTCTGATCTGACTCGGGGAGTGTCCGGCGGGGCGGGAATTCGGTATCTTCTTCCAGTAAATGAAAATGCGTCTCAAGTTCGGGGCGCTCCCAACATGGAACAGGAGCCATTGATGATTCAGGACACACCCACCTACGATCCGGCCGCCGTCCTTCCCATGCGCCGTGCGCTCAACGATGCGGGTTTCCGTGACCTGCTCACTCCTGATGATGTGGACGAAGCGATCGGAAGCGAAGGCACTGCGCTTGTGGTCCTCAATTCTGTTTGTGGATGCTCGGCCGGCAGCGCGCGCCCCGGCGTGTGCGCAAGCCTGCAAAACGCCATCATCCCCGACCGCTTGGTGACACTGTTCGCCGGCCAGGAAAAGACGGCTGTGAGTCACTTGCGCGCCAAGTACATGGACGGATTCGCGCCCAGTTCGCCCAACATCGCGCTTTTCAAGGACGGCAAGCTGACGGCCTTCCTGGAGCGCAGCCACATCCAGCAGATGGATGCCGACGACATCGCCCAAGCCTTGGTGGAGATCTTCGACAAGACCTGCAGCACACCCGGCCCCAGCATCCCTCCTGAGGAGTACGCCGTCCTGGACCACGCCATCAGCTGCGGTTCCAAGATCGCCCGCAACGATGGCAAGCCCGGCAGCTGCTGAGTCCCGATGGGATTTCGTCCTGAGGACGGAATAGGGATTCTTGGAAACCCGACGAACTTCGCCGGGTTTTTTATTGCCAAGGCCGCAATGGATTTACATTGCCCCCACTCAAACCTTTGACAGGAGAAATCGCCAAGATGGGTATGCTTCCTTCCAATATGTGGGCAAAGCGCGTTCGCGTGGTGATCGAGGGCAAGCCCTGGATCTTCACCGAGGTCAATTTCGTGAAGCCGGGCAAGGGCCAGGCCTTCCTGCGCTGCCGTCTCAAGAACTTGATGGACGGAAGTACGCTGGAGCGCACCTACAAGTCCGGTGAGTCGCTGGAAGAAGCGAACATGGAAGAGGCAGAGGTTCAGTACCTCTACACCGATGGCGAGACCTGGCACTTCATGAACACCGAGACCTTCGAGGAACTCGACCTGGGCAAGGTCCAGATGGAAGATGTCAAGAACTGGTTGCTTCCCGAAATGAAGTGCACTGTGCTCTTCTTTGACAACAAGGCCATCGCCATCACTCCGCCCACCTTCGTGGATCTGGTCATCACTTACTGCGAGCCGGGGCTCAAGGGCGATACCACCAACACGCCCTTCAAGCCGGCCACCGTCGAGACGGGAGCCATCGTTTCGGTTCCGCTGTTCGTGGAAAATGGCGAGAAGATCCGCATCGACACCCGCACCGGCGAATACTCCGAGCGCGTGAAGGGCTGATCTCGCTTGTGTTTCGGAAAGCCAGCGCCTCCAATGGGGGGGCTGGCTTTTGCTTTTTGGGGCAGAATGCCGCATTTGAGGCAAATTCCAGGTGATTTTGCGTTTCCGGTGTGCTGTGTGTCAACAGAAGCTGTAGCGCAAAGAAAAATTGAACTGTGCGCATGTTTCTTGCGACATACATTCGGATGCACGATATCGGTCGGGAGACTACCCGCACCAGCGGTTCGATGGCCTGACTCCTTCAGGAGGGATATTCCATGAGACTTAGAACATTGATCTTGACCTTGGGTTTGGCTGTCGGGATGTCTTATGCGCTGACTCCAGTCGAAACGTACGGCGCTTTGAAGGCTCAAAACGGCAAATTGATCGGCAAGGGTGGCAAGCAGGTCGTATTGCGTGGCATGAGCATGTACTGGAGCAGCGAGCCGGTCGGGTACAACTACTACACGGCTGGAACCGTCAAGTGGCTGCAGTCTGATTTTCAGGTTTCCGTCATTCGAGTCCCGCTGGCCGTTGAGCCACCGGCAAATTCGCCTAACCCCGGTTATTTAAGCAGTACCGCGACGACATGGCAGCCCAAAGACTCCAGCAACAATCTGGCGCGCGTGAAGACCATTATCAATGGCTGCATCTCGCAAGGGCTTTACGTGGTGGTGGATTGGCATGCCCCGACCGACAACCCCTACACCGACCGGGCCAAGGCCTTCTTCGTGACGCTGGCCCAGACCTACAAGAATGTTCCGAACATCCTATGGGAAGTATGGAACGAACCGACAGTAGACAACGGAACGGTCAAGACGCATGCGGATGCGGTCATCGCGGCTCTGCGTGCTGTTGGAGACACGAACCTGGTGATTGTCGGCAGCAGCAGCTGGTCTGCCCAGCCTGATCAAGTGCCTGCTGTGACGGATTCCAAGAACAACGTGGCATATAGCGTTCACTTCTATGCGGGTTCTCCGGCGCACGATGCGTACAAGAACAACGTCACCAACGCGATCAAGAATGGTCGGACCGTCTTCGCGACCGAATGGGGAACCTCCGACGCCACGGGCAAGTATGGCTACAACGCCAGCAACAGCACGAGCTGGTTGGATTTTCTTGAGACCAATGGCGTTTCGCATTGCAATTGGAACATCGGAACGCCTCTGTTGAATACCGCAAACGCCAGCCAGGGTGTGGAAGCCTCTGCGGCCCTCAAGAGCGGTACCAGTTTCAGTGGCGGCTGGGACATCACCGGCAGTGGCACAACAGGGCTCACGACCTCGGGCGTCTTCATCCGCAATTACATCCGCGGGAAGAACAATGGCCTCTTCACTCTTCCCGCCGAGGCTCCGGACACCAATGCGATCCCCGGCTCCTTCTATGCTACCGTGTGGTCGAAGGTCTCTGGCGTAGACAGCGCCGCTTCCACCGATACGGCCGGCAAGCAGATGATCAATGTTGCCAGCGGCTCCTCGGCCGAGTATTACCTAAAGAATAGCGGGGCAACCTTTTATTACACAGTGATGGCTCGCTTGAAGGCAACGACTGCCGGCAACATCATCTTCAAGACCGGGGCCACAGCGTTGTGCACGCTGGCTGTGCCTGCGGGACAGGGCTGGGTTACCTTGAAGGACACGCTCTACCTCGCAACAGGCGGCCAGACCTTGCATGCGGACTTCAACTTCGCAGGCAATGTCTCCTTCTTCAGGTTCACCAAGAATCTCACGGCTCCACCACCGCCAACACCAATTGGACTGGTCGGCGCGGCGCGTGAGCTGGCTGGGGTGAGCATCAAGGGGAATTTTGTCAACTTCCCGGAGGGGCATTCCTGGTCTGCCGTGAAGATGGTGGATGCTCACGGTGCTGTGACGCAGGAATGGTCCTTGAATTCGTCCGTCAGTCGCATTGAGCTGCCTCGCGCACAGGGTCTTCGTTGGCTGTTGATCTCCGACAGAAGCGGTTCGCACGTATCCATGGCCGTGCCTCCGCTTTTGAAATGAGAATGCGCGATTTGTCATGAACTTCGGTCGTCGGCATTGCGACACATCAGATGCAAGGTCTTACACGAAAACGCCTTGCTAGACAAGTTGAGCGGCTCTAAATTTGCAACACACCACTTTGTCCACCACCACTAGAGGAGTAACTATGAAGAAGATCGCAATGGCCTTGGTGGCCGGAGCCATATTGGCTTCAGTCGCCAGCGCCGACATCACCTATGATTTCTCGCAGCCGGCAGCCAACGCTGCCGCTGTCAAGACCCTTTACGGCTACGACAAGTACCAGGGCAAGTCCTCGACCTCTGGCGTATCGGTGGCTGGCAATGCCATCACCTTCAATTGGAACCTGACCTACGCGGCTGCTGACGGTGCCTACGGTACGGCCGCTGGCCTGCTCTTGCCCGTGGACAAGTCCTGGGCTGTTCACAACATCTCCAAGGCCACGGCGATCAAGTTCACCATCAAGTCGACCGCTGCCACCACGATGCACGTCATCATCGGCGATGACTCGGCAACGTACTCCGAGGGTGCAGCAGCTGCCAACGGCGCTCTGACCTCAAGTCCAATTGAAGTCACCACCGCTGCGAGCGAAGTTGTGATTCCCATTTCGGACCTCACCATGCCTTCTTGGCTGGCCGACAAGGCAAGCTGCAAGGCCGACGCCAGGTGCGGAACCGAGACGTTCTACACCACCAGCACGGACAGTATCAGCATTGCGCCGCGCTTCCGCAACCTGAACATGCAGCCGGTGGTTGGCTGGAAGACCTCGTCTTCGATCAGCACCAACGCAAGCGGCAGCTTCACCCTTTCCAACGTGGTCATCGTGGGTGCCAACCCTTGGGGTGACGTGACCGGTGCTAATTGCGAAGGCGCTGGCGTTATGTTCAGCGACTTTGCGACCAAGGACAACACCAGCAACTTCGGCACCTACTGGTATGCCTTCTCCGACACGGCTTCGGATGCCACCAAGAATGCTGACACCGCCACTGGCGGCACCACCATCCTTCTGAACGGCACCGGCAAGGTCTGGAGCCCGATCGTCGGCAAGGGCGCTGCTGCGGCTCCCATCGGCATTGTCAATGCCACGCTGGAAAAGAACAACCCCAACTCCACGTACACCTACCATGCCTACGCTGGCTGGGCGGACATCGGTGTCCAGGTTTCTCCCAATGATGGCAACGATGTTGATCTGACCGGCCTGACCGCCATCAGCTTTGACTTCTATGCCGGCACGGATTTGACCGGTGCAGGCATCGCTCCCCCGGCTGGCCAGACCTATGCTTGGAGCGACAAGGTCTACGGTATCACCTTCAAGGCAGAGAACAACAAGATCAACACCGCCTATGACTACCAGATCAACGTCCCTGTGACCCAAGCCGGTGGCAGCAAAGTCTGCGTGGATCTCGACTCCCTCAAGCAGCCCGGTTGGTACCTGAAGAACAATGGCATCGCTGCCACGCCGTTCAATCCTGGCTTCCTTTCGAAGCTGGCTTGGGAGGCCAAAATTGCCGATCAGGGCAACACCTCCATCCACAGTGCCAATGTCGCTTTCGGTATCACCAACGTAAAGTTCTACGGTCTCGATAGTGCTGCGATTTTGGAAGCTATCAACGCTCCCGTTGGTATTGCTCCTCGCAAGCTGGGGAGCCGCGGCCTCTTGGTTGCCTACAACAAGGGCTTGACCATTTCCTACAACCTGAAGGGCGCCGAGTCCGCTCAGGTCGACGTGCTGCGCATGGACGGCTCCAAGGTTGCTTCCTTCGCTCAGCAGGCTGCTGTCGCCAACAACCTGAATCTGCCGGTCGCCCTGACCCGCGGCACCTACGTTGTGAGCGTCCGCACCGGCAAGACCAGCATGGTTGCACCTCTGGCTGTCGTTCGCTGATCTGACGCGACACGCTTGAGAATCCGGGCATTCCCATCCGTGGGGATGCCTTTTTCATAGAGAGACCAATCATTCCCATTCCGGGAGGATCCCATGAAACGCCTTGCAACTGCCTGCCTTTCAATCGCGACGCTATCGGCTTTCGCGATGGCCGGAAACTATCCTTTCCCGCAGAATGCCAACTACATCTACGGCAACCGTGTTCCCTACTCCATCACGGATTCAGCGAAGGTGCAGCAGCAGTACCAGATGTGGCTGAATTCCTTCTACCGGGAAAATGGGAGCCAGGCACGCATCCAGTGGACATGGGGTGGAACGCAGGCTGACAGCAACACCACGGTCAGCGAAGGCATCGGCTATGGCATGCTGATCCTGGTCTACATGGACAATCCCAAGAACAGCACGCAGTCCAAGTTCGACAAGCTGCTGGCTTATTACAATGCGCATCTAGATGGCAATGGTCTGATGCACTGGAAGATCAGCGGATGGGGCGGTGCTACGGGCACCGGAGGCGCTACTGACGCGGATCTGGATGTGGCGTTGGCGCTGTTACAGGCCTCCAAACAGTGGGGCGACGGCGCGAGCGACAAGTACATCACTGCCGCCAAGACCGTAATCGCCAAACTGTGGCAGTTCGATGTCAATACCGGAGGCAATTACCTGTATTCGGGCGACCAGTGGCAGAATGGCCCCCTCAACCCATCGTACTTCAGTACGGCTGCGATGAAGCTGTTCGCGAAGGTCGATAACTCCCACGCATGGGCTTCCGTCGCCACCAATTCGTATGCGATCATCAAGAAGAACCGCAATGCCTCTACAGGCCTCGTGTCAGACTGGTGCGATGCCAGCGGCAATCCCCAGCAGGGCAACGCCAAGGAGCCGGGGCTGTTCGGCTACGATGCCATCCGTACGCCGATGCGCATGGCGCTGGCCTATCTCTGGTACGGCGATGCCGATGCCAAGGACATCGCTCTCAAGATGGCGACTTGGGCCAACACCAAAAGTTCGGGTGATCCGAACAAGCTCTATCTCGACGGGTATCGTCAAGATGGCACGCCTTACAACTCGAACAACTCGAACGCCAATACCACCATGTCCGGTGGCTTGGCCACTGCAGGTTTGGTGGATGCGTCCACATTGGGATTTGCAGGCAAAGGTTACACGGGCATTGCGAAGGGCTTTATCGGTGACCAAGACGACAACTACTACAACTACTCGCTCGGCACCCTGTACATGCTGATGATGACCGGCAACATGCCCAATTTCTGGGATCCGATCACGCATGCAAGCACAGACACCAATGCCACCCTGCTGGATCCCCTGACGGTCACCAACACGACGGTGAGTGCACCGGGCGTCACGCCGGTCGTCGGCACGACCATCAATGCGCGCCTTTCCAAGAAGGCCTACTGGAAGCTGACACTCAAGGGAGCGACTTCGGGAGCGACGTATTTCATCTCATCGACGGCCGTGGGCGGTGATTCCCTCATCAGCCTGACCTGGGACGCCAGCATGAAGAAGCTGACGGCATTCAAGCCCCTCGAGACCGTGACGATCTCAATCGACAACGTCTGGAACGCGGTGGCCCCTCCTGCCGCTTCGATCAAGACCATCACGATCGGTCCCAATCCAACTGGCATCCAGGACCGCTTCGTCAAGGCCGGTGGACTGCTCTGGAACGGTTCAGTGTTGCGCGTGAATTCCGCCGAGCTGATCGGTGACCAGGACTACGAGGTGCGGGTGCTGGACATGACCGGCCGCGTCCTGCGCAGCGAGCACCAGACCGCACGCGGCGTAGAGGGTGGCGTGGAGTTCAGCATGGCGCGCCCTTCGGTGGGATCGGGCCTGCAGCTCCTGGAAGTGCGCTCGGCCACAGGCTTGCGCGTCCAGTCGGTGCTGCCTCTGCTGGCTCGCTAACTCGACAGAAATTGTCTTAACGACTTTAAGGGAGCCCGCGCGGGCTCCCTTTTTGTTTGTGTAGCGATGGCCGTGAGATGTGCGCTGGGGAAAAAACTGCTCAAGAAGTGGGCAGAATCTGCCGTTATCATAGGTAGAAGAGGGCAGCAGGGAAGCCGCTCTCGGGGGTCGGACAAGGACGTCTGACTCCGGTTCCTATATCACGGAGGATTCAGCCATGCGTATCTATAATAACGTCAACGCCGTAAACAGCCAGAATCAGCTCGACACCAACAGCCGCATGATGTCGAAGAGTCTGGAGAAGCTCTCCACGGGACTGCGCATCAATCGGGCAGCCGATGACGCCGCCGGTCTTTCCGTGTCCGAGGGTCTGCGTTCGCAGATCCGCGGTTCGCAGATGGCCCAGCGCAACGCCGACGACGCCACTGCACTCCTGCAAGTGGCTGAATCCGGTGCCCAGGAGATCGTGGATTCGCTGCAGCGCATGCGTGAACTGGCCGTCCAGTCCGCTAACGGCACGTACAGCAACACCGATCGCGCCTACATCCAGAACGAGTTCGACCAGCTCACCTGCGAAATCAACCGCATCGGCAACTCCACCACGTACAACGGCATCGCGCTGATCAACGGCTCGGCCACGACCTTCACCTTCCAGGTGAGCGCCGCAGCTTCGGGTTCGTCCAGCTCCTCGACCATCTCGTTCTCGGTCGTGGATCTGGCAAAGTTCGGAGACCCTTCCGCCGTCGGATCGGTGGGAACCCAGGGTACGGCTCAGGCCGCCGTCGCATCCATCGATGCTGTCCTGAACTCGGTTCTGAGCCTGCGCTCGGACATCGGTTCGGTGATGAATCGCTTGGACAAGACCATCCAGAACCTCGGAAACATGGTCTCGAACCTGACCGACGCCGAAAGCCGCATCCGCGACGTCGACTTCGCGACGGAGACCACCAAGTTCAGCCGCAACCAGATCCTTTCGCAGTCTTCGCAGAGCATGTTGGCGCAGGCCAACCAGCTGCCCTCGGGCGTCCTCAGTCTCCTGAGGTAACTCGAGCCGATCCATCCACGTCCCCGTCGTGAGTCTTGCAGCCGCTCCTTGTCCCTGGGGAGCGGCTCTTTCGTTTCCAGGAGAATTGCTCTGCCGGGTGCGATGAGTGGCCCGTTCCGCGATTACTTTGGAAGGTCTCATGCGTATCCTATCCGGCATCAAGCCTTCGGGCGAAATCCACTTCGGCAACTACCTGGGCATGCTCAAGCCCATGGTCGACTCCCAGTCGCGCGGCGAGCTCCTGTGCTTCATCGCCGACCTGCACAGCCTCACGACCGTCTTTGACGGCGACCAGATGGCGGCTTGGCGCCGGCAGATGGCCATCGACATCCTGGCGCTGGGGATGGACCCGGACCAAAGCGTGTTCTGGCTGCAGTCGGACGTGCCGGAGGTGTGCGAGTTCGCCTGGTACCTCTCGAACTTCACGCCGATGGGCCTGTTGGAACGCTGCCACGCCTACAAGGACAAGGTGGCAAACGGCATCTCGGCCAACCACGGCCTCTTCGCCTATCCCGTCCTGATGGCTGCGGACATCATCGCCTACGGCGTCGACAAGGTGCCGGTGGGCAAGGACCAGAAGCAGCATGTGGAGGTCGCGCGCGACCTGGTGGGCGCCTTCAACCATCGCTTCGGCGAGATCCTGACGATGCCCGATGCCGAGATCGGGGAGGACGTGGCCACGGTGCAGGGCCTGGATGGACAGAAAATGTCAAAATCCTACGGCAACACGGTGGGCATCTTCGCGGATCCGTCTGAGATCAAGAAGAAGATCATGGCCATGGCCACCGACTCGACGCCGCTGGAGGAGCCCAAGGATCCGGACTCCACGCCGGTGTACGCGTGGTACAAGCATGTCGCAAGCCCCGAGGCTGCCGCTGAGATGGCCGCCAAGCTCCGGGCCGGTGGCTACGGCTGGGGACATGCCAAGAAGGAACTGGTGCAGGCCTTCCTCGAGCATTTCGCCCCCTACCGCGCCCGCCGCGACGAGCTGGCCAAGGACGATGCGCAGGTCGACCGCATCCTGAAGGACGGCGCCGAGAAGGCGCGCGCCATCATGCAGCCCACTCTGGAGGCCGTGCGCAAGGCCGTGGGGGTGCGCCGGTGACGGCCCGCAAGAGGGCCAAGGCGCCCAAGCCGCTTCGCGTCGCGTTCCAGGGCGAACCCGGAGCCTACAGCGAGCAGGCGGTGCGCAAGCTCCTGGGCGATGCGGTCGAGACGGTGCCGATGCCGGACTTCGCCTCCATCTGGGATGCCGTTCGCGAGGGTACTGTCGATCGCGGCCTGCTGCCAGTAGAAAACTCGCTGGCCGGGACCGGTGTGCTGCAGGACAATTGGGACGTCTTTGCTCAGGGACATTTCCATGTGTGCGCGGAGGTCGTGCTGCAGGTGCGGCATTGCCTGCTGGCTCCCAAGGGCACCAAGCTCAAGGACATCCGCGTGGTGCGCTCGCATCCGCAGGCGCTGCACCAGTGCCGGGGCAGCATCAAGAAGCGTCTGCCGGGCGCTGAGGCCCAGGCCTGGTGGGACACCGCCGGAGCCGCCAAGGAGATCGCACAGGCCCCGGAGGTGGGCGTGGCGGCCATCGCCAGCCGCTTGGCCGGGGAGATCTACGGCCTGGAGATCCTCAAGGAAGGCATGGAAGACGACCCCAACAACTTCACCCGCTTCCTGCTGGCCTCCCGCGAGCCGCAGCCGGTACTTTCGGGTGTGCCGCTCAAGACCAGCGTGGCCTTCACGCTGGACAACGCGGGTCCCGGCAGCCTGTTCCGTGCCTTGGGTGCCTTCGCATTGCGAGATGTCGACCTGGCCCGCATCGAGTCGCGCCCCATTCCCGGTGCGCCGTGGCGCTACCGCTTCTTCATGGACGTGCGCGGTGGACAGACCGACCACAGCGTGGCCCGTGCGCTGGAACACCTCTCGGAGATGACCACCGAGCTCTCCGTCATCGGATCCTATCCGGCCTGTGCCGACTGGGTCGAAACCAAGAAGAAAGGGGCCGCACGTGCGTCCTGATTCCCGCCAAGCCGACCAGTTGCGCCCCGTCTCCATGGAGACAGGATTTGTCAGTCACCCGGAAGGCTCGGTACTGATCCGCTGCGGCAACACCCGCGTGCTGTGCAACGCGACGCTTGACAAGGACGTGCCCCGCTGGCTCAAGGGCCAAGGCAAGGGCTGGGTCACGGCGGAATACTCGCTCATGCCTCGATCCACCAACACCCGCGTGGACCGCGAGCGCAAAGGGGTCTCGGGTCGCACCCAGGAGATCCAGCGCCTGATCGGACGCTCCCTGCGGGCCGCCACGGACCTGCAAGCCATGGGCGAGCGGCAGATCATCGTGGACTGCGACGTGATCGAAGCAGATGGCGGCACTCGTACGGCAGCCATCACTGGTGCCTTCGTGGCCCTGGCGCTGGCACTGCGCAAGCTCAAGCTGGAAGCCGGCATCCAGGTGCCGGTGCTCAAGGGGTGGCTTGCGGCCGTCTCGGTGGGCGTTTCGGACGGCATCCCTGTCTTGGACCTGTGCTACGAGGAAGACTCCAAGGCCGGCACCGACATGAACGTGGTGGCCTTCGACGCCGACCGCCTGGTGGAAGTCCAAGGCACCGCCGAGCACGGCGCCTACTCCCGCAAGGAGCTGGACGCGCTCCTGGACCTGGCTTTGGGCGGCATCGCAAGCCTCATCGAGGTCCAGAAAGCCGCGCTGGGCGGAGAACTGCCCTGACGAGCCGGCAAGGCCCGTTTTTTTTCGAGCCTTGCCGTATTCCTACGGCAGACATTTTCCGGAGGTTGGAATAGCTTGTCTGGAAGCGCCGCCATTTCCCCGCGCCGCTGCCGATCCGCCCGGGCTCACGGAACCCATTGTCCCGCAAGGAGATGGATGCGATGCATCGGGCTCCCCGTATGTAGATTTGGCGGCCTTTCCATTGACCGGAGGCCATTTCATCGAGACACGTGTTCGACATCTGCACGCCGCCTTGGAGCGTCTGCGTGCCGCTCCCATCGCAATGGCCTCCGTGCCGGCCCAGGATGCGCTTTCCCTGCTCTCGGGGCAGGTGGCGGCCGGGCACACCGTGGTGCTGCGCACGACGCTGGAGTCCTTGGGCCCCGAAGACCAGGAGATCCTGCCTTCCGACAGCGAGGCACTTGCCTCTTTCCGCATCCGCCTGAACGCGCTGCGGCTGGATCAGGAGACGCGCTTGGACCGCGTGCGCAACGAGCTGGGCGAGCGCCTGGCCTTCAAGATGATGGGCGCGCAGCTGGTCCAGGCGGGCTGGTTCGTGGAACTGGCGCCGGGGATCTGGAAGATGCCCGGCAAGGGCGGCAAGCGCGAGGCGCGCGCCGTGTTCCATCTGGTCTGCCATGCCGTGGTCGCGGAGTGCGAGCGCTACCTGGTGCAGGCCCACAGCCGTCTGGAGCATCTGCAGGAGAACCTGGCCAAGCGCTGGCACGCCAAGCCCCTGCCGGGCAACCGCGCCCGCATGCTGCCGCTCCTTGAGGAAGGCACCCGCGACGCGTTCCTCCAGCGCATCAACCTCTGGCGCACCCGCATGCCGGTGATGGTGGAACAGGCCTTTTGCGAGCGCATCCTGCCTTGGGACAAGCTCGAGGGCCGCACCGCCGAGGAGCTGTTCGCAAGGCTCGGGGCGCCGTGGGAGGAATCGGGCCGTCCGGGACTGGGCATCGAGGCCTTCGGCCTGCACGCCGTCAATTTCTGTCAAAATCTGCTGGAGATCCTCCTGACCGCCTGCGAGGAGCGCTGGGCGCTCTACCTGCTGGGCGAGGGATTCCTCCGGAACCAATCCAACGAAGGGACCACACCATGAACATTCGCCTGCTTGCCACGACCTTGCTGGGAGCCGTTTCCGGTGCCGTGGTGGCCGCCACTGCCGCACCGCACGGCGGGGTGCTCCTGTGGTGCGCCTCGGCGCTGTTGGCCGGTGCCGTCTGTGCCGCCCTGGCTCCGCACGAAGGCGGCACGGTGGTCTCGGGCGGCGTGTCCGAATCTGCTTTGAGTGCGCTGGGCGAGAAGCTCGATGCGCTGGAACGGAGCCTCCCCAAGGCCATCGAGGCCCAGACCCGTGCCTTGACCTCGGTCCCGCAGCCTCAGGCCGCCGACCTCAAGCCGGTGGTGGAAGCCTTGGCCGAGCTCAAGAGCGATTTCCGCAAGAACCTGGAGCGCCTAGTGGATGCCCAGGCGCCGGTGGAGCTGGCGGGGCTGGAAGCGGTGATTCGCGAAGGCAACGCCCGCGTTGTCGATGCCGTGGCCGCAAGCAAAGTCGACCTGTCCGCCTTGAAGATCGAGGCGCCGTCCCCCGTGGTGGACCTGTCCCGTCTCGAAGCCTTACTGGCAGAACGTCCCGAGATCGTCGTCCCTGCTCCGGTGGTGGACTTGTCGGGCCTGGAGGCGTTGCTTGCCCAGCGCCAGGAAATCGCAGTGCCTGAAATCACGGTTCCGGCCCCGGTCGTGGATCTGTCGCGCCTGGAAGAGCTGCTGTCGCGTCCTTCCGAGTCGGTGGCAGCTGCGCCCGATCTTTCGGGCTTGGAGACGCTCCTGCGCGAGCAGAACGCCCAGATCCTGGCGGCGTTGGAAGGCCTGCGGATCGATCCGGCGGCGCTTCGTCCTGAAATCGTGATCCCTGCGCCGGTGGTGAACGTGGAATCGCCCTTGATCGAGGTGTCCCCGACGCCGATCACCGTGGACCTGTCGCGCCTGGAAGAACTGCTGTCGCGTCCTTCCGAGTTTGCGGCTGTCGCGCCTGATCTTTCGGGCTTGGAGTCGCTTCTGCGGGAGCAGAACGCCCAGATCCTGGCGGCGCTGGAAGGTCTGCGGGTCGACCCAGCCGCGTTCCGTCCCGAGATCATCATTCCCGCACCGGTGGTGAATGTGGAATCGCCCTTGATCGAAGTGTCCCCGACACCGGTCAACTTCGACCTCTCGCGCCTGGAAGAGCTTTTGTCGCAGCCGTCCGAAGCGGCTGTGGCTGTGGACCTTTCCCCGGTGGTGGAAGCGATCCTTGCCTTGCGCGAAGAGCTGACGGCTCGCCATCGCGAAGCCGAGGGGGCATCGGATAACCGCAACGAGACTTTGGCCCTGGCCGTCTCTCAGATCCAGTTCGCGGCCCCGACCGAGAAGGGCTCCGGCTCGTCGCGCGACACCCAGGCGTTCTCTGCATTGGCCCAGTCGCTGGACAACATCTCCGACACCCTGCCCACCCGCCTGGACGAGATGAACAACCGCCTGGCCGACGGGCTGGCCGGTGCCATGAAGGTGCAGGAAGAGGTGCTGGAGCGTGTGGTGGCGGCCTTGGGCAAGATCGATCCGCTGGCCGAGCACCTCCAGAACCACGGCTCGCAGCTGGATTCGCTCACCGGTCACCTCGAGACCGCCGGCGTGCTCCTGAGCAGCGTGCCCGAAAAGCTCGAGGGCAGTGTGCGCTGCCTGGAAGATTCGCTTTCCACGCTGCGGGCCAACCAGGCCGAGTTCGCGGCCTCGGTGGCGGTGTTCACCAAGGCGGCCGAGGGCATCGGCTCCGGTGCGGGCGGTGGCCATGCCTCCGCAGGCGCCCCCGGCACCCAGACCGCCATGGAAGACCTGATGGAACAGAAAGCCTTCCTGGACGCGTTGGGCAAGGTGCTGGCCGGATTCTCGCAGTCGCTTGGCGGGGTGCTCTCGGAGACGTCGCAGCGCACCCAGGACGTGCTGGTGGAGCTGTGCGCCCGTCTGGAAGGGCCTGAACAGGCATGAGTCTTCCGGAACAGCTGGAGTCCCTGACCGCCCGTCGCCAGTCGCTTGCCGACGGCGAGGTGCTGGGGCCATGGCTGGATGCGCTGTTGCGCGCCGCCCGTGACAGCGCCGCCTGCGGCCTGGATGCGCAAGCGGGAATCCTGATCGGCCGCATGGAGGACGTGCTGGGCCGCCTGGAGGCGCGCCGGGCGCTGGACGCCGAACGGGCCGCCATGACGGTGGAGGTCGAGTGGTCGGCTCCCGAGGCGGACGCCGCCGCCATGCGACAGGAATTGTCAAAAGGCATCCGGACCGGCAAGTACGCCCTGCCGCTGGCCGAGATCCCCATATTGCTGGAGCGCCTGGGCGTGATGACGGCGGCCCAGATGCTGGAGCTGCGCGGCCAGCTGTCGTGGCGTCGCCTGCGTTGGCTGCGCACCCGCCGCCGCCCGTGGTTCAAGCCGCGCCCCAAGGATGACGACCTGCCCGTGGGCCTCTACAACAGCCAGGGCGTGACCGGCGACGTACTGGAGACCGCGGCCTCCGTCGCCCCGCTGTGGGTGGACGACCTGCTCGAGCAGGAACGGCATTTCGGCGCCATCGACCGGTTGTTGGGCCTAGGCGGCAAGTAAGCAAGGTTGGGCGCCCCCCGCAAATGCGGGTCAGGCTGCCTGCCGGGCCAAGGTCCCGGCCCTGGCGGGCGGCATCCTTGGCGCACAAGTGCCGTCGCTACCGCCTTTGGCAACCCTGCCCATGCAAGGTCTTCCAGTCCGCATGGAATACTTAGAGAGCGTATCCTAGATCGATTCCGAATTTGCCTTTTGCAAAGCCTTCGGTTTCATCCAGCGGATAGCTTTTGCCAGTGATCTTGTTGTATACCCGAGAGTCATTCGTCACGATGGGTGATTTTCCAATGCCCACCCAGGGGGCAATTTCCAAGTGATCGAACAATCTGAAAGCTGGCCCGACTTTCAGGAAATATTTCGTAGGGAAGAATATCTGCGATTGCCCATCCTCGCCGATATCCCCTTTCTCTATGATATAGCCATCATCGATATACTTCCATGTGTAGGTGCCTGCGATGCCCCGTTCGAGATTCATTGCACCTTGGAAACCGACATGTGCCCAACACCAATAACGCAGTCCTAATTGGAGATCCCCGCGCCAATAATCGAGCAAGACCTTTTGGCCATGCGAAAGATTGCCATCATCTCCTTTGATCCCGCCTTCAATACTGGCTTTGGCATACCCCAAATGCGCTCCGACCTTGATCTCCCATTTGTCGTTCAGTTCGTGTACGAAGGAGCCACCAGCGGTCGTAGTCCACTCAAATCCACCGCTGGAAGATGTAGGTAGATGGTACCGATATCTGGATTCTTCTTCTATCATGAAGGCATATCCCCCTTCAGAAGCGCTTCCGTAAAATTGAATCTCGGGAACGAAATGGTTTGCCTGGCTGTGGAATAAAAATCCGAATATGGAAACCAATGCCAACATATATGTTCTCCTTGTTCATCAAAGGCACTCGTGAACTGTGGAATTCAGCGAGTTGGTCGGGTGGCCAAGCGTTCTGAATCGCTTACGTTTTGCAATTTAGTCAATATATTGGCACACAATGGCTGGAAACGGCGTGTGAGCGTTGAGGAGTGAGTCCGACGCGCTAGGGATGCCGGCCGCAAGGCCCAAGACCCCGCAGTGCTGAACCGCCCTTCTCCAATTTTTGGAGAGGGGCAGGCGGCATTGCCGCCGGGGTGAGGTGGGAGGAGGCTTGGCAGGCAGCCCGGCCCCGCCCGGAGCGTGGCGACAAGGTGGCGGGCGGGGAAGCGCCCGAGGTGGGCGACTTTGTAGCTTGAGAACCTGTTTCAACCTGTGAGGAGTTGCCATGGGAACCGTCCGTCTGCACCGCGTGATCAAGTCCAGTCCCGAGAAGATCTATCGGGCCTTTGTCGAGCCGGCGGCGCTGGTGCGCTGGATCCCGCCGTACGGCTTCGTCGCGACCGTCCATGAGATGGATGCCAAGGTGGGTGGGACGTTTCGCATGTCGTTCACCAACTTCGGGACCGGCAACGGCAATTCCTTCGGCGGCACCTTCCTGGAGCTGGTCCCGGGCGAACGCATCCGCCACACCGACAGGTTCGAGGACCCCAACATGCCCGAGGAGCTTGTGGTCACGATCGACCTGAAGCCGGTGCTGTGCGGCACCGAGATCCACATCGTGCAGGAGAACCTCCCCGAGGCCATTCCGCTGGAGTTCTGCTACCTGGGTTGGCAGGAATCCCTGGAACAGCTCGCGCGCCTGGTGGAGCCGGTCATTCCCGACGCTCCCTGAGAAAAACGGCCCGCGCAAATTCGGGGGTGGAGCGATGCTTTGGAAATGAACGTTTCCTTCCGCATGGCTTTGTCTTGGATGACGTTCCTGCTGGCGCTGGCCTTGCCTGCCGATGCGGCGCCCCGCATCGCGCTGCAGCCGCTGGGCGAGGTGCCTGTGCCGGAATTGGAGGCGGTGGAGGCGCGCATTCGCGAGGCCTACCCCGGAAGCCAAGTGGTGCGGCTGGCGACCCGCGAGCTGCCCGCCTCGGCGTGGTACGCCCCGCGCAGCCGCTACCGCGCCGAAAGGCTCCTGAGGGCGCTTGACGTGTGGAAGCCGGCAGGTGCGCAGAAGATCATCGGGGTGACGGCCAAGGACATCTCCACCACCAAGGGGCCGTACCCGGACTGGGGCATCTTCGGGTACGGCGACATCGCCGGGTCGGCCTGCGTGGTCTCTGACTTCAGGCTCCGGAAGAGCACGGATGCGGCCGGGCTGCGCCGGCGGCTGTCGTGGGTGGTGGCGCACGAGCTGGGACACACCTTCGGCCTGGAGCACTGCCCCAGCCGGGGCTGCCTAATGGAGGACGCCGCGGGGCAGGTCGCCACCGTGGACCGCACCTCGGGGGGATTCTGCCCGGCGTGCCGGAAACGGCTGGCCCGGGCGGGGGTGCAGGTTCCCTAGGAGGCCTTGACGAGGCGTTCCCACAGCGAAAGGCTGGGGCCGGTCATGAAGGTGGTGAAGATGGCCATGCCCACCAGTACCGCGAAGAGGCCGGGGGTCAGAAGTCCGAGGTCGAGGCCCACGTTGAGGGCCACCAGCTCCATCAGGCCGCGCGTGTTCATGAGGATGCCCACCCGCACGCCGTCGCGCCAGCTGCCGCCTAGGAGGCGCACCGGAAGGGCGCTGCCGGCGATCTTGCCGCCCACGGCCGCGGCAAGGAGCGCGAATGCGGCCAGCCAAGGGATGTCGCTGCCAAGTGCGAACTGGACCCGCAGGCCGGTGTAGGCGAAGAAGAGCGGCAGGAGCACGGCTCCGGCGAAGCTTTCCAGACGTTCGCAGAGGTAATGGCGCAGGGGGCCGTTGCCGGGGGTGACCACACCGGCCAGGAAGGCGCCGAAGAGGGCGTGGATGCCCAGCAGCTGGGTGCACAGGCCGGCGGCCATGGCCCACAGCACCAGGGTGGACAGCGCACCGCGCGTGGGATGCTCGTTCCAGCCGTTGGCGGCGATCAGGCGGGCCAGCAAGGGACGGATGACAAGAATCGTCACGAGCACGAAGACCAGGACGCCCATCAGGTCGGGGACGGCATCTTGCCAGCTTCCGCGTCCCAGTGTGCTCACCAGGGCAAGCGCGGACCAGGCGAATACGTCGCCCAGGGCGGCGGCCGACAGGCTGATGCGGCCGACCGGGGAGTCCTCCAGGCCGCGCTCGGTCAGGATGCGCGAGAGCACGGGGAAGGCCGTGATGGAAAGGGCCACGCCCACGAAGAGCGCGAAGGCCACCGGGGATTTGTCGGGAACCGACAAATGGCCGTGCACCAGCCAGGCGGCGCAGCCGATCCCGAGCAGGAAGGGAAGCGCCATCCCGGAAAGGCTCACGGCCAGGGCCTTGGGGGAGCGCAGCTCGCGCGGGTCGAGCTCGATCCCCAGGGCGAACAGGTAGAGCATCACGCCCATCTGGCTGGCCAGGAAGAGGCCCTCCATCGACTGGCGGGGAAAGAGCATCCCTTGCCACTGCGGCGTGAAGTGCCCGAAGAAGGTGGGCCCAAGCAGGATTCCCGCCAGCATCTCGCCGATGACCGACGGCTGGCCGATGCGCCTGGCCAGGATCCCCAGGACCCGCGCCAGGCCCACCACGGCCAGGATCTGGGCCAGGAAGAGTCCCAGGGGATCGTGCACTACGGGTTCCCGAAGCGGCGCAGGATCCCTTCGTAGGCGTCGATGCGGCGGTCGCGCAGGAAGGGCCACACGCGGCGCGTCTCGCGGATCCGCTCGCGGTCGCATTCGACCACCAGGACCTCCGGCTTCTCGTGGTCGACCTTTGACAGGAATTGTCCGTCCGGACCGCACACGAAGGAATTGCCCCAGAACGTCAGGCGGCCTTCGCGTCCGATGCGGTTGGGGGCCGCCACGAAGAGCCCGTTTGCGATGGCGTGGGCGCGCATCGAGGTCTGCCAGGCGTCCACCTGGGCCGGGCGCAGGGCCGGGTCCTCCAGGTCGTCCCAGGCGATGGCGGTGGGGTAGAAGAGGACTTCGGCGCCCTGCAGGGCGGTCAGGCGCGCGGCCTCGGGGTACCACTGGTCCCAGCAGATCAGCACGCCGATCCTGCCGGCCGAGGTCTCGAAGCACTTGAAGCCCTGGTCGCCCGGGGCGAAGTAGAACTTCTCGTCGAAGCCCGGATCCTGCGGGATGTGCATCTTGCGGTAGGTCCCGAGGATCGAGCCGTCGGCCTCCAGCACCACGGCGGTGTTGTGCGTGAGGCCCGGCGCGCGTTCCTCGAATAGGCTGATGACCAGCACCACGCCCAGTTCCTTGGCGAGCTTCTGGGCACGGTCGGTGGAGGGGCCGGGGATGGTCTCGGCCAAGTCGAAGTGCTTGTGCTCCTGCCCTTGGCAGAAGTAGGGCGCCGTGAAGAGCTCCTGGCTGCACACCACGGTGGCGCCTCGCGCGGCCGCTTCGCGTACCTGCGCCTCGAAGAGGACCCAGTTGCCGTCCGCGCCTTCCACGGCGATGTTTTGACAGATTCCGACCACCAAGGGCTTCGTCATCGCGTTCTCCCGATCGTGTGTGCTTGCCGGGCAAAGATAGGAGGTCGCGGGATGATTGTCGCGGCGGTTGAAATGCGATCGCAACGGGCCATAGGTGCTCTGGCGTTGGCGGGGCTAGATTGGGGCTTTGGCCGACATGGAGGTGCCTGGCTTGGGACTGATCCGACTTCTGCTGACGCTGACGGTGCTGGTGGACCATTCCGCCCCTTTGTTCGGGCGTGGATTGCTGGGCGGCGAGCTGGCCGTGCAGTGCTTCTTCGTGCTGTCCGGCTTCTACATGACGATGATCCTGCACGGGACGTACGACGGACGGACGTGGGACTTCTATCGCAACCGCTTCCTGCGCCTCTTCCCGATGTACTGGATGATCCTGCTGGTCACGGTGCTCCTGTCGGCGTTTCTTTGGTGGCATTCGGGCGGACAACGGGCCGGCCTCCTGGCCGCCTGGCATGACCAGTCCCCCGTCGGGTTCCCGGCCTGGTGCCTGGTGGGGTTCTCGCTGGTCTTCCTGCTGCTGCAGGACTGGCTGTTCTTCCTCGGCGCCGATCCGTCCGATGGTAGTCTCGTGGCGGTGGCCGATTGCCGCACCCATCCGATCACGCTGCACCGCTTCCTGGTGGTGGGGCCGGCCTGGAGCCTGGGTCTGGAGATGGCCTTCTACCTGCTGGTCCCGTGGATCGTGCGGTTCCGGGCGAGGATCACGGCCTTGCTGCTCCTTGCGGCGTTTGCCTTGAAGCTGTGGCTGGGACATCGCGGGATGGACTACGATCCGTGGAGCTACCGCTTCTTCCCTACGGTCTTCGGCTACTTCCTGTGCGGTGTGTTGGCCTGGAAGCTTGGTCAAAGAATGCGCTTGGACGCGCTGCCTGCCTGGTCGAAGGCCCTGCCGTGGTTCGGGCTGCTGGGGGCAGGCATTTTCTGGAGACCGGGTCCGGCCTGGGCTTCCGCTCTCTACGTGGCGGGGCTTGCGCTGGCAGCCCCGTTGGTGTTCGACCTCACCCGCAACTGGCGCTGGGACCGCCGGATCGGCGACCTGTCGTTCCCGCTCTACCTGTGCCATCCGCTGGTGTTTGCCATGACGCCCCAGCTGTGGTTGCCGCTGCGTTTCCTGGTGGCCGTCGCGGTGGCGGCAGGCTTGCATGGGACGATCGGAGCGGTGATCGAGCGACGTCGGGCCGGTGTCAGAGCCTCAGGGGTTTGAGGCCACGAAGCGGCGTCCCGACACGGCATAGCGCTCGAAGGCAAGACGCGACGGGCAGCAGCGCTTGTCGCCCGGGGCGTAGCGCCGCATTTCCAGTTCGAGCCGTCCGTCCCGGATTCCCACCAGCCGCAGCAGGCCCAGGTCGGGATCCTGTTCGTTGCGCTGCAGCCGCCCCATGAGGCGGAGCTGCGGCGAGGGGCCCAGGAAGACGGCCACCTCGGTGTAGCCATTTCCTTGGTCGGAGTCGTGGGATGCGGGGCCTGTGCAATCGAACTGCACAGCCAAGTCGGGAAGGTCGTCCTGGTCGAGATCGCCGGTGTGCGGCACCAAGGCATGGCACGAGACGGATGGCGCGTTGTTCTCGCGCCGGGAGCGGGCTTCCAGCGTCGCGCGAAAAATCTCGATGCGGGCGCTGTCAGAGAGATGCTCCTCCGGACGCGGCGAAGGTTGGGCTTGGGATGGGCTCGTCAAGGCCACGCCGACGACGCCCGTCAAGCCGATCACCAGGACCGCCGCGACCAGCACAAGGGGCTTCATCGGGACGCGTCAGGTTTCGGGGTGGTCGGAAAGGTCCCAGAAGGTGGAAGGCATGGGCTCGGGGTCGAGTTCGCGGTGCACCAGGGTGGGCGAGGCTTGGCAGGTGGGCCACAGCACAAGGTCTCCCACCTGCACGTGGGCGGGGCGGGAGATGCACCACAGGATGGTCTCGGCCACGTCCTGGGCGGTCAGAGGCTTCATGCCTTCGTAGACCTTGTCGGCCCGGTCCCGGTCGCCCTTGAAGCGGACCACCGAGAACTCCGTCTCCGCAAAGCCCGGACTGATCTGGTGCACGCGCAGCGGGGTGGCGACCAGATCCATGCGCAAGCCCTGGGAGATGGCGTCCACCGCGTGCTTCGAGGCGCAGTACACGCCGCCACCGGGATACACGCCGTGGCCGGCGATGGAGCTGATGTTCACGATGTCTCCGCGCCCGCGCGCGATCATGCCCGGCACCAGGCAGCGGGTCACGGTGAGCAGGCCCTCCACGTTGGTGCGCAGCATCCGTTCCCAGTCCTCCGGCTCGCCCTCCTGGATGGGCGTGAGGCCCAGCGAGAGCCCGGCGTTGTTCACCAGCACGTCGATGGCCGAGAACTCCGGCGGCAGGGCGGCCAAGGCGACCTGCACGGCGGGTCGGTCGGTCACGTCCAGAGGCAGGACGTGGGTCGGCGTCTCGTGGGCCTCGAAGAGTTCCTCGGCCAGGATCTGCAGGCGGGTCGCTCGGCGGGCGCACAGCACCAGTCGGGCACCTTCGCGGGCGCACTGGCGGGCCAGGGCTTCCCCGAAGCCGCTGGAAGCTCCGGTGATGAGGACGGTCTTGCCGATCAGGTCGAACATGAGGACTCCGGAAGCGGGATGTGTGGATGAAGCGTCAGGCGACGAAGCGCAGGTCGCGCACCCCGAGCTGCGGCGATTCGCGGTTCAGGGATCTTACCAATTCGGTCTTACGAAAGCCCAGTTCGTATCGCCAGGAGGGCTCGCGGACCTTGAGTGTCAGGATGCCCTTGGACAGGTCGACGGGCTGGCAGCGGGCAGCCAGGTTGGCTCCCCAGGCGCGTTCCAGGGCGGCCTGGGTCTGCGGGTCGGAGAGCACGATGCGCCCGCCCAGCGGGGTTCCCGAAAGCAGGCGTTGCATGGCCTCGCCCAGGTTCGCGGGGACCACCTCCTCGCCCCGCGTCCAACGCTCCTTGAAACGCCTAGAATCCAGGCTCCGGCCGTAGGAAAAGGGTTTGCGATCGGGCTGGTTCATGGCCAGAAGGTAGTGATTTCCCGCTGCCGTGGCCTTTCTGCCTACAGCTTCTCCTCGCCGTCAGGATAGAAGGCGCGCACGTTGCCGTCGGGCTGGATCTCGATCCCGCCCAGGCGCGAGCCGTAGGCCTGGCCGATGCCCACGTCGATGCACAGCAGGCGGCTGTCGCACTTGCTCACCACGCGGCCGGTGCGGCGCGGGTCGTGCAGGTAGGTGGGGGTGTGGCCCACCACCATGCGGTCGCAGCCGTAGTTCTTGAGGACCTCGTCGAGTTCGGGACGCAAGGCGTCCTCGGGACGGCGCAGCCCGATGCGGTACCAATGAGGGCCATCCTCGGAGAGGGCTGGGTGCTTGGGGTTGAGCTCGAAGTAGGTGCCGTGGCGCGAGAGCTCCTCGCGGATGCGGCGGTTGAGGTCTTCCATGGGCTCGGCTGCCCAGCGAGGGTGCAGCCCTCCGTGCACGAAGAGCGTCCCCCCGACCGTGAAGATGCTGTGCCGCTGGCAAAGCCAACGTCCAACCATGCCGGTGGGGGCCATGGCCCGACGCAGCTCGATCCAGCCAAGCGGTTCGGCGTGTAGCTGCGACAGGTCGAGCGGGCTTTCGGAAGGGTCGGGGGCGGGCAGGTCCTGGTAGGCGTCGCGCAGCATCTGGTCGAAGTTCCAGGCGGTGCTGGGAGCAAAGTCCTGGTATTCCTGGAGCGTGGTGTAGCTGTGGATGTCGTGCATCGACAGCGCCTCGTGGTTTCCCAGGAGGAGTTCGACGCGACCCTTGGCCTGGCGCGACTGACGGGCGAGCTTACGGATGAGGGCATAGATGCGCCGAGGATTTCCGCCGCGTCCCACCACGTCGCCGGTCAGCACCAGCGTGGCGTCGTCGCCGATCCAGTCTCCGCTGGAATTGACCAACCCCGCCATGCGCAGCAGCTGACGGAAACCGGCTTCATTTCCGTGGATGTCCCCGATGGCCAGTACGCGCCCTCGAGGTTGGTGTCGGCAAGGTTCCAGGTCTTTCATCGAGCTTCAGTGTGGCATTTTGCGGGAAGGGATGCAATTTTCGTCTCATATGTCAGTGGAATGGAACGGTCAAGACCTCGTGCCCGCCTTGCGGGAAGCCTTGGGCTACATCTCCCGCTACCGCGGCGAGACCTTCGTGATCAAGCTGGAAAGCGGCTTGCTCGAGGACGGGATCTTCCCTTCCCTGGCCCGCGACGTGGCGCTTTTGCACCAGATGGGCGTGCGCATCGTGGTGGTGCCCGGCTCGCGCCGCCAGATCGACAAGGTGCTGGACGCTTACCAGGTCCGGACCCGCATGGTGGAGGAAACTCGCGTGACCTCTGAGGAGGCGCTGCCCTTGGTGAACCTGGCGGCCTTCGACGTGTGCAATCGCCTGATGACGGCCTTCGCGGAGTCGGGGCTCAACGCCTTGATCGGCAACTGGGTGAAGGCTCGGGCGGTGGGCGTGGTGGAAGGCGTGGACTACCAGCGCACCGGCGTGGTGCAGGGGCTGCGCACCGACACGCTCAAGGAGCTCCTGGAGCGGGAATTCATCCCCATCCTGCCCAACATCGGTTGGAGCAACAACGGCAAGCCCTACAACATCAGCTCCACCCAGCTGGCCATGGAGGTGGCGGCCCAGCTCGGGGCGGCCAAGCTGTTCTTCCTTTGCGATGAGAAACCCACCAGCGCCGAGGGGCTCGAACTGCCCACGGATGTCGAGGTGCGCGAGAACGGGCTGCTCTCCCGCATGTCGCTCTCGCAGGTGCAGGAGCTGCTGGAAAAAAATCCCGAGACGCTCCGCCAGCCGCAGCGGGACTACTTCCGGCAGGCTTTGGCGGCCTGCCGTCGCGGGGTGCATCGCGCCCACATCGTGGACGGCAACCTGGAAGGTGCGCTGTTGCGGGAGGTCTTCAGCCGCGACGGACTGGGGACCATGGTGTACGTGAGCGAGCACGAGAACATCCGCCGGGCCCAGAGCAACGATGTTCCCGACATGCTGCGGGTCATGGAACCCTACGTGTCCAAGGGCATCCTGGTGCCGCGCACGGCGGCTTTCGTGCAGGAGCGCATCGAGGACTACGTGGTCTACGACGTGGACGGCTTCGTGCAGGGGTGCGCGGCCTTGCACCCTTGGTCGGGAAATTCCGCCGAGATCGCGGCGGTGGCGGTGGCCGAAGGGACCCGGCGCAGCGGCGTGGGACGGCGACTGGTCCAGTTCCTGATGCAGCGGGCACGCCAGAACGGCGTCCAGAACCTGTTCCTGCTCACGACCCAGACCAGCGACTGGTTCGCGGAGCTTGGTTTCGTGCGGGGAGCGGTGAAGGATCTGCCCTCCGAAAAGCGGGAAGGCTACAACTCCAAGCGAGGCAGTCAGGTGTTCGTTCATCGCGAGATCTGAGGGTGAATGCGGATGCTGCCTTTGAAGCAGGGAAAAGCTTACTAACTTGGCGGCCTTTCCGGCTTCCGTGGGGATTGCCGGTTTCGTTGTCTCTTTCCGGGAGTGATTGCCCGTATGCTGAATACCATACGTGAGAACGCCAAATGGTTCGTGGCCGTCCCGATCGTTTGCTTCGGTGCGCTGATTTTCGTGGACTGGGGCATGAGCCCTGGCAACAGCATGACCCAACGCAACGTCGTGGGCAAGGTCGAAGGGGAGAAGATCCCCTTTGAGGCCTTCAACAAGGAAGTCGAGTCCGAGGCTAAGGTCGCCACGCAGCAGGGGCGCGAGCTGGACGCGGCTCAGTACGCCACGATCCGCAGCGAAGTCTTCGAGAAGTTCGTGCGCATCCAGCTGATCCAGAAGGACTACAAGGACCTGGAACTGCACGGAAGTCCGCTCGAGGTGCTGGAATTCCTGAAGCAGAATCCTCCTCCCGGAGCGGAGAAGGCTCCTGTCTTCATGGGGCCCGACTCCCAGTTCAGCAAGGCCAAGTACCTGCAGTGGCTTTCCAATCCTCGCGTCTTCGACGATCCGTACATGCGCAGCATGGAAGAGCAGGTTGGCGCCTTGACGGTTCCGGAACAGCAGATCGGCATCCTCCTGCCGGCCATGCAGCCCACGAGCGATCTGGAAGTGAAGTATCACCTCCGTGCCGACAAGAGCCGCATCTGGGGCGTGGCTGTGGTGGCTCCCTCGGATTCCTTCGTGGTGGATCCCGCCAGCATCACCGAGGCGCAGATGCGCAAGTGGTTCGATGCCCATCCCGATACATTGTGGCACAGCAAGGCTGTGGCGGTCCTGCCGTACGTGGCCTTCCCGAAGACCCCGGCCCGTGCCGATTCGGTCCAGGCCAAGAGCCAGATCGATTCTGTCGCACGCATGGCCAAGGCCGGCGAGAACTTCGCCGATCTGGCCCGCAACTACTCCGAGGATCCCGGTTCGGCCAAGAACGGCGGAGACCTCGGTGGTTTCCAGAGCCTGAAGCAGTGGGTGCCCGAATTCGGCGCCGCAGCTCGCATCTTGGACTCCGGCAAGATCTCCGAGCCCATCCGTTCGCAGTTCGGCTGGCACGTGATCAAGTCCAATGGCCGCAAGATCACCAACGGTGACACGCTGTACTCGCTGGCCCATGTGCTGGTCACCATCCAGACCAGTCCCGAGACGGTCGATTCCCTCAAGGCTCGTGCCGAAGAGTTCCGCAAGCAGGTCAAGGCTGGCAAGAACTTTGCCGAAGTGGCCAAGGCCATGGGCGTCGCGGTCGACAGCTCGGCTCCCCTCACCGAGGGCGGGAAGAACGGCTTGGCCGGCGGAACGTATCTCGCAGGCTTGAACGCATTCGCCTTCCGTGCCGAAGACGCCATCAGCGAAGTGCTGGAGAATTCCCAAGCGGTCCAGGTGGCTGGTCGTGGTCGCCTGTACCCTGCCGGTCGCGACTTCGAACTGGTCCGCAATGCGGTTCGCAAGCAGTTGTGGCATGAGCTCGGTGCGAAGCAGGCCTCGGCTTGGCTGGAAGGCAACGCCGCCAAGATCGCCGCCTGCGACACCGCCTCGGCATGCCTTTCGGCGATCGGCAAGCTGCGTGTGGTCGGGTTTCAAGGCCGCCCGGTGGCCACCTTCGTTGACGGCTTCGGCTTTTCTTCCCCGACCTTCCTGAAGCTGTGGAAGCATTCCACTCCCAAGACTTGGTCCAAGGTGGCCGACAACGGCACTGCGGCCTTGGTCCTCAAGGTCGATTCCACCGTTGCCGTGAGCGAGGCCGATGTGCCCAAGGCAATTGCCGAAGGCCGTCCGTTCGCCCGCCAGATCCGTGCCCGATACGTGCTGGACAACTGGTACCGCTGGCGCCGTGAATCCGCCAACGTGGAAAATCACCTCGATCGCTATTTCCGCGACTGATTGAAAGGCTGCACCCGTGTTTCTTGACGAGAGCCGAATCCAGGTTCGGGCGGGTGCTGGCGGCAATGGCTGCGTAGGCTTCCGCCGAGAAAAGTACGTACCCTTCGGAGGGCCCAACGGTGGCGACGGAGGTCGCGGCGGGCACATCGTGCTGGTCGCCGACCCCCAGATCCACACGCTCTACGACATCGGTCGAGTGCGTGTCTTCCGCGGCGGCCGCGGCGAGCACGGCCAAGGATCCAACTGCACCGGTCGCGACGGCAACGACGCGCTGGTCAAGGTCCCGGTCGGCACGCTGATCAAGGACGAGGAAGGCCGCCTGCTGTGTGACCTTTCGGAGCCGGGCCAGAAGTACATGGCAGCCCGCGGCGGCAAGGGCGGTCTGGGCAACCAGCACTTCGCCACGCCCCGCAATCAGGCACCCCGCAAGGCCTATCCGGGCCAGGTGGGCGAAGAAAAGACTCTGTACCTGGAGCTGCGCCTGGTCGCCGACGTGGGTCTGGTCGGGTATCCCAATGCCGGCAAGAGCTCGCTTTTGGCCGCCATCACCCGAGCCCATCCTCGCGTGGCCGACTATCCGTTCACGACCATGGAGCCCATCCTGGGCATCGTGCCCGTGGCCGAGACCTCCTTCGTGATGGCCGACGTGCCGGGTCTGATCGAAGGTGCAGCCCAAGGCAAAGGCCTGGGATTGCGTTTCCTGCGCCACGTCGAACGCACCCGCACGCTCCTGTTCGTGGTGGATCCGTGGGATGCCGAAGGCCGCGAAGAGACCGACGAGGAGCGTGCCCAGCGGGTGCGCTCCACCGTCAAGATCCTTCGCAACGAATTGCGCGAGTACCACCCCCGTCTGCTGGAAAAGCCTTGGCAGGTCGCGGTGAATAAGTGCGATCGCGGCATTCCCTTCCCTGCCTCCATGGTGCCCGCCTGCCACTTCATCTCGACGGCCAGCGGCATTGGGCTAGTGGAGATGGGACACGAACTGTTGGCCGGCATCCAGAAGATCAACCGGGTCCCGGAACCCATCGATCCCGAAGGCGTGCCCAAGCACCTGGCTCTGGAGCCGTTGGAAGAGCTCGAAGACGAGGTCTTGGATCCCATCGAGGACGTGGATCCCGAGGAATCCGAGGACGAGGCGTAAGCGCTCTGCTCCCGTGAATGTGGCGGTGGACCTTTCAGTGGTTCGCCGCCTTTTTTGTTTCGGCTACTTTCTGCGCGAGGGCAGGTGGCAGTGCACGGGGTGCGACAGGTAGTACTTCTGGTGGTACAGCTCGGCTGCGAAGAACTCGTCGCCTGGGACGATTTCTGTCACGATGGGTCTCGGGAAGACCTTGGCCAGTTCCAGCTCGGCCTTCACCGACTTGGCGACCTTCTCCTGCTCGGTATCGGCCAGGAAGATGGCCGAGCGGTATTCGCTGCCCACGTCAGGGCCTTGGCGATTGAGAGTGGTCGGGTCGTGCAGTTCGAAGAAGAAGCGCACCAGCGCCTCGTAGCTGGTTTTGGCCGGATCCCATTCCACCTCGACGGCTTCGGCATGGCCAGTGGTGCCCGTGCACGAGAGCGGGTAGCTCGGGCGCGGCACGTGTCCGCCCATGTAGCCCACCTGGGTGGCGGTGACGCCGGGAAAGGCGTCGAAGCTTGCCTGCACGCCCCAAAAGCAGCCGGCGGCGAAGTAGGCGCGGGGGCGGGGCAGCTTGTCGGGGCGGAAGTTCAGGGCCTCGGAGTTCAGGCAGTAGCGCAGGCCGGTCGGGGCCGGACCGTCCTCGAAGACGTGGCCCAGGTGCCCGCCGCAGCGCATGCACAGGATCTCGGTGCGCTCCATGCCGTGGCTCCTGTCGGTGTGGGTGGCGATGTTCTCCTTGGCGGCGGCTCGGAAGAAGCTGGGCCAGCCGGTTCCCGACTCGTACTTGGAGGAGGAGTGGAACAGCGGAAGCCCGCATCCGGCGCACAGGTACCAGCCCGTTTCCTTGCTGGCGTGGAAGCGTCCGCAGAAGGGGCGCTCGGTTTCCTGGGAGCGCAGGATTTTGAACTGCTCCGGAGGCAGCAGGTCCTTCCATTCCTTGTCGGAAAGCTGCACGGCAGGCAGGCTGCGCGGCGGTGCCAATTGCCCCTGCAGGTCGAGGGTGCGGACGGTGACCATGGTCTTTTCTCCGGATTCGGCCCGAGTCCCGCATCCGGCCAAGGACAGCAGGGCCATGAGCGGAAGGATGGAATGGGCATGATTGAGCATGAGTCGCAAACTACAAGATTGTGCGGCCCCGTCGAAGGAAAGCAGGAATTCAGCCACTGTGATGCTGCGCACGGAAAATGGAGTCGATCAGGAGTTATCCTTGGGAAATGATGCTCGCTTCCCGATGCCGCCAGAGGCTCCTACCGCTCTTCCTGCTCGCCCTTGTTCTTCCATCCTTCGCTGCCGCGCAGAACCAAGGGACGGCCGCACTCCTGCCGCTGACCGGCAAGCAGATCACCCAGGACGAGGCCGACATCCTCACGGATGCGCTCATCGACGAGCTGCAGAAGACTGGCTCCTTCCAGATGATGGAACGCTCCCAGATGGACCAGATCCTGAAGGAACAGGGCTTTCAGCAGTCGGGTGCTTGCGACGGCAGCCAGTGCGCCATCGAGATGGGACGCCTCCTGGGCATCCAGCGCATGCTCACTGGCTCCATCGGCCGCCTAGGCAACACCTACGTGCTGTCCGCGCGCATGGTGGACGTGAAGACGGGCGCCATCCTCAAGAGCACCAGCCGCAACGTGAAGGGCAGTATCTCGGACTGCCTGAGCGACCTCCTGCCGGGTGTGGCCAAGGACCTGGCCAAGGGCGAGGCCAGGATGGCCGCCAAGCCTGACCTGACAGGATCTGTCGCGGCAACGCCGAAGCCGGATGTTCCCAAGGACGACGCGGGGAATCAGTCAAAGACGAAGATCTGGCCGTGGGTGGCGGGAGGCGCCGTGCTCGCGGGAGGCGCGGCCGCTGCGATCTTGCTTTTGGGTACGTCCTCTTCCAGTGCGACGGCTGCCGGAACGGGGCCGGGTGCGGCGACTGTCCCGGTTCAGGAAACTGTCCAGATGCAGGCCGGTTGGGAGGTCGTGAAGTGAAGTTCTCCAAGCGTCTTGTGGCAACAACTGCCATTGCCATTGCCTTGTTCGCCTGCGACAAGGACTTCGAAAATGCGCTCCAGGCGTCAACGCCAGAAATTGTACAAGTCTCTGCTCGGCTTGCGGCAGCAACCGCCAAGGACAGCGCTCTCCTGAAATTGACAGATTCCGTCATCGTGAACCTGGACACCGGAAGCGGAAGTTCCGTCCGCAACGTCTTTCTGGGCACCGTCGGGTACTCGGCAGGGGGCGTCGCCCTGCCCGCCTTGCCGCTGAACACTCCTTATGCCTTGGCCTACAAGGGCCTGGTCGGGAAGCAGGTGATCTGGTCCGGATCGGTGAATGGCCAAGCCGTCAAGGGCGCGCAGACGACCTTGACCGTCGCAGCGACGGCGGCCGAAGCGCTGAAGCCGGTTCGCCTGGACACGGTGGCCGTGCCGTCGACGGATTCGGTGACGGTCACGCTGACGCCGGGGAACGATGCCAAGATCAAGGACGTTTTGGTGTACTCGACCGACAATGGTGCGCACTGGACTGTATACGACGCCCCCTTCCGCGTGGCCCGTTCCACCAGCGTGCAGGCCAAGGACGGCGTGGCAGGCATCTCGATCGTTCCGCCCGCAGCGGTGGTGATTCCTGCGGCTGTCGCGGTGGTGGTGCCAGATGCCGATACGTTAACCGGCCTTGCTGATCTGAATGTCGCGCCGAATGTGCTGCAGCCGAGCACTTTCAGCAAGGATGAATTGAGGTATCGTCTGATCCTGGCTGCCGCTGTTGCGAAGGTGAGCGTCACCGCAATCCAAGTCCCGCAGGCGAGTCAGGCCATCGCGATCAATGGGAGTGTGGCAACGTCGGGTGTGGCGTCTGATGTTTCCGTGAAGGAAATCGACTCGATCCAGGTGACGGTGACCAATACGAAGGCGAAGTCGAGTCGCACGTACACGATCGAAGTGTTGCATCATTTGCCAGTGCCAGTAATTGCCGTGAATGCCGGCAACTTCACTCTGTCGCATGCTGGTACGACCCAAGGGACGTTGTTCTGGCGTTTTGCGAACACGGGCAGCTGGACCAAATACGACGCGGCAATGGCCGTGACCAAGGATACCACGATCGAATACCTGGATAGTCTCGCAACGCAGAGCAGTGACGTCGGGAGCTATAAGGTCAAATTGGATGCGAAGCTCGATACGCTCAAGGCTCCCGTAGTCGTTCTCAAGGGAACGTCCATTGGAAGCGCTGCGAATGAATTCCTTGGGTCCGTTTCCTTGAGCCTGAACAGCAGCAATGCAAGTGCGGCGGGAACGACATTGCAATGGAGCACGGACAAGCTTGGTTGGACGGATTGGACTTCCGACGTGACGCTGTATGCCAGTGCAGGAACGACGATCTACGTCAAAGAAACGCGACAGAATGCCTTCAGCGTCGTTGGGACGCAACCCTTCAAGGTGACGCCCTACACCGTGGACGCTCCGGCGTTGACGCGGGATGTCAGTGTTCCGGGTGCCGTGACCGTGAAGGTGAAGAGTCAAAACGTGCGCCCTGTCGTGGCGACGTTGTACTGCCGGGTGAATGGTGAACAATGGGCGCAATACACTGCGCCAGTGAGCGTGGCCAGCGGGGAGACGTTCTACGCTAAAGACAGTGCACTGGGGCAGATCTCGGCGATCTGCAGTACGAAGGTCGCGATCCCGAGTGCGCCCACCGTGACGCCTGCGGCAACAAGCGGCAAAGGCGAGCAAGTCTGGGTTGGGGTGGGTAGTGTGGTTCCGAGCCTTTCGGTAATCAACGGCAAGGAAGTCCTGAAATCGGTGGGGATTGCCTGTGCAAGCGGATTTTCCCAATACTCCTTGGACAATGGCGATACCTGGAAAGATTCTTCCGCGTACGTGCAGGAGAATTCGGGAACCGTTCTATTCCAGTGCAAGGATCGCACCACGGGCGTTGTGAGCGTGTGGGTCAAGCGTGATTTCATGCTGTTCCAGCCGCCGTTGGTGTCGGTCTCGGACACGACATTTGCGGATACTCTCACGGTAAAGGTCCAAACGAGGCAAAATGCTCAATACCTACAGAGCTGCGTGGGAGACACCAATGCTTGCGAGATGGATTCGGTGCTTGCCAACAGTTCCAATTGGGTGGATATGAAGGGCGTCACGGGATCTCTTGCTCATAGCCGAGATACGCTGCTGAGTGAAACGACCGTGCTGTGGACACGCAGTCGGCTCGATAATTATGTGAGCCATCCGACCAAACGGATTTTCCGGAAAGCGACAAGCGTCACCTATGAAGGTCAGACGTACAAGACCGTGAAGATTGGTACGCAAATGTGGATGGCACAGAACCTGAACTACGGGGGCACGCAAGCTTCCCCGGTGGGGACGTGCTACTTGAATAGCGCGGACAGTTGCAAGAAGTACGGTCGGCTGTACACGTGGGCGGAAGCGATGGGCGTGGCTTCGTTCTACAATGACACGTTGCTGGCGGCCAAACTGCCGAGTCAAGGAATCTGCCCCACGGGTTGGCACATCCCCAGCGTTGTGGACTGGGCGACACTGGAGCAGTTCGTGGATTCCGCGACAGCGGCGACGAGCCTGAAGTCCACGAGCGGTTGGACGGGGGGAGGGAACGGGACCGACAGGTACGGGTTCACGGCGTTGCCTGCGGGTTACAGCGAGCAGCATTCGGGATTCAAAAGCAGTGGGACATACGCGTTCTTCTGGACGACATCGGAGCAAGCAACAAATGCTGCCCTTTCTGAATCCCTGAACTATGGGCTTGCGTATCCGACCCGCGCCAACATGAACAAGTCCGAGATGGCCTCGGTTCGCTGCCTGCAAGATTAGTCGGGACTGAAGGCGTTCGCGAGCCGGCTGCGATTTTCCTCGAATAGACAGTTCTTGTCAAATTAGAAAATGCCCGTTCCCGGATCCCGGAGCGGGCATTTTCATGGGGTCTGCAGGGCTTGGGCCAGCTTGGGGAAAAAGGCCGCGCGGGGGTGGACCTTGCGCCAGGCCAGGCCGACCTTGCGCACGGGCGGATCCTGGAAGCGCAGCAGGCGGACGCCCTCGATGGGCTGGGCGGCGCAGTCGGGAAGCAAGGTGCAGCCCAGGCCGGCGCGCACCATCTCGCGCAGGGTCTCGAGGCTGGTGGCGCGGAAGCCGTCGCGCTCGTGTCCGCCGCCGCGCTGGCAAACCTCCAGGGCCTGCTCGCGCAGACAGTGGCCTTCTTCCAGCAGCAACAGCTCCAGGTCAGCCAACACGGCCAGCGGCACCGGCCCGTCGGCGGTCAGGGCGTGCCCTTCCGGGACGGCCAACACGAAGGGTTCGTCCCACAGCTCCAGCACCTCGAGTCCCGAGGTCTCGCTGGGCAGGGCCAGCACGCCCAGGTCGATGCGGCCGTCGCGTAGCGAGGCAAGTAGCACGCGCGTCTGCTCCTCGCGCAGGAGCGGCTGTAGGCTCGGGAAGGCCTCGCGCAGGCGGGGCAGGGCGCGGGGCCAGAGCCACGGCCCGATGGTGGGGATGGCGGCCAGGGTAAGCGGGCCGCCGGATGGGTCCTTGGCCGCCCGGCCCAGTTCCTCGATGCGGCGAGCGTTGGCCAGCGCCTCGCGGGCTGCGGGCAGGCACTGCTCGCCCAACGGCGTTAGGCGGATGCCGCCGGGAAAGCGCTCCAGGAGCGGAGTTCCCAGTTCTTCTTCCAGGCGCTTGAGCTGTCCTGAAAGGGTGGGTTGGGAGCAGAAGCAACGCTCGGCCGCCTTGCCGAAATGCCCCAGTTCCGCCACCGCCACGAAGTATTCCAGGTCGCGAAGGTTCATGGCAGGAAGGTACCTCTTTCGGGGGCGGGTCCGGCGGCGCATCGTCGCTTGCGCCAGGGATGCCGGCCGATAGGCCCAAGACCCCGCAGCCGCCCATCGTCCCGAGGACCGTAGGCGGCGAGGAGGCTTGGCAGGCAGCCCGGTCCCCGCCGCCCTGGATTCGGACAGAAACTGTCACGGGCGGGGAGGCGCCCCGATGCCCTCCGGTTGGGAATCCTGCGCAGTTTTGGTACCTTTGGCGGACTTCTAAACCTTTGCAGGGGGACTTCGCACCATGGCTTCCATTCTGATGACTCAGGATCCGTCTCTTCACTTGGCAACGTTGCGCGAGGAGATGCGTCAGCTCTCGGGCATGGAGCTGATCGCCAGCGAGAACTACGTCTCGCCCGCGGTGCTGGAAGCCATGAGCTCGGTCTTCACGAACAAGTACTCGGAAGGCTACCCCGGCAAGCGCTACTACGGCGGCCAGGAATACGTGGACGTGGTCGAGCGCGCCGCCATCGAGCGCGCCAAGGAGCTCTTCGGAGCCAAGTTCGCCAACGTCCAGCCCCTCTCGGGCTCGCCCGCCAACCTCTCGGTCTTCTTTGCCCTCCTGAACCCGGGCGACAAGGTGCTGGGCCTGGCGCTGGACCACGGCGGCCACCTTTCCCACGGCCACCCCGTCAACGCCTCCGGCATCCTGTACAACTTCGTGCAGTACACCGTAGAAAAGGACACCGGCAAGATCGACATGAACAAGGTGCGCGAGATCGCCCTGCGCGAGCGCCCCAAGCTGATCCTGGCGGGCTTCAGCGCCTACTCCCGCGACCTGGACTGGAAGGCCTTCAAGTCGATCGCCGACGAGGTCGGTGCCTACACCATGGCCGACATCGCCCACATCGCCGGCCTCATTGCCGGCAAGGCGATCGAGTCTCCTGTGGGCATCTTCGACGTGGTGACGACCACCACCCACAAGACCCTGCGCGGCCCCCGTGGCGCCCTGATCCTTTCCAACCGCGAGGACATCGCCAAGAAGATCGACAAGGCCATCTTCCCTGGCATGCAAGGCGGACCGCACATCCCCCAGATCGTGGCCAAGGCCGTGGCCTTCGGCGAGGCCCTGCGCCCCGCCTTCGGCAAGTACGCCAAGAACGTCATCAGCAACGCCCAGCGCCTGTCCTCCCGCCTGACCGAGAACGGCTTCACCGTGATCTCGGGCGGCACCGACAACCACCTGATCGTGGTGGACATGACCTCCAAGGGGCTGGCTGGCAAGGAAGCCGAAGTGCTCCTGGACGAGGTCGGCATCTCGTCGTCCCGCTCCACCATTCCCTTCGACCCGCGCAAGCCGCTGGATCCGTCGGGCGTGCGCCTGGGCACCGCCGCCATCACCACCCGCGGCTTCGGTCTCGAGCAGATCGATGTCGTGGCCAGCGTCATCACCCGTGCTGTCGCCGCCAAGGGCAACGACGCGGCGCTCAAGGGCCTGCGCGCCGAAGTGTCGGAGCTGTGCCTGCAGTACCCGCTCTTTGCCGCCATGGTCGACTGAGGCTCCGGACGCTCATTGCTTGCAGAGCCCCGTTCTCCATTGGAGGACGGGGCTTTTTACTTGGTTGTTGAGAATTATCCTGATGCGCCGAGCTGTCCAAAAAGCTCCGCCTATGTGGCGTTGGTGATTATTTTTTCGGTCAATGCTAAAATCACCGTGCGATCCGTTCCGCAGAGAAGAACTCTCTTTAACCGTTGAGGCTGCGTTCAATAGTTTGTGGCACTGCGTGAGGGAATTCAAGATCAAAAAGGTGCGTGGATGTCGGATTCCATCTAATGTGTCTTGCACTTTGAATACGATAGATCCTCCGGTGGTGAGCATTATTGTCCCATTTTACAATCAGATTCCGGCAACAAAGATGTGCATCAATTCCTTATTTAGCACGCTTTGTGATGTGTCTGCAGAAATTATCTTAGTGGATGATGCGTCTCCCGATGCTGCCTCTGCTGAAATCGCAAGAATTGAAGGCGTTCGCCTACATCGAAATTCGAAGAATCTCGGTTTTATTGGAGCGTGCAATGCAGGGGCGGCATTGGCTCGAGGGAAATTTCTTGTATTTCTAAATAATGATACGCATGTGTGTGAAAACTGGCTTGAGCCGCTTTTAGAGCCATTTTCTGATTACAAAAATGTTGGTCTTGTCGGGGCAAAGTTGGTCTATCCGGATGGGCGTCTGCAAGAAGCTGGCGGTTTGATCTGGCGCGACGGATCAGGGTGTAATTTTGGAAAATTTTGCAATCCAGATCGTCCAGAATACAATTATCTGCGAGATGTAGATTACTGTTCTGGAGCTTGCGTTGCGGTTCCCAGACAGCTATTTGAAGAACTCGGCGGGTTTGATCAGCATTTTTCTCCTGCTTATTACGAAGATACGGATCTGGCATTTCGAATTCGTGCACGAGGCCTTCGGACCGTTTACCAGCCACTGTCGCAAATCATCCATTACGAAGGGCTGACTTCGGGGACGGACATCGCTTTAGGTGAGAAAAAGCATCAAGTGACCAATCGCATCCGCTTTTTGGAGCGATGGGGTGAGGTCTTGAAGTCGAGGCATCGTGCCCCAGGAAGATCCTCCACATCCGGCACGTCAGTATCGCTTCGGCCTCGTCTGCTGGTCGTGGATACACAGTTTCCGTGTCCAGATTTCGATTCCGGCTCGGTTCGAATGCAGGAAATGCTGCTGGCAGCAAGGGATGCGGGATATGATGTGATTTTCCATTGTATCGAACAAACCAACAATACTCCCCAACGGCGCCACTTTTTACAGTCGCAAGGAATTCAGGTTCTTTACAAACCTTGGTATCGGAACTTTCGGCAGATTGCGATGCAGCTGGGGCCGACTCTGGATGCGGTACTGATCAGTCGGCCTACTAATTTCAAATTGCTGCACCGTTTAGTTCGTCGCTATTCCCCAAGAGCACAACTGATTTACGACACCGTTGACCTGCATTTTCTCAGGTTGGAACGTGAATTTGTATTGACAGGGAATGCTAAAGTGGCAAAAAGGGCGGATGTATATCGCAGCATAGAGGCGGAATCTGCTCGTAAAGCGGATTTGACGCTTGTTGTGAGCTCAAGCGAAGTGCCATTGCTTCAGGCCATCTCACCTGGAGCCACAATCAAAGTACTTTCCAATATCCACAGTTTGGTTGATGACCCGCCACCATTTTGTGAACGCGATGGGATGGCTTTTGTCGGCGGATATCATCACGGGCCAAATGTCGACGCTGTCAGATATTTTATTGAATCAGTTTTTCCGCTGGTCCGCAAGTCGATCCCAGATGCAGTCTTCAGAATCATCGGAAGCAACCCGCCTCCAGAATTATTGAAACTCAAATCGGATGGCATTGAAATCTTGGGGTATGTCGAAGATATCGATCCGGTCTTGGCGCGTACGCGGATCATGGTAGCTCCATTGCGCTATGGGGCCGGAGTGAAAGGAAAAGTCAATACAGCAATGTCACATGGTTTGCCTGTTGTGGCCACGACGATTGCCGTGGAAGGCATGGGAATGTGTCACGATGTCGATGTGCTAATTGGCGATACCCCAGAAGCAATTGCATCAGAAATCGTTCAGTTGTATCGGAGTGAAGTGCTTTGGACAAGAATCGCCGAAGGAGCGAAAACAACGCTGGTACGGAACTTTTCAAGGGATCTTGCGATAAAGGTGTTTGAAAGCACCCTCGCAAAAGGACGCCCAAGATAAGCACATTTTCGCTTTGGAACTGTGATTGTGCATTCTGCTCGGCGGCGCGCTGCCGAGCAGAGGCCTACAACTTTCCGGTCAGGGAAGTACCGACCATTCCAGTTCGGGTGCGAGAACGCCCGGCCGTCTCTGAAGCCAATAGGGCGTGATCCCGAAACCACCTTGGATGGAGAAGGGGATGCTGGGATTTCCCTTGCTGGGTTCCAGGAGCCAAAGATTTGAGGCCGTGGCGATGAGCTCGATCCGGTAGTCGCCTTCGTTGAGGATACAGCTCGGAAGCGCGACGGACAGGAGATGCCTCCCGCTTTCCAGTCTGAGGTCGGCAAACGCGGGCGTATCGCGAAGGAAGGTACGGAAAAGTTCGTTGCCCTCTGGGGTGGAGACACACAGTCCGATGTTCAAGTCCTGCTCCGGGGACTGGATGAACGCCTCGATTTGCACGCTGAGTCGGCTGCGGAAGTCCGGATGGGATGATTGCTCGTCTTCATTGATCAAGCGCAGGCTTTGGGGCTGGAAGGACGGGTGGAAATAGGCGTTGGTCGGGTTCACCCACTCCAGTCGGTCGTCACTCTTCGAGCCGTGGGCCAAGTAGGCCTGGATGACGGTCTCGATGTTGCCATCCATCACCAGTTGCCCGTGATCCAGCAGAATGCCGCGCGTACAGAGATTGCGCATGGCTGAGACACTGTGGCTCACGAACAGGACTGTCCGGCCTTCGCCCGCGATCTGCCCCATCTTTCCCATGCACTTGCGCTGGAAGTTGACGTCACCCACCGCCAAAGCCTCATCGATCAGGAGCACTTCCGTGGACAGGTGCGCCGCGACGGAAAAGGCCAGTCGCAGGTACATGCCGCTGGAGTAGCGCTTGACCTTCTGGTCGATGAACGTCTCCATCTCGGCGAAGGCGACGATCTCGTCGAAGCGCTGGTTCACTTCCAAACGACTCATACCTAAAATGGTGCCGGCCAGGAAGACGTTCTCGCGGCCGGTGAGGTCCGGATGGAAGCCGGTGCCGACCTCCAGCAGGGACCCAAGGCGACCACGGATCAAGGCAGAGCCTTCGTTTGGCATGGTGATGCGCGACAGCACCTTCAGGAGGGTGCTTTTCCCGGCGCCGTTGTGCCCGGCCAAGGCCACGACCTCTCCTGGATAGACCTTGAATTCCAGGTGCCGTAAGGCCCAGAAACGCTCCTCGACTTCCTTTCGGAAGATCTCTCCACGAGCGATCCGATGCAGCAGGTCCATCGCGATGTCGGCGAAGTCTCCCGACCACTTCTGGCCTGGCTTGTGGGCCACGTAACTCTTGCCCAATCCGTTCACTTCGATGATGGGTCTCATAGCCAGTCCGCCATTCCACGTTCGACGTTGCGGAAGATGACAATGGCCAGTGCCAAGACCGCAAGCGAGGTGGCGTAGCTGGCGGCCATGCTCCACAGCGGGGGAAAGGCGGTTCCGATGAAGGCTGCGCGGAACCAAAGGACGGGCGCACTCACGGGATTGCACAAGACGGCGGTCCGCAAGCTTTCGGGAACGACCGTCAGGGGATACACGACGGGTGTCGCGTAGAACCACAATTGGGTCACGAAGGGAGCCACCTGCCGCAAGTCGCGGTAGCGGATGCTTAGCGCGGCGGCGATGATCCCCAAGGAAGAGGATAGGATCACGATAGGGGGCAGGCCGATGAATGCGAAGATCGACAGCGGGCTCGGTCGGATCCCGAAGAACAGGCAGATCGGCAGGAGGAGGAGGGTGGAGATGATGAAGTCCGCCAGCGTGGACAGCGAGGCCGAGATCGGGATGACCAGGCGCGGGAAGTAGACCTTGGTGATCAGTCGCTCCTCGATCATGAGCGATGCGCTTCCCCGTTCGAAGCTCTGGGCGAAGACGCTCCACAGGATCATGGCGGGATAGGCGTAGACGACGTAGGGAATGCCCTCGGAAGGCACCTTGACGAAAACGCCGAACAGGACGCTGAAGATGAGCGCTGTCATGAGGGGCTGGAGGACGACCCACAGTGCTCCCATGGCAGTCTGCGCGAAGCGGATCTTTAGATGCCGCATGACCAGCATTCGAAGCAGATCCCGTGCCCGCCAGAACTCGCCGACGGCGGCCATGGCCCCGACGCCCTTCACGTTGATCAGTGTCCAGGAAGATTGTGGTGCTTCCGGGATCTCGGTACGTTGTGCAGTCTGTGGTTGATTCATGTGGAAGGCTCAAGATAATTCCGTGCAGTCGGAATATGGTCGAGCTTGAGATGCCGCGATCGCTGGCGTTGGCTGAGATGTGAATAACTGCCTGCAGAAGGCTCTGTGATTTCCATGGCGACGATGGCCGCCGATAAAATTTAGGTTGCAGGGAGAGGGTTAGATGACCCGGTGGAGCGCTTCAGGAGGAGTCGTCATGAAAGCCTTGATCCGCGGTGAGCCTTGGCAGGGCATCGCGAGCTCCGCGCAACCTCTGCCGGAATCGGCCAGTGGCTGCACGGCAAGGACACGATGATGGACATCGATGTCGTGATCGTGCTGTACAATTCCTCCCGATGCATCGGCGAGTGCCTGGTCTCCCTGGAGAGGTCCACCACGCGCAAGTTCCGCGTATGGCTGGTCGAGAACCTAGTTGGAGACGGGAGTGTGGATGCCGCGTTGAAGGCATGCCCCGCTGCCCAGGTGCTCCGGCCGGGCGAGAACCTCGGGTTTGGTGCCGCCTGCAATCTGGCTCTGGGAGCAGGCTCGGCGCCTTATGCGCTGCTGCTCAATCCTGACGCCAAGCTGGAACCGGGATGCTTGGATCAGTTGGCTGACGCCCTGGACCGCGATCCGCGTGCGGGGGCCAGTGGAGCGTTGGTGACGCGTAGCGGTTGCGGCACGATCGATTCGGCAGGCATGGAGATGATCGTTACGGGATGGGCGCGGGACCGGGCGCGGGGAAGCTCGTTGGGATCGGCACCCACCTCCGGCGACGTACCGGTCCTTTCCGGAGGGGTTCTGCTGCTGCGCCGGGCCGCACTCAAAGCCATCGGGAGATATCCGAAGGCGTTCTGGAGCGATTTGTTTCTGTACAACGAGGACGTGGAGCTGACGCACACGCTGTACCGATGTGGCTGGAAGCTGCTCTTCGTCGAGTCCGGGCGCGCCGTGCACGTCGTGGGCGGCTCGGGAGGGGCTCAGCGGCTGATGAGAGGCTATTGCGCCCGCAACCGCATCATGGTCATGCTGGTGCATGCCAGTCGGAGAGACCTGCTGTCGCCGCTCTTCTACAGCCAATGGCTGCGGAGAATCGTGCTGGACATCCCTCAGCTGATCGACACCCTGAGGTTGGCTCCCTTGCGCCGCAGCTTCCTGCCGCTACTGTTCCAGGTGCCGGCGCGTCGTCGGCATCTGCGCCGCCACCTTCCCAGGAAGCGCTGATCCTCGATCCCTTCGACAAGGGATGCGATCTAAAATGGGGGGAGGGGCTGCGGCGCTTGTGGCGTCCCTGTGAAAGGGACATAGCCCGGCTCTTGCCGATGCTGGTCAGGACATGCGATGATGGATCCACGCGCAACTTCGTGGAGGTCCATCATGTCCGGATGCTTGAGAACATTCCTGTGCCTTTTTCTGGTCCTGGTGGCTTCATGCCTGGCCGAGCCCAAGCTGCCACTGGTCGCGGTGCTTCCGATGGACGGCCGCGGGTTGACTAGCGACGAGACTGCGGTGATCACCGACCTGCTCGGGACGGAGCTGATGCGGACCGGGGCGTTTCGCGTGATGGAGCGCTCGCAGATGGACAATGTGCTCAAGGAGCAGGGGTTCCAGAAGTCCGGAGCCTGCGACAACAGCCAATGTGCGGTGGAAATGGGGCAGCTGCTGGGCATCGACCGCATGGTGGTGGGAAGCATTGGCAAGGTTGGGCGCACCTTCCTGGTGAACGTGCGCATGGTGAATGTCGGGACCGGCGAGGTGGCTCGCTCGGTATCGCGCACCACCCAGGGCGACATCGATGAGCTCCTGATGCGCGTCGTTCCTCAGGTCGCGAACGAGCTGGCTGAGAAACCCGGGGATCCGTCGCCCATGCGTCCGGCAGTGGGAACTGCACCGGTAGCGGTGTCGGCCACGACGACGGCGCCAAGCCGGTCGCCGGAATCGCCCGCGCCGCAAGTGAAGTCGTCCTCGTGGGGCTGGTGGGTCGCCGGAGGTCTGCTGGTGCTCGGCGGTGGTGCCGCTGCGCTCGTGCTCAAGAAAAACTCGGATTCGCAGGGACAGGCGCCTGACCAGAATTCCACCAACGCGACCCGCTCGGCCACCTTCTCCTGGAATCCCTGATGATGCCCAATACCTTCCGCAAGCTGCTTTGGCTTTGGCTGATCCTGGTCGCGGCATCCTGTGACCTGACCCGCGAGGAATCGCCCACACCGGATCCCACGGTGAGCTGGTCTCCACGGTTGACCGATGCCCAAGGAGGGGCCAACGTCCCGAAGGTGGACCGGATTCAGTTGCTCATCACGCTCAACGACGGCAGCAATCGAAGCTTCAATCAGAGCGCCTATTGGAGTTCCGGGTCGATCAAGATCGACGGAATTCCCGCCAACGTGCCGTTTACGGCGACGGTGAAGGGACTGATGAACGACGGTTCCTTGGTGTGGAGCGGAAACTCGCAGGTCGGTGCCGGTGGTGGTAGCGCGGAGCTGACCTCGGCCGTGGCCGTGACGCCGACGGTTGGCGCGGGAATCAAGCTGGACTCGGCTGCGCTCCGGCCGACCGGATCCCAGCTGGCGCGGGTGTACGTGACAAACTGGCCGTTTGCAGACAATAGCTTGAGGCTACTCTACACCACGGACGGCTCGGACCCGATGCCCTCCAACGGGAGCACGCGCACGTATGTCGGCCCGTTCACGCTGTCGGGTTCGGGCAAGCTGCGCCTGCGGCAGTACCGCGACGGGAACGTGGGCGTGGAGGCGATCTCGAGTGCGATCCTGGAACAGAGCTACCAGTCTTTGGGCTGGCAGGGCTGCAGTCTGCCGGACTTTTCGCTCCCTTCCGGTGCCGTTGGCGGGACCACGTCGATGAACGTGAACCTTGGCGGCAGCACAAACGTGGGTTGCGAGCTCCATTACCGCCTGGACGGCATTGCACCCACTTTGACAGATCCTGTCTGGACCGCTACCGGAATCGCATTGGGCAACGGGACGACCCATGTCACGCTCAAGGCCTTGCCGGGGAGCGCCTCCGCCACGGCGCCGAGCCCGGTCGCCGAAGGCAGCTGGCTGTGCTCCAGCTGCATCACCACGGTCAGCGCGCTTCAGATCGTCGACAGTACGGGCAGCGCGATCCTAGATCGGTATCCGATGGGGAATGGTCTGCTGAGGCTTGAGGCCAGATACGGAACGGTGCCGGTCGGCAGTGCGGTCTGGAACGTGGCCAGCCAGCCATCCGGATCGACCTTCGTCTTGAATTCCGGCGGGGCCAGCGCCTGGTTCCTGCCGAGTCAGGACGGCGATTACGAGCTTCATGCCAAGGTCGGACAGGATCTGGCCATCACCCGGGTTCACTGGAGCGGATTGGTCGGTGCCGTGGTGATGGCCGCGATGGGCAACCAGACGGTCGCGATCAGCGCGGGGACCCAAGCACAGCTCAACGTCAGCATCTCGGGCGCCATTGCCAACACGAGCGTGGTGTGGAACATCGAGAACGCCGGGATGGGCTCATTGACGCCGACCGGCACCAGCTGCAGCTACCAGGCACAGACGGGCCTGGCGGCCGCTGCCGTCACTTACGTTCGAGCGACGCTGTGGCAGAACGGGGCGGCCACGACGCAGTCGGTGTTGTTCACGGTCAATGTCCAACCGATACAGAATCCTTCCCTGTCGACGGCAGGAAGCCTAACGATACCTCTGAATGCCGGGCAGAGCACGCAACTGAATGTGACGGCCAGCGGCATCGCGGTGCCGTCGATCAGTTGGAACATCGAGAACGCTGGGATGGGAAGCATCACTCCCAACGGCAGCAGCTGCACCTACTATGCCCCGACATCCGTGCCTGCCAGCGCATCCGTGCAGGTGCGGGCGACCTTGGCGGGAACCACGCAGTCTCTCCTGTTCACGATCAACATCCAGCCGACAGTGGAGACCATCGCATCCAGCGGGGCGACCGCCTACGACCTCGCCCCCGAGGAACGGAAGCAGTTGATGGTGACGACCGTGCCGACCAATGCCGCAGTGCAGTGGGCGCTAGTCGGGACATCGACAGGAGCCATCGATCCTTACGGCTTCTACAGCTACTACCAGGCCCCGACGGTGGCTGAGCTTGGAACGACGCGGCGGCAGATGACGGTGCGTGCCAGTCTGGTCTCGGATCCGAGCCGGTTCGTGGATTTTCTCATCGATGTCCAGTCCAAGCCTCTGGTCTTCCGGGACAACGACGCCAAGGAGGACACGAACTACGCGGTCCCATCCGGTACGGCCAGCTTCTACCTCGAGGCCTGGAAGGGCACGGCCAGGGCCACCGGGGCGAAATGGACGTTGATCGACAAGCCGGCGACCGCAGTCCTGCCAACTTGGACGACCGACGCCAATGGATCGATCCTCTTCAATGCCACCCAGGACGGTGTCTACCGCTTCCAAGTCGTGGACGGCGGCTACGTCTCCACGGTGGCGATCCGATGGGGCCTTGCCCTGAGCGCAACTTGATCCGCCTCGGCTCGCCGGAACTTGGTATCCTTGTGGCATGAACGAGATGGTCCAGGCGCTGCGGCGCGCATTCTTCCTGACAAAAGATCCAGCCCAACGCCTGTCCCTGGTCAAGGATATCCTGACCCAGGAACGCCAGAAGATCGAAGTCGCCTTCAGGGCCTATCCTCACGGCAATTCGACGGGCCAAGCCCTGACGGACCTCGTCGATGTCCTGATCCGTACCCAGTACGAGGCGCGCCGCAACCAGACGGCGGCGGCGGGCGAACTGGCCCTGGTCGCGGTGGGCGGCACGGGGCGCCGCGAGATGTGCCCGCAGTCCGACATCGACCTGCTGATCCTGGTGCCCCGCAAGGCGCGCCCGGAAGTGCTGGCCGAGGCCGAAGCCATGCTGTACCCGCTGTGGGACCTGGGCTTTGCCGTCGGGCAGTCGGTCCGCACCGTGGAGGATGCCAGGGACGCCTCGGAGAAGGATGTCGAGACCTACACCTCCTTCCTGCAGGAGCGCCTGATCGCTGGCAACTTCGGGCTGTACCGGCAGTTCATTGAGGAAGTGCTCGCGCGTCCCTCGACCCGAAGGCAGCGGGATCTGATCGCACGCAAGCTGGAGGAGCGGCTCAAGCGGCTCAACGGACAGGGCGGCCTGGCCCAGATGCTTGAGCCCAACCTGAAGGAAGGGCGCGGATGCCTGCGGGACGTGCACACGCTGGTCTGGCTGGGCGGGATCCAGTTCGGGGCCAGGGGACTGGACGATCTGGCGCGCTCCGGCATCATCCTGCCGGAGGAGGTCGACGACGTGCGCGCGGCCAACGAGTTCCTATTGCGGGCCCGCATGGGGCTCCACTACACCTCCGGCAAGAAGACCGATCGACTGGACTTCTCGGCGCAGAGTGAAGTCGCCGAGGTCCTGGGATACCGCGCCGACGGCAGGGCTCCGGCCGTGGAACGCTTCCAGCGGGACTTCTACCGGCACGTGCGGCTGGTCGACACACTCACTTCGAACTACGTGGACAAGCTTTCGGAAGGCCGGACCCGGCAGAAGCCCAAGACTCCTGCGGACGCGCGCTTCCACATCAAGGACGGCTTCCTGGAGATTCCCGTCGCGGGAGCCAATCCCTTCTTCGGGAACCTCGGGCTGGTGCTGGACCTCTATGCGCAGGCCCAGGAGACCGGGGCCCCCATCCACCCGCAGACCCGCTGGTACGCGCAGCAGGCCGTGGCGATCCTCACCCCGGAAGAAATCGACAGGAAAGTGCTGCTGGGGCGGATGCTGGCCATTTCCTGCCATCCCCGCGCGGCGGAGGTCGGCCTGCGGGACCTCCATCGCCTAGGCGCCTTGAAGCTGATCGTCCCCGACATGGGCCTCATCGACTGCCACAGCCAGCACGATGTCTACCATGTCTACACCACCGACGAGCACACCCTCACGGTTCTCGAACGGCTGGCCTCGCTGCCGGGAACCAAGGATCCGGTGCTGGAGCCGCTTCGCAAGGAGCTCGAGAAGATCGCCGATCGCGAAGTGCTGCACCTGGCGGCCATGTTCCACGACATCGGCAAGGGGCTGGGTGGCAACCACTCCGTCTCCGGGGCCAAGCTCGTGCTGGAGTACGCTTTGGGCGCCGGCTGGAGCGAGGCGCGGGCCTCCCAGGCCGCCGAACTGGTCCGCCACCACCTGTTGCTCAACCACATCGCCCAGCGCCGCGACCTGGACGACGACAAGACCATCCGCGACCTGCTGGCCGTCCTTCCCGACCAGAACCTGTTGCGCAAGCTCTACGTGCTGACCTGGGCCGACATCTCCTCGGTCCATCCCGACGCCTGGAATGACTGGAAGGCGCACCTGCTGGCCAAGCTCTACTTCCGGGCCCAGGCGGAGCTGGAAGGCGAGGAGTCCATGCTTCCCGATTCCAATACTCGCCGCGAGCTGTTGGTCACCCCGCTGCCGGAGGAGGATCGGCCTGCGGTGCTGGAGCACCTCACGCGGCTGCCGCGCCGCTACGCCAGCCAGGTCTCCACGACCCAGATGCTGCAGCACCTGCGGCTTCTGCAGACCTTGGGCAACGGGCGCACCGTGGCCGTGCAGGTGGACGATTGCGGCTCGCACTTCGATGTGGCGGTGGCCAGTCCCGATCGCCAGGGGCTGCTGGCGCGCATCTGCGCGGGCCTGTCACAGGCGCACCTTTCCATCGCCACGGCGCAGGTGTACACCCGTGTCGACGGTGTGGTCATCGACCTCTTTTCCGTCATGCCGCTGGGGAACGGCGCGCGTGTCTCCAGCGAGGATCTCAAAATCCGCCTTGAGGAATCGATCGGTGAGATGCGCGGACTGGACGACGCCACCATGCATGCGCGGATGGAAGCCTATGTCAGCCGTTGGAGCGCCTCGTTCCAGCGCATCATGATTCCCGAGATCCACGTGGAGTTCAGCGACACCGTCTCCGACGACTATTCCGTCCTGGATGTCACGGCCCCGGATCGTCTGGGTCTGATGTTTGCCATAGCGGCCTTCTTCGCCGAGCGCGGCTGGGTGATCCATACGGCGCGCATCCTCACGGAAGCCGACCGGGCCATCGACTCCTTCTACCTCACGCTGGTGGACGGGACGCGGATCCCCGAAGGGCCGGCGCGGCACCTCGCCTGCCAGGAACTCAAACGCCTGTTGGAGGTGGTGGCATGAAGGTGGATTTCTCGAGGGTCGAGCTCTACCTGGTCACGGACGCGCCGTCCTCGCAGGGCCGGAGCTTTGCGGAGGTGATCCGGGCGGCGGTCGCCGGCGGCGTGGACCTGGTCCAGTACCGTGACAAGGCGGCCAGCGCCCGCGAGTACTTTCAGCGGGCCCAGGAATTGCACGCGCTGTGTCGTCACCTGGACGTGCCGCTGCTCCTAAACGACCACGTGGACATCGCGGCGCTCCTGGACGCCGACGGGATTCACCTGGGCCAGGATGACATCCCCCTCCTTCAAGCGCGCCGCCTGCTGGGTGCCGAGGCGACCATCGGCGTGAGCACCCATGACGTGGGCGAGGCTGAGGATGCCATCCGCGAAGGGGCCGACTACATCAATATCGGTCCGGTCTTTCCCACTCAGACCAAGGATTTGCCGCTGGCCAAGGTCGGCATCGGACTGGGCCTGGTGACGGAAATTGTCAAACTCTCCAGTGTCCCGGTCACGACCATGGGCGGCATCGGGCTCACGAACGCGGCTCGGGTGGTCGCGGCCGGAGCCGATCGAATTGCGGTGGTGACAGCTTTGACCAAGGCGCCCGACATCGCGGCGGCGGCCCGCGAACTCAAGGCGCTGGTGCGCCGCGAGAAGGCGGCCCGGATGGGCATCGCCTGATGGCTTACCGCATCAAGGAGATGTTCCTCACCCTCCAGGGCGAAGGCGCGCAGTCGGGCCGTGCGGCGGTCTTCTGCCGGTTCTCGGGCTGCAACCTGTGGTCGGGGCGGGAGGATGATCGGCCGGATTCCGCCTGCCGCTTCTGCGACACCGATTTCCTGGGGACGGACGGCGAGGGCGGCGGCACGTTTGATTTGACGGAAATTGTCGCACGGGTCTCGGCCCTCTGGGGCGGCCGGAGCGGGATCCCGTACGTGGTCTGCACTGGCGGCGAGCCCTTGCTGCAGCTGGATGCGGCGCTGATCGAGGCCTTGCACGCTGCAGGATTCGAAGTGGCGATCGAGACCAACGGCACGCTTCCGGCCCCGGCAGGCATCGACTGGATCACCGTCAGCCCCAAGGCGGGCACGCGCGTGAAGCAACGTAACGGGCACGAGTTGAAGGTGGTGGTGCCGCAGGAGCACGACTGGGTGGAGCTGGAATCGTGGGACTTTCGCCACCGCTTCGTGCAACCGATGGACTCTCTCGACCGCCAGGCGTCCACGCAAGCAGCTATTGCTCATTGCCTGTCGCGTCCGGCCTGGCGCCTGTCGCTCCAGACCCACAAACTGCTGGGGATCCCCTAGAAGACCCAGTTCAAGGATGTTCCGACATTGCCGCGCGCGTCGAGCTGAAGCGCAGGGGTTGGGACAATGTCGATGGCGCCGAGCCGGAGCGATTCCTTCAGCCTTGCGTTCGAGCTTGATGCGAAATAGATGGGCCTTCCGATCTGGAAGGCGTATCCAAGCAGAGCTGTCGCTGACGCGGCGCCTGTCGCCTTGTTTGCGACGGATATGAAGAGCGGCGTCCAGAACAGGTAGATGAAGCCCACGCCAGCCCAATCGCTCTTGATCATGCTGCCGACGGGAATGAACGGGTAGATGTTGGCCCAAGCCCATCCGCCCGAGATTTCCCCCTTCTGGTACAATTGGAATGTCTCAGAAGGCTGCAGACTGAGGGCTAACTCCTTGAGCCGCTTGGTGCCCGCATCGTCGCGGAAGCGGTAGCTATCGATGATGAGGAGCGCCTCGGGAAAGCCGGAGGCCATCATCCCAGCACGAGGGAGCTTGGGACTGATGCTGCCATCGGCATAGGAAAACTGGTTGCTGATCTGCTGCGCGAGCAGCGGGATGGACTCCTTCAGCAGCGCGTCGATCTTGCCTTCCTTGGTGTCGCGCACGGAGGCGAGCACCTCGCCCGTCTGTACGCTCACCAGACGCAAGGTGAGGGACCAGCTGTCGCCCAGCTTGCCCACTGTCCCCAGCAACGTGCGGTCCACGGCCAGGAGCTTGCCCACTTCCACGGCGCATTCCGAACCGTCGCAGGCGCCTGACTTCTGGAAGCCCTGCTCGGCCAGGATCTTGCTCATCTGCGAGCGCTCCATCACGCGCAGGCGCCCGCTGTTCTGCAGCTCCACGATCAGGGCGTCGCGCAGCACGTCCAGGCTCCCGGCATCGATCTGGCGCCCTTCCAGGTCCATCACGGCCAAGGACAGGATGTGGGCGGGTGCTTGGGCATGGCTGGACGTACTGGCCAGGAATGCGATCCCGGCGAAGCATGCGGCCAGCGTGCGGAGGACAGATCGGAGTGTGCGATTCATGGAAGCCTGACCTGTGGGAGCGGATGAAGACGTAGCGCAAAGGTAAACCTCTCCCGGGTGGCGTCGGGACATGGTACCTTGCATTTCCTCAATGCGACTCTGGGCACTTTCGGATCCACACCTGACCATCGCCACGCCCAACAAGCCCATGCACGTGTTTGGCGAGAATTGGCGCGATCACCCGGAGCGGATCGCTGCGAACTGGAAGAGGGTAGTGGGCCAGGACGACGTGGTCCTGATCCCTGGGGACATTTCCTGGGCCAGCCAGCTTCGCCATGCCCTGGACGACCTCCATTTCCTCGACCGTCTTCCCGGCACCAAGGTGCTGCTTCCCGGGAACCACGAACATTGGTGGGCCAGTCTTTCGCAGGTGCGGCGCCAGCTCCCGCCGTCCTTGCGGGCCATCGACGGCGACAGCCTGGAGATCGGGCCGTGGCAGATCTTCGGAACTCGTCTGTGGGAAGATCCCGAGAACGCCGTGGACGGCCTGATCGACTGGAAGCCCGCCCCGCCCCGTGTGCGCCAGGAAGATGTGGATCGCAATGCCCGCGTGTACAAGCGAGAGCTGGGCGCATTGGAGCGATGCGTAGGCTCCTTGCCGCGCTGTCCGCTGCGTCGAGTCTGCATGACGCACTATCCGCCCATCGGCCCCAACCTCGCCCTCTCGCGTTCAGCCTCGCTGGTCGTCGCTAGCGGCGCCTCCATCTGCGTCTTTGGGCACCTCCACACCATCCGCCGCGAGCACCTGCCGCCGCGAGGCGACCTGATGGGCACGGCGCACGGGGTGCGTTGGGTGCTGGCTTCCGCCGACTACCGAGATTTCCAACCCGTCCTCCTGGACGAAGCCTGAGGTGAACATGGAACAGACCGCCCTTCCGCATCGCGTGATCCTGATCGAGCCCGAGATGCCCGAGAACATCGGCTTCGCCGTGCGCGCCATGTCCTGCTTCGGCTGGAGCAAGCTGGTGCTGGTCGGCACGCCCCGGCCCTCCCCGGATTCCCCGGCCTTCCGCACGGCGACCCTGGGCAAGGAGATCCTGGCCCAGGCCGAGGAGGTGAGCTCTCTGCGCGAAGCTTTCGGGGATGCCCGCACCACCGTGGCCTTCACTCGGCGCCCGCACCAGAAGGGGCTCCTGGCCCTTCCGTACCTGGCCCAGGAGAGCGCTCGGCACGAGGCGCCGTGGGCGCTGGTGTTCGGACGCGAATCGATCGGCATGACCTCCGACGAGGTGATGGCCTGCGACATCGCCTGCAACATCCCCACGGTACACCAGACGGGCTCGCTCAACCTGGGCCAAGCAGTCTCCATCGCCCTGGCCTTCCTGCATGCGGCACCGCCCAAACCCAGCGACGACGAAGGCGCTGGTTCTGCGCTGGCCGTGCAGCGGGAGGAGTGGGTCGAGTGGGTCGGTCGGGAGATCGAGGCGCGCAATTTGTTACATCCGGCCCGTCTGGAGGCCGGAAAGCGGCATCTGCAGGGGCTTCTGCGCCGTCTGCGACCCAACGACGGCGAGCTGCGATTCCTGCAGGGGCTCTCCCGTCGGCTGGTCTCGTCGTCCCGAGAGCCCGATGAAATGGGCCTTTGACGGGCTCAAAAGCCACGAAGGCCCATGGAATGGGCACTTTGGGGCGAAAAGTCTGAAAACTCCCATTGCATACGGCTTTCCGGGGAGATATGTTATTGCAACCGCGCCGCGATTTGCGGCTCGTCCCTTTCCACGAAACCCAACGAGGAAGACAAATGGCGAACAAAGCTGATCTGGTCGCAAAGGTTCAGGAGATTGCTGGCATCGAGAGCAAGGCTGCCACCGAGAAGGCAGTCAATGCCGTGCTCGAGGCCATCAAGGAAAGCCTGAAGCAGGACGGCAACGTACAGATCATCGGCTTCGGATCCTTCGAGATCAAGGAGCGCAAGGCACGTACCGGTGTCAATCCCGCCACCGGCGAGAAGATCAAGATCGCTGCCGCCAAGGCCGTCGGCTTCAAGGCTGGCAAGGCCCTGAAGGACGAATTCAACAAGCCCAAGGGTGCCAAGGCTGCCAAGCCTGCCGCGAAGGCCGCACCTGCCAAGGCGGCTGCCAAGCCCGCCGCGAAGGCTGCGCCTGCTAAGGCCGCCGCCAAGCCCGCTGCGAAGGCTGCACCTGCTAAGGCCGCCAAGAAGAAGTGATCCGGTCGCGCTGGTCGCCGACCGGTGCGCAAGGAACCCGTCCCGAAAAGGGATGGGTTTTCTTTTTGCCTGCCGTCTGGCTCAGTGCCAGTAGATGTTGCGCGTGGCGAACATGGCTTCCACGGCCACGGCCAGCATGGGCTTGGCGAACAGGTAGCCTTGGCCGTACTCGCAGCCCAGCTGCTTGAGCAGGCCCAGGTGGCTGGAGGTCTCGATGCCTTCCGCGACCACGTCCATGCCCATGACGTGCGCCAGCGAGACGACGGCGCGCACGATGGCCAGCTGGCTCGTCTCTGTCTCTAGGTTTCCCACGAAGGAACGGTCGATCTTCAAGGTCTGGGCTGGGAACTTGTGCAGGTACGAGAGTGACGAGTAGCCCGTCCCGAAGTCGTCGATTGAGATGCGGATGCCCATCTCGCGGAAACGGGAAAGTACGCTGGCGGCGGAATCAGCGTTGTCCATCAGTAGGGACTCGGTGATCTCCAGCTTCAGGTCGTGGGGCGACAGGCCGCTGGTTTCCAATGCGTGCAGCACCTGGTCGGAGAGGTCGTCCTGGGCGAACTGCCGTCCCGAAAGGTTCACGCTGACGTGCAGGTCCGAGGCCATCTCGGGGAAGGTTCGCTTCCAGTGGGCGACCTGCCGGCAGGACTCCTCCAGCACCCAGCGCCCGATCTCGCAGATGAGGCCGGTCTCCTCGGCCAGCGGGATGAAGGCGGTCGGGGAGACCAGGCCGCGCTCGGGGTGCATCCACCGGATCAGCGACTCGAAGCCGCGCAGCTTGTTGTCGTAGAGGCTCACGATCGGCTGGTAGACCATCAGGAACTGGCCTGTCTCGATGGCTTTGCGCAGGTCGTTCTCCAGGTGCAGGCGCTTGAGCGTGTACTCGTGCATGCCCTGGTCGAACAGGACGTGCTGGGCCTTGCCCATGGCCTTGGCGCGGTACATGGCGGTCTCCGCGTCGCGCAGGAGCTCCTCGGCGGATTCGTTGCCGACCTTCGAGAAGGCGATGCCGATGCTGGCGCTGAACTTGTGCTGCGTGCCGTTGACCTGGAGCGGTTCCTCTAGAACTTTGCGCGCCTGGATCGCCATGCGGATGGCATCGGCGATGTCGGACAGGCCGTCCAGGAGGATGCCGAACTCGTCGCCCGAGAAGCGGGCCACCGTATCGCGGATTCCTGCAGTCCTTTCCAGCAATACGCCCACCTGCTTGAGAACCTCGTCGCCGACGCTGTGGCCGTAGCTTTCATTCACCAGCTTGAAGCGGTCCAGATCCAGGAACAGGACCGCCGCGATGCTCGCGCCGCGACGTCGCAGGGCCCGGTGCAGCCGGTCCATGAAGAGCGCGCGGTTGGGAAGTCCGGTGAGCGCGTCGTAGAGCGCTCCCTGCTGGATCCGCTCCTCGGCCTCCTTGCGCGAGGTGATGTCGATCATCGAGCCTGCGATCCGCTCGGGGGGATGGTCGGAATCGGGACTCTGCGACATGCCGCTGGCTTGCATCCAGCGGAAGCTGCCGTCCTTCTGGCGCAGCCGGAATTCCACCTCGAAGCGCTTGGTCTCCCCTTGCAGGCACTGCTGGACTTCGCGGTCGACGATCTCGCGATCGCGCGGAAACAGGCGTACGAACCATTCCTCCGGAGTGTCCCCGATGTTGCGGGGGTCTCCGGTCAGCTCTTTCCAGCGCGGCGAGTAGAAGATCTTCCCGGTCCGCAGGTCCCAGTCCCAGAGCCCGCCGTTCATGCCGCTGGCGGCCAGGGCGTAGCGTTCCTCGCTGACCCGCAGGGCCTCCTCCGCGTTGCGGCGCTTGGTCACGTCCTCCACGGTTCCCTCGAAGTAGAGGATGCGACCCTGCAGGCTCCGGACGCAACGGACATTCTCGCTCACCCAGATGGTGCTGCCGTCCTTGCGGCGGACCTGCGATTCGAATCCCGTCACGGTGCTGGACATCTCCATCAGGCGCAGGAACAGCTCGCGGCGTTGCCGATCCACGTAGATCTCCCGGCCGATGTCTTGGACCTGGGCGATCAGTTCGTCCGGGGTGTCGTATCCCAGGATGCGGGCCAAGGAAGGATTCACGGACAGGAAACTGCCGTCGGGAGCGCTTTGGAAGATGCCTTCGATGGCGTTCTCGAAGATCAGCTGGAACTTTGACTCGGCGTCCCGGCGTGCCGTCTCGGCCAGCATGTGCCGGGTGATGTCCTGGAAGGTCGCTACGATGCCGTTGACCGCAGGGTCCTGCAGCAAGTTGGTCATGCCGCATTCCGTATTGAGCCATTGCCCCTGCGCATTGTGGATGCGGAAGTCCCCGGCCAGAACCAGTCCCGGATGCTCGCGGATCCGTTCCAGCGTCGCCAGGGCGGCGTCGAGGTCCTGGGGATGGACGAATGTGGCGAGACTTGTCCCGATCAGTCCCAAAGGGCCGAATCCCAGGTTCTTCTCTGCTGCCGGGTTCATCCAGAGGATGGTGCCTTCGGCATCGAAAACCAAGACGAATTCACGGGAACAGCGCGCTAGTTGGTTCCAGCAATCCGCCGAAGTGGTCTGTGGTCCGTTGGGCCACTGGTTGGAATGTTCGATGATGGACTGACCTCCGTGGTGGTCATGTTACCATGGAGCATGGTGCTGGGGCAATGGAAGATCCGCTTGAGAGGCAAGACCATCGGGGACAGCACTTGATTTCAGGAGAATAGAATCGTATATTATTGAATAAGTTCGGATATTGTGTCTCAATCTCTAATCGAACAATTGATTCTGGTGACCGCTGCAAGGGGGCGAGGATGGACACGCTTCAGGAACACGATCGCAATCTGACCCATGCTCGCAAAGGGGAAGAGGTCCGCGTGAGTTCCCTCAAGGGCCATCCGGATCTGTGCGCTCGCCTCCAGGAATACGGCTTCACTCCGGGCTGTGCGGTCCGGCTCTACTCCAAGGCGCCCTTGGGCGGACCCATGTCGTTCGATCTCCGTGGCGGCCGCGTGGCGCTGCGACAAAGCGATGCGGCCTGCGTGCTGATCTGATGGCGTTGATTGCGCTTGCCGGGCAAGCAAACGGCGGCAAGACCAGCCTGTTCAACCAGCTGACCGGATCGCGCTACAAGACGGTCAATTATCCCGGAGCCACGGTGGATTGCGCCGTCGGCAGCCTCAAGCTCCCGCTCGGGGAGGTCGCCGTGCTGGATACGCCGGGGATCCTTTCCCTAGTACCGCGCAGCGAGGACGAACGGGCTGCCGTGCAGGCCTTGGGCAACGCGTCCCGACTGCTGCCTGGCCAGGACATCCCCGATCTGGTCGTTGCCGTGGTGGACATGAGCCAGCCAGAGCGCGCCTTGGGCCTAGTCCGGCAGCTCAAAACGGCAGGTTTCCGCCTGTTGGTGGTCCTGACGATGCCGGACCTGGCCGCTCGCAAGGGATGCGCCCTCGATCCCCGACGGCTCTCCGATGCCCTGGATCTTCCTGTGGCGGTGATCAATGGCCGCACCGGCTCAGGGTTGCCGGAACTGAAGGACGAGCTGTCTCGGTTGTTGGAAGAGTGTCTTGCTCCCGGCCCCGTCACGCTTCCGCAAAGCATTGGCGAGGACGAGATTCGAGCCAACTACGAATGGGCGGAAAAGGTCGTGACGCACGCCTTGAGCCAAGTAGGACGGGATGGGACTGGATGGGGATTCGATCCCGACAGGCTCCTGCTCGATCCGCGATTCGGATTCGTGGCGTTCCTTCTGGTGATGACCGGGCTGTTCTGGGCCATCTTCGCGGCTGCGGCGCCGCTGCAGGCTGGTGTGGAGGTCTTGCTTGCCTGGTTCGGGAAAGGTCTGTCGGGCCTGATGCCGACAGGCTTCCTGGCGGAGCTGGTCTCGCAGGGCGTGGTTCCCGGTTTCCAGGCGGTGCTGACCTTCGTTCCCCAGATCGCGATTTTGTTTCTGCTGTTGGGGATCCTGGAAGACAGCGGCTTCCTGGCGCGGGGAACCGTCATCGTGGATCGCCCTTTGGCCTTGATCGGCCTCAATGGGCGTTCGTTCGTGCCCCTGCTCTCGGGCTTTGCCTGCGCCATCCCGGCCATCCTGGCGGCTCGGACCATCCCCGGGCGCAAGGAACGCCTGCTCACCCAGTTCGTGATCCCGCTGATGAGCTGCTCTGCCCGGCTGCCGGTGTTCGGTCTGTTGTTGGGGCTGATGTTCCCGGGAGAGGCCTGGAAGGCCGGCATCGGTATGACGTGCATCTACCTGGCAAGCCTCTTCTTGGGAGGGGCCGTGTCGGCGTTGCTGGCGCGGGCGGTTCCCATTCCCGCGAGCAAGGCGGGGTTTCAGATGGAACTGCCTGCCTGGCGCCTGCCTCTGTGGAAGACCATCGCCTCGTCCACCCTAGATAGGACCTGGAGTTACGTCCGGCGGGCGGGCGGAAGCATTTTCCTGATCTCCGTGGTCTTCTGGCTGCTCAACCGCTTTCCTTCTCCAGAACACTCGTTGGCGTTGTCGGCCGGTCGGATGCTCGAGCCGATGTTTGTTCCGATGGGGTGGGACTGGCGCATCGCCGTGGGCCTGATCGCAGCCTTTGCGGCCCGCGAGGTGTTCGTCTCGGCGCTAGCGGTGGTCTTTGCTGTCCAAGGTGGCGATGCTGCCGTCGGGAAGCTCCTGCAGGTCATGCAGTCCGCGACCCATGCCGAAACGAACCATCCTCTGTTCACCGTCTCGTCGGTGGCTGCACTGATGGTGTGGTTCCTGATCGCGATGCAGTGCCTAGCGACCACCGCCGTGTTCCGGAAGGAAAGCGGTTCCTGGACCTATCCGCTTCTGCAAATGGCCGGTTACCTGGTCCTGGGCTGGGTGGCGGCCTTTGTTACGGCCCAAGGGCTGCAGCTGGTGGGCATTCCCTGACGGGTTCGGACTAGCCTAGGCGTGAGGTGTTGCGTCCGCCGTTCTTGGCGGCGTAGAGGGCCTTGTCGGCACGCTCCAACCATTGCTTGGGCGTTTCGCCTCGGCGCAGGTTGGCGGCACCCACCGAAATGGTGGTCTTGAGTTCCTCTTCGCCCAGCGCGATCCGCAGGATGCGCACAGCTTCCAAGGCGCGGTTACAGAGGGAGGGAATCTCGGCGACCGGAGTGTCAGGGAGGATGATGGCGAACTCCTCGCCCCCGTAGCGCGCGACAAAGTCGGTGCGGCGAGGGAAGGCCCGTGCCAAGGCATCTGCGACCTGGCGCAGCACCTCGTCGCCGGCGGGATGACCAAGCCGGTCGTTCACCGACTTGAAGTGGTCGATGTCGACCATGATCAGCACGCAAGGCTCGCCGGTGAGGTTTCCCAAGGCTGTCATGGCCTGCAGGTGCTCGTCGAAGCTGGCGCGGTTGAACAGACGTGTGAGGCCGTCCTGGCTCATCTCCTTGCGGGTCTTGCTGAGCTCCTTGCGGACGGTGCCCAGCTGGTTGACCGCCTCCTCGATCTCGCGTCGCTGGCGGGACTGCCGCTTGTGCACCAGGTTCCCGATGGTCTCCACGGCCGAAAGCACCTCGCGGCGGATGTCCTCGACGGGCTTTTCCTCCACCACGATGCGCAACTTCTGCAGCTGCTCGCCCAGGGTGCCGTCGTCCAAGGCGTCCTGCACGACGGTGTTTCCCAGCCGCTGCAGCAGGTCCCAGAGCGTGCTGCGCAGTTCCTTCACGTTGTGCGTGACGAAGCTGCTCTCGAACTTGCGCTGCGATCCCACGAACTTGCGCAGGCCGTTCCAGTCGGGGACGGTCTGGTGTTCCACGTGGTTGGCCCACAGGCTCCAGCCTTCCCGCTGCTCGGGCAGGGAGCCGGTCTCCAGGTCGAAGTTCTCGTCGCCGAAGGTCTGGAGCACCCAAGCCAAGGTTTTGGTGGGCTCGGAGCTTGCCGTTCCCGGTGGCGCCGGGGACTGGACGACCTTGGGCGCCGTAGCGACCGGTGCGGTCGGCCGCGCCGTGGAGTCCGAGGCCAACTCGGTGTTCAACCAACTCTGAATCTTGTTCCAAGCGCTCATACCCGTCATTTTCGCATTCGGGCAGGGCGTCGGGCAAGGTCTAGCGCGAAAGCTTCTCCAATGCCGCCGAGGTGCTGCGGCCTTCCAGCAGGTCGAGCAGCCGGACGTCCCCGCCCCAGGAACGGACCTCCTTGGCTCCCACGACCTTGTCTTCGGTGTAGTCGGCGCCCTTGGTCAGGACATCCGGGCGCAGGGCCAGGATCAGGTTCAGCGGGGTCTCTTCATCGAAGACGACCACGGCGTCCACGGCGCCGAGAGCCGAGAGGACGCGGGCGCGGTCGTCCTGGCTGTGCACCGGACGATTGGGACCCTTGAGCCGACGCACCGAGGCGTCGGAATTGAGCCCGACCACCAGCCGGTCGCCGCAGCGGCGCGAGGCTTCCAGGTAGTCCACATGGCCGGCGTGCAGGATGTCGAAGCAACCGTTGGTGAACACGACCCGTTCCCCGGCCTGGATCCAGCGGGCGACTTGCTTGGTGGCGTGCTCGAGGGGTAGGGCCTTGCCTGGGCGCGAGGTGCGCTCCTGCTCCAGGGCCAGCAGCAGGTCTGAGGTCTCGGCCGGAGCGGTCCCGATGCGGGCCACCACCACGCCGCCAGCCACGTTCGAGAGGCGGACGGCATCGGGCAGGCCGAGTCCGGCGCACAGGGCGATGCAAAGGGCCGAGATCACGGTGTCGCCGGCTCCGGTCACGTCGAAAACCTCGCGAGCGGTGGCGGGCACGTCCATGGCGCCGTCGCGGCGGATCAGCGACATGCCTTCCTCGCTGCGGGTGACCACGAGGAAGCCCAGCTCCAGCCACTCCAGCACCTTGAGTCCGGCTTGGGCCAGCGGAAGGTCCGAGGCGCCGGCCTGGGCCGCCAGGATGGCGAACTCCGAGCGGTTGGGCGTGAGGGTCGTCGCTCCCCGGTACTTCTCCATGTCGCTGCCCTTGGGGTCGGCGAACACCGGGATCCCGAGCTGGCGCGCCGTCTCGATGACCGTCCGGCAGGTGGCGCGGGTGAGCACGCCCTTGTCGTAGTCGGAAAGGACGACGGCCGCGATCCCGCCGCCGGAAAGCTTCTCAATGACAGATCTTGTCAAAAAGGCCTGGTCGGAGGGGGCCAGCGGCGCGGCCAGCTCGCTGTCGATGCGCAGCATCTGCTGGTGCCCGCCGATCAGTCGGGTCTTCACGGTGGTCGGCCGGTCTTCCACCGAAAGAATCAGGTCCGCGTCCATGGCCTCCGCCGCGAGGCAACTGCGGACCACGTCGCCGTCGGCATCCCGACCGACCACGGCGGCCATGGATACGCGTGCGCCCAGCTTGGCCAGGTTGCGGGCCACGTTGCCGGCTCCGCCCACCACTTGGGACTGGCGCTCGAGCTTCAGGACGGGCACGGGCGCCTCGGGGGAGATGCGCTTCACCTCCCCGAACAGGTGGCGGTCGAGCATGAGGTCGCCCAGCACCAGAATGCGGGGATGGGAAAAGCCGTGCTCCAGCGCCTGGACGGTCGAGTCGTAGTCGTCGAAGGTCATGCGGCCGCCTCGATGATCTCGCAGAGGATGTGCCCGACGGTGATGTGCATCTCCTGGATGCGGGCGGTGTTCGAGGAGGGGACGCGCAGCGAGATGTCGCAGATGTCCTTCATCTTGCCGCCGCTTTCCCCGGTGAACCCGACCAGGATCCCGCCCTTGGCCCTGGCTGCCTCGAGCCCGCGCAGCACATTGGGACTGTTGCCGGAAGTGGAAAGCCCGATCACCACGTCGCCGGGGGCGCACAGCGCCAGCACCTGGCGGCGGAACACCTCGTCGTAGCCGTAGTCGTTGCCGACGGCGGTGAGGATGGACGTGTCGGTGGTCAGGGCGATGCTGGCCATGGCCTCGCGCTCCTTGCGGAAGCGCCCGACCAGCTCTGCGGCCAGGTGCTGGCAGTCGGCCGCGCTGCCGCCGTTGCCCATCCACAGGATCTTGCCGCCGCGTCCCAGGCATTCGGACAGTTTCTGTCCCAGTTCCAGGATGACGGGCTCCATGTCGCGCAGCTGCTGCAGCGCGCGGATGTGCTCGTCGAGGGCGTCGAGAACCAGGCTCATGGCGTGTCCAGGGAAAGGATGTGTCGGGCGAAATGGTCCAGGTCGTCGAAGAGCGGGACCTCGGGATACTCGCGGGCCTCCTTGAGGCCCTTGCCGGTCTTGACCAGTGCGGGCATGGCGCCGGCGTTCCAGGCGGCCTCCACGTCGCGGCCGGCATCGCCCACGAACCACGTCTCCTGCAGCTTGAAGCCGTGGATGCGGGCGGCTTCCTTCAGGAGGCCAGGTTCGGGCTTGCGGCAGTCGCAGTCGTCTGCGTCCAGGTGCGGGCAGATGAAGATGTCGTCCACCCCGCCGCCGTCCTTGGCCAGCAGCTCGATCATCCGCTCGTGGATGGCGAACAGCTCCTCGGGGGTGGTGTCGCCGCGACCGATGCAGGCCTGGTTGGTGATCACGATCAGCTGGTAGCCGGCGGCACGCAGGCGAGCCGTGGCTTGGGCGGCCTTGGGGATCAGCTGCATGTCTTCGCGTTTGCGCACCGACTCGGGACGGTCCTGGTTCAGGACGCCGTCGCGGTCAAGGAGCACAAACCGGGGTGCAATGGACATTTCTACTCCGAAGCTTCAGGGCTCGTCGATGGAGCTGGTGTCGGTGTGGCTGCCGGTCGCTTCCGGCAACGGTGCCTGGTTGCGGGCGCCCATGGTCATCTTGCTCAAGGTGCTCAGGATCGGGGCGGCTGGGACCTTGAACTGGAAGGGCCGGTTGCTGTGGGTCATGCCCCACAGCAGGGGCACTCGGGCCTGTCCCTTGATGGAGAGGCTGTCGGGGGAGGCGAAGAGCATCTCCATCATGCGCTGCCCCAACTGGGCGGGCACGGCCTGGAAATGGATCACGGCGGAATCGCTTCCGCCCGCCGCGACTTCCAACGTGCGGCCGTGGGAAAGGTGCGCCAATGGTCCGCCGGGAGTCGCCACGTCGATCCACAGGGAATCCAGGATGGCAGTCTTCTTCGAGACGTTGCGGATGCGCACCGTGGCCGAGCCCTGATAGCTCTGTGGCGTGTGCGTATCCATCTTGACCGAAGCCACTTCCCACTGGCAGTTGCGCAGGTTCTCGCGCGTGGCCTGCGTGGCGCATCCGAACAGACTGATGCACAGCACCGACAGCAGCAAGGGCGTCTTCATTTGTCCTCGATGGGGGCGACCAGATTGAGTGGAACCGGGCGCGGCGAGAAGGGCGCTTCCAGGATCGGCTGCAGTTCCAGCAAGGCCACGACATCCAGCAGGTTGTGGTAGAGGATCTGGGCCAGCAGACGTCCGTCCCCCGATTCCAGGTAGTCTTCCCAGGCCAGCGGGATGAAGCCCGAAGGCAGGTCGTCCTCGCGGTGCCGACCCAGCAAGAACTTCTCGAGCGTCACCAGTCGGCACGCCGGCAGCACGCCGCGGTAGCGGGCCTGGGCCAGGTCGAACAGGTCCAGGTGGGCTTCCAGTTTCGGGATTTTCTGCCCGAACCGGTCCCAGCGGCTGCGCAGGAAAGGCCAATCGTTCTTGGTGCCGCTGTAGCTCACCATGCGCGGGCGCTCGCGGCACAGCTCGGCGAAGGTGTGCAGGAGCGGCGCTTCCTCGTCCGGGTGGCGCGCCAGGGCATGCCACAGCATCCAACCCTGGGACTCGTCCCAGATGGCGGCACCCGCCAAGAAGAGCGGCTTGCCGCGTCCGCCGGCGGCTTCCAGGTCGAAGTAGATGGCTTCCTTGTCCAGGCCTTCGCAGACAAGGGCATCGGCCCAGAAGTCCTTCATGGGGCGGCAGGACAGCCAGAAACGTCCCAGCTCGTTGACCATCTCGCTGCCGGGCAGCAAGGCGTCCAGCGACGTCGGCTGGGCCGGGATCTCGGGCAGGTAGTGGATGGTGGCGTGGTCCGGTCGGGACCAGGGCACGGCTTCGGAGCCGTCTCGCTTGTGATCTTTCTCTACCGCGCGGCGCAAGCCCCAAGGTGCGCGTGAGGCGATGTGCCGGACCAAACTGGCCAGAACGCTGGGTGCCGCTGTCGGGCGAGACGTGTCGCTGATTTCTGACCTCCTAGGTTCCTCAGTTCTTCGTGACCTCGATTTCGAGACCACGGGAGATGACACGCACTGGAGGGTGAATGCTCTCAGGAGGTACCTTCTTGCCGAAGATAAACAACTCTGCGCCAAGCTGGAAGCGCTGACGTATGCTGACCATGCCTTGGTGATGCCGTTGCTGGGTCAATGTGCTCTGCGCCTTTTCCCGTCGGGCCAGCAAGGTGTGGAGCTTTTCCATGACCGCAGAGTATTGTCGGATGGTCTCTTCCGCATCTTCCCTGGCTTTCCCCAGCAGTCCACCGCCGGTGGTCAGGCGTTTCTTGATCATCATCACCTTGGGTTCCAGCACCTCGCGAATGGGCGCGAAGCGGCGCTCCTCGGCGGCGACGGCTTCCAGTTCGCGGTGGGCCAACTCCTCCTCCGGGTCGGCCAACTTCAGTATGGTCTGTGTGCCCGACTCGGTTCCGGCGACATCCACTTCGATGCTGTGGGATGCCAGGACTTCCCCGCCCAGCACGAAGGCGCCCGCGTTCACCAGCTTCAAGTCGGTGCAGTGGACGCTGCAGAAGTGCAGGTACTTGGTCACTTCCACCAAGCCCTGGCAATGAAGCTCGGCATCGTGGGCGAAAGGGATCTTGATGCCCGTGGCGGCATGGAGCTTGCCTCCGATCACGGCTCCCAGTACCTCGATCTTGCCCTTGGCGCTGGAGATCTCCGCCTGCTCGGTCTGGCCCTGGATCCACACGTCTCCACCGGCTTCGATGTGGAATCCCGGCTTCACGCCACCATAGATCTTGATGTCGCCGTGGTAGCGCATGTTGCCGGTGGCCAGGTCCAGATCTCCGCGGATCTCGAAGACTCGACCGACATGGATGTTGCCGTCCTTCTGGTACAGGTAGCCGTTGACGGCGGACTCGATGACGTTCTCGTTGCCGTCGCGGAAGCGCGTGTTGGTGCCCAGCTTGATGGGGACATCAGCGCCTTCCTTAGCTGGGAGCACATTCCCGCCCAGGTCCCGTCCGTGCTTGCAGGGCACCACGGGGATCTTTTCCACGATGGCAGTCCCTTCCGTGATCTCCAGGATGCGTCCCACCTCGCGCATGTCGATGGTGCCCTCGTCGTCGTGATGAACGGTGGCTTGGCTCATGTCCACGAGCAGCCGCACATGGGCATCCAGTCCGTCGACCGGAGGGTCGCCCATGGCGACGTCGTACCAGCCGGTGGCGACGGTCGGTCGACAGAGCATTCCGACTAGGTCGGGATCCGCGCCGTGCACGACCCCGCCCAGTGTGAGCAGTTCCTCGATCTCGACCGGAGAGAGCACCCGTGCCAGCTCTTTGAGCATGTCCGCATCGACGTGCACGGATGCGGTCATGTCTTGGATCTTCAGCCGCAGTGGCGTGACGTTGTGGTCCTGGAACTCGAAGCGCGGCCCCACGCGTTGGAAGCCGGGTTCGGCCTTTTCTAGGACCTGTCGGATCATCGGTCCCACGGCATTGGTCACGCCGATGGCGGTGAAGGCGTTTCGCAGCGTGTCGTTGTCCGGCAAGGGAATGGTGCGGGGAAGTGCTTCCACGAAAGCACCGTCGGCCCGATTGGTCCAGCGCAGCAGCGATTGCAGAAGTTCCATGGATGTCATGCCCTATTCTTGACTTCCTGCAGACGGCAATACAAGGGCAATCAACGACTTGGACATGAAAAAGCCCTCACCGACGATGTCGAAGAGGGCACGATGCGCTGTGTCCGCAGGCCCTTTGCGAGGCGCCAGTGGCGCTCCTCAGGGCAAACGGTACAGAAGCCTTACTTGGCCTTGGCGATTCCCACGAAGTCGGCGGCCTTGAGGGCTGCGCCGCCGATGAGTCCGCCGTTGATGTCCTTCTGGGCAAGCAGGCCCTTGGCGTTGTCCGGCTTCATCGAGCCGCCGTACTGGATGGTGATGCCGTCGGCGATGGCGGCGCCGTAGAGTCCGGTCAGCACGGTACGGATGTAGGCGTGGGCTTCCTGAGCCTGCTCGTCGGAAGCGACCTTGCCGGTGCCGATGGCCCAGACGGGCTCGTAGGCGATGATGGTCTTGGCGGCATCTTCGGCCGAAATGCCGGCGTAGGCGCCCTTGAGCTGACGCTCGTTGATCTCGTTGGTCTTTCCGGCTTCGCGCTCGGCCAGCAGCTCGCCGATGCAGACGATGGGCTTGAGGCCGTGCTTGAGGGACTGGACCAGCTTCTTATTCACCGTGGTGTCGGTCTCGCCGAAGAACTGGCGCTGCTCGGAGTGGCCGAGGATCACGTACTCGACGCCGGCCGAGACCAGCATGGCGGCGGAGACCTTGCCGGTGAACGCGCCCGACTCCTCGAAGTGCACGTCCTGTGCGCCCAGGGAGACGACGGAGCCCTTCACGACCTCGGCCACGGAGGCCAGGGCGACGAAGTTGGGGCAGACCACGAGCTTCACGTCGGCAGGAGCCTCGGCGGCGGCGGCCACGACGGCCTTGGCCAGCTCCACTGCCTCGGGCAGGGTCTTGTTCATCTTCCAGTTGCCGGCAATGACGGTCTTGGCCATTTCAGTCTCTTTCGGTAGTGTGGTTGTGACGATGGACGACGTCGCCAAAGATAGTCGATCCCGAGCTCTTTTGGGGCGCCCCTCGTCCGCTGCGCGTCCTCGGCCGGGCTGCCTGCCAAGCCTCCTCGGCGAGCCGTTGTGTGGGCGGCTCTGCGGTCCCCCACAGATCGTCGTGACTCGCCTGCGGTGTCTTGGGCCAACGGCCGGCATCCCTGTCGCGAGTAGCGCTTTGATTTTCTGCTGACGTAAACAATGCGCCATCAAACAAGAAGGGCCGCCCTGCGGGCGGCCCTTCCGATCAAGCCAAAACGTCCGGATCAGTTTCCGAAGTTGTACGAGACGCCCACCTGGACTTGGTTGAGCTTGACGGCATCCTTGATGTAATCCGTCAAAGCCAGCTTGTACTTGGCGTTGACAGAAATGTCAGGAGTGATCTCGTAGCCCAGACCGGCTTCGACGGACACACTGGCCTGGTCATCTTCGATGTCGCCCGAGATGCCACCGCTGTAGGAGCCGGACACGGGGATGTCGATGCTGGGGCCTGCGAGGATCTGGAACTTGCTGACAGGCTTGTAGATGGCATCCACACCAATCGTGACGAAATGCGAGGTGGCATCCACATCAGAGGAGGTGGTGATTTCATTGCCCTTGGCATCATAGTCGACGTCATCCCTCTTGAAGCCCCAGGTGGTCAGCAAATATCCCACATTGCCGCGCACGCTGAATAGCTCGTTGACATCGTACTGACCAGCCACGGCGATTTTGCCGCCAAAACCGATCTTGCTGTCGGGGGAGCCATCGCCGGAAAATGACGGCATGGTCAGAACGCCTGCGGCGTCGGCGCCGTACTTGAGCCCGCCTGCAAAGGACGAAATGGCTGCCAAGGCGAGGATAGGAAGGATGCGCTTCATAGGGGGAGACCTTTCGGTGGTGTTACGGAAACAACGCGCCCTTTGGGAGCATGAGTGCTTGTTTCCAGGGCGCGACCAAGAACATGGTCATTTTATCACAACGTGTCAATGCGTGTGCATGCATGATGTGATCTAGATCACACATGTGCCGCCCCTGAGCTCGGTCCGAGCCGCCTCCGGCGGCAATCACCTTGCTGCCCAAGGTCTGTGCGAAGGCTTCAGCCCGAGCCGCGCCATTTGTGAGCCCTGGACGTCCGCGAAGCATATAGCAAGTGGGTGAGCGTTGGCATCCGTGTCAGCTGGCGGCTTTCTTCGATATTTCTTCGGAATTCTTGGACTTTCTTGGCCTCAGGCGTTGACATGTGGGGAAAATGGCGTAAGTTTGTTTACCTCGGAAGGCAGCAATGCCGCCGACGCCGACAAACGAAGGGCCCTTGGCCCAGTCTCTGTAA